>OJFB01000001.1_pt1 | contig 217405 bp, 206 predicted proteins | sample 1593811 | NCBI WGS metagenome assembly OJFB01 (sample SAMN05416736, study PRJEB24817) | seawater metagenome | isolation source: Sea water | place: Canada:Atlantic | collected 2013-07
CTACACGTAAGGAGTCGTCGGCAGCGTCAGATGTGTATAAGAGACAGATATTGTATTCATATAATTTTAGGATACAATATATAGGTTTTCTTTTCTAAGGGAATCAATTTTGATTTCAATAAAAAAAATAGTTTTCTGTTTAGCATCTACATGATACTGTTTGATAAAATAAACGTAATAAAATACGTGATAATAAGCAGCAGTTATCGGGGAAACCGATGCATCTTAAGGCAATTCGAGGATTATTCCTTGTAGTAATATTAACTATTATTGGTGTCTCAGCAAATGCGGCGCCTTATGCGGCATTAGTAATGGATGCTCGTACTGGAGAAGTTTTGCATTCTAGAAATGCAGATACAAGGTTACATCCTGCATCATTAACAAAAATGATGACACTTTATTTAGCATTTAAAGCAGTTGAGTCAGGACACCTTTCATTAGATGAAAAGGTAAAAGTATCTCGAAATGCTGCTTCAGAACCACCTTCTAAATTAGGTTTAAGAACTGGAATGAGAGTTAAAGTTCGTCACCTTATTCGGGCTGCTGCAGTTAAATCTGCTAATGATGCAGCAACAGCATTAGGTGAGGCAATCGCAGGCACTGAGGCTAAATTTACAGCCCTTATGACTGCTCAAGCTAAAGCATTAGGTATGAAGCGAACAACCTTTAAAAATGCCCACGGTTTAACAGCAAAAGGGCATTTATCCACTGCTCGTGACATGTCTATATTAGGTAGACATTTAATGTATGATTTTCCTGATTATTATAATCTTTTTTCACGTAGAAACACTGACGCTGGATTAAGAACGGTCCCAAATACGAATAGAAGGCTGTTAGCGAATTATAAGGGTGCTGATGGAATTAAAACTGGCTACACAAATGCAGCAGGTTTCAACTTAGTATCTTCCGCGCAACGTGGCAATAAACGCATAATTGCTACGGTTTTTGGTGGACGTACATGGAAATCACGTAATGCGCGTGTAGCTGAATTATTAGACATGGGCTTCAATCGTACTCCAAAAAAATATACTTCAAATGCTATACCAGCAAGACCTTCAAGAGGAAGCCAGCTAGAATCTGTAGCTTTGGTGTTGCCTAACAATATTTCCATCAAATCTCCTCGTATTATCTCATCAAGTCCAAGACCAAAATATAGACCAAATTTTGATTTAAAAACAATTGAGATGGCATCTGCTGTTAGAGAAGATTTAGAAGCCGAAATTATTGCTTCAGCTCAAGCTAATATTATTCGAAATACTACAGCAAATGTAAGCATTTTAGAACCAATAAGCTCAATTATTGAATCTCAAAATACGATTGTGAATGCAGTTTCTAGAGCCCACGCACAAAGAGGATATATTGAACCAGTCCCATATTTAACTAGAGTTGTTACCAGAGAATTCAATAAGAATGATGCTAAATGGTCAGTTCAATTAGGGGCTTATAATAACCGATATAATGCAGAGAAAATGTTACTTCGCACCGCATTAACAGATTTAGACTCTTTAGAGGGTGCGGTTCGTAAAATAACTCCTGCTACTATCAATGGGCGTCATTTATATAGAGCACGCTTTATTGGCGTTTCAGAAGAGTCTGCGATGAAGGCATGTGCTCGATTGAGAGCGCGAAATCAGCCCTGTACAATAATAGGGCCTGGTGCTTAAAAATTAATCTGAAAGTTATTAAGCTTTAACCCGACCATTATATCTCTAAGTTCTTGGCGTGCCGCTATATTAGATATTGATATTGGTAATTTTGTTAAATTTTTTGGGTCTGCTAGAGTTAACCCTTTTGGAAATAGTTCTTTAAATATAACGCGATCGGAAAGGCCTGGGATTAGCCTAAAGCCAATTCGTTTTGAAAGGTTAACCAAGGCTTCGCCTACTTTTCTTTTGTTGTGCATGTTTGTTGTTGGAAGTCGATTGCGTACAACAATCCAATCAATAGGGGGGGCTTTTGCTAAAGATCTTGCTTTTCTAGCCTCCCAAACCATTTCTGAATATATTGAAGGTCCTTTAACTGTATTAGTTTCTGGATCAATACGCGCCAGCAAATCAAAATCAATAAAACTATCGTTCATTGGTGTAATTAATTTGTCTGCATTTGCATGAGCAAGCGCGCTATAATCAGTCAAAGCTCCAGGACAATCTATTATTATGTAATCATTTTCTTTTGATAGTTCAGTTATCAATTCATAAAAGTATTCTTTAACATGTTTAGTTCTATGGGGGTCTATTTTACCTATAGATGGTATAGGTAAAATATAGTTATTGCGTTTTAAGTTCTCTTCCCGATTTTCAAAAAATCTACATAAAGTTAATTGCCTAATATCTAGGTCTAGAACACCAACTTTTATTCCACTTTGCAATAAAGCGCACGCAACATGCATAGAAAGTGTAGATTTACCTGCGCCACCTTTTTCATTACCAAAAACTAATAATTTTGACATATATTTTTTCGATTCTAGATTGGGAAGGTGTAATTACAAACAAAAAACGCCGCTAAAAAGCGGCGCTTTTTAATAAATAGTTTAGGTAAATTAGAAGCCTAAACCAGCATATTTATTCTTAAATTTGGAAACTCTACCACCGGTATCCATTAGTTTTGAATTACCGCCAGTCCAGGCAGGGTGAGCAGATGGATCGATGTCTAATGAAAGAACATCACCTTCTGAGCCATATGTCGAACGAGTTTCATAAGTAGAACCATCTGTTAGCTTAACAGTGATCATGTGATAGTCAGGGTGTAATTCTTTTTTCATGATTTTGGCTCCTTATTTCTTTGCGCGATAATTTGTTTTTTCAGCAATACGTGCAGATTTACCACGACGATCACGTAAATAGTAAAGTTTCGCACGTCGTACACGACCGCGACGGACTACTTCAATATTATCGATGTTTGTTGAATATAGTGGGAATACGCGTTCTACGCCTTCACCAAATGATATTTTTCGAACTGTAAACGAAGCAGCAATTGTACTACCGCTTTGGCGTGCAATACATACACCTTCATAGTTCTGGATACGAGAGCGAGTTCCCTCTGTTACCTTAAAGCCAACACGTACTGTGTCGCCTGCTTTGAAATCTGGAATATCTTTGCCTAATGCAGCAATTTGTTCAGCTTCAAGCTGTGCAATTAAATTCATAACGTTTTCCTTTTATACCCTTAGAGGGAATTTTGGTTTTCCAATTTTAGAGCTCTTGGTCTTCTTCCGGTACTCCTTAGAGCCCGCCAGAGATTAAAATCGACGTTTCGTGTTTCAATCATTGGTTAATAATAAGATGTTTCATATACTATCAAAACCGAAGAAAGTTTATATTTATATGGCTTATAATTAACTTCATGACTGCCTACTTTAGAACGAATCTTAAAGTAAGTTTGCGTGGTATATGTCGAAAGCATATAGACATCAAGACTTCTTTCCTAAACTAAAATTTACGTCTTTTAGTTTAAGTTTCATCAATTTTATGTTTATTTAATTTACTATACTTTTCCCATAAGTCAGGTCGACGTTCTTTTGTTATACGCTCAGACATCTCTGCACGCCACTCTTTAACATTTTCATGGTGGCCTGAAAGTAATACTTTTGGAATTTCTCTGCCATTCCATTCTGCAGGTTTAGTATATTGCGGGTGTTCTAAAAGCCCATTTGAATGGCTCTCATCTTTTGTACTTTCCTGATTACCTAATACATTTGGTATAAGTCTAACTGTAGCATCAATTAAAGCTTGGGCAGCAACTTCTCCTCCTGTAAGAACAAAATCCCCTAATGAAATTTCTTCTACATTGAATTCTTCCAAAACGCGTTCATCAACACCTTCAAAACGACCGCAAAGTATTGTCATTCCTTTAGCTTCACTCCAGCTCTGTACCATTGATTGGGTTAATTGTTTCCCGCGTGGTGACATATAAATAACTGGCCACTGTTTTGGATCCATTGGCGTTCCTCGTCTTGCATCTTCTAATGCTGGACCAACAACATCTGCTTTTAAAACCATTCCCGCACCACCTCCAGCTGGTGGATGATCAACATCTTTGTGCTTTCCTAAACCAAAACCTCTTAATTCAATTGTTTGTAATTGCCATAAACCTTCCTGAAGAGCTTTTCCTGTTAATGATCTGTCTAACACTCCTGGAAAAGCTTCTGGAAATAAGGTAATGACTTTTACTGTCCATGCGTTCTCAAGCTCTGGTGTATCTGTCATCAGGGCCCGTGGTTTTAAACTTGGTCTAATTGCAAGACGGCCATGTGATTTTGTTTTTTCACTCATCCCCAAGTTCCATATAACTTTTTGGTGCCGGAGGTTCTTCTGCTTCATCACTATCAAATACACCTTTAGGAGGATCGATAACCACGCGCCCAAGTTTTAGGTCAATAGTTGGCACAGACTTTTTTGTGAAAGGAAGTAAGGCCAAATTCTTTTGTCCAAGAGCTTTAATTTCTAAAAAATCACCAGCACCATGATCATTTACTGACATTATTTTGCCTAATTTTATTCCTCCAGTATCAAATACTGATAGATTTATTAAATCTGAATAATAATATTCATCATCACCTAAATCTGGCATTTCAGAGCGTAGTACATAAAGTGCTGTACCTTTTAAGTCTTCTGCTTGATCTCTATATTTAATACCAAAAATTCGAGCTGAAAACCCACCTTTAATTGGGCCAATAATTTCTAATTTAAATTTTTTGCTTCCTGTCTCGTCAGTAAGCTGATCATAATCACCTATAGATTTTGGGATAGAACAGAATGATTTAATGCGAATTTCTCCATTGATGCCAAATGCGCCTACAACAGCCCCTACACAAACTCGTTCAGGTATATTCATTTTTAGATTATCACTCACAAAAAATTTAACACAATTTTATATATTAATATAATACCTTGTTTTCTTACTGATTAAAAGTATCAGAACAATCTGTTATTTTAATGTATGTTTTATTTATCTTATAAATAAAAAGTAGCGTCAAAATATGACGCTACTTTTATATCATTGTAAGTAAAAGCTAGTTTATTATTCAGCAGCTTTTTCTTCAACTGCAGGTGCTTCTTCAACTGCAGGTGCTTCTTCAACTGCAGGTGCTGCCGCTGCTTCAGCTGCTGCAACTTTAGCTGCTTCCTCTGCTTCAGCTGCCGCAACTTTAGCTGCTTCCTCTGCTTCAGCTGCTGCAACTTTTGATGCTGCTTTTTCTTCTAAGCGGTCTTGGGCTTTTTTACCTGGTTTTGCTTTAATAGGATTATTGCGTTCTGTTTTTTCCATTACGCCAGAAGCCTCTAAAAAGCGAACAACGCGTTCTGTAGGTTGTGCGCCTTGGCCCAACCAGTAATTTACGCGTTCCATATTTAACTGTACGCGGTCTTCACTATCTTTAGCTAATAGTGGATTGTATGTACCTAATTTTTCAACATAACGACCGTCACGTGGCATACGTGAGTCTGCTGCAACTACTCGATAAAAAGGACGTTTTTTTGAACCGCCACGAGCGAGTCTGATTTTCATAGCCATGATATTTCTCCTAAGTGCTAATTAAATTGGTCATTTAAATTTGACCGTTATTCTTGATGTTTCTTATGGTGATTAATAACTTCTGCAATTATGAAGTTTAAAAATTCTTTTGCGAATACGGGGTCAAGGTCAGCTTGTTTTGCTAAATCCTCTAATCGTTCAATTTGCTTTGTTTCGCGTGCTGGATCTGATGGAGGCAAAGAGTGTTCAGCTTTTAAAAGACCAACTGCCTGAGTTTGCTTAAAGCGTTCTGCTAAAGTATAAACAAGTATTGAATCCAAACGGTCAATGCTTTTGCGATGTTCTTTTAATATTGATTCTGCGCGTGATGTATCTGTCATTTCTTTTTCCCAAAGCCAGATAAACCAAGTGGTAATCCACCACCTAATCCAGGTAATCCGTTAGGCATGCTGCCACCCATTTTTTTTGCGGCTTCTTCTAATTGTTTTGCGTCTATATCATTCATGTTATTTGGTATGCCAGCAGCTAAATTTCCAGGCCCTTTACCAAACATAGTACCCATTGCTTGTTTAAGCATACCACCTTTGCCCATTTTTTTCATCATGTCGCCCATTTGGCGCTGCATTTTCATTAATTGGTTTAATTCTTGGACTGATAAGCCAGCACCTTGAGCAACACGCTTTTTTCTACTAGCTTGCATAATTTGTGGATTTGCTCGTTCTTTTTTTGTCATGGATTGGATTAATGCAATTTGGCGTTTAAATATTTTTTCATCAATGCCACCTGCATTACTTATTTGTTTCTGCATCTTCTTCATACCAGGCATCATTCCCATAATGCCTTCCATTCCACCCATTTTCATCATTTGTTCAATTTGCGCTTTTAGGTCGTTCATATTGAACATACCTTTTTTCATGCGCTTCATCATTTTTTCTGCTTGTTCAGCTTCAATTGTTTCTTGAGCTTTTTCTACAAGCGAAACAATATCTCCCATACCTAAGATGCGCCCAGCCACTCTCTCTGGATGAAATTCTTCTAGGGCGTCAACTTTTTCACCAAGTCCTACAAATTTAATTGGGCGTCCAGTTACTGCCCTCATTGAGAGCGCTGCACCACCACGTCCATCACCATCCATTCGTGTTAAAATAACACCTGAAATACCAATGCGGTTATCAAAGTTTTGTGCTGTATGAACAGCATCTTGACCTGTTAACCCATCAACAACCAACATAGTTTCGCGTGGATTTGCAATATTTCGGACTGCCTCTACTTCTGCCATCAATTCTTCATCAATGGATAAGCGACCTGCTGTATCTAGAATAAATACATCATAGCCCCCAAGCATGGCTTGCTGTTTCGCTCGTTTTGCAATTGCAATAGCACTCTCGCCTTTAATTATTGGCAAAGAGTCTACGCCAATTTGGTTGCCAAGTATGGCTAATTGTTCCATTGCGGCTGGTCGATTAGTATCAAGGGAAGCTATTAATACTTTTTTCTTATTTTTTTCTTTTAAGCGTTTTGCAAGTTTTGCTGTTGTAGTGGTTTTACCTGATCCCTGTAGGCCTACCATTAATATTGGTGCTGGTGGATTATCAATTTTCAGTTCGCTGGCATTTTTATCGTTACCAGCTAAAAAGTGAACTAATTCGTCATGAACAATCTTTATTACTTGTTGTCCTGGTTTGACGGATTTTGTAACAGCTTGTCCTGAAGCTTTTTCTTGAATTGCTTTTATGAATTCCCGAGCAATTGGTAAAGAAACATCAGCCTCTAATAATGCAACACGTACCTCTCTTAAAGCGATAGAGACATCATCGTTTGATAATGTTGCCTTATTATTTAATTTGTCAAAAACACCCGAAAGGCGATCAGATAAATTTGCAAACATATGTCAGGCCCTTTCCACCAAAGTATTTTCCCAAACGCGTTTTACACCAGTGGGCGAAACTCGCTGACTGGTGTCGATCCTGAGACCGGAAGTGTATAACTTCCATGATTTAGACCTGCATTAGATGTCTTTTTCTGAAGTGTCAAGATTTGCAATTCTTTAGAACGTGTTTCATTTTAAAAAGTCTCACAAAATTGTGAGACTTTTAATTTAGTATACTAATAGTATAATCTATAATCTATAATCTATTATAGATATAAAGCTTCTTTTGAGCTTATTACGTCTAGTTGTAATGCCTTTCCAACAGCTGCATAAGTCAAGTTTCCTTTATGTGTGTTTAACCCATTTAATAAATTAGAATCATCTTCACATGCTTTTTTCCAACCCTTATCGGCTAATGATATCATGAACGGCATAGTAGCATTGCTTAGTGCAATTGTTGAGGTGCGCGCAACTGCTCCAGGCATATTTGCTACGCAATAATGAATAATTCCATCCACTTCATAAATTGGATCATCATGTGTCGTGGCTTTTGATGTCTCAAAACATCCACCTTGATCAATTGCAACGTCTACTAATACTGATCCAGGTTTCATTGTTGATAGTTGTGGGCGAGAAATTAGTTTTGGAGCGGCTGCTCCAGGAACTAGCACAGCACCTATTACCATATCAGCTGTTTTAATTAATTTCGCAGTGTTTGCAGTTGAAGCATAAGCAGTTTTAAACACGTTTCCAAACACATCATCTAAATACCGCATTCTCGGTAATGACATATCCAGAATTGTTACATTTGCTCCCATTCCGGCAGCAACTCTTGCAGCATGTACACCAACATTGCCTCCACCAATAACGATTACTTCACTTGGACTAACTCCTGGAACACCTCCTAGTAAAGTACCAAGGCCACCATTCGCTTTTTGAAGAGCCCAACTGCCAACTTGGGGCGCCAATTTTCCTGCAACTTCTGACATTGGAGCCAGCAATGGTAATCCACCACTCCCATCAGTTACAGTTTCATAAGCAATTGCAGTAACTCCACTTTTTAATAAATCATTAGTTTGAGCTAAGTCCGGTGCTAAATGTAAATATGTGAATAAGATTTGATCTTCGCGCAACATTAAACGCTCAATTGCTTGGGGCTCTTTTACTTTAACAATCATTTCTGATTTTTTAAATAATTCTTCAGCAGCATCGATAATAACTGCACCAATATCCGTATATTCATTATCAGTAAATCCAGAACCATTTCCAGCTCCTGATTGTATTAGAACTTTATGACCATGCAATATAGCTTCTGCAGCTGCTGCCGGAGTAATTCCTACCCGGTATTCTTGATTTTTAATTTCTGTTGGGCAACCTATAATCATTATATTTCTCCAAGATAATCTAAATTATTAATGGGAGAATTGCATTTTAAGTTTAAAAAAAGCTTCATATTTGATGTGTATCGACATAATTTTTAGAATATAATATATATTAAATAGTAAATTCTTAGTGGATTCTTCGAAAAATGAAAATAGATGATACAGATCGCCGTATTTTGATGGTACTTCAAAAATCTGGCCGAATCTCAAATTCAGATTTAGCCGAGAAAATTAACCTTTCTGCATCTGCCTGTCATAGGCGTGTTCAGCGATTAGAAGCTGAAGGAATTATAAAAGATTATGTAGCTCTACTAGATCCAAGAAAAATTGATAGAAAATCAACAGTATTTGTTGAAATTACTCTTTCAGGGCAAGCTGATGCAATATTAGAAGCGTTTGAAAAATCTGTGGCATTGGTCCCTGATGTTTTAGAATGCCATTTAATGGCAGGTACAGCTGATTATATGCTAAAAGTAGTGGCTGGTGATACAGATGATTTTGCAAGAATCCATAGACAATATCTTGTTCGACTTCCTCATGTAAGTAAGATGCAAAGTAGTTTTGCATTGCGAACAGTATTTAAAACAAATGCTATGCCAGTATAATACATTATTGGTGATTATGGTTTATCTTTAACAAATATATTTGTTGCCAATTAAATTGGAAAACAGATTATTTGTAAAACTCTAATGAAATTTTTGCGGCAACAATTGCATTATTTTTTACCAATGCAATATTTGACTTTAAACTTTCGCCTTTTGATAATTCAAATATTCGTTTTAATAAAAACGGAGTAACTTCTTTGCCTGAAATATTATTTGCTTCCATTTCTGTTTGGGCTGTTTCAATATATTTATTTATTATCTTTGAAGGTATTTGATCTTTTTTTGGAATTGGGTTTGCAATTAAAACTCCAGAACAAAGTTGAAGTTCGTCACGTACTTTTAGAAAGTCAGATATTTGAGCTGCACTATCCATACGTAATGGAACAGCCAGGTCTGATCTTCTTGTCCAAAAAGCTGGTAAACTGTCTGTCTTATATCCTACAACAGGAACACCTTGAGTCTCCAAGACTTCTAATGTTTTTGGAACATCTAGTATTGCTTTTGCTCCTGCTGCTACTACAAGCACGTCCGTTTTCCCAAGTTCAGTCAAGTCTGCAGAAATGTCAAAGCTAGTTTCAACGCCTTTATGAACACCACCAATGCCCCCTGTTGCAAATATACGAATTCCAGCCATACGTGATATTATCATTGTAGCAGCAACAGTTGTTCCAGCTGTTTTGCCTTGTGAAATAGCAAAAGCTATATCTGCTCGTGAGATCTTCATGGCATTTTTCACTTTAGCAAGCTTAATAAGCTCTTCAGCTGTGAGCCCAATTTTAATTCTACCATCAATCACTGCTATTGTTGCTGGAACAACTCCATGCTCTCGAATTAACGCTTCGACTGATGATGCCATTTCTGCATTTTCTGGAAATGGCATGCCATGGGTTATAATTGTACTTTCAAGCGCAACAATAGGAATATTTTCATTAAGCGCTTTTGAAACATCTTCATGAATATCAACAAAACTTGGAAGTTTGGCTAGGTTCATTGTTTATCCTTATTTATTTTAAATTTTTTGAAAGGTATTCATATAAAATTTTACTGTTTAAATCTTGTCTAACATCCATTTGCGACTCCACAGTAAGCGCAGACAATGCTGCACCTATATCCGAAGCTTCACGAATGGATGCGCCAGTTAATAATTGGGAAATAAAACCAGCAACTAGTGCGTCTCCTGCACCTGATACGTTACAAACTTTAGATGATAGTGCGGGGGAAGTGAAAACTTCATTGCCTATATTTACAATATGTCCATTTGAACCATCAGTTAGCACAACACCTTTAGTACCTCTATTGCGTAATTGGTTTGCAATTGTATTAAGATCAGATTTTTTTAGAATATGGTCTAAAGCCAGAATTGATGCTGCTTCATCTTTGTTGGTAAATAAAATATCAACACTTGATAAATCTTTTGGTAGACGCATTGCCTTTGAAACTGAGACTGTATCTATAGCAACTTTGAAATTTGACTTTTGCTTTAGATCAAGGATTTTTTTAATTGTTTCTTGTGGTAAATTACAATCTAAAACGACCCAATCGCTTGATTTAATATTTGGCCAAGATTCTTCTATTAAATTAGGAGTTATTTGATCTAGAATATCCATGCTAGCTATACCCATCACTAATTCATTATTATTGTCGAAAACAGCAATATATTCAGCAGTGGGTTTATTATTTGAGATTGCAATTTGACTAGTGTCAACGCCAAGATTATGCATTTGTGTTCGTAATTCTTTGCCAGATTCATCATCGCCTATAATAGATAAAAGACAAACATCCACATCCATGCGTGCCATATTCTCAGCTATGTTGCGAATTACACCACCATGGCTTTTTATATTTATTGCTGGGTTAGATGTTCCAAAAATGGGTGCTGAATTTAATGAATATTTGCGATTAAATGCCATGCCACCAATGCAAGTGACTTTTTGTGACTTTGGTAGAATGTATCCACGGCCTATCAGAAGATTTTTGTTAATTAACTGTGTTATTTGAACTGCGATTGTTGATCTTGCAAGATTCAATTTTGCTGCAATTTTTGCTTGGCTAATTAAAGGATCATTAGAAATTAATTCAAGTATAGTTTGTTCAGTTTTTGATAACTTAGGCATTATTAACAACATTTGTTTGTTTATATAACATATGTCTGAACTAATAAATTACGTCAAGCTTACAAATATTTAGTTTATGATGAACATAGCAAAATATAATACTGAAATTCCCGCAACAACTGACCACAAGGCAGAGCGTTTCCATATTCCAACACAAAATGCTGCGCCCGCAGCAAGTAATCTTGGAGCATCCAAAGTACCACCAGTAGCATCAGGCCAAACTAAAAAAGGGATTATTAAACCAGGCATTACTGCTACTCCAACGTAATTTAAATGTTGAATAAGCCATTTAGGTAGTTGTCGATTTCCTACTAGACCTAAAAAAGAAAACCTAATCAAATAAGTACCAACACCTAAGAAAAATATGATTATCCAAATTTTTAATGGATCAGTCATTTTTATCTCTCCTTTTTAGCCAATTCTCGGTCTGCACCCCTGAAATCATGGCTAAAAATGCGGCTATTAATAAACCACTAGAATAAGGAGCTGAGATAAATACTAAAGTTCCAATCATTGATACTAATGCTGCAACGAAATGTGGAAGGCTTCGCATCATTGGTGCAGACAATGCTATAAAACAAATTGGCATAGCGAAATCTAATGCGTATTCGGGTGGAATTTTTGTTCCAAGAAGTGCGCCTAGGAGTGTTGATATTAACCAAACTGGGAGTAAGCATGCAAAACTTCCCATGAAATATTTACATTTTTGTGATAATGTCATTTCAGGATTATTTGTATATATATTTATTGATGTAGCGTAACTTTGATCAACCAGAAAATATGCAAAAAGAGCTCGAGTACCTAAAGGTGCTCGCCCTAAATGGGGTACTAAAGCAGCTGAATACATTGCCATTCTTAAGTTTACTGCAAGTGAAGTGGCTAAAATTATAAATGTCGGCGCATCATCATGGAGTAAAGTTAAAGCGGTAAATTGTGATGAGCCAGCAACTACAAATGCAGTCATTATCATTGTTTGATAAATTGAAAACCCAGCTTCAGTGGCAACAACTCCAAAGAGTAAGCCAAATGGTGCTACAATTAACCAAAATGCAATATTGTCGCGATAACCTAACCAAAAGGCCGATTTTTTGGATGTTGGACTGAACTTCATGTGATAGCATTCTAATAAGATTAGTTTTGTGTATTTGAAATATATTGGAGCCGCAATTGTCAAACACTTTTAAAAATTATATTTTACAGCCTAAAGAAGAGCTTGAAGGTTTAACCCAACTAGTAAATGGTTTTGATCAAAACGGGCAGGCTTGTGAAATTAATGTTGTCGAGGAGCAGCCTTTAACAATATTTTTAAATGGCCAAGAGATAGTAACTGCAATGACAATTGGAGATTATCCACAATATCTTGCATTGGGCTTTTTGAAGAATCAAAGAATGTTGTCAGACGGTGAAACTGTTTTAGGGATTGATTACGACGATGAGTTAAAAACTGTTGTAGTAAGAACAGATGGTCAAACTATTTATGAAGAAAAATTAAAAAAGAAAACGCGAACTTCTGGGTGTGCTGTTGGGACCGTATTTGGCGATATGATGGAAGGTCTTGACGATCTCAAATTACCTAATGCTGAATTTCGTGTTTCATGGTTGTATGAATTGTCAAATATAATTAATCAAACACCTAGTCTGTATTTAAAGGCAGGGGCTATTCACGGAACTGTTCTTTGTCATCAAAATGAACCATTAGTTTACATGGAAGATGTAGGCCGACACAACGCTGTAGATAAAATTGCAGGATGGATTTATTCACATGATAAATTAGTAAACGATAAAGCATTATATACTACTGGGCGTTTAACGTCTGAAATGGTAATAAAATGTGCATTAATGGGTATTCCTGTACTTATTTCCCGTTCTGGCTTCACTGCATGGGGTGTAGAGATTGCAAACCAAGTGGGTTTAACATTAATTGGTCGTTTGCGTGGGAAAAGATTTATGTGTTTAGGTGGGAAAGATCGTCTGATCTATGATGTAGAATGAGTATTTTAGGGGTTATACTAGCAGGTGGATTATCCACACGCATGAATGGCCATGATAAAGCATTAATTAAGTTATCAGGCTATCCATTAATTGAGCACTCAATAAATCGTTTGGAAAGTCAGGTAGATGGATTAGCAATAAACATAAACCGTGATTATAATTTATACAAAAAATATAATTTACCAATAATACCTGATACCATAGATGGTTTTTTAGGGCCGCTTGCAGGTATTCTAGCTGGAATGGATTATGCAGCTGAACACAAATATACTCATGTAATTACTGTTGCAGCAGATACCCCATTTTTTCCTTTAGACTTGAAAGATAAACTATTTGACGAGAATTTTGATATTAATATTGCTAAAACGATATCTGATATAAATCAAAAAAACTTACACCCCACTTTTGGCCTATGGAACGTAAAACTGCGGGACGAACTAAGGGCTGCGCTCATGGGGGATGTGCGCAAAGTTATGCTTTTTGTGAAGCAAAATAAATGGAGATCAGTTGGTTGGGAAAAAAAAGATTATGACCAATTTTTCAATGTTAATACGCCTGAAGATATGATTAATGCTGAATTGATTGAGAATGGTAAAATAGTATGAATATATTTGGTATTATTGGATGGAAAAATTCTGGAAAAACTGGATTAATGGAGAGGCTAGTTTCTGAAATAACTAGCCGCGGTTTTAAAGTATCTACATTAAAGCATGCGCACCATTCTTTTGATATAGACCACCAAGGTCGAGACAGCTTTCGACATCGAGAAGCTGGAGCTTATGAAGTTATGTTATCATCAAATAAACGCTGGGCATTAATGCATGAATTAAGAGGAGAAACTGAACCAAGTTTTACAGAACTTATATCTATGATGAAACCTGTAGATTTAGTTTTGGTAGAAGGTTTTAAAAAAGAAAAGCATGCTAAATTAGAGTGTTATCGTTTGGAAAATAAAGAGAGTTTAATTTATAAAATTGATAAATCTATATGTTTAATTGCATCAGATACTCAAATAAACAATATTGATATTCCCAATGTTAACTTAGATGATACAATTTTAATTGCTGATTTTATTTTAGAGCATCAAGGTTTAATATGAAAAATGCACCACCTTTAAGAGATGATTGTTTTGCTATGCCTCGAGGTGTAAGCTGGACACCTGTTGAGGAGGCTTTGGAAAAACTTCATAAAAGTTTAGAAAATATTTTAAATAGTTCAACAGTCAGAGTAAACGATAGTTGTGGAAGGGTTTTAGCTGAAGATGTATTGGCAATAACAAGTCATCCACCTTTTGCTAATTCAGCAGTTGATGGGTATGGTTTTACAATTGATACATTAATCGCTGATAATGAAATAGCTTTAGAGTTATCAGTAGGGCGATCTGCTGCTGGAAAGCCTTTCATTGGTAAAGTTCTTGAGGGATATGGTCTTCGTTTGTTGACTGGTGCTAAGATACCTGAAGGTGTCGATACAGTAATACTTGATGAAGATGTAAACAAAATTGAAAATACTATTTACTTCAATGCTGGCTTGAAAAAATATGCAAATATTCGTGCTGAAGGTGAGGATATTTTAGCTGGTTCAATTGTTTTAAAAAAAGGCACAAAGCTATGCCCAGCTGATTTGGGGGTTTTGGCCTCAACTGGGATAAAGTCAGTAGAAGTTTATGATCAACTTAAAGTGGCTATTTTGACAACTGGTGATGAGCTAGTTGAAATAGGCAATATTAGCGAAAATTCGCAAATTGTAGATGCAAATAGACCTATGCTTAAAGCACAAATTGAAAAATGGGGTTACATTCCACTTGATTATGGAATTGTTGCTGATGATGAGGCTTTAATTGAAGCTACTTTGAACGAAGCTGCTAATTCTGCAGATATTATTTTAACAACAGGTGGGGCATCAGCTGGAGATGAAGATCATATCTCTAGACTCTTGTTGCAAAAAGCAAATTTGCAAACTTGGCGTATTGCTTTGAAGCCTGGAAGACCTCTAGCATTAGCATTATGGAGAAATACACCAATTTTGGGTCTTCCTGGTAATCCGGTTGCGGCAATGGTTTGTGCTCATATATTTGCTTATCCAGCATTTAGTTTTTTATCTGGATCTGGGTGGCATGAACCAGTTAGTTTCAAAGTGCCGGCTGCTTTTTCAAAAAATAAAAAAGCTGGTCGAACAGAATATTTGCGTGCTCGTCTAAATATTGATGGGCATGCTGAAATATTTAATTCTGAGGGTTCAGGTAGAATTTCTGGGTTATCGTGGGCTGATGGTTTAGTTGCATTAGATCACGATACTGAAAATGTGAAAAAAGGGAATATAATTAAATATATTCCCTTTCAGATATAAATAATATTCTAAATGTTAAATAAACTTTATAGATAAAATTTCATAACTTTTAATTCCACCTGGCGTCTTTACTTCTACACTATCACCCTCTTCTTTACCAATTAATGCACGAGCTATTGGCGAATTCATATTAATTTGATTATTTTCTATATTAGCTTCATGTTCACCGACGATTTGCAATGTCCGTTCTGCATCTGTGTCTTCATCAACTAATTGTACTGTTGCTCCAAATTTTATGTTTCCTGAAAGTTTAGAAACTTCTATTATTTGAGCTAAGCTGATTATAGCTTCTAATTCTTTTATACGTCCTTCAATATGCGATTGAAGTTCTCTTGCAGAATGATACTCAGCATTCTCTGAAAGATCACCGTGCTCTCGGGCTTCAGCAATAGCTTTTATTACTGATGGTCGATCTACAGATTTTAACTGTTTTAATTCGTTATCAGCTGACGTGAAGCCAGCTTGAGTCATAGGTATTTTGTCCATTGTCGAACTCTTTAGATTATTACAAGAGTTAACCTTAAATTCATGTGAGCAAACACGCAAGATGTCTTTATTGAGTCGTGTAAGTAAAACTTATGTCGTGTTGAAGTTGTTGATGCCTAATTTTCTATATATAATGTTTAAATAAATAGTTAGAATAAATCTCTTTGGAGGAAAAAATGAGCCATCTTGAACGTGAAAGTATGCCATATGATGTAATTATTGTTGGTGCAGGACCAGCTGGATTGTCCGCAGCTATCAAAATTAAGCAACTGGATTCTTCTTTGGATGTTGTTGTGTTGGAAAAAGGATCAGAAGTTGGTGCTCATATTCTATCTGGTGCTGTTCTTGATCCAAGTGCTTTAAATGCTTTGATTCCTGATTGGAAAGAAAAAGGCGCTCCAATTAAAGTTGAAGTAAAAGAAGATATATTTTTAAATTTGACTGAATCTGGTGGATCTAAAATACCAAACTTTTTGATGCCACCATTGATGAACAATCATGGTAATTATATTGTATCGATGGGGAATGTTTGTCGCTGGATGGCAGAACAGGCAGAAAGCCTTGGTGTAGAAATTTTCCCAGGCATGTCATGTTCAGAATTAGTTTATGGAGAAAGTGGCGAAGTTAAAGGAGTAGTGGCAGGGGAGTTTGGCAAGAATGCTGATGGGACAAATGGTCCAGGGTATGAGCCAGGAATGGAGCTTCATGGTAAGTATGTACTACTATCAGAGGGAGTGCGTGGAAGTTTATCGAAAGAAGTAATCTCAAAATATAAATTAGATAAAGACAGTGATGTTCCAAAATTTGGACTTGGCATGAAAGAAATCTGGGAAATTAAACCGGAGAATCATAATGAGGGTCAAGTAACGCATACAATGGGTTGGCCAATGTCTAAAGATAGTGGTGGGTCGTTCATGTACCATTTGGAAAATAATCAGGTATATGTTGGTTTTATTGTAGATCTTAATTATAAAAATCCACATCTTTTTCCTTACATGGAATTCCAACGTTGGAAGCATCATCCAAAGATTGCCAAAGTATTAGAAGGTGGGAAAAGAATTTCGTACGGTGCCCGTGCGGTTACTAAAGGTGGTTACCAGTCAATACCAAGAACAGCTTTTCCAGGGGGAGCATTGTTGGGTTGTTCTGCAGGGCTTGTAAATTTACCACGAATAAAAGGAAATCATAACGCCATGTATTCTGGACAGCATGCAGCGGTAGCTGTGGTTGCTGCCATCAAGGATGGAAGGTCAGGTGATGTATTAGCTGAGTATGATCAGGCTCTGAAAGCAGGGCCAGTTGGTAAAGACTTAAGTAAAGTGAGAAATGTTGCTCCATTGCGGGCAAAATATGGATCATTTTTGGGAGTTATTTTTGGTGGCTTTGATATGTGGTGCCAAACTCTTTTAAAATTTAGTGTTTTTGGAACAGTAAAACATGGCAAAACTGACGCAGAAAGTACAGGAAAAGCAAGCGATTATCAAAAAATTGAATATCCAAGACCAGATGGGAAATTAAGCTTTGATAGGTTAACAAATGTTAGTTTCTCGGGAACTAATCATGCTGAAGGTCAGCCTGTGCATTTAAAGCTTAATGATTTATCAATACCAGTTGAGACAAATTTGCCGTTATACGCTGAGCCTGCCCAAAGGTATTGTCCAGCTGGTGTGTATGAAATTATTAGAGATGATAATGGCTCTAATCCTAAATTTCAGATTAATTCGCAAAATTGTGTGCATTGTAAAACCTGTGATATTAAAGACCCAAGTCAAAATATAACATGGGTGACACCTCAAGGAGGCGATGGGCCGAATTATCCTAATATGTAATTTTATTAATAAAAATCATAATGGTACATTGCGGTCATCTAAACCAATGGTTAGCATTATGTAGTGTTAACTTGGGTTAGAGTTATTATGATATTTAAAACTACTTTGTGGGTTATGACTTTTTCTTTAAGCTTCGTTGCTTCTGTTGCTAATTCTAACAGTTTGGCTGGATCTTATTTGGCAGGCTCTAATGCCGCCATGAGAGGTGATTATGTTGCTGCATCAAAATATTTTGCTGAGACTTTAGTGAAAGACCCTAAAAATGAATTTATAAAACATAATGCAATGTTATCTACTTTATCAATGGGTGAAGTAGATACAGCCATTAAATATGCTAAAGATATTTCCTCAAACTCTAATAATAGCCATCTTGTTGATTTATTGTTATTTATAGATTTCATAAAAGATGAAAAATTTATTTCAGCTTCAAATTTGTTAGAAAAAAATAAAGAAAACTATACTGAGTTGTTATATGGGCTTTTGAAAGGCTGGACTTCTCTTGGTCAAGGTAAGATGAGTTTAGTTTTGAAAACTTTTGATGAAATGGACAGCAATTCTACATTACAGATATTTGGACAATATCATAAAGCATTAGCATTAGCCGCAGTTGGTGATTTTGGAAGCGCTGATAAGATACTTCTGGGAAATTCAGAGGGTTCGCTGCGTTTCACACGTGGAAGTTTAATAGCGCATGCTCAAATAATGGCAGAGCTATCAAGAAAAAATGATGCATTAGAGCTAATAAATACTATAGCTTTAGAAGGTCAAGATGCTGAATTTGATCAACTTCGTAAGAAAATACAAAGTGGATTATCACATTATGATTATATAACTTCTTCTCAACAGGGTATAGCTGAGGTTTTATTTACAATTGCATTTGCACTTAATGGCTCGGAAAATGATCAAACAAGTTTATTGTATGTAAGATTAGCTCAGAATTTGAGACCAAAAAATGCAGAGACAATACTGTTAACTTCTGAATTACTCAGAAACCAGAAGCAATATGATTTAGCAATCAAAAATTATGAAAAAATTTCAAAAACAGATGGCTTGTATTTAAGTAGTGAAATTGGACGTGCCGAAACTTTAATTGCAGCAGAAAAGCCAGAAGCAGCAATAGAAGTATTGAAAAAATTAACGCTCATTTACAAAGATAATTCAAGAGTATTTATGTCTTTAGGTGATGCATATAGAGGGCAAAAAAAATTCACTTTGGCCCGCAGTGCATATGATAAAGCTCAGACACTCATAGGAAAACCTAATTCAAGTAATTGGTTTTTATTTTATACACTAGGCATATGTAATGAACGATTGGGAAATTGGCCAAGAGCTGAAATGAACTTTAGAATTGCATTAGACTTATCTCCAAACCAACCTTTAATTTTAAATTATCTTGGCTATTCATTAGTCGAAAAGAATAAGAATCTTGAAGAAGCTCGAGGGATGATTGAAAAAGCTGTGGCTGCTCGGCCAAATAGTGGATTTATAATTGATAGTTTGGGATGGAGTTTGTTTACTCTAGGCAAATATGAAGAGGCTGTTAAGCCAATGGAGCGTGCTGTAGAATTAATGCCAGATGATCCAATTATAAATGACCATTTGGGTGATGTTTATTGGAAAGTTGGCCGAAAAAGAGAAGCAAGATTTCAATGGCGCCGTGCTATTTCTTTTGAACCCACTCAGAAAGAATTAATTAGAATTCGAAAGAAATTAGAAATTGGTTTAGATGAAGTGCAAACTGAAGAAAATAAAAAAGTAAAATCAGGTGCTTAATAAACAATTAGCGAAAGCTAAAATAAATTTGTGTTTGCACGTAACTGGTCAAAATATGGAAGGTTACCATTTGCTTGATAGCCTTGTTGCATTTGCTAATTATGGTGACGAACTGGTATTTCATGATAATGAAAAAATAGAAATAGTTTCTGAAGGAAAATTTGGAAAAGATTTATCTAATATAAAAATTCAAAAAAATATTATTTTTAAAACTTTAAAAAGTTTGAATTTATCATCTGGTGTAAAAATAAAATTACAAAAAAACTTGCCAGTATCAGCAGGAATTGGTGGAGGGTCAGCTGATGCTGCTGCAACTTTGCGAGGTATTCTTCAACAGAAAAATATTCCATTTCCACCAGATGATGGATTGGCTTTGGGTGCAGATGTTCCAGTATGTATCAAATCCACTACTCAAAGAATGCAAGGAATTGGAGAGAAATTAACTGATGTTAAAGTTTTTCCAAAATTGGCTGCAGTATTAGTTAATTCTGGAGATAAAGTCTCTACATCTGTAATTTTTAAACTATTAAAAAATAAAGTTAATCAAGATATTGGCAACCTACCAAATAAAAAAATGACATTTACACAAACAGTTCATTATCTGAGTGAACTACGTAATGATTTGGAATTACCTGCGTTCGAATTAATACCAAACATAAAAAATGTAATTACTTTATTAAATAATAGTGGGTCAAGTTTATCTAGAATGTCAGGTTCTGGTGGAACATGCTTTGGTTTGTTTGCGGATTTTGAATTGGCAAAAAGCGCAGCAAATAACATATCTACAGATAATCCAAATTGGTGGGTTCAGCCGGTAATATTAGGCTAGACTAATCTATTTACCACAAAATCTGGTAAATCTGCTAAAATATTTCTTAGTGGGCTTTCAGGTAATACCATGATGGATTTCTTCGCTTTTCTGGCCCAAAATTTAGCATCTCTAACTGTATCTTTTAGCGCATTATGCTTGATCATTAATTCTAATGCATAGTCAAAATCATTATCATTTTGTTCACCTTTTTCTATTGTTCTCTCCCAAAACTCCATTTCTGTAGTGTTGGATTTTTCTAAAACTTTTATTAAAGGTAAGCTCATTTTTTGTTCTCTAAAATCATCGCCAATACTTTTGCCTAAATCATCTGATTTTCCATTATAATCCAAGAGATCGTCAGTTATTTGAAAGCAAATCCCTAATGCATCTCCATAAGATGCTAATGCGTCAATAAATCTGTCATCAGCATTTGATATTACTCCACCAACTTTACATGCAGCTTCGAAAAGTGCAGCAGTTTTACCTCGTATTACTTTGAAGTAAGTTTCTTCGGTTGTGCTCAAATTTTGGGCTACAGTTAACTGTAAAACTTCACCCTCAGCTATTGTTGCTGATGCATTAGCTAATATATCCAGAACTTGTAAATTTCCTGTCTCTACCATCAGTTGGAATGATCTAGAAAATAAATAATCGCCCACAAGAACTGAGGATTGATTATCCCACAAAAGATTAGCAGTTGGGCGGCCTCTTCTCTGTTTACTTTCGTCAACTACATCATCATGTAATAATGTTGCTGTATGGATGAATTCTACTGTTGCGGCTAAATGAATATGAAATGGTGTTTTATTTTGACACATTTTAGCTGCTGCAAGTGTTAGAAGTGGACGTAAACGTTTACCCCCAGCATCAATTAGGTGGCTTGTTACTTCTGGTATCCGCGGAGCAGCATCTGATGCCATTCGTTTCTTTATTAAACTATTAACTTCATCCATATCTTTGGATAAAAGAGAAGCTAACTGATCTAGGGGTTTTTGTTGTTGCACTTTATGTTCTCAACTTTAACTTCTCGACTTATCTTATCTGTATCTGTTAAATTAGCTTGATGAAAGAATTATTCAAAACAAATGATCCAACTCTTATAAGCTTCGCAACCGCGTTATTAAAGGGAGAACAAATAACTTGTTTTGCCCTGGACGTCCATATGAGTATATTGGAAGGCAGTATAGGAGTTATGCCAAGGCGGATGATGGTCCATAATGAAGATTATTTTATGGCATATACAATACTAAAAGATAATGATTTTGATTTACCGGATTACACATGAACAAAACATATGATTTATTTCTAAATGGAAAATTAAAAATAATCCAACCATCTGATGGTTATCGAGCGGCAACCGATCCAGTTTTTTTAGCGGCATCTATTCAAGCAAACAGTGGCCAAACAGTTTTAGACATTGGCTCTGGAGTTGGTGTGGCATCTTTGTGTTTGGGTGCGCGAATTAAAGGTTTATCATTAAATGGTATAGAATTGCAGCATAAATATGCATCTATGTCTGAAGCTAATGCAATTGAAAATAGTATGAATCTTAATGTTATTAATGCAAATCTTGAGGATTTACCTAGTGAATTTCGTCAAAAAAGTTTTGACCATGTAATGACTAATCCACCTTTTTTTATACCTAACACTTTATCTGAACCAATTTTTAAAGAAAAATCGACTGCAAATATTGAAACTATTGATCTCTCGGACTGGATTTATCTAAGTTTAAAGCGTTTAAAATCTGGGGGAAGCTTTAGCATTATTCATTTAACAGAAAGATTACCTGAGATTCTGTATTCTTTATCTAAGTCTTGTGGAAAAATTTGTGTTTTGCCAATGACTGCGAGAAGGTCGCGACCTGCAAAACGTGTAATTGTTCAGGGTATAAAAGGTTCAAAAGTAAGCATGAAGCTTTTAGAGCCGTTTATTGTACACGATGGTCAAGTACATACCGGAGATAAAAATGATTACTCAGAAATGGCAAATGATATTTTGCGAAAAGGGCACCCATTAGTTTTATAAATATTTAAAAGTTTATAAAATAATAATAGTAAGTTTTTTCTTTTATTACTTATCGGCAAGATTTGACTGTAAATAAGAATTAAAAAAAAATTGCATGACAGAAAAAATATTTTGTGCTTCAGTTTAGCATATAATTAATTGTGCAGAAAAAACTCAAAATAGGAGATTAATAATGGCAATAAGTTCTTATGTATCTGAACTAAAACAGAAGCATGCTAACCTCTCAGATCAGCTTGAGCGTTCACAAAGAATTCCTTCAATTGATTCTCTAGAATTAAAGATTCTAAAATTAAAGAAATTAAAAATAAAAGAAAAAATAATTAGATTATCTAATTAATTAAAAAGTATTTTTACTAATGCCACGATGCGATTGGTGTGGAACTGACCCACTCTATGTAAATTATCATGATTTTGAATGGGGCGTTCCTGAATATTGTTCTCGTGCTTTATGGGAGAAACTTGTTTTAGACGGCTTCCAAGCAGGATTGAGTTGGCTTACGATTCTAAAAAAAAGAGATAATTTTCGTAAAGCATTTGAAGGCTTTAACCCATATAAAGTTGCAGAATTTACAGATAAAGATGTTGATATTTTAATGCAAAATGATGGCATTGTTCGCAATCGTAGTAAAATAATTTCGACTATAAAAAGTGCACAGATATGGAAAGATATTGATTCCTCTATTGGATTTAATAATTATATTTGGGCGTTTGTTGATGGATATCCGGTTCAGGGCAAGTTTACGACAATGGCGGAAGTTCCAAAATTTACTGATTTATCCATAAAGATTTCAAACGATTTAAAAGCTCACGGTTTTAAATTCTGTGGGCCAACAATTACATATGCTTGGATGGAAGCCTGTGGCTTAGTTAATAACCATCTTATTCATTGCCCATGTCATGAAAAAGTTAAAAGTATGGTAATTAAAAATTAATTTTCTTATAATTTCTTTAAGTTTTGTATATATACAAATTATTCTGTACTGATAGTTAGTCTAATTTGTACAAATAAAAATGAAAATTTAAGGAATTTAATTTGCGTAAATTTATAATGACTTTTCTTATGGTATCTTTCGTTGCCATTACACCTGCAGTATCTGAATCTCTGAGTGAAAAAGAGATTAAAAAATTGGCACTAGAGGCTATATTAGAAAATCCACAAATTGTAATGGATGCTGTTAATCTTCTTCGTGAACGTGATGAAGCAAATAAAGAATCTTTAAAAAAACAATCTTATTTAGATAATAAAGAATTATTAAGTTCTGATCCTAATGCACCAACTTATGGCAATCCAAATGCTGATATCACAATTGTCGAATTTTTTGATTATAATTGTGGTTATTGCAAGCGGGCAATGACAGCCATGCAAGAAGTTTTAAAAAATGATAAAAATTTACGTGTAGTTTATCGCGAGTTCCCAATTTTATCTGAAGGTTCAATATATGCTAGTCGTGCAGCTTTAGCTTCACGGGCACAAAATAAATATAAAATTTTTCATGAAGAGCTAATGTCTGCACAACAGCTAAATGCGTCTTCAGTAATGCAAATTGCAAAAAGAATTGGATTAGATGTTAAAAAACTACAAAAGGATATGAATGATCCCGATGTTTTTGAGCACATCCAAACATCACGTGATTTAGCTGATGCTTTACAATTTACAGGGACACCATCCTTCGTAATCGGAGACAAGCTAATAGGGGGCTATATTCCTCAAGAGACTATAATGGAAATTATAGAATCGTTACGAAGTTGAAGACTATGTACGAACTAAAAATTATTATAATATAGATTAAAGATAACAAAAAATAGGGCCATGTCATGCCTTGAAATTCTATGACATGCGCTGTATCACAACATTTGATAAGATATAGGAGTGCATTATGGCACGCACCAATCCCTTGCAGTTCATGCAGCAAGTACGAGCAGAAGTTTCTAAAGTCGTTTGGCCAAATCGCCGAGAAACAACCATAACTACTGTTATGGTTTTTATAATGGCTACTTTAGTTGCAATTTTCTTTTTTGGCGCAGACCAAATTATTAAATTGGGTTTAAACATAATTCTGGGCATAGGTACTTGAATTAACACGATTTCGGCGCTAAACGCCGGTAAATCATATTTAAATGGCACGCGACGATTCTATATGCGTGCCTTTTGTTTTGGTAATGAGATCTTTTAAGGTCTTGAAATTAAATGAATTAACGGACGAAATAAAGTCCTAGTAGAGGCATAAAAGCTATGGCTAAAAGATGGTATTCAGTAAGTGTTCTTTCCAACTTTGAAAAAAAAGTTGCTGAATTAATCAATGAAGCAGTCGAGCAAGAAGGTATGCAAGATGAAATCGAGCAGGTCTTAGTTCCGACTGAAGAAGTTATAGAAGTACGGCGTGGAAAAAAAGTGACTGCTGAGCGTAGATTTATGCCTGGTTACTTGCTCGTCCGTATGGATATGTCTGAAAAAGGCTATCATTTGATAAATAATATAAACCGAGTAACAGGTTTTCTTGGACAACCAGGCAAACCAAGTCCAATGCGTGACAAGGAAGTGGCTTTCATTTTAAACCAGGTTGAAGAAGGTGTAGAAAACCCACGAAACTTAATTACTTTTGATATTGGAGAACAGGTAAATGTAACAGAAGGACCATTCGAAGGCTTTGCTGGAATGGTTGAAGAGGTAGATCAAGAAAACTCTCGCTTAAAAGTTACTGTATCCATATTTGGACGGGCGACGCCTGTCGAACTAGAATTCACACAGGTTATGAAACAAACATAATCTTGTGATGTGCATGTGGAAGGAAACAGTCGCGCGCGATTGTGACCGTACCACACCAAATTGTTCCAAAGGGCACGCGGCCTGGAGGATCGGAGCTAAAGGAGGCCAATATGGCTAAAAAGATTGCTGGCACTATGAAACTGCAGATCCCTGCAGGAGCAGCCAACCCATCACCACCGGTGGGCCCAGCTTTGGGTCAACGTGGTATAAATATCATGGAATTCTGTAAAGCATTTAATGCGAAAACACAGGAACTTGAAAATGGTGCACCATGCCCAACTATTATCACATATTATGCTGATAAATCGTTTACAATGGACATTAAGACTTCACCTGCGTCATATTTTCTTAAAAAAGCAGCAAAATTAAAATCTGGTGCAACTAACCCAAGTCGTGAAATAGTTGGCTCTGTTTCTAAGAAGCAATTGCAAGAAATTGCAGAAGCAAAAATGAAAGATTTGAATGCAAATGATATTGAATCTGCAATGAAAATTATAGCTGGTTCAGCGCGTTCTATGGGAATTGAGGTTAAGTAATGGCTAAATTTGGAAAAAGAACGACCACAGCTCGTACTTCATTTGAAGGTAAATCTAGTTTATCAATTTTAGAAGCAGTAACCCTAGTAAAAGCTAATGCTGTTTCAAAGTTTGATGAAACAATTGATATAGCAATGAACCTTGGAGTTGACCCTCGTCATGCGGATCAAATGGTAAGAGGCGTTGTTGGCTTGCCTAATGGTACTGGTAAAACAATGCGTGTTGCCGTCTTTGCGCGAGATGCAAAAGCAGATGAAGCTAAAGCAGCGGGTGCTGATATAGTTGGTGCAGAAGATTTAATGGAAATTGTTCAAGGCGGAACAATCGAATTTGATCGTTGTATCGCAACTCCTGATATGATGGGTGTTGTAGGTAGATTAGGTAAAGTATTAGGACCAAGAAACTTAATGCCTAACCCACGAGTAGGAACTGTGACAATGGATGTTAAATCAGCCGTAGAAGCAGCCAAAGGTGGTGAAGTGCAGTTTAAGGTTGAGAAAGCTGGTGTTCTTCATGCTGGTGTCGGTAAAGCTTCTTTTAGCGAAGATAAACTTGCTGAAAACGTACAAGCTTTTGTAAATGCAGTGCGTAAAGCTAAACCAGAAGGTGCAAAGGGTGCATACATTAAGAAGATCGTTTTATCTTCTACAATGGGCCCATCAGTGACTTTAGATGTTGATGCAGCAACAGGGGCTTAAATAACTTAAGATTATTATAAAGGGCTCTATTATTATAGGGCCCTTTTTTTATTTTAACGTGATATAAATGATTTATTATAATGATAAAATTTTTAAAATTATTTATAGTAAATTCTGTACTAAGTTGAGTTCAACAAAATAAATATAAATTTTCAATCATAATAGAAACTTAACCCCTTCACATCAGAACTAAACCCACCTATACACCAGCTATTCAGATAAATATTGATTCGTTGATATTATTTTGAAACTGTCCGAGATGGTGGGTTTTGCACAAGCAAAATAATTCCTGCCTGAGATGGGATCCGAACAAATTATACCTCTGGTTATGCCTCGGGTGATTTTGGAAGGGGCCCGTAATTAGGACCCTAACTGCTGGTCTTAAACGATCAGTTAAACTGAGCCGGGAAACATTTCGTTTCCTATAATTTGGAGAAACACTGTGGATAGAGCCCAAAAAGAAGCCTTAGTCGATGAACTAGGACAAATCTTCACGGACTCTGGTGTTGTTGTAGTATCTCACTATGCCGGCATAACAGTTGCAGAAATGCAAGACTTCCGTTCACGCATGCGTGATGTAGGAGGTTCTGTACGTGTAGCCAAAAATAAGCTCGCCAAAATCGCTCTTGAAGGTAAGCCATGTGAAAGTATTTCAGGTTTATTAGATGGAATGACAGTATTGTCTTTTTCAGAAGACCCTGTAGCCGCTGCGAAAGTAACGGAAGAATATTCCAAAGAAAACGATAAGCTCGTTATCCTTGGTGGGTCAATGGGAGACAATGCATTGGATCGCGCTGGTGTTAAAGCCGTTGCCGCCATGCCATCACGTGAGGAGCTTATCGCTTCTATCGTTGGTTGTATTGCTGCACCTGCATCAAACATAGCGGGAGCCGTTGGTGCGCCTGCCTCTAACATTGCTTCTATTTTAGAAACAATTGAAGAGAAAGCTGCTTAATTGCAAATGGAATTGCCGGTGTTCGTAAATACGAGCATCACTGGAAAAACAGAATTTAAAATTGAACTGGAAATATCAAATGGCTGATATCAAAAAACTTGCAGAAGAAATCGTTGCGTTAACGCTTTTGGAAGCACAAGAATTAAAAACACACCTAAAAGATGAGTATGGCATTGAGCCTGCTGCGGGCGGTGCTGTTGTAATGGCTGCAGCTGGAGATGCTGCTGCTGAAGAAGAAAAAGATGAATTTGACGTGATTCTAAAATCTGCAGGCGATAAAAAGATTAATGTTATCAAAGAAGTTCGTAGCATTACTGGTCTAGGCTTAAAAGAAGCAAAAGATCTTGTTGAAGCTGGTGGAAAAGCAGTTAAAGAAGGCATTTCTAAGTCAGAAGCTGAAGAGTTGAAAAAGCAACTTGAAGCAGTTGGTGCGGAAGTTGAATTAAAATAATTATTGCACCTTAGGGTGTTATTATCTTTGGCTGGTTCTATTCATTTAGAACCGGCCACTCCTGTCTTAAAGAGAGCCTTTATTAGGGCTTTGTTTTAGACAGGGTTCATTCGGGAGCTAAAGGTGGCACTTTAGCAAGAATAGGATGAACTTTGTTACATGTGGCCGATTAGGTTGTGATGCCCGCACAAACTATGACGTGAACATTAGAAAAGGTGAAGACGAGCATGGCTCAGACGCATTCAGGTATAAAACGTATCCGCAAATATTATGGAAAAATCCGCGAAGTATTGGATATTCCAAATCTCATTCAGGTCCAAAAGAGCTCATATGATCTCTTTTTGAATTCTGGCGATCAATCTCAACCTTTAGACGGTGAAGGTATTAATGCTGTTTTTCAGTCGGTGTTTCCAATTAAAGATTTTAATGAAACTGCTGTATTAGAGTTTGTTAAATATGATCTAGAAAAACCAAAATATGACGTTGAGGAGTGTATGCAGCGTGATATGACATATTCTGCTCCCCTCAAAGTTACACTGCGATTAATTGTTTTTGATGTGGATGAAGAAACTGGCGCTCGATCTGTGAAAGATATTAAAGAGCAAGATGTATTTATGGGTGATTTGCCTTTAATGACGCCAAACGGTACATTTGTAGTAAATGGTACTGAGCGTGTTATTGTCTCTCAAATGCACAGATCACCTGGTGTATTTTTTGATCATGATCGCGGTAAAACCCATTCTTCAGGAAAATTATTATTTGCATCTCGTATTATTCCATATCGTGGATCATGGTTAGACTTTGAATTTGATGCGAAAGATGTTGTATACGCGCGTATTGATCGTCGGCGTAAATTACCTGTTACAACATTATTATATGCATTGGGTTTAGATCAAGAAGGTGTTTGTTCAGCTTACTATGATACAGTTGATTTTAAATTTGATAAAAAGAAAAATTCCTGGGTAACAAAGTTTTTCCCTCAACGTGTTAGAGGTACAAAACCAACTGAAGATATTATTGATGCGAAAACGGGCAAAGTTATCGCTGAAGCAGGAACTAAAGTTACACCCAGAACAGTTAAAAAATTACTTGAAGAAGGCAAGGTTACAGAAATTCGTGTACCATTTGATACAATTGTTGGGCGTTATGTTTCTCAAGATATTATTAATGAAGAAACTGGTGCAATTTATGTTGAAGCTGGAGATGAGCTTACACTTGAGCATGATAAAGATGGTGCTGTTAATGGTGGAACACTTCAAGAATTACTAGAAGCTGGAATTGTAAAAATTCCAACTCTTGATATCGATAATATAAATGTAGGGCCATACATCAGAAACACTATGTCCGTAGATAAGAACATGGGCCGCGATACTGCATTAATGGATATTTACCGTGTAATGCGCCCTGGTGAGCCACCAACTGTTGATGCTGCATCGGCACTTTTTGACACTCTATTCTTTGATTCTGAGCGTTATGATTTATCAGCTGTTGGGCGTGTTAAGATGAACATGCGATTACAGTTAGATGCAGAAGATACACAACGCACTCTACGCAAAGAAGACATTATTGGTGTTGTTAAGGCTTTAGTTGAATTGCGTGATGGTAAAGGTGATATCGATGATATTGACCATCTAGGTAATAGGCGTGTAAGATCTGTAGGCGAATTGATGGAAAATCAATATCGCGTTGGTCTTCTCCGTATGGAGCGAGCGATAAAAGAACGTATGTCATCTGTTGAAATAGACAACATTATGCCTCAAGATTTAATAAATGCAAAACCAGCTGCTGCAGCTGTTAGAGAGTTTTTTGGATCTTCGCAGCTTTCACAATTTATGGATCAAACTAATCCACTCTCAGAAGTGACGCATAAACGCCGACTTTCTGCACTTGGACCAGGTGGGCTTACTCGTGAACGTGCAGGCTTTGAAGTTCGCGACGTTCATCCGACACATTATGGTCGTATGTGCCCAATTGAGACACCTGAAGGTCCAAATATTGGTTTGATTAATTCATTAGCATCTTTTGCGAGGGTTAATAAATACGGGTTTATCGAAACACCATACCGTAGGGTAGACAATGGTAAAGTTACTGATGAAGTTCAGTATATGTCAGCCACTGAGGAAATGAGATACACAGTTGCTCAAGCAAATGCTAAATTAGATGATGCGGGCAAATTTGCCAATGATTTAGTTTCTACTCGCCAGGCTGGTGAGTATATGCTGAATACACCTGAAAATATCGATTATATAGATGTTTCACCAAAACAGTTGGTTTCTGTAGCTGCATCTCTAATTCCATTCCTTGAAAATGATGACGCTAACCGTGCGTTAATGGGATCAAATATGCAACGTCAAGCGGTTCCTTTATTGAAAGCTGATGCTCCATATGTTGGTACTGGTATAGAGGAAGTAGTTGCTCGAGATTCTGGTGCTGCGATTACAGCTGCGCGTGGTGGTATCATTGATCAAGTGGATGCGACACGAATTGTTGTTCGAGTAACTGATTCAATGGATGCTGGTGACCCTGGCGTTGATATTTATCGTTTGCGTAAATTCCAACGATCTAATCAAAATACATGTATTAACCAAAGGCCATTAGTTAAAGTTGGTGATCGTGTATCAATGGGTGAAGTAGTAGCTGATGGACCATCAACTGATATTGGTGAATTAGCATTGGGTAAAAATGTTCTTGTAGCGTTTATGCCTTGGAATGGCTACAATTATGAAGATTCAATATTAATTTCTGAACGTATTGTAAAAGATGACGTGTTTACATCCGTTCATATTGAAGAATTTGAAGTTGCTGCTCGAGATACTAAGTTGGGCCCTGAAGAAATTACTCGTGATATTCCAAATGTAGGAGAAGAAGCTCTTCGCAATTTGGATGAAGCAGGAATTGTTTACATTGGGGCTGAAGTTGGACCTTCAGATATTCTAGTTGGAAAAATCACTCCTAAAGGTGAAAGCCCAATGACGCCTGAAGAAAAGCTACTGAGAGCTATTTTTGGTGAAAAAGCATCTGATGTTCGGGATACATCTTTAAGATTACCACCTGGTGATTACGGTACTGTTGTTGAAGTAAGAGTATTTAATCGTCATGGAATTGAAAAAGATGAAAGAGCTTTGCAAATAGAGCGAGAAGAAGTTGAGCGCTTGGCAAGAGATCGTGATGATGAGGTTGGTATTCTAGACAGAAATACTTACGCTCGATTAAAATCAATGATTATTGGGAAAAAAGCAGTTAAAGGTCCAAAAGGTGTAAAATCAGGTTCATTAATTGATGATGCCCTATTAGAATCTCTTTCTAGAGGCCAATGGTGGCAACTTGTATTAGAAGATGAAACCGATGTTGCTAATATGGAGTCGCTCAACAAACAGTATGATTTACAAAAAGGAGCATTAGACGCTCGTTTTGAAGATAAAGTTGAGAAGGTTCGTCGTGGAGATGATTTGCCTCCAGGTGTGATGAAAATGGTTAAAGTTTTCATTGCTGTAAAGCGTAAATTACAGCCAGGAGATAAAATGGCTGGGCGCCATGGTAATAAAGGTGTGATTTCTAAAGTTGTTCCTCAAGAAGATATGCCATTTTTAGCAGATGGTACTCCTGTAGATTTTTGTTTAAATCCTCTAGGTGTTCCATCACGTATGAATGTTGGTCAAATCCTTGAAACTCATATGGGTTGGGCTGCTCGAAATCTTGGAAAGTCTATAGATCTCTCATTACAGGAATATAGACGATCTGGTGATATGTCCCCAGTTCAAGATGCAATGCGCATTGCTTATGGTGATGATCTTTACAATGAAGTTCTAAAAGATATGCCAAAGGATAATTTCCTTGAAGCTGCTGGTAACGTAACTGATGGAGTTCCAATTGCTACCCCAGTTTTTGATGGTGCAAAGGAAGCTGATGTAAATGATATGTTAACTCGCGCTGGGTTAGATACATCAGGGCAGTCTATTTTGTTTGATGGTCGAACTGGAGAACAATTTAATCGTCCAGTTACTGTTGGAATGAAATATATCTTAAAGCTTCACCATTTGGTTGATGATAAGATTCATGCTCGTTCAACTGGCCCATACTCTCTGGTCACTCAACAACCACTTGGTGGTAAAGCACAGTTTGGTGGGCAACGATTTGGTGAGATGGAAGTGTGGGCGCTAGAAGCATATGGTGCTGCTTATACCTTGCAAGAAATGTTAACTGTAAAGTCTGATGACGTTGCTGGTCGTACAAAAGTATACGAAAGCATTGTTAAAGGTGAAGATAATTTTGAAGCTGGAATACCAGAAAGTTTCAATGTGCTTATAAAAGAAATCCGTAGCTTGGGCTTAAATATCCAGCTGCTGGATGCGGAGAGTGAGTAGGCGTTCGCGCCTGCTCCTTTAACTGAAATCGAGATTAGGATCTAGAAAATGAACCAAGAAATCACGAATAACCCGTTTAATCCCGTCCAGCCTCCAAAGACGTTTGATGAAATTCAAATATCTTTGGCGTCGCCTGAGCGGATTCTGTCATGGTCATTTGGCGAAATTAAAAAGCCAGAAACCATTAACTACCGTACTTTTAAGCCAGAACGAGATGGTTTGTTTTGTGCAAGAATATTTGGACCAATAAAAGATTACGAATGCTTGTGTGGCAAATACAAACGTATGAAATACCGTGGTGTAGTATGTGAAAAATGTGGCGTTGAAGTAACACTTCAAAAAGTACGCCGTGAACGCATGGGCCATATTGATTTGGCTTCGCCAGTCGCCCATATATGGTTTTTGAAATCACTTCCTTCACGAATTGGTTTAATGTTAGATATGACACTTCGTGAGTTAGAAAGAGTTTTATATTTTGAACAATATGTAGTTATAGAACCTGGTTTGACAGATCTAAATTACGGTCAAATGATGTCTGAAGAAGAGTTCTTAGACGCTCAAGATATGTTTGGTGAAGATGCATTTAATGCAGGAATTGGTGCTGAAGCTATTCGCGAAATGCTTTCTAATATAGATTTGGATGCAGAAGCTGAACAACTGCGTGATGAATTAGCTGAAGCTACAGGTGAACTAAAGCCTAAGAAGATCATCAAACGTTTGAAAGTTGTTGAAGCATTTATAGACTCTGGGAACCGTCCGGAGTGGATGGTAATGACAGTATTGCCGGTAATTCCACCAGAGTTACGTCCTTTAGTACCTCTTGATGGGGGTCGTTTTGCTACGTCAGATTTGAATGATCTCTATCGTCGAGTAATTAATCGTAATAATCGTTTGAAACGCCTAATTGAGTTACGCGCACCAGATATCATTGTTCGTAACGAAAAAAGAATGCTTCAAGAGTCTGTCGATGCTCTATTTGACAATGGCCGTAGAGGTCGAGTTATTACTGGTGCAAATAAACGTGCACTAAAATCACTTTCAGACATGCTAAAAGGTAAGCAAGGTCGTTTTAGACAAAACTTATTGGGTAAGCGAGTTGATTTCTCTGGCCGTTCTGTAATCGTTACTGGCCCTGAGCTAAAATTACATCAATGTGGCTTGCCAAAGAAAATGGCACTAGAGCTATTTAAGCCATTTATATATTCTCGTCTCGAGGCAAAGGGGTTGTCTTCGACAGTTAAGCAAGCAAAGAAAATTGTTGAAAAGCAACGCCCAGAAGTTTGGGATATATTAGACGAAGTTATTCGTGAACATCCAGTTATGCTCAACCGTGCACCCACGTTGCACCGTTTAGGTATCCAAGCTTTTGAACCAGTTTTGATTGAAGGTAAAGCAATTCAGCTGCATCCTCTAGTTTGTTCAGCATTTAATGCTGACTTCGATGGTGATCAAATGGCTGTGCACGTTCCATTATCATTAGAAGCGCAATTAGAAGCTCGTGTTTTAATGATGTCTACAAATAATGTTTTATCACCTGCAAACGGAAAGCCAATTATTGTTCCATCACAGGATATGATATTGGGTTTATATTACATTACTTTAGAGCGTGAAGGAATGGTTGGCCAAGGAATGACATTTGCTAACCCACAAGAGGTTGAGCATGCGTTGGATTCGGGTCTGATTCACTTACATTCAAAAATTACCTCCCGAGTTGAGCAAGTAAATGAAGAAGGTGAAGTTGTTTGGGAGCGTTTTGAAACAACTCCTGGGCGAGTTCGATTGAGTACTGTTATGCCTTTGAACCATAAGGCACCATTTAGCTTAATTAATCGTCTATTACGTAAAAAAGAAGTTAGTGAAATAATTGATATTGTATATCGTTATTGTGGCCAAAAAGAGTCTGTAATATTTTGTGATCATATAATGACTTTAGGTTTCCGTGAAGCGTTCAAAGCAGGGATTTCTTTTGGCAAAGACGATATGGTTATTCCAGACACTAAATGGACACTTGTTAATGAAACTCGTGATTATGTTAAGGGTTTTGAACAACAATATATGGATGGACTGATCACTCAAGGTGAAAAATACAACAAAGTTGTTGATGCTTGGTCAAAAGCAAATGAAAAAGTAACTGATGCTATGATGGATAGTATTTCTTCAATGAAGAAAACAGCTGAAGGTGCCGAAATGGAGCCAAACTCTGTATATATGATGGCCCATTCTGGTGCGCGTGGATCTGTTACTCAGATGAAGCAGCTTGGTGGTATGCGTGGATTGATGGCAAAGCCAAATGGCGAAATCATTGAAACTCCTATTATTTCAAACTTTAAAGAAGGTTTGTCAGTGCTTGAATATTTCAATTCAACTCACGGAGCCCGTAAGGGTCTTTCAGATACTGCCTTGAAGACAGCGAACTCAGGATACCTTACTCGACGTTTGGTTGATGTTGCTCAAGACTGTATCGTTCGCGAATGGGATTGCGGAACTGATAAGTCAATTACTGCGCGTGCAGCTGTAAATGATGGTGAAGTTGTATCATCAATGGCTGAGCGAATTCTTGGGCGTGTATTAGCTGAAGATGTAATTCATCCTGCAACTGGTGAGTTACTAGGAAAACGTAGTGATCTGGTTGATGAACGACAAGCAGACATAATTGATGCTGCAAACTTAGTATCATTGCAAATAAGATCACCATTAACATGTGAATCAGATGATGGTATCTGTGCTGCATGTTATGGACGTGACTTAGCTCGTGGCCATGGTGTTAATCCAGGTGAAGCAGTAGGTATTATAGCTGCACAATCTATTGGTGAACCAGGAACACAGCTTACTATGCGTACATTCCACATTGGCGGTGTTGCGCAAGGTGGCCAACAATCTTTCCAAGATGCAAGTCAAGCAGGTACTGTAGATATTAGAAAATCTAATATCCTGCTAAACCGTGATGGTGAGCAAATTGTTATGGGTCGTAATGTTGAGTTAGTAGTTATTGATGAGAATGGCCAAGATGCTGTAATTCATAAAATGGATTATGGTACCAAAGTATTGGCTAAATCAGGTGATAAAGTAGCACGTGGTGATAAGTTATACGAATGGGATCCTTATACATTACCAATTATAGCGGACAAAGGTGGTATTGCTAAACTTGTTGATCTTGTTTCAGGTATTTCTGTTAGAGATGTGACTGATGACGCAACTGGCATAAGCCAAAAAATCGTAACTGATTGGCGTTCAGCGAAGCAAGGTTCAGATCTTAAGCCTTCAATAATTGTTGCTGATACAAAAACTGGAGAGCCAGTCATAAATGATGCAGGAAATCCAATTCAATATGCGATGTCTGTTGATGCAGTTTTATCTGTAGAAGATGGTCAAGCTATAGAAGCTGGTGATGTGGTTGCACGTATTCCACGTGAAGGCGCAAAAACAAAAGATATTACAGGTGGTTTGCCACGTGTTGCTGAGCTATTTGAAGCTCGTCGGCCAAAAGACCATGCTATAATTGCAGAAATGGATGGGTACGTTGAATTTGGACGTGACTTCAAAAATAAGCGTCGGGTTAATGTTGTATCTGCTGATGATGCAGAGATTAAAACAGAATATATGGTTCCAAAAGGTAAGCATATTCCTGTCCAAGAAGGTGACTTTATCCAAAAGGGTGAATACATCATGGATGGTAATCCTGCGCCACATGATATTTTAAATATTATGGGTGTTGAAGCATTGGCTGACTATATGATTGATGAAGTTCAGGATGTATATCGTCTCCAAGGTGTGAAGATTAATGATAAACATATTGAAGTTATTGTTCGTCAAATGTTGCAAAAATGGGAAATTACATCAAGTGGTGGAACTACATTACTTAAAGGTGAGCAGGTAGATAAGGCAGAATTTGATGAAGCATGTCAAAAAGCTGTGGATGCAGGTCGTGAACCAGCTACTGGTGGACCAATTCTATTAGGTATTACAAAAGCTTCATTGCAGACACGATCATTTATATCAGCAGCATCTTTCCAAGAAACAACCCGTGTCCTTACGGATGCGGCAACACGTGGTAAAAAAGATAAGCTGATTGGCTTGAAAGAGAATGTGATCGTTGGTCGTTTAATACCAGCAGGAACTGGAGGGGCAACTTTCCAAATTAAGAAAGTAGCTTCTGATCGTGATGCAGTCATTATTGAAGATAAGAGAGCTGCAGCAGAAGAAGCCGCTGCATTAATGGCTCCTAAAGAAACTGATCTGAACGCTGAATCAGTATTTGATGCACCATCGAACGATAGTACTGCTAATTAATAATATAATAAAATTCTAAATTTTATTTAATTGGAATTTAAAAGGCCCTGTAAAAGCAGGGCCTTTTTTATGGGTATCCAAAATATAAAACTCATTGTTTATTATGCGGAGTAATCTCTGTACGGCCTTGGTTAGTTAGCAACCAAACATTATCATTTATTGTTACTACTGCAGAAAGATTATCTCCCCAAGCAGCACCAGTGTCGATATTTATTCTGTTTCCGTAATGGGTAACCTGCTCAACGATTGTGTGACCATGTAATATTAACTTTGAAGCTAACTTGGGATTATCCAACCAATTTTTACGAATCCAAAGCATGTCATCTTCAGTTTGCTTATCTAACGGAACATTGAGATCGATGCCTGCATGGACAAAAAAGATGTGATCAGTATCGTAAGATAATGGAAGATTTTTTATGAAATTTATATGAGAATCAGGTACGGCCTGTTTTGCCATTTCTAATATATCATCTAGGCAATCTTTATAATTTTCTGGAACTTTCACTCCATACGATGCAAGTGTTTCAACCCCACCAATCCGATTATGAAGCCAGCTATAATCTGGTTTGAGATTCGGATCATGTTTGTGTGGATCGATAAAAAACCATTCCATTAATCGATCATGGTTTCCTTTAAGAACTTTCCAAGGTTTTCCATCATCAATGCCTGTCATTAAATATTCAATAGTACCTTTGCTATTTTCACGACGATCAATTAAATCACCAATATGTACTATTTCATATGAAGTTGCTTTAGATGATATAAAATCATACTTTATCAAGTCATGCACTATATGAAGTTGATCTAAATCACCATGTATGTCGCCAACAGCGTAAATAAGATGTGTCATAAGTAATGTATATCTGTAGCTGGTTTCACTGACAACCTATGAGAACTATTTGATAGGATGCAAATGTGTTTTTTAATAAGGTTTATTAAAGAATTTTAAATAGGAGTACTTCATTTCTCTCGCCGCTGTTGACACGAAACCCGACTCCGCTTATAGCCGCGTTACTTGATAGGAGAAGTTTGCTTTTCTTATCATACAAGCCACAATTTGGCGGTCATGATCCAGGTGAGAACCTTGATCCTCTGGAATTATCGCTTCGAGCTAATGAGGGTTCGTAGCGGTGTCAGGTTTATGATCAGAGATCATAGGCCTATTTATGTTTGAAACGGTAAAATGGGGAACCCAATATGCCTACAATACAACAGCTGATCCGCAAACCGCGCCAGCCAAAAATCAAACGCTCCAAGTCACAGCACTTGGAATCATGCCCGCAGAAACGCGGCGTATGTACACGTGTTTATACAACCACACCTAAGAAACCTAACTCTGCTATGCGTAAAGTTGCAAAAGTACGATTAACTAATGGTTTTGAAGTAATCTCTTACATCCCTGGTGAAAGTCACAACCTTCAAGAACACTCTGTTGTTCTGATCCGTGGTGGCCGTGTAAAAGACCTTCCAGGTGTTCGTTACCACATCTTGCGCGGTGTCCTAGATACCCAAGGTGTTAAAGATCGTAAGCAACGTCGTTCGAAATACGGCGCGAAAAAACCGAAATAAGGGTAGTATATTATGTCTAGACGTCACAGCGCCGTTAAAAGAGAAGTTCTGCCTGATGCCAAATATGGCAACACAGTTCTTACAAAATTTATGAATAACCTAATGTTAGACGGACGTAAGTCTGCAGCTGAACGTATTGTATATGGTGCGTTAGATAGGGTTGAAACAAAACTAAAGCGTGCACCAATTGAAGTGTTTGAAGAAGCATTGGAAAATATTAAGCCAGCAGTTGAAGTTCGCTCTCGTCGTGTTGGTGGTGCAACATACCAAGTTCCTGTCGAGGTACGTGTTGAGCGTCGTGAAGCATTAGCAATCAGATGGTTGATAAAAGCATCACGCACACGAAATGAAAATACAATGGAAGAACGTTTAGCTGCTGAATTGATGGATGCCATCAACAGCCGTGGTTCTGCTGTTAAAAAACGTGAAGATACCCATAAAATGGCCGATGCTAACAAAGCATTTAGCCACTACCGCTGGTAAGGAAAAACGATCATGGCGCGCGAATATCCACTCGAACTATATCGTAACTTTGGCATCATCGCACACATCGATGCTGGTAAAACTACATGCTCAGAACGCATCCTTTACTACACTGGTAAAGAGCACAACATCGGTGAAGTCCATGATGGCGCAGCAACAATGGATTGGATGGAACAAGAACAAGAACGTGGTATAACAATCACTTCTGCTGCTACAACAACATTTTGGGAACGTACTGAAGATGGTACAACTCCTGATAGTGCTAAGCACCGTATGAACATTATCGATACTCCAGGCCACGTTGACTTCACAATTGAGGTAGAACGCTCACTAGCTGTTCTGGATGGTGCTGTTTGTGTGCTTGATGGTAATGCTGGCGTTGAGCCGCAGACTGAAACTGTATGGCGTCAAGCTGACCGATACAAAGTTCCTCGTATGGTTTTCATCAACAAAATGGATAAAATTGGCGCAGATTTCTTCAAATGTGTTGCTATGGTTGAAGAACGTACAGGCGCTTCTGCAATTCCTATCGCATTCCCAATCGGTGCAGAAACAGAGCTGGAAGGCTTAGTTGACTTGGTAACGATGGAAGAATGGCTATGGGAAGGCGAAGACCTTGGCGCATCTTGGATTAAAGCACCGATCCGTGAGAGCTTGCAAGAAGAAGCAGCTAAGTGGCGCAATGTTTTGGTCGAAGCAGCTGTTGAAATGGACGACGATGCAATGGAAGCTTACCTAGAAGGTACAGAACCAGACGTTGATGCGATGCGTGTATTGATCCGTAAAGGTTGTTTGTCTATGACATTCGTTCCTGTATTGGGCGGCTCAGCATTTAAAAACAAAGGTGTTCAATCATTGTTAAACGCTGTTATTGATTACTTGCCATCTCCTTTGGACGTAGTTGACTACATGGGCTTTAAACCAGGTGATGAGACAGAGACGCGCGATATTGCACGACGTGCAGACGACGATATGGCATTTTCTGCGCTTGCATTTAAAATTATGAATGATCCGTTCGTCGGATCGCTTACGTTTACACGAATCTACTCTGGTACGCTAACCAAAGGTGACAATATTTTGAATACAACCAAAGGCAAAAAAGAGCGTATTGGTCGTATGATGATGATGCACTCGATTGATCGGGAAGAGATCACTGAGGGTTTTGCTGGGGATATTATTGCGCTTGCAGGTCTAAAAGATACAACAACTGGTGATACATTAAGTGCGATCAACGAGCCTGTTATTTTGGAAACTATGACGTTTCCAGAACCAGTAATCGAAATTGCTGTAGAGCCAAAAACAAAAGCTGACCAAGAACGTATGTCTACGGGGCTTGGTCGTTTAGCTGCAGAAGACCCATCATTTCGTGTGGAAACAGATTTAGAATCTGGCCAAACAATCATGAAGGGTATGGGTGAGTTGCATCTTGATATTCTTGTTGACCGTTTAAAGCGAGAATTTAAAGTTGAAGCAAACATTGGTGCACCGCAAGTTGCTTATCGTGAAACTATTTCACATGAAGCAGAGATTTCTTACACACACAAAAAACAATCTGGTGGATCAGGCCAATACGCTGAAGTGAAAATGAACATCATACCAACAGAACCGGGCGAAGGTTACTCGTTCGAATCTAAAGTTGTGGGTGGATCAATCCCTAAGGAATACATCCCAGGCGTTGAAAAAGGTATTATGTCTGTGATGGACAGTGGCCCATTGGCTGGCTTCCCAGTTATCGATTTCAAAGTTGAACTATTAGATGGTAAATACCACGATGTTGACTCAAGTGTTATGGCATTTGAGATTGCTGGTCGTATGGCAATGCGCGATGGTATGCGCAAAGCTGGTGCAAAAATGTTAGAGCCAATTATGAAGGTCGAAGTTATCACACCTGAAGAATACACTGGTGGCATCATTGGTGATTTGACTTCACGTCGTGGTATGGTTCAAGGTCAAGATACGCGCGGTAACGCAATTGCAATCGACGCAAACGTACCTTTGGCAAACATGTTCGGTTACATTAATAACTTGCGTTCAATGTCATCTGGTCGTGCTAACTTTACGATGCAGTTCAGCCACTACGATGCTGTTCCAAGCAATATCTCTGAAGAAATTCAAGCAAAGTTCGCTTAATTAAGAATAGCGGTGGGCCACGGTCCACCCTACTAACCCCGTAGGGTGGATGAAAATTCACCGCATAAACATAAGGAGGCCGTTATGGCTAAAGAAAAGTTTGAACGTAATAAACCGCATTGTAACATCGGCACAATTGGCCACGTTGATCACGGTAAAACAACATTAACAGCTGCTATTACAAAGCAATTTGGTGATTTCAAAGCATATGATGAGATTGATGGCGCACCAGAAGAAAAAGCGCGTGGAATTACAATTTCTACTGCTCACGTTGAGTATGAGACAGAAAATCGTCACTACGCACACGTTGATTGCCCAGGCCACGCTGACTATGTGAAAAACATGATTACTGGTGCTGCTCAAATGGATGGCGCAATTTTAGTTGTTAATGCTGCTGATGGACCTATGCCACAAACACGTGAGCACATTTTGTTAGGCCGCCAAGTTGGCATTCCTTCAATGGTTGTTTTCATGAACAAAGTTGACCAAGTAGATGACGATGAGTTGTTAGAGTTGGTTGAAATGGAAATTCGTGAATTGTTAAGCGCTTATGATTACCCAGGTGATGATATCCCTATCGTTGCTGGTTCAGCTCTTGCTGCATTAGAAGAACGTGATGACAATATTGGTAAAGAAAAAATTGCTGAGTTAATGAAGGCTGTTGATGAATTTATTCCACAACCTCCACGTGCAATTGATGAGCCTTTCTTGATGCCAATCGAAGACGTTTTCTCAATTTCTGGCCGTGGTACAGTTGTAACTGGTCGTATTGAACGTGGTGCTATCAACGTTGGTGAAGAAATCGAAATTGTTGGTATCAAAGATACATCAAAAACAACATGTACTGGCGTTGAAATGTTCCGCAAGCTACTTGATCGTGGTGAAGCTGGTGACAACGTTGGCGTATTGCTACGTGGTGTTGATCGTGATGGTGTTGAGCGTGGCCAAGTTTTGGTTAAGCCAGGTTCAGTAACTCCACATACAAAATTTGAAGCAGAAGTTTATATTCTGACTAAAGATGAGGGTGGTCGTCACACACCATTCTTTGCAAACTACCGCCCACAATTTTACTTCCGTACAACTGACGTAACTGGAACTGTTGAGCTGCCATCAGGCACAGAAATGGTAATGCCAGGTGATAACTTGAAGTTCGACGTAGAGCTAATCAATCCTATCGCTATGGAACAAGGTTTACGTTTTGCTATCCGTGAAGGTGGCCGTACTGTAGGTTCTGGTGTGGTTTCTAAAGTTATAGCTTAATTAAATACGACCCCTTCGGGTTCGATGTGGTCCATTGGAATGAGCCAATGGCCCACCTATCAACTCTAACGCCTTGAAAGGCTAAAAAATGCAAAGTCAAAATATTCGTATTCGGCTGAAAGCTTTTGATTACCGTGTGCTGGATGCCAGCACTGAGGAAATTGTAAACACAGCTAAACGGACAGGTGCACAAGTACGTGGCCCTATCCCGTTACCAAATAAAATTGAAAAGTTTACGGTTTTACGTTCACCACACGTGAATAAAAAATCTCGTGAGCAATTTGAAATCCGCACACATAAACGTTTGCTAGACATTATTGACCCAACTCCACAAACAGTAGACGCGCTAATGAAGCTCGATCTTGCTGCTGGTGTGGATGTTGAGATCAAGCTTTAAGGGGGTAAGTGATATGCGCTCTGGAGTAATTGCAAAAAAAATCGGTATGACTCGTGTATTCTTAGAAGACGGTAAACAGATACCTGTTACTGTCCTTCAAATGGAAAATCTACAAGTTGTATCACAACGTACAAACGAAACTGATGGTTATACAGCTGTTCAGTTGGGAGCAGGCGTAGCAAAAGTAAAGCGTCAATCTGCTGCGATGCGGGGACACTTTGCTAAAGCAAAGGTTGAACCAAAGCGTAAGATTGCTGAATTTCGCGTTTCCGCTGATAATCTTATTGAGGTTGGTGAGGAAATTATCGCCACACACTTCTTAGGTGGCCAAAAAGTAGATGTATCTGGTACATCAATTGGTAAAGGATTTGCGGGTGCGATGAAGCGCCATAACTTTAAAGGCTTACGTGCCAGCCACGGTGTTTCGGTTTCACACCGTTCGCATGGTTCCACGGGACAGTGTCAAGAGCCTGGTAAAGTGTTTAAAGGCAAAAAGATGGCCGGTCACATGGGTTCGGCTCGTGTTACTACGCAAAACTTGGAAGTTGTTAGTACTGATGTTGATCGTGGTTTGATCATGATAAAAGGCGCAGTGCCTGGTTCTAAAGGTGGTTGGGTTACAGTAAAAGATTCTGTTAAAAAGAAAGCTCCTGATGGCCTTCCTTTTCCAGCTGCTTTGCGTTCAGCCATTGTAACTGCTGTACCACAAGTAGAAGAAGCTGCTGTTGAAGTAGCAACTGAAGGAGGCGCAGAATAATGAAAGCCAATGTAATAAAATTAGATGCAAAGTCTGCAGGTTCTATTGACCTTGATGATGCAATCTTTGGTTTAGAGCCACGTGCAGATATTTTACATCGTGTTGTTCGTTACCAATTAGCTAAACGACAAGCTGGAACACATAAGGTTAAGACGCGTTCAGAGACTTCTTATTCAACCAAGAAGATATATAACCAAAAAGGCACTGGCGGTGCGCGTCACGGTTCTAGAAATGCTCCTATCTTCCGAGGTGGTGGGGTATATAAGGGGCCAAAAGTACGGTCACATGCACATGATTTAACAAAAAAGTTCCGCAAACTGGGTCTCAAGCATGCGCTTTCTGCTAAAGCAACAGCAGGTGAGCTTATTGTAGTTGATAGTGTTGAAGCAAAAACAGCAAAGACTTCTGACTTAGCAAAAGTAGTTTCAAACTTAGGCTGGAAAAAAGTATTAATTATTGATGGATCAGATGTTAATGAAAATTTCTTATTAGCTTCACGTAACATTGATGGATTAGATATTTTACCATCTGCGGGTGCTAACGTTTATGATATTTTAAAATCAAATACGCTTGTTCTGACAAAAGCAGGAGCGGAAGCATTGGAGGCACGTTTAAAATGAGCGATACAGCCAAACTATATGATATTATTAGAGCGCCAATCGTAACTGAAAAAGCTACAATGGCGTCTGAGCATAATGCTGTTGTTTTTGAAGTGTCTATTGATGCAAATAAACCACAAATCAAAGAAGCAGTGGAAGCATTATTTAATGTTAAAGTTAAAGCAGTAAATACAAGTATTACAAAAGGCAAAGTAAAGCGTTTTCGTGGGATGCTAGGTAAGCGTAAAGATATTAAAAAAGCATATGTTACTTTAGAAGAAGGTAATACAATCGACGTTTCTACTGGTCTCTAAGGTAAAAATTAATTTATTTGAGGGCCTCTTAATTATAGAGGCCTTCAATATTTAAAAGAATGTAAGCAAATCCATTAAAGGCTATTACATCCTATAGACGCCTAGTTATTTATCTGATACTTGGCACAGATAGTGCTTCTCAAGATTCGATCAGAGAAGCATTTTTATTGAATAATATATTCGCGGACCTACGGGGCCGCATAACCTTTCAGACCCTAATTGGTCTGAGCTAAAACGGAAGACAGAAAGAATGGCATTAAAGTCGTACAAACCAACGACGCCAGGCCAACGTGGGTTGGTTCTGATTGACCGTTCCGAGCTTTGGAAAGGTCGCCCAGTTAAAGCGCTCACAGAAGGTGTGCGTAAAAACGGCGGTCGGAACAATACCGGACGGATTACTATGCGTCGCAAAGGCGGTGGGGCTAGACGCCTTTACCGTATAGTGGATTTCAAGCGAAACAAGTTGGATATGCCAGCTATTGTTGAGCGTATTGAATATGATCCAAACAGAACTGCATTTATTGCACTTGTTAAATATGAAGATGGTCAATTATCGTACATCTTAGCACCTCAGCGATTAGCTATTGGTGATAGTGTAATTGCAAGTGCTAAGGCTGATGTTAAACCAGGAAACGCGATGCCGTTTACAGGTTTGCCTATTGGTACAATAATTCACAACATTGAGTTAAAACAAGGTAAAGGTGGGCAAATTGCACGCGCTGCTGGTACTTACGCTCAATTCGTCGGACGTGATGGTGGTTATGCGCAAATTAGACTTTCTTCTGGAGAGCTTCGTTTGGTTCGTCAGGAATGTATGGCAACAGTAGGTGCTGTATCAAACCCTGATAATTCAAATCAAAACTTTGGTAAGGCTGGCCGCAATAGACATAAGGGTATTCGCCCAAGTGTACGTGGTGTGGTTATGAACCCAGTAGATCACCCTCACGGTGGTGGCGAAGGGCGAACATCAGGTGGTAGACACCCAGTTACTCCTTGGGGTAAGCCAACAAAGGGTGCACGCACTCGAAACAAAAACAAAGCGTCTAGCAAGCTAATCATCCGCTCGCGTCACGCTAAGAAGAAGGGTCGTTAATCGATGTCTCGTTCAGTATGGAAAGGCCCTTTTGTTGATGCTTATGTGCTTAAAAAAGCCGAAGCAGCACGCGAATCTGGCCGTAATAATGATGTAATTAAAATTTGGTCTCGTCGGTCGACGATACTGCCTCAATTTGTTGGTTTAACTTTTGGCGTTTATAATGGCCGCAAGCATATACCAGTAAATGTTTCAGAAGAAATGATCGGCCAAAAGTTTGGCGAATACAGTCCTACGCGCACATATCATGGGCATGCGGCTGATAAAAAAGCGAAACGGAATTAAGCCATGAGTAAATCAAAAAACACTCGACGCGTTGCAGATAACGAAGCTATGGCCGTTAATAAAATGTTACGTACAAGTCCTCAAAAGCTTAATCTAGTGGCGCAAATGATCCGCAATAAACCTGTTGAAAAAGCTTTAGCTGATTTAACTTTCTCAAAAAAACGTATCTCTGCTGATGTTAAGAAAACTTTGCAATCTGCAATTGCTAATGCAGAGAACAACCATGGTTTAGATGTTGATGATTTAATCGTTGTAGAAGCCTATGTTGGTAAAAATCTAACACTGAAACGCGGTCGCCCAAGGGCACGTGGTCGTTATGGAAAGATACTGAAGCCATTTGCTCAGTTAACAATTCTTCTCCGGGTACCTGCCGCAAAAGAGGAGCAAGCATAATGGGTCAAAAAATAAATCCAATTGGCTTTCGTTTGCAAGTCAATCGCACATGGGATAGCCGCTGGTACGCTGAAGGCGATAAGTATGGCAATCTACTTCTTGAAGATCTTAAAATTCGCGAATTTGTGAAGAAAGAATGTGTTCAAGCAGGCGTAGCTAGGGTAATTGTTGAGCGTCCACATAAAAAGTGCCGTGTAACTATCCATTCAGCAAGGCCTGGTGTTATTATTGGCAAAAAAGGTGCTGATATTGAAACATTGCGCAAGAAACTAGCAGCATTTACAGATAGTGAATTACATTTAAATATTGTAGAAGTGCGAAAGCCAGAAATGGATGCACAGTTAGTTGCTGAATCAGTAGCCCAGCAATTAGAGCGTCGTGTTTCATTCCGCCGTGCAATGAAGCGTGCGGTTCAAAATGCAATGCGAATGGGTGCCCTTGGTATCCGGATAAATGTTGCAGGTCGTTTAGGCGGTGCTGAAATTGCCCGTACTGAATGGTATCGTGAGGGTCGAGTACCATTGCACACTTTACGTGCAGATATTGATTATGCTCGTGCTGAAGGCATGACCGCATATGGTATCATTGGTATAAAGGTATGGATTTTCAAGGGTGAAATTATGGAACATGATCCAGCTGCCCGTGATCGTCGTATCGAAGAAATGCAAAACAGCGGTGGGCCTCGTCCACAAGGCGGCAATCGTCCGCCGCGCCGTTAATATAGGGGAGTTATATTATGCTTTCACCAAAGCGCACTAAATTCCGCAAAATGTTTAAAGGCCGCATCAAGGGTCTTGCAAAAGGTGGTTCTGATTTGAATTTCGGTTCATTTGGCTTAAAGGCAACGCAACCTGAACGTGTTACCGCTCGCCAAATAGAAGCTGCTCGTCGTGCAATGACGAGACACATGAAACGCCAAGGTCGCGTTTGGATCCGTATATTCCCAGATGTTCCGGTAACAAATAAGCCTACTGAGGTTCGGATGGGTAAAGGTAAAGGCTCAGTTGAATATTGGGCATGTAAAGTTAAGCCTGGCCGAGTTATGTTTGAAATTGATGGTGTATCAGAGGCAGTAGCAGTTGAGGCATTACGTCTTGCAGCTATGAAATTACCTGTAAAAACTCGTGTTGTTCAACGTGAAGACTGGTAAAAGCTAGTAAAATATTACTACGAATCAAAACCCAATCATAATATGATTGGGTTTTTTTTATTGATATTGTCATATTCCAGATTTCATTATTTGTTTTCTAAAATAGCAAATGCATCGTTGATTTAATGGAATCTTAATATATTAAGAAGTTATGTCAGATATATTAGATCTTTTTGTAACTCGAATTTATTGTGCAACTTTAAATAAGTTTGATAATGAAATTAATCCAAGTGAACTTGAAGCAACATGTTTTTCGATTGCTCACGATGATGAAGCTGGTCAAAAGTGGTGTGAAGAAAATGATTATGCTGGCTATACAAGCTATGCATCACTTGATGATTTGCCATGGCGGTTCCCAATATTTAATGATTTAGTAAAATCATTGGATCAACATGTTGCTGCTTTTGCAGAAGAACTTCAATTTGATCTTGGTAGTAATCCTTTAACATTGAACGGGTTATGGGTTAACATTTTGCCTGAAGGTGGGATACATACTGGCCATATTCATCCAAATTCTGCAATTAGTGGAACAACTTATGTTTCTATGCCAAAAGGAGCAAGTGCGATCAAATTTGAGGACCCCAGATTGCCAATGATGATGGCGGCACCTCCAAAAAAAAATAATGCAAATATTGGGTCTCGTACATTTAATTATATAAAGCCAAATGTTGGTGATGTTTTACTATGGGAAAGCTGGCTTCGCCATGAAGTCCCTATGAATTTAGCAGAAGAAGAACGGATTAGTGTAAGCTTTAATTATGCATGGAGCTAAACTATCACTAAAAAAATGTATAAATTAAAATTTATTAAAACAGACCCAAATATATTATAAAAAAGCATTACCTCTTGCCTCATGGTAGAATCCCCTCTAAAGGGAGCATTCTAATGTACTCCACTGGATTCGGGGTAACCTGATTGTGAATAAATTTCACACAAAGTTGGGCCTTCCAGTGATGTTGAAAGGAAATGGCAATGAACGCCAACGAATTACGTGATAAAACACCTGATGAGCTAAGAGCTGAGCTTGTAACATTAAAGAAAGAGCAATTTAATTTGCGTTTTCAAAAAGCAACAGGTCAAGCTGAATCTACTGTTAGAATGAAAGCTGCTCGTAGAGAAGCTGCTAGAGTTTTAACAATTTTGAATGAAAAGGCCGCATCTGCGGCTGTTGAATAGGAGCCTTAACATGCCAAAGCGTATACTAGCCGGCACTGTAACAGGTGACCAAAATGAACAAACAATAACTGTGTCTGTACAGCGTAGCTTCCAGCACCCAGTATTGAAAAAAACAATTCGTAAGTCAAAAACTTACCGAGCGCACGACGCTCAAAACGAATTCAAAATTGGTGATAAAGTTCGCATTGAAGAATGTGCACCAATCTCGAAGACTAAACGCTGGACAGTTTTAACAGACTGATCAGTTTAACGAAACCCTGGGGCCGAATTTGCATGGTCCCCAAAGGTCGGAGGAAACCCAATGATCCAGATGCAAACTAATCTGGATGTAGCTGACAATAGCGGCGCTCGCCGTGTTCAGTGCATCAAGGTTTTAGGTGGCTCTAAACGGAAGTACGCTTCTGTTGGAGACATTATTGTCGTTTCTGTGAAAGAAGCCATTCCACGCGGTCGCGTGAAAAAAGGTGATGTTCGCAAAGCGGTGGTTGTACGTACAGCCAAAGAAGTTCGTAGAGATGATGGAACAGCAATTCGTTTTGACGGAAATGCTGCTGTTATTCTAAATAATAATAATGAACCTCTTGGAACTCGTATATTCGGTCCAGTTGTGCGTGAATTGCGCGCAAAGAACTTCATGAAAATTGTGTCTTTGGCACCGGAGGTTCTATAATGGCTGCTAAACTAAAAAAAGGTGATAAGATTATTGTTCTTTCAGGTAAAGATAAGGGTAAAGAAGGTGAAATAACTTCTGTAAACCCATCTGCTGGAAAAGCTATAGTATCAGGCGTAAACATAGCTGTGCGTCACACTAAGCAATCACAATCATCACAAGGTGGACGTGTTTCGGTAGAAATGCCAATTCAATTATCTAACTTGGCACTAGTTGATCCAAAAGAAGGTGGCGCTACACGCGTTGGCTTTAAAATGGATGGTGACAAAAAAGTTCGCTTTGCAAAAAAATCAGGAGCGTTGATCGATGGCTGATTATACTCCACGCCTCAAGGCGAGCTACAAAGAAGTTGTTCGACCTGCGATGAAAGAAGAATTCGCATATAAGAACGATATGATGATCCCAAAGATCACAAAAATTACATTAAATATGGGTATTGGTGAAACAGTAAACGATTCTAAAAAAATACGTTCTGCAGTAGCTGATATGGCCTCCATATCTGGTCAACAGCCAGTTATAACAAAGGCTAAAAAATCTATTGCTGGTTTCCGTGTTCGTGAAGAAATGCCTTTGGGTTGTAAAGTCACATTGCGTGGCGATCAAATGTACGATTTTCTTGATCGACTAATCACAGTTGCAATGCCTAGAATTCGCGATTTCCGTGGAATATCGGCAAAAAGCTTTGATGGAAATGGCAATTATGCCATGGGTCTTAAAGAACATATCGTATTCCCAGAAATCGATTATGATAAAATTGATGAAATGTGGGGCATGGACATCGCTATCAGCACAAACGCGAAAACAGACGCTGAAGCATTGAGCTTGTTGAAAAACTTCAACATGCCTTTCACCAGTTAATCGCGAAGGAGAGAACTTATGGCTAAATCTGCAATGGTTCAACGTCAACTTAAGCGTGAAAAGCTTGTTGTTAAGTATGCTGCTAAGCGTGCTGCGTTGAAAGAAATCGCAAATAATCAAGATCTACCGATGGAAGAGCGTTTTAAAGCGCGTCTAAAGTTAGCAGAACTTCCACGTAATTCTTCAGCTACTCGCTTGCACAGTCGTTGCCAAGTGACTGGTCGTCCGAGGGGTTATTACCGTAAACTGAAAATGTCTCGTATCGCGTTACGCCAATTGGCGTCTGACGGCCAGATACCTGGCATGGTCAAATCGAGCTGGTAAGGAGTAGTAGTATGAACGATCCTATCGGTGATATGCTCACTAGAATTCGCAACGCACATTTGCGTGGCAAGTCTACAGTAAAAACACCTGCTTCAAAATTACGTGGTTGGGTTCTCGATGTTCTAGCGAACGAGGGCTATATCCGTGGTTATGAAGGTGCAACTTCAGACGCTGGTCATCCAGAGTTGGAAATTTCTTTGAAATATTTTGACGGTGAACCAGTTATAAAAGAACTTAAACGTGTGTCAAAACCAGGTCGTCGAGTTTACTCGGCTTCCTCTGACATTCCTACAGTTCGCCAAGGTCTGGGAATTTCAATCGTATCAACACCTCAGGGTGTGATGTCAGATGCACAAGCACGGGCAGCCAATGTTGGCGGCGAAGTGTTGTGCACAGTATTCTAGGGAGCGGATATGTCTCGAATTGGTAAAAAACCAGTCGGCCTTCCCAGTGGCGTAACAGCCACTGTCTCTGGCCAAACTGTAGAAATCAAGGGCCCAAAAGGTGTTCGCACTTTTAAAGCTACTGATGATGTGAGCCTTGCTGTTGAAGACAGTGCTGTGTCGGTGACACCGCGCGGTTCTTCAAAGCGAGCTCGTCAACAATGGGGTATGTCTCGAACTCAAATCGCTAATTGCGTTACTGGAGTGACAGATGGCTTCAAAAAAGAGCTGGAAATCAACGGTGTTGGTTACCGTGCATCAATGCAGGGCGCTGTCCTGAAATTGGCACTTGGCTATTCGCATGACGTGTTGTTTGAAGTGCCCGCTGGCATTACAGTAACTGCACCGAAGCCAACAGAAATTATTGTTGAAGGTATTGATCAACAACAAGTTGGTGAAGTAGCTGCGAAAATTCGTGAATGGCGTAAGCCTGAGCCGTATAAAGGCAAAGGCATCAAATATAAAGACGAGTATATCTTCCGTAAAGAAGGTAAGTCTAAGTAGGAGCGTGTAAAATGGCACAAACTAGAAGAACATTGTTCCTCAAGCGTCGTATGCGCAACCGGAACAAAATTAAGAAAATGGCAAATGGTCGTCCACGTCTTTGTGTACATCGTTCGTCAAAGAACATCAGCGTGCAATTAATCGATGATGTGAATGGTACAACAATTGCATCTGCGTCTTCTCTAGAGAAGGTGTTAGGAGTAGTTGGGAAAAACAATATAGAAGCATCAGTAAAAGTTGGCACTGCAATTGCAGAACGAGCCAAGAAAGCTGGAGTAGAAATATGTTATTTCGACCGTGGTGGTTTTATTTTTCACGGTAAAGTAAAAGCATTAGCTGACGCAGCTCGCGAAGGTGGTTTGCAATTTTAAAATTGTAGGTGGGCTTTGGCCCACCTCGATGATCCGGGAGCTTTGCTCACTGGGATTGATATTATTTAGGGTTTTACCCTTATTCAGGAGGCCAAAATGGCTAGAGAAGACAATCGTAGAGGTCGCGAACGCGACGAAACGCCAGAATTTCAGGATCGTTTAGTAGCGATCAACCGCGTATCTAAAACTGTTAAAGGTGGTAAGCGTTTTGGATTCGCTGCACTTGTAGTGGTAGGAGATCAAAAAGGTAGAGTTGGATATGGTAAAGGTAAAGCCAAAGAAGTACCTGAAGCAATACGTAAGGCTACTGAGCAAGCAAAGCGCCAAATGATTCGTGTTCCATTACGCGAGGGACGAACATTACATCATGATGTAAATGGCCGTCATGGCGCTGGTAAAGTTGTGATGAGAACTGCACCGCAGGGTACTGGCATTATTGCTGGTGGTCCAATGCGCGCTGTTTTTGAAATGTTAGGTGTTCTGGATGTGGTTGCCAAATCAATAGGATCTCAAAATCCTTATAATATGATACGTGCAACTATGGACGGTTTAGGAAAAGAAGCTTCACCAAGATCTGTAGCTCAAAGACGTGGTAAGAAAGTTTCTGAAATTTTACCAAAAGAGGAGGCTTAAACTATGGCTAAAACTATTGTTGTAAAACAAATTGGTTCACCAATTCGTCGCCCCAAAGATCAGCGTGAAACATTAATTGGTCTAGGCTTAAATAAAATGCACAAAACACGTGAATTAGAAGATACTCCATCTGTGCGTGGTATGGTTCGAAAAGTTTCTCACATGGTAGAGATAATTGAAGAAAAAGGCTAAACCTAGTTTAGTTTTTTAATATTATGCGCTCCATATGAATTTATGGAGCGCTTTTTTTATTTAATATTATATCTATACTTAGTTGAGCATATTCATAGAAATTGTTATGAAATCATCAAATAACTAATAAGTTGAATTATGATACGGCATGTAGTTTTTTTTAATGCAAATAATCCAGAAGATGAGAATGCTATTTTTGATGGCTTATCGATTCTTTCAAATAATCCGCATGCGTTATTGTTTGAGGTAAGGCGTAATCTGAAAGTTGATAAGATAAATAAAGATGATCCTGACTTTATTGTCTATGCGGAGTTTGCTGATCAAAAAGCTTTGGATGCATATAAAGCTCACCCACTATATCAAAAGTCTATATCAATTGTTCGCCCATTAAGAAGTATGAGGATTGCAGCTGATTTTCTGGGATAGATTACATTCGCGGCATGCTATTAATTTTAATTAATAACACCTTACATCTTCTTGCATAAATTATACCAAAGAGTTATACGCTCACGGTGATATAAATGTTCACAGAATCAATTAATGCCGTGTTTGTCCTTTATCGCTAATCGGGGGCAATTCCGGCCAAAGGAGATAGCGATATGAAACTGAATCAACTTTCAGATAATCCAGGTGCAACTAAACGGCGTAAACGCGTTGGCCGCGGACCAGGTTCTGGTACAGGTAAAATGGGTGGACGTGGTATAAAAGGCCAAAAATCACGCTCAGGTGTGGCAATAAACGGTTATGAAGGTGGTCAAATGCCATTGTACATGCGTTTGCCAAAGCGTGGGTTTAACAATATAAATTCAAAAACTTACGCAGTTGTAAATCTTGGTTTAATACAAAAATTTGTTGATGCAAAAAAGATAGATGCAAAAAAGCCAATTACAGAACAATCTCTTGTAGAGAGTGGACTAGTTCGTCGTATTAAAGATGGTGTGCGTATTCTGGCAAAAGGTGAATTAACTTCAAAGTTAGATATTACAGTTACAGGTGCCTCAGCATCAGCAATTGAAGCTGTTGCTAAGTCAGGTGGCTCACTTAATGTCACAAAGGCCGCAAAAGTAGCTGAATAAGGGTTGTGAGTCAGGAAAACTCGGCTTACAAAATATTATAGTTTTTAGCGCCGCGGTCTGGGAACGGATTTTGCGGCGTTTTTATTCGAAAGGGTCTTAAGCATGGCATCAGCCGCTGAACAAATGGCATCAAATATTTCTTGGGGCGCCTTTGGCAAAGCCAAAGAACTTCAGAGCCGTATAATTTTTGCCTTAGGTATGCTTATTGTATATCGTTTAGGAACATTCATTCCTGTTCCAGGCATTGATGCCATTGCACTCAAAACTTTTGTAGATTCTGCACAGCAAGGAATTGGTGGAATTCTCAATATGTTTACCGGTGGTGCAGTAAGTCGTATGGCAATCTTTGCACTTGGAATCATGCCATATATCTCTGCATCTATTATTGTGCAGTTGCTAACTGCAATGGTGCCATCTTTAGAACAGCTCAAAAAAGAGGGTGATCAAGGTCGTAAAAAGATTAATCAATATACACGCTATGGCACTGTTGCTTTAGCAATATTTCAAGCTTATGGCCTGTCTGCTGGATTACAAGCAGGTGACATGGCAACAAACCCTGGTTTTCTAACCTTCCAACTACCGTGTATTATCACTTTAGTAGGTGGAACGATGTTCCTAATGTGGATTGGTGAGCAGATTACTGCACGTGGAATAGGCAATGGAATTTCTTTAATTATTTTTGTTGGCATAGTTGCTGAATTACCAGCGGCTCTTGCACAGTTTTTCGTTCAAGGTCGACAAGGCACATTATCTCCTGCAGTTATTATAGCTGTGATGGTTATGGTCGTAGCTGTAATTGCATTTATTGTTTTCATGGAGCGCGCATTAAGGAAAGTTCATATTCAATACCCAAAACGCCAAGTTGGTATGAAGGTTTATGGCGGAGAGAGCAGCCATCTGCCTATAAAATTGAATCCTGCTGGAGTTATTCCACCAATTTTTGCTTCAGCGCTTCTTTTATTGCCAACAACAATAGCGACATTTTCAAGCACCCAAACATCTGGATTTATGAATACGCTTCTAGCATGGTTTGGTCCTGGTCAACCATTGTATTTTGTCTTTTTTGTTGTGATGATAGTTTTCTTCAGCTACTTCTATACTGCTAACGTATCTTTCAAGACAGATGAAGTTGCTGATAATTTAAAGAAACAAAATGGCTTTGTACCGGGTATTCGTCCAGGTAAAAATACTGGTTTATATTTAGACTATGTCGTTGCAAGAATTCTAGTTGTGGGTTCTGCTTATTTGGTTGCAGTATGTTTATTACCTGAAGTTCTGCGCTCTCAGTTTGCAATTCCATTTTATTTTGGTGGTACTAGTTTGTTAATTGTTGTTTCTGTAACTATGGATACCATTCAACAGGTACAATCTCACTTACTGGCCCACCAATATGAGGGTTTAATTGAACGTTCAAAATTAACGGGTAAAAATCGAGCCAAGGCTCGAAAGCGAAAAACAAGACGCTAATCAGGAGATACTAAGTGAATATCATTTTAATTGGTCCTCCAGGTGCAGGTAAAGGTACACAAGCAGCGACTCTAGTCGCTGATCTCGATATGGTCCAACTATCGACTGGTGATATGCTTCGTGCTGCTAGGACATCAGGAACTGAATTAGGTCAGATGGTTGCTGGTGTGATGGACCGAGGAGAATTAGTAACAGATGAAATAGTGATTGGTTTAATTGAGGAACAATTAACATCAAGCACTTCAGTGGGAGGATTTATTTTTGACGGATTTCCCCGAACATTAGCCCAAGCAGATGCACTTAATGACTTATTATCAAAAGTAGGTCAAAAATTGGATGCTGTGATTCAAATGACCGTTGATGATGAAGCGCTTGTAAAGAGAATTACGGGTCGATTTACATGTGGGGTTTGTGGGCATGGATACCATGAAGAATTTAAAGCCCCGATTATAAAGGGAAAGTGTGATAGCTGTGGAGAAGTGGGTGCGTTTAAAAAACGAGCTGATGATAATGAAGATGCATTAAAAACTCGTTTGATGGCATATTATAAAGATACTTCACCACTTATTGGGTATTATTACGCTAAAGAACAACTTCAGCAAGTAAATGGCTTGAATAGTATCGAAAAAGTTGGTGGGGAGATATCAAAGGCATTATCTAAAATTTAGTAAGTCTTTTGGTATCAGATTTATAGTATAATGATTAAAGTCAATAATCCTTAAGATTAAATTCATAAAGCTATTAGGTATTTATATTTGCTTGACGGATAACACTTTTTCGCCTAATTGACTGCTTTCTCTGCTTGTTCTTTATTTTTAACTAAATGATTCGATAGGCTTAGATATTATTGGTGTAAAATATGGAATATTTTGCACTGTTGTGAAAATAGGTTCTGGAAAGACGGAACCGCAACTGTAAGGATATATAACTTGGCACGAATTGCTGGCGTTAACCTGCCGACCCATAAAAGGGTCCCAATCGCATTAACCTACATAACAGGAATTGGCCCTGCATCTGCAGACAAAATCTGTGAAGGAACAAAAATTGATGCGGCTCGTCGTATTAATGAACTTTCAGACGCTGAAGTGTTATCAATCCGCGAATTTATTGACGCAAACTTTGATGTTGAAGGCGATCTACGCCGGGAAGTTTCCATGAACATCAAAAGATTAATGGACTTGGGTTGTTACCGAGGACTTCGTCATCGTCGTGGTTTGCCAGTTCGTGGCCAACGCACAAGTACTAACGCTCGCACTCGCAAAGGCCCTGCAAAGGCTATTGCTGGTAAGAAGAAATAAGGGAGTGCTGAATAATGGCAAGTGAAGTTCGTACAAAGAAAAAAGAACGCAAAAATATTACAGCAGGTGTTGCGCACATAAATTCTTCTTTTAATAATACAAAAATACTTATTGCGGATGCTCAAGGAAATGCAATTGCATGGTCTTCTGCTGGCACAATGGGTTTCAAAGGCTCAAGAAAATCTACACCTTATGCTGCTCAAATGGCAGCTGAAGATGCAGGTAAAAAAGCTCAAGAGCATGGTGTAAAAACTTTAGAAGTTGAAGTTCAAGGTCCTGGTTCTGGTCGAGAAAGTGCACTTCGCGCTTTAGCCGCAATTGGACTAAACGTTACGTCAATTCGTGATGTAACACCAATGGCACATAATGGTTGTCGTCCACCGAAACGTCGCCGCGTTTAATATACTTTGGTAGGCATTAATGCCTACCATATTATAATTTTAACCTCGAGCGTTCGCTAGGCCGGAATCATCCCAGTGAACAAGAATGGAGGCCCATATGATCCATAAGAATTGGCAAGAGCTAATAAAGCCAACACAACTAGAAATTAAGCCAGGTGCAGATCCTTTACGGATGGCCACGGTTATTGCTGAACCACTGGAACGTGGGTTTGGTTTGACACTAGGCAATGCTTTGCGTCGAGTGCTTTTATCTTCATTGCAAGGTTCAGCAATTACATCTGTACAGATTGATAATGTTTTACATGAGTTTTCTTCTGTAGCTGGCGTTCGTGAAGATGTGACTGACATGGTTTTGAACTTAAAGGGTGTTGCTATTGCAATGGAAGTTGAAGGTCCAAAACGTGTTTCAATTTCAGCTAAAGGCCCAACAATTGTTACTGCTGGTGACATTGCCGAAACTGCAGGTATTGAAGTATTAAATAAAGATCACATAATTTGCCATTTAGATGATGGTGCGTCTTTATTTATGGAGTTAACAGTAGATACTGGTAAAGGTTATGTTGCTGCAGACCAAAATCGTCCTGAGGATGCACCTATTGGATTGATTCCAATTGATGCATTATATTCACCTGTATTGAAAGTTTCATATGACGTTCAACCAACACGTGAAGGTCAAGTTCTAGATTATGATCAACTAACTATGAAAATTGAAACTGATGGATCTGTTTCTGCAGAAGATGCTGTAGCATTTGCAGCACGTATTTTGCAGGATCAATTAGCCACTTTTGTTAACTTTAACGAACCAGAAGCTGCCCAGCGCCAGGATGAAGAAGATGACTTAGAGTTTAATCCGCTTCTTCTTAAGAAAGTTGACGAATTAGAGTTATCTGTACGTTCAGCAAATTGCTTGAAGAATGATAATATTGTTTATATTGGTGATTTAATTCAGAAGACAGAAGCAGAAATGCTTAGAACACCAAATTTTGGTCGTAAGTCTCTAAATGAAATTAAGGAAGTATTAACTGTTATGGGTCTGCATCTTGGTATGGACATAGTCGATTGGCCACCAGAAAATATAGAAGAGCTTGCAAAGAAGTTCGAAGACCAATTTTAAAACTCTGGCTCCCTACTAGGGAGCCTTTAAATGCCCACAATAGTGGGGAATAGGATATTCTTTCAATTCTGGAAAAAAATCCGGGCAATCCTGCCCCAAGGAGTGTGAGACCCATCGCAGGCTCGCCAGACAAAGTAAAATGAAGAAAAAGGAATATAATTATGCGTCACGCAAAAGGTTATCGTCGTTTAAATCGTACGCACGAGCATAGAAAAGCTTTATTTGCAAATATGGCTGGATCATTGATTGAGCATGAGCAAATAAAAACAACTTTACCAAAAGCTAAAGAGCTTCGCCCAATTATGGAAAAAATGATTACGTTAGCAAAACGTGGTGATTTGCACGCACGAAGACAAGCGGCTTCAAAGCTAAAGCAAGAGCAATACGTTGCAAAATTATTTGAAATATTGGGTCCAAGATATAAAGATCGTCAAGGTGGATATGTTAGAGTTTTAAAAGCTGGTTTTCGTTATGGAGACATGGCGCCTATGGCAATAATTGAATTTGTAGACCGTGATGTAAATGCAAAAGGTGCGGGTGACAAAGCTCGCCTTGAAGCAGAAGAAGCTACAGAAAGCTAAATATAGTTAAAAGAATTCCAAAAAACGAGCCAAATAGGCTCGTTTTTTTTTGCCTGCAAAGAATTTGAAATTAATTAAATTAAATAATAATATCCTAAAAAGTAATTTCCATAGAATTTTAAAAATATTATTTGTATGAACTAATAATAAAAGATTGTAGTGTTTATTAATGGCAGATTTGTTTGATCAGGATACACCACCATCTCCGCTTGAGGAAAATCGCCCTCTTGCAGATAAGTGTAGACCAAAGAAAATATCAGATGTTATTGGGCAAAAGAAACTAATTGGTCCTGACGGATCTTTATTTATGATGCTAAAAAATAGAAATTTACCTTCAATTATATTTTGGGGACCTCCAGGAGTAGGAAAAACAACAATAGCCCGCCTTCTTGCGCTAGAAATAGACATGCACTTCGTTCAGATTAGTGCAATCTATTCTGGTGTATCTGATTTAAGAAAACAATTCGAAGCAGCTAAAATACGTTATTCAAAAGGGAGACCTACGTTACTTTTTGTCGATGAAATACATAGATTTAATAAATCTCAACAAGATGGATTTCTACCATTTATCGAAAATGGAACAATAGTGCTTATTGGTGCAACAACTGAAAATCCTTCGTTTGAATTAAATTCCGCATTATTATCGCGTGCTCAAGTTATGGTTCTTGAGCGTCTATCTTTAAGTGATTTAGAGCTTATTGCTCAGCGTGCTGAAAAAGAAATGTCTGCTCAGTTGCCATTAACTGGTGAAGCGCGAGATTTATTACTTGAAATGGCTGATGGTGATGGTCGAAGTTTACTCAACCTTGTTGAGCAAATATTTAATTGGGATGAAAAAAACTTAGACCCCACTCAATTAAGTAAGCGTTTGTCAAAACGTGCAGCGCAATATGATAAAAAAGGTGATTCACATTTTAATATTATCTCGGCACTTCATAAATCTGTTCGAGGATCTGATCCAGATGCTGCATTATATTGGCTTGCACGAATGTTAGAGGGTGGCGAAGATCCAAGATATTTAGCAAGAAGAATTACTAGAATGGCAATAGAAGATATTGGTTTAGCGGATTCTAAGGCTCAAGGTGTTTGTCTACAAGCTTGGCAAACATATGAAAGGCTAGGATCTCCAGAAGGTGATCTGGCATTGGCACAAGCAGTTTTATATTTAGCATTAGCGCCAAAATCTAATTCTTCCTATAAGGCATATAAGAACGCTTTAGACGCGGCAAAAAAAACTGGTTCAAAGATGCCACCAAATCATATTTTAAATGCTCCAACAAAATTAATGAAAGATCTGTCATATGGCAGTAACTATTTATACGATCATGATGAAGAAGATGGATTTTCTGGCCAAAACTATTTTCCTGAAGATATGGCCCGTGGCGTATACTATTTACCAGTTGAAAGAGGTGAAGAACGCGAGTTAAAGAAGCGAATTAATTTTTTTAGTAAATTACGTACTCATAAAAATAAATCGACAAAATAATTTTAAGATGTATTAGGTTCTTATGACCTATATTTATATTGCACTAGGTGGGGCTATTGGGGCTCTCGTAAGATATTTTTTAACGCTTAGCATTGCTTTTCCTACAGGCACGCTTGTCGTTAACGTTTTAGGTTCATTCCTTATGGGAATAGCTTTTGTTTGGTTTTCATCTAAACTGTCTGGCCAATGGGCATTATTTTTTATGACAGGTATATTAGGTGGCTTTACTACACTAAGTGCGTTTTCATTGGATGTAGTTCGATTGTTCGAAATTGAAAAATACATTTATGCTGGTGGTTATATATTAGCTTCAATTATATTTTCTTTATTGGCAATTTTTGTAGGTATATTTTTGATGAAAGCAATAATTACATGAGTGGTGTTCAAATAATAGAAGTTGATGAAGACGGCCAAGATCAACGCTTAGATAGATTTTTGCGCCGTATATTTCCAGAATTAGGTCAAGGTCGAATTGAAAAGATGTGCCGTAAGGGAGAGTGCCGTGTAGACGGTGGTCGGGTCAAAGCTTCATCACGTTTATCGGTAGGGCAATCAGTTCGTGTTCCACCCTTGCCAGATACTTCAAATATGCCGCGAGATACAGCAACCGCAAAAATTACAAAAGCAGATGCTGAAATGATTAGAGAGGCAGTTTTATATAAAGACGATTATATAATTGCTATAAATAAACCTGCAGGATTAGCGGTTCAGGGTGGTTCTGGCCAATTGCGCCATGTAGATGGATTATCGGCCGCTTTAAAGTTTGATTTAGAAAGCAAACCAAAATTAGTCCATCGTTTGGATAAAGATACTTCTGGAGTATTATTGTTAGCAAGAACGGGTTTGGCAGCATCAGGTTTAACAAAGGCTTTTCAATCAAGAGAAACAAGAAAAATTTACTGGGCTGCAGTAGCTGGGTGTCCGCATCCTAAACTTGGAACTATTAAATATGGTTTGGTTAAAGCAGGTGGTCATGGTCCAAATGGATCAGGTGAAAAAATGCAATGTGTTCATCCTAGTGAGGTAGCTGATCTGCAGGATGCTAAGCATGCTACTACAGATTATACAGTGCTAGAGGATGTTGGAAAGCGAGCTTCATGGGTTGCTTTGGTTCCCATTACGGGTAGGACACACCAATTACGGGCGCATATGGCTGAATTAGGTAATCCTATTGTCGGGGATGGAAAATATGGGACAAATACTCAAACTAATGATGGAGATGGGTGGGGTGCTCAATTAGGTGGAGATATAAGTCGAAAAATGCATCTACACGCAAGATCAATTACTTTTAATCATCCAATTACGAAAAAAGAGATTCATATAACAGCAGAGTTGCCTGATCATATGGAAAAAACTTGGGCAACATTTGGTTGGGAAGTCAAGTATGCACCTGTTGATCCTTTTGAGGCCTACAAGTGACACCAAGTTTAAAAAAAAGATTTTGGAAAAAAGCTAAGGTTATTCATTTAAAAGATGGTTTCGTTATTGAATTAGATGGGCGTACAATCCAGACACCATCAAAAGCATTACTTAAAGTTGATTTTCGCACAATTGCTGAAGAAATTGCCAAAGAATGGATGGCGCAAGATGAAATAGTAGACCCTAATTCAATGCCAACAACAAGAATGGCAAACTCGGTTATTGATAAAATTACTGTAAATCAGATTGCCGTGATTGATATGTTGTCAGAGTACGCGGGTAGTGATTTACTATGTTATCGTGCAGTCACACCTCAAAGTTTGATAGATGAACAAAATAATACCTGGGACTCGATATTAGAATGGTCAGATCATGCCCTTTCAGCACCCATGTTAACTACATCTGGAGTTATGCATATCATACAAAGTAATAAATCTTTAAATATTTATAAAAATAAATTGAAGGAAATGAATTTGTATCAACTAGCGGGTATGCACGATATGATAACAATAAGTGGTTCATTTATACTTTCGATGGCATTAGTTTCGAATCATATAAATCTTAACGAGGCATGGTTGGCCGCTACGGTTGATGAAAGATGGCAAGAAAAACAGTGGGGTATTGATGACGATGCTACTGAAGCTCTTTCAAAGAAGCGTACAGATTTTGAATTTGCCTATAAGTTTTGGAAAGTTTCCAGTTTTCCAAATTAATATAGAATATATGGCAAATATAGGTCATATATGATTACTTATAATTAATTATTTACCTATTTTTGAGAATAGTTGATGGTTTCTACGGCCTGAGTAATTTGGCTAAAAATTTTTTAGCATATAAATATATTAAATTTATTACTTAATATTAGCCATAAATTTAATATAGGTAAGCTCGTCTTACATATATTAAATAAGAGTCCATTTTTTTTAATAGATTTGCATAGAATAGAGTTGACGATGTATGCCTGTTTGCCGCAATATCAGTCAGGTTTTGGTTCAAACCAATACTTTTATAAACGGGTCTAATTTAAGATCTAAAACGCTCTTTATTTAAAAGAGCACACAGGATGAGGAAAAAGATGAAAAAATCTGCTTTTTTTGGCACAATAGCTGCCGCAACTTTTGCAGCTGGCTTTGCTGCTGCTGGTACTCTTGAAGATGTTCAAGCTGCTGGCGAACTTAAATGTGGTGTTTCAACTGGCTTAGCTGGTTTCGCTTTAGCTGACGCAAATGGCGTTTGGGATGGTTTCGACGTAGCTGTATGTCGTGCTGTTGCTGCTGCTGTTTTAGGCGATGGAAATGCTGTTAAGTTTGTACCTACAACAGGTAAAACACGTTTTACGGCACTAGCTTCTGGTGAAGTTGATGTGTTAGCACGTAATACAACATGGACATTTAGCCGTGATGTAGATTTGAAATTTGAATTTGCTGGTGTAAACTACTATGATGGACAGGGCTTCATGGCTCCAAAAGCATTAGGTGTAACTTCAGCTAAAGATTTAGATGGTGCAACTGTTTGTATTCAAACTGGTACAACAACTGAATTAAATCTTGCTGACTTCTTCCGTTCAAACAATATTTCTTATGAACCAGTTCCAATTGAGACAAATGCTGAAGCACAAGCTCAATACTTAGCTGGCGCATGTGATGTATATACTACAGATGCATCTGGTTTAGCATCTACTCGTGCAACTTTTGAAGCACCTGACGATCACATCGTATTACCAGAAATCGTATCAAAAGAGCCTTTAGGTCCTTTAGTACGTCATGGTGACAACAACTGGGGTGATATTGTTCGTTGGACATTGAACGCATTGATCACAGCTGAAGAATTAGGTGTTACATCTGCAAATATTGCAGAGCACAGTGCTAATGCTGGTAAAAACCCAGAAGTTAATCGTCTGTTAGGTACAGAAGGCGACTTGGGCGGAATGCTTGGATTAGACAAAGCATGGGCATCACGTGCAATTGCTGTAAATGGTAACTACGGCGAAATCTTTGAGAAAAATATCGGTGTGAACACACCAATCGGTATTGCTCGTGGATTAAATGCATCATGGACTGATGGCGGATTAATTTACTCTGCACCTTTCCGTTAATAATTATTATTAGGCGCTACATTTATTGTAGCGCCTAATTTTTTTTTCATTTTATAGATATAATTGCATTTTGTCGCTTGTAATAAAACGAGTGTCGCTAAGTAACTGTATATACTTCAAGCCATGTTTTATGCGCAAAATGCTATGATATTTAATTTAGGGAACAATAAGCAATGAATGCAATCCCAGACCCAGATAAACAAGGGTTTAAGTTTAGTCAGTTACTTTACGATACTCGCTACAGATCAATGACAATTCAGGTTGTGTCCCTAATTGCTCTTCTTTTATTTTTTGGTTGGTTAATTAGTAATACTGCAGCCAACTTGGCAACATTAGGAAAACCAATACAATTTAAATTTTTGGGAGAGCCTTCCAATTATGATATTAATCAAAGGCTTTTAGATTACACGTCGAGAGATACACATCTTCGTGCTGGTTTAATGGGGCTACTTAATACGCTTGTTTTGGCTTTTATGGGATGTATTACTGCAACTGTATTAGGCGTAGCAATTGGAGTAATGCGCTTATCAAAAAATTGGTTAGTTGCTCGTGTTATGACGCTTTACATCGAGATGTTCCGAAATATTCCTGTTTTACTTTGGATCATAATTGTTTTCTCAATCATGATAGAAACTATGCCAAGGCCAAATCAATTTAGATCTGGTGAAGCAAGTATGAAACTGCTTGATTCAGTTGCTATTACCAATCGTGGCGTCTACATTCCTGAGCCTTTATTTAGTAATGGGCTTGGTGATATATATCTATTAGGAGCTTCAAGTTTAAGATTTGGAATTAGTCTAGATTTAATAGCACTTTTAATTGTACTTTTTGTTGGTGTTTTTGTTTCAAGAAAAATTAAAACTAGTGCTGATAAAATTCAAAATGAAACTGGAGTAAGGCCTACAACATGGTGGAAAAGAATATCTGTTATTATTTTCCCTATTATACTTGTTCTCTGGGCACTTGGATTTCACCTTGGTTATCCCGAATTAAAAGGGTTTAACTTTAAAGGTGGGACATACATGCGTAATTCCTTGATAGCGTTATGGATAGCCCTGTCACTTTATACGGCTGCATTTATTGCAGAAAATGTTCGCTCAGGCATCCAAGCAGTTGAAAAAGGTCAGTCAGAGGCTGCGTTTGCTTTAGGAATATCGCCTGGCCGGACTATGAATTTAATAATTTTACCACAAGCGTTAAGAATTATTATTCCACCATTAATTTCTCAATATTTAAATTTAACAAAAAATTCTTCATTAGCAATTGCAGTTGGATATATGGATTTAACAGGAACGTTAATGGGAATAACTCTTAATCAAACAGGTCGTGAATTGGAAACAGTTTTAATGGGAATGGCTATATATTTGGTTATTTCGTTGGCTATTTCATCACTAATGAATTGGTATAACAACTCAGTAAAATTGGTGGAGCGTTAAAATGGTTGATCTGTCCTTTGTAAGAAAAGATATTGTACCGCAACGAGCTGCACCTTTATCAGAAGCTGGTATTGTTGGTTGGTTTAGAAAAAATATGTTTTCTGATATTCCAAATACGATTTTAACCATAATCGTATTGTATTTTATAATTTCTGTTTTGAGTAGCATATTGCCATGGGTTTTTTCTCCAACATGGTATTCTGGATCTTTAACTGAATGTAGATCTATATTAGCAGAATTAGGACGAGATGGTCATGGAGGCGGTGGTGCTTGTTGGGGAGTTATCCGTGAGCGCTGGTTGCAATTATTATTTGGGTTTTATCCATCAGAATTATACTGGCGCCCTATATTGGCTTTCTTTCTACTTGGTCTTGCTTTGGCGCCTGTATTATTTGAAGGAGCATCACGAAAGCTATTATATTTAACGGCAGTATACCCTTTTCTTTGTTTTTGGTTAATTTGGGGTGGTTCTATTTGGTTTCCAATAACAGTATTTGCAGGATTTATTATCGCATATGTTGGTTTTGTGTATGTAAATAAAATAGCTGGTTCATTATCTGGTGTAATAGCATCAATTGTTTTGCCGCTCATCTGGTGGCTATTTATTGTTAGCCCATTATCAACAATGCTATTTTCCATATTACCAATAGGCTCTGAAGCAATTGATTCAGATAGATTGGGTGGCTTTATGCTGGCAGTTTTAATAGGTGTTACCGGTATCGCTCTATCTTTGCCAATAGGAATACTTCTAGCACTTGGCCGCCAATCAGATCTCCCAATTCTTAAAGGAGTATGTGTTTGTTTTATAGAATTCATTCGTGGGGTTCCACTCATAACACTATTATTTGTAGCATCTACATTACTGAATATATTTCTACCACCAGGTTCAAATTTTGATTTAATTTTACGTGTAATGATCATGGTAACATTATTTGCATCTGCTTACATGGCAGAAGTTGTTAGAGGTGGCTTAGCTGCATTGCCAAAAGGCCAATATGAGGCTGCTGATAGTCTTGGCTTAGATTATTGGAAAGCACAAAGACTAATTATCATGCCTCAAGCACTGAAAATATCAATTCCTGGCATTGTTTCGACATTCATTGGTTTATTTAAAGATACTACATTAGTTTCAATTATTGGCTTACTAGATCCATTAGGGCTATCCACGAACATCCGCGCAGATATGGCATGGAATGGTATATTGTGGGAACTCTATGGTTTTGTTGGCTTCATTTTCTTCATTTTCTGTTTTTCCATGTCGCGATATTCCATGTATTTAGAGCGTAGGCTCGCAACAGGTCACTAATCAAAGGAGCGTATGTTATGGCTAACGCAAAAAAGCAACTAGAAGTCAGTGACGAGGTAGCAATCCAAATCACTAAAATGAATAAATGGTTTGGTTCATTCCATGTGCTGCGAGATATTGATTTAAAAGTAAATCGTGGGGAACGGATTGTAATTGCCGGACCTTCAGGCTCTGGTAAATCTACGCTCATTCGATGCATAAATGCATTAGAGGAACACCAAGAAGGTTTGATTACAGTTGATGGCACTGTTTTGTCATCTGATTTAAAAAATATTGATACTATTAGATCTGAAGTTGGAATGTGCTTCCAGCATTTTAATCTGTTTCCACATTTAACTATTTTAGAAAATTGTATGCTTGCGCCAGTTTGGGTTCGTAAAGTTCCTCAAAAAGAAGCAATGGAAACGGCTATGCATTTCTTGGAAAAAGTAAAAATTCCAGAACAAGCAAATAAATATCCTGGTCAGTTATCTGGTGGGCAACAACAGCGAGTAGCAATTGCTAGATCATTATGTATGAAACCTAGAATAATGCTCTTTGATGAACCAACCTCAGCTTTAGATCCTGAAATGATTAAAGAAGTTTTGGATACAATGGTTCAATTGGCTGAAGATGGTATGACTATGCTTGTTGTTACTCATGAAATGGGTTTCGCAAGAGAAGTTGCTAATCGTGTTATCTTTATGGATGAAGGTCAAATTATAGAACAAAATGAACCAGAGCAGTTTTTTGATAATCCACAAAATGATCGTACAAAGTTATTTTTATCACAGATTCTTGGACACTAAAAATATCATAAAAAATAAAATATTTGTGATTGAGAAAGAAATTTTCTTAAAAAGACTTACAAGCTCTAGACGCTGATGTTCTGTCTCGTTAGACATCTTTTATGGCTGATTTGATTAATGAAAAAAATGAAGATGATAGTGGTAGTAATACTCTATCTGAGCCCTTGCGAAGAGCAATTGGTGATCGATATTTAACATACGCACTTTCAACAATAATGCACCGTGCGTTACCCGATGCAAGAGATGGATTGAAACCTGTTCATCGCCGAATTTTATATGCAATGTATAGACTAAAGCTAGTTTCAAATGGTAAATTTTTAAAATCAGCGAAGATTTCGGGTGATACTATGGGCGATTTTCATCCCCATGGGGATGCTGCGATTTATGATGCTATGGCAAGATTAGCACAAGATTTTTCTGTAAGATACCCAATGGTTGATGGTCAGGGAAATTTTGGGAATATTGATGGCGATAATCCAGCTGCTGCCCGATATACAGAAGCCAGAATGACAGCTGTTGCAGAAGCAATGTTAATAGGCATGGAAGAAAATGCTGTTGATTTTCAAGATAATTACGATGGTCGATTAACTGAACCTACAGTTTTACCAGCTAGCTTCCCTAACCTTCTTGCTAATGGATCAACCGGAATAGCTGTAGGTATGGCAACAAATATTCCACCACACAATATCGGTGAATTACTGGATGCTTCTATTCACTTGATAAAAGCTCCAAATGCACGAGATGAAACGTTAATGGATTTTGTGCCAGGTCCAGATTTCCCAACTGGTGGAATTCTAGTGGAGCCAAGAGAAAATTTATTAGAAACTTATCGAACTGGACGTGGGCCAATGCGCCTTCGTTCAAAATGGTATATTGAAGAATTACCAAGAGGGCTTTGGCAAATTGTTGTTACAGAAATACCTTACCAAGTTCAAAAGTCTAAATTAATTGAAAAAATAGCAGAGCTAATTCAGTTAAAAAAATTACCAATTTTAGCAGATGTTCGTGATGAGAGTGCTGAAGATATTCGATTGGTTCTGGAACCTCGTGCAAAAACTGTTGATCCGACTGTGTTAATGGAAACATTATTTAGAATGTCAGATTTAGAAATTCGATTTAATTTGAATTTAAATACTCTGATTGATGGTCGGACCCCTAAAGTTTGCTCAATGAAAGAGGTTCTTAAAGCTTTCATAGACCATAAAAGGGATGTTTTATTACGCAGATCAAAACATCGTATGGATAAGATTGACCACCGGTTGGAGGTTTTAGAAGGATACATAGTTGCGTTCTTAAATCTTGATCGTGTTATTGAAATTATACGAAATGAAGATGAACCAAAAAATATTATGATGAACGAATTTAGTTTATCTGATGTTCAGGTTGAAGCAATATTAAATATGCGCCTAAGGAGTTTACGTAAACTTGAAGAAATTGAGTTGCGCTTAGAGTTAGATAGTTTGCAACTTGAGAGAGCAGATTTAGATGATTTATTGGCATCTGAAGAATTGCAATGGGATCGAATAGTAAACGAGTTGCGAGAAACACGTAAAATATTTGGTAAAAATAGTGAGCGTGGAGCTAGAAGGACAGAATTAGCAGACGCGCCAGATTTTGAAGAGGTGCCAATCGAAGCAATGATCGAAAAAGAGCCAATAACTATAGTTTGTTCATCTATGGGATGGGTCCGGGCAATGAAAGGGCATGTCGATTTAACTCAAGATTTAAAATATAAAGATGGTGATGAAAAAAGATTTGTTTTTCATGCTGAAACTACTGATAAATTATTAATGTTTGGTGGTAATGGCAGATTTTATACAATGTTATGCTCTGAATTACCTGGTGGTCGTGGCATGGGTGAGCCAATTCGCTTAATTGTTGATTTACCTAATGATGCCAACATGATTGACCTTTTCATACATCAACCAGACCGTAAACTTATATTAGCCTCGTCTGCAGGCGATGGTTTTGTTGTTGAAGAAAATGACATTGTTGCTCAAACTCGGACGGGTAAACAGGTTTTGAACGTTAAAGGCGATGTTTCTGCTATAATATGCAAAGCCGTGTCTGGGGATTATGTTGCAACTGTTGGTGAAAATCGTAAAGTTTTGATTTTTCCATTAAGTGAACTACCAGTTATGTCGCGCGGTAAGGGTGTCCGTATGCAAAAATATAAAGATGGTGGCCTTAACGATGCAACAACATTCCATTTACTTGATGGTTTATCTTGGTTGGATCCTGCAGGAAGGCGGCGTGTAGAAACTGAGCTTACGGATTGGATCGGTAAGCGTGCTGGGGCAGGGCGGATGGCTCCCCGTGGTTTCCCTAGAGAAAATAAGTTTACTTAAAGATAAATTATTTTACTTGATTTTTTTCTTAATTCCATTTACGCGCACACGCGTAACCAACGCATTATATGATTTTGCGCTAATGATAGGGAGGCCGTTATGGCTAAAGAAAAGTTTGAACGTAATAAACCGCATTGTAACATCGGCACAATTGGCCACGTTGATCACGGTAAAACAACATTAACAGCTGCTATTACAAAGCAATTTGGTGATTTCAAAGCATATGATGAGATTGATGGCGCACCAGAAGAAAAAGCGCGTGGAATTACAATTTCTACTGCTCACGTTGAGTATGAGACAGAAAATCGTCACTACGCACACGTTGATTGCCCAGGCCACGCTGACTATGTGAAAAACATGATTACTGGTGCTGCTCAAATGGATGGCGCAATTTTAGTTGTTAATGCTGCTGATGGACCTATGCCACAAACACGTGAGCACATTTTGTTAGGCCGCCAAGTTGGCATTCCTTCAATGGTTGTTTTCATGAACAAAGTTGACCAAGTAGATGACGATGAGTTGTTAGAGTTGGTTGAAATGGAAATTCGTGAATTGTTAAGCGCTTATGATTACCCAGGTGATGATATCCCTATCGTTGCTGGTTCAGCTCTTGCTGCATTAGAAGAACGTGATGACAATATTGGTAAAGAAAAAATTGCTGAGTTAATGAAGGCTGTTGATGAATTTATTCCACAACCTCCACGTGCAATTGATGAGCCTTTCTTGATGCCAATCGAAGACGTTTTCTCAATTTCTGGCCGTGGTACAGTTGTAACTGGTCGTATTGAACGTGGTGCTATCAACGTTGGTGAAGAAATCGAAATTGTTGGTATCAAAGATACATCAAAAACAACATGTACTGGCGTTGAAATGTTCCGCAAGCTACTTGATCGTGGTGAAGCTGGTGACAACGTTGGCGTATTGCTACGTGGTGTTGATCGTGATGGTGTTGAGCGTGGCCAAGTTTTGGTTAAGCCAGGTTCAGTAACTCCACATACAAAATTTGAAGCAGAAGTTTATATTCTGACTAAAGATGAGGGTGGTCGTCACACACCATTCTTTGCAAACTACCGCCCACAATTTTACTTCCGTACAACTGACGTAACTGGAACTGTTGAGCTGCCATCAGGCACAGAAATGGTAATGCCAGGTGATAACTTGAAGTTCGACGTAGAGCTAATCAATCCTATCGCTATGGAACAAGGTTTACGTTTTGCTATCCGTGAAGGTGGCCGTACTGTAGGTTCTGGTGTGGTTTCTAAAGTTATAGCTTAATTAAATACAATTATATTCTTAAAAAGGGCATCAAAACATTGTTGCCCTTTTTTTATATCTAAAAAGTGAATTGTTTTAGAGCAAAGGCTTGCATCTATTCGCAATTCCTTCTAATTGAAACGTACTTTGGTATAGGGGTTTAGCTCAGTTGGTAGAGCATCGGTCTCCAAAACCGAGGGTCGTGGGTTCGAGTCCCTCAGCCCCTGCCAAAGCTATTATATTTAAATTTTGGAATTTTACTGCTTTTCTGATTTTAAATTAAAACTTATTTATCCAAATCAATAAATTGATCGTATGCTTTTAATGCTTTAGCACTAAAAGCAAAAGATGGCCCACCACCCATATATGTTGCCATCTCTAATGCTTCACAAACTTCTTTACGAGTTGCTTTTAGATTAATAAGTGAGCGTATATGAAATCCGATGCAGCTATCACATCGAGTTGCAACTGCAATTCCTAATGCGATAAATTCCTTAGTCTTCTCATCTAGCACACCACCAGCTTTTGCTGCTTTCCCCATACTTGCAAAACCTTTTGCCGTTTCGGGTATTTCTTTTGAAAAAGAAACTAAATTTACTTCAGTTTCATCCATAAATTCTTTCCAATTCATTCTATCATCCTATTGATTTTCATTTGCACCCATACGGCGTTCAAGCCATCGCACACCGGCACTTATAATTAAAACAAGAACTAAATATTCTAAAATAAGAAGAGAATATATTTCTAAAGGTCTATATTCAGTCACAACAATTTCATTTGCCCGACGTGTTAACTCTTGCATCCCAATTACTGATGCAAATGCGCTCATTTTTACAATATATATAAATTGATTTGCTAAGGGTGGAAGAATGCGGCGAATAGCTTGTGGTAAAATTACATAACGCATCGTTTGAATATAATTGAGACCAATTGAATGTGCTGCTTCTTTTTGACCTTTTGCAATTGATTGAATGCCTGAGCGATAAATTTCAGCTGTAAATGCACTGTCAGAAATTGCTAAAGTAATTACTGCCCCCCAAAAGGGATCAATAGGTATATTTATTCCCATAGATCTAAATATTATTGGAAGGCCATAGAAAACCCAAAATAACATTGGCAATAATGGAATAGATCTAATTAATTCAACATAAATCCTATTTACTATTCGCCATCCTTTTTTTGAAGATTGTCCTGGCAAAGCAATTATGAGACCGAGGTTAATTGATATAAAGGCAGCTACAATAGAGATAAGAATAGTATTCCCAATCCCTGAGACTAAAAATTTTATATTAATCCATCCTGATGGTGTAGTTGGATTTATAACATACCAACCCCATATGTCTGAAGAACATCCAGCTAATGCTAGGCAAGTAAAACATAAAATAAGAATTTTTTTCATTTTGAACTTAATGTTTTAAAATTTGATTTAAAAAAGTTTTACAACGCTCTGTCTTAGGAGATCTAAAGAATTCTTCAGTAGTATTTTGTTCTACAATTTTTCCTTTATCCATAAAAAGAACTTTATCTGCTACTTTCCGTGCAAAGCCCATTTCATGGGTCACGACAATCATAGTCATTCCATCGTTTGCAAGCTCAACCATTACATCAAGTACTTCAGATATCATTTCTGGATCTAAAGAAGATGTTGGTTCATCAAATAACATAACCTTAGGTTCCATGCAGAGAGATCTTGCTATTGCGACACGTTGTTGTTGTCCACCTGAAAGCTGAGCAGGCATTTTATTTGCTTGGTCTGGAATATCAACTCTTTCTAAATAATGCATTGCTATTTTGACAGCTTCATCACGATTTTTATGCCGTGTTTTCATGGGCCCTAATATTAAATTCTCCAATACATTTATATGGGGAAAAAGATTAAATTGTTGAAATACCATTCCTATATTTCCTTGGATAGAATTAGCCGATTTTTCACTATTAGTTAATTCTTTTCCGTATAAAGATATAAAACCGCTTTGGTGTTTCTCAAGTTTATTAATGCAACGAACCACAGTAGACTTCCCTGAACCAGATGGTCCACAAATTACTACTTTCTCCCCGGTTTCTACTTTTAAATTAATATCTTTAAGTACATGAAATTTATCAAACCATTTGTTTACATTAATTAATTCTATTGCAGTAGTTTGCATCATTTACCTGTAGATTATATTTTACTTATAAGGATATAGAGCTACTTTAAATTAATCCAATGCTTCAACAAGCATATAAACGAATAATCAGGAGAATAAGATGAATAAATATTTTAAAGCAGCAGCAATAGCTATTCTTGGAATGGCATTGACTGGCGCAGCAAATGCGCAATCTGCCTTAAATGAAATACTTAGTTCTGGCGTCTTAAAAGTTGGGACGACTGGTGATTGGAATCCTATGACAGTTCGTGATCCAGCAACGAACAGTTACAAAGGTTTTGATATTGATATTATGGAAGAGCTGGCCAAAGATTTAGGTGTCGAAGTCGAATTCGTACCAACAGATTGGAAAACACTAGTCAATGGTGTTGTTGCAGGACAGTATCATATTACTGGTTCAGCTTCAATTTCACCAGCAAGGATGAAAGCAGCAGGATTTTCTGAAAGCTATATTTCTGTTGAAATAGTACCATTTACTGCGAAAGAAAATGCAGGAAAATTTGATGGGCATGAAGCAATTAACCAAACAGGAGTAAAAGTAGCCACAACACTTGGTACTACATTTGAGAAACTTGTAAGAACGTGGTATCCTAACGCTGATATTAAAGTTGTTGAAGCGCCGGCGCGTGGATATCAAGAAGTGCTAGCTGGTAGAGCTGATGTGTTTATCACATCAAATATTGAAGGCTCAACACTTGAAGAGAAATTTGGAGTAGCCCGCGTAAGTAACGCTGAAGCTCGCTCTCCAACACCAATAGCAATGCTTTTGCCACAAACAGATCAAGTCTGGATCAATTATGTTAATAATTGGGTAAAAGTTAAAGAAGCAAAAGGTTTTTTTGAAGCAAACAAAGCTAAATGGGGTCTATAAAATAATTAATCTGGCAGAATATTTATGTTCTGCCAGATTTTTATAAGTCTTTTACCAACCTTAACGCATCATAAATTGCTGCGTGAGTATTGCGTGAAGATACAGCGTCTCCAATTCTAAATAATTGGAATTTACCACTCTTATTCTTTGTTATTTTTTGCACATCGCCATTAATTAATGCATCATAATCGACAGCACCATAATTCTTACTCTTAGGTTTCAATTCAAAATACAGATCATCCAATGGCATTGTTCCATAATTAACTATTATTTGATCATATTTTTTTTCTTCTACATATTCACTATAATCAGTACCAATTTTAGCTGTTAGTTTGTTACCTGTAAGCATTACATCTAATAGCCGGTGGGTAACTGTAAAAGTTACATCTTTCTTTTGAAGCGATCGCATATATGGAGTGAGGTTCATTGCCATAATTTCGGGGGAAAAAGTTCGGTCTGGTGTCATAACTTCAACTTTTGAACCTGAATTTGCAGCAATTTCTGCCGCTTGGAGTGCTGGGTGATCGCCACTTTCATCGTAAATTAGTATATTCTCTGCGGGCTTTATATCACCTGAAATTATATCCCATGTACTTATAACATAATTTGCGTCTTTCTTACTTTCAAACAGTTCTAAATTTGGCAATCCACCTGTTGCTATAATAACAATGTCTGGGTTTAAAGAAATAATGTCGTCAGCCTCTGCCCAATTATTGAATTTAAATTCAACACTTCGAGCTGCACACTGTGCCATGCGCCAGTCAATGATTGATATCATTTCTCGCCTGCGTGGACTTTTTGCGGTTAGGCGAATTTGCCCACCTGGATCTGATTGGGCTTCGAAAACAACAACTTCATGACCACGTTCTGCTGCGACTCGCGCTGCTTCTAAACCTGCTGGGCCTGCTCCAACAATTACAATTTTTTTTAATTTTATAGCGGGAGTAATCTCATGTGGCATTGTAAGCTCACGGCCAGTCGCAGGATTATGAATACATAATGCGTCTCCAGCTTGATATATACGATCTAAACAATAAGTTGCACCAACACACGGCCTGATATCACCTTCACGGCCTTCAATAATTTTTTTCACAATATGAGGGTCGGCCATATGTGCTCGTGTCATTCCAACCATATCAAGTAAGTTATTTTCAATAGCATGGCGTGCAGTCGAAACATCTGGAATTCGTGAAGCGTGGAAAGTTGGCATACCTGTTAATTTCTTAACTTCACCAGCAAAATCTAAATGTGGAGCGCTAGGCATTCCTTGAACTGGTATTACGTCAGTAAGGTCTGCATCTGTGTGAATTCGGCCACGTATAATATTTAAAAAATCTAATTGACCAGTTTCAGATAGTCTCTTTGAAATATCCAAACCATCTTTTGCTGTTAGTCCACCCTTTTTTGCTTCATCAGCTGTATATCTAAATCCTATAATAAACTCTTTACCAACGCGATTTCTAACAGCATTTAAAACATCCAAAGGAAATTGCATCCGGTTTTCTAATGTATCAGCTCCATAAGGACCAACAAGATCGTTAGTCAGTGGTGACCAAAATTGATCTAACAAATGGCCATAAACTTGTAATTCTATACCATCCATTCCACCTGCTTTCATCCTCTCAGCAGCATCTGCAAAGTCATTAATGATACGATCAATATCCCAATCTTCAATTAGCTTTGGAAATGCTCTGTGTGCAGGTTCCCGATGCTTTGATGATGAGACTACTGGTAGCCAATCATGTTTATTCCAGCTTGTCCGTCGTCCTAAATGTGTTAATTGGATCATGACTGCACAACCATGTTGATGGCATCCATCTGTTAAATTTTGGATCCAGGGGACGACTTCGTCTTTATATGCCAACACATTGTTAAAAACTGGTGGACTATCTTTGGAAACTGCTGCAGAGCCTGCGGTCATTGCTAACGCAACTCCAGCTTTTGCACGCTCTTCATGATAAGCTCTATAGCGTTCCTTTGGCATACCATCTTCCGGGTATGCCGGTTCATGACTTGTTGTCATGATACGATTCTTTAATATTAAGTTTTTAAGCTTAAAAGGCTGAAGTAATGGATCTTTTGACATTTAAAACCTCTTTAAAAAATTGAGATTAATTATTAAAAGTGTAATCAAACTTTTAAATATGTCTATTGTTAATGTTAAAATTAAATATGCTAAGATATGAATTTTTATATAAAATATAATAAACATTTGTCTTGATAAAATATAAATTTAGAAGAAATTATCTGTTAGATTGAACCTGAGCCCATAAATCTCCAATCTCACAAAGTATTCCTCTTTGAGGGCCTTCTTCACTATCTACCATAACTTCAGCACCAACATAAGCATTCGATGCCTTAATCATAGCAAATCCTATATTGCCGCCATAATCAGGTGAAAAAACAGCAGAAGTAATCATTCCTACATTTTTACCTTCTATTGATACTTTTTTCGGCATTGTTAGTGGTGGCATTTTTGAACCATCAATCTCAATACCCATTAAACGTTTTTTTATCCCAACTTTACGCTGTTTTTGCAACGCCGCTTTACCAATAAAATCAACTTCTGAGTCTAAAGAGACATATTTTTCTAAACCAATTTCTAATGGTGTGTCCTCTCTATTCATATCATTTCCGTATGAAAGAAGGCCAGCTTCAACTCTTTCAATTAAGTTTGGGCAACCGGCTCGGATGTTATATTTTTTACCTTTTGCCCATATTGCATCCCATAATTCTTCACCAAGGTTCGTATCGTCTAAATAAATTTCAAATCCACCCTGTTTTGACCATCCGGACCGGGCAATATTCAACATATGACCTCTGAATGAAAATGCTTTAAAATGAAAGAACTTTACTTCTCGTATTTCTTCGCCAAAAACATCCGCCATTAAATCATCTGCAAATGGTCCTTGAATTGCCAGTGGCGAAACATCAGGTTCACATATATCTACGTTTAAACCTAATCCTATAGCTATTCCTTGCACCCATAATAGTAGGTCACTATCAGATATAGAAAACCAATATTTATTTTCTGCTAATCTTAATGCAATAGGATCATTGATAATGGCCCCATTTTGGTCGCAAATTGGAGCATAATAACAACGTCCAACTTTAGCATTAGTCAAATCTCTTGCGGATATCATACAAGCTAACTTATGAGCATCTGGTCCTAGCAACTGGACTTGACGCTCAACAGATACATCCCAAATTTGGACGTATTCTTTTAAATGTTTATAGTCCTCTTGTAAACTTTCAAAGACTGTTGCCAGTAACATGTGGTTGTAAACTGTATACCCAGTGACGCCTAATGCTGACACGCGTGAAGTGAAAGGCGTTGCTCGCAAACGTCGCGAAGGAAAAAGCAATGAACCAGACATTAATGAACCTCACAAAATGCATTTGAATATATTTTTGTTTTAATATGTATAAATCAAACCAGTATTTCTTTTTGCGACTTTTTTAGGGTCGCCTTCGACTTAACAATGGCCTGTATTATTTCCATTTATCCAATTAAAAGCTTCGATCAATTGTAACGTTAGGTCACTTTATAAACAAAAATGCTAGGTCTCTTGACATAATGTGCTTATAGTCGGAATTCGTATGATAAATGAGTTAATAGGAGTATACTATGACAGGCGATTATAAATTTGATACCCTCAGTTTGCATGCTGGTTTTACCCCAGATGATCGCCATGGATCTGCTGCAGTTCCAATTCATCAAACAACCTCATATGTTTTTAAAAATACAGAACACGCTGCAGCACTATATAATCTAGAAATAGGTGGTCATTTATATTCGCGCATATCAAATCCTACAGTTGCGGTACTTGAACAACGTGTTGCAGCCTTAGATGAAGGTATAGGTGCTGTTGCAACATCATCTGGTATGTCGGCGTTATTTGTAACTGTACTGGCACTATGTTCTGCCGGTGACCATATAGTATCATCATCTCAAATGTATGGTGCTAATATAAACTTATTTCAGCACACGTTATCAAGATATGGAATTACGACAACATTTGTTGCTCCAAATAAGCCTGAAGCTTTTGCCGAGGCTATTCAAGAAAACACAAAAATGGTTTTTGGAGAAGTAATAGGCAATCCAGGTCTTGATATCATGGATATTACGCGTGTTGGTAAAATTGCTAATGATGCGGGTGTGCCGTTGGTTATTGATGCAACATTTAATACGCCATATTTACTAAAACCATTAAAAAACGGAGCTAATATTGTTATACATTCTCTAACTAAGTGGATGGGTGGCCATGGTGTAGCGCTAGGAGGAATAGTTGTTGATGGTGGTAATTTTGATTGGGGTCAGAATGACCGATTTCCAACTTTAACTGAATCACATTTTGGCTTCCAAGGAGTAAATTTGTATGAAGAGTTTGGACCAGCTGCTTTCATTAATCGTGTACGAACTGAAGGTATGTATAATGTAGGACCATGCTTGTCTCCAACAAACGCTTTCCACTTAATTCAAGGGATAGAAACTCTAGGGTTACGTATGGATCGTCACATGAAAAATACTGAAAAAATGTTAAATTTTTTATCTGAACATGAAGCTATTTCTTGGGTAAAACATCCAACTTTGCCTAACCATCCTGATTATGAAGTTGCCAAGCGTCTTATGCCAAAAGGTTCTGGTTCTGTTATTGCATGTGGCTTAAAAGGTGGGCGACAAGCAGGCCAAACTTTTATTGAAAGCGTTCAAGTTGCATCCCATTTAGCGAATGTAGGTGATGCAAAAACTTTAGTTATTCATCCAGGTTCTACTACTCAAAGTCATTTGAGCCCCGAGGCAATGAAGGCAGCTGGATTAACTGATGATATGTTAAGAATTTCTGTTGGATTAGAAGATTTTGATGATTTGAAATCAGACTTTGAACAGGCATTAAGTCGCGCGTCTAAAGCCAGGGGTTAATTCATGAAAATTAATTTAAACAATGAAATAATTTTTGCTTCAACGGGTGGTAGGGTTTTTGAACCAAAAATGGATCCTTTATGGTTCATACATGGTTCAGGACAAAGCCACCTTTCTTTTATTCTTCAAGGACGGTTTTTTGCAAACCGTGGTTGGCCTGTTATTGCAGCAGATATGCCATCTCATGGTTTGTCAAATGGAATAGCTTTAATGTCTATTGAAGCTATGTCTGATTGGCAAATAGCTTTGATGGATCAATTAGATGTAGAGAAAGTTCAAATCGTTGGACATTCTCAAGGTGGTCTAATTGGTTTGGATATGGCGCATCGTTATCCTAATCGTGTTTCACAATTATCATTGGTTGCGACTGCTTTATCAATTCCTGTTAATGCTGGATTAATTGAAATGGCAAAAAATAAAGAGCAGTCTGCAATTGATGCTATGATTGATTGGGGCCATGGCCCTGAAGGGCACAATCACGATAACACTATGCCAGGCCAAAACCATCTAAATTTTGGAGTGCAGCTAATGGCTGCGAATAAAGTAGGAGCTTTATATGCAGATCTTAAGGCTTGTGTTGATTATACTAATGGTAATCTTGCAGCAAATGAAATTAAATTACCTGTGCAACTTATTCTTGCCCAAAAAGATAAGATGACACCTATGAAATCTGGGCTCAAGGCAGCTGAAGCGTTAAGGACAGATAACATTACCATAGTTGAAAATGCTGGCCATATGTTGCCCTCAGAGCACCCTGAAGATGTTAACCGGGCATTGCGCTCATTTTTTATTAAGAGTTGAAATATGTCAGAATTTAAACGAATTGCAGTAATTGGTGCAGGCACTATGGGGAGTGGTATTGCAGCCCAAATTGCAAATGCTGGACACAAAGTTCTATTGATGGATTTGCCCCGAGATGATGATCCACTTGGAGTATTGAAAGATGCAAAAGTACGACTTTTAAAGTCTGACCCTCCTGCGCTGGTTCATAAATCTCGTATTGATCTAATTGAAGTTGGTAATATTCGAGATGACTTTAACAAATTGGCAAACTGTGATTGGATTGTTGAAGCAGTTGTAGAGCGCTTAGATATTAAAAAAGATTTATATAAACGACTTAATGAAGTTATAAATCCTAATTGTGTTGTAACCTCTAATACATCGACAATACCAATTTCTTTGTTGGTTGAAGATATGCCTAAAGATTTTCAGAAACGATTTGCTATTACGCATTATTTTAACCCAGTTCGATACATGCGTTTACTAGAGCTCGTTCGCGGTGCAAATACTGATGAAAAAATAATGGACCAACTGGCAGATTATAATGACCGGGTCATGGGTAAAGGTGTTGTTAGGTGCAATGATACTCCTGGGTTTTTAGGAAATAGAGTAGGTGTATTTGCCCTTCAAGTTGGAATGGATGAAGCTTCAAGAAATAAACTTACTGTTGAAGAAGCTGATGCTTTAATGGGTAGGCCAATGGGCATACCTAAAACTGGTGTTTTTGGATTATACGATCTGATTGGTATCGATTTGATGTCTGATGTAGTAAACACTCTAGGCGATATCCTTCCAGAAGATGATTTGTTTCATGAAGTTGGCACATTAAATAATCCTGTAATGCCCCTAATTAGAGATATGATTAAAAATGGATTTACAGGTGATAAAGGTGCAGGTGGGTTTTATCGAATAGAAAGCAATACAAATTGTGCGGTTGATTTGAACAATGGTAAAATACGCCTTCGGCAGAAGACTTTGCCAATAAGCGCTCAGAAAGCTGCTGATGCACAAGCTGCTGGGGGCGAAACTCTAACAATTATGATAAGTGGCTCTGATAACCATGCAACCTTTTGTAAACGTTTTCTAGCTCGTACTTTAGCTTATGCTGCAGATCTAATTCCAGCAGTAACATCTAGCCCTCAAGATATTGATGATGCAATGAAGTTAGGTTTTAATTGGGTCCGTGGCCCATTCGAATTGATTGATGCTTTAGGGGCTGATGTAGTTTCAAAATTAATTGAAGAGGTAGGTTTAACTGTACCAAAAGCTATATCTTTAAGTGAAGAAACAGGACCGTTTTATTCTGTGAATAAATCTAGTTTAAATGTATTAAATTTTGAAGATAATACATTTTATTCACCTGTTGTTTTACCTGAAAATACAATTCGTTTTCATATGACTAAACAAACTATGATACCATTATTAACTAATTCCGCTGCTAGCTTGTACGAGTTAAAAGGAAATTTGCGATTACTTGAATTCCATTCTAAGGCGAATGCACTCACGGCTAAATCTATGGAAATAGTTCTTGCAGCAGCTAAAAACCATGGTGATGGTATTATAGTTCACAATGATGCACAGCATTTCTCCGCAGGAGTTGATTTAAATCGTTTTCGCTCATTTATTGAGGCTTCTGACTGGAAAGGAATTGATGAATTTCTAAATAGTTTTCAACAATCTGTTAAAGCTCTTAAGTATTCGCCTGTACCAGTTATTGGTGCACCTTCTGGATTATCTATTGGTGGTGGTTTTGAAGTTTTAGCGCATTGTGATAAACTTATTGCACATACAAATACAGTTTTTGGATTGGTTGAGACTGGGGTTGGTGTTGTGCCTGGTGGGGGTGGAGTTAAAGAAACTTTATTACGTTGGCATCAAGCAACAGGAGATTGGGGAAAAGCTTCTTGGAATACATGGATGCAAATTGGTTATGGGCAAATTGGTACAAGTCCTGATCTTTCAGCTCGGATGCAATATTATCTAAAAGATAGAGATATTGAAGTTCTTAACCGTGATAAATTAATGCATATAGCTATTACTGAGATGACAAAATTACAAAAAGAATATTTACCACCAATTGAACCAGTTTTCGAACTTCCTGGATCTGCTATGATTAAAAAAATGTCTGACTTTATGCAAGATGGAATAAATAAAGGTTTATTTTTTCCTCATGATAAAACAGTAGCAATGCAAGTTGCTGAAATTGTAGTTAACAGCGCTGACGAAAATACTATTACTGTATCTGAACAAGATATGTATAATCGAGAGCGACGTGCATTTTTAAATTTGGCAAAAACACCAGAGACTATTGCTCGCATTTCCAGTCTATTGGATACTGGTGAAGCTATAAGAAATTAGGGGGCTATAATGAGTATTTATGACGATTTTGAAAAAAATTCTGCAAACTACGCTGCATTATCGCCGCTTTCGTTTATAAAACGCACTGCATTAATGTTTCCAGATCGTGATGCCGTAATCTATGGAAATCGTAATTATAGCTGGTCGCAATTATACAAACGGTCAATTCAATTAGCATCTGCGTTGAATAAGAATGGTGTTGGGAAAGGTGACACAGTTGCAATACTCGCCGCTAATACTCCTGAAATGATTGAAGCGCATTTTGGCATTCCTATGTCGGGGGCTATTTTAAATACTATAAATACCCGGTTAGACACTGATACTATTTCATATATCCTTGGTCATGGAGAAGCTAAGGTTTTTATTGTTGACGGTGAACTTGCCCCTCAGGCAGCAGATGCCATTAAAGGTCGAGATATACTTGTAGTTGATATTGCTGATTTGCAAGACAATCCAAATCCAAACCGGATTGGCACAATTGATTATTCTGATTTTATTAAATTAGGTGATGAAAGTGCAAAATGGGAAATGCCCACAGATGAATGGGATGCAATTGCACTAAACTATACCTCAGGCTCGACAGGCCGCCCTAAAGGCGTTGTTTATCACCACCGGGGTGCTTATTTGATGTCTATGGGAGTAATTGCTGATTGGGGATTACCAAGGCATCCAAAATACCTTTATACAGTTCCGTTATTTCACTGTAATGGATGGTGCCATGGATGGGCTATGGCTGCTTTGGCTGGAACTATTGTATGTACGCGCGCTATTACACCTGCAGTCATTTATAACGCAATTAGTGAATACGGCATCACGCATTTTGGAGGTGCACCAATAGTTTTAGGAATGATTTTAAATGCAAATGATAATGATCGAAAAAATTTCGCTTATACAGTAAATGTAATGACTGCAGGTGCACCACCTCCAGCCGCAGTTTTAGAAGGCATTGAAAATCTTGGCTTTAATGTTACGCAAGTTTATGGGTTAACTGAAACTTATGGACACACAGTTATGTCTACTTGGAATAGTGATTGGGATGATTTGCCGCAAGATCAACGTGCAATAATGAAATCACGACAAGGCGCAGGAATGGTTCATACTGATGGCTTGCGTGTAGTTGATACCAACGGAATAGATGTACCAGCAGATGGTGAAACATTTGGAGAAATATTAATCCGTGGCAATACTGTCATGAAGGGATATTTGAAAAACCCAAAAGCAACATCTGAAGCTTTTGCAGATGGCTGGTTTAGATCTGAAGATTTAGCCGTAATGCATTCAAATGGTTATGTTGAAGTTAAGGATAGATTAAAAGACATAATTATATCAGGTGGTGAGAATATTTCATCTGTTGAAGTCGAAGGAATTTTACATCGACATGAGGCTGTGGCTTTAGCTGCTGTTGTCGCAATGAAAGATGAAAAGTGGGGTGAAGTGCCTTGTGCTTTCATTGAATTAAAAGATGGAAAATCTGTAACTGAAAATGAAATTATATCTTTTTGCCGTGATCATCTTGCTGGTTTTAAACGCCCTAAAAGGGTTATATTTGGAGTGCTCCCAAAAACTGCAACAGGTAAGATTCAGAAATATGAATTAAGAAACAATATTTGATTTAACCTCCAAGACTGGTCCTGAAATTTTATTTCAGTTATTTGCCTTTCCAAACTGGTTTGCGCTTTTCTGAAAATGCTTTTGCACCTTCAAGTTGATCCTCTGATGTATAAAGAGTTTTCACAGTGGGAAGCTCACTTGATGTTATAGTGTTTAATGCATCCTGAAACTTCATGTTCTCGGCTTCACGAACAACTTCTTTAATTGCAGCGTAAACTAAAGGTGGACCAGCGGCCAATATTTTAGCCATATTTCGGGCTTCTTCCATTAATGTTTCTGCAGGATGAATTTGATTTATTAATCCCCAACGTGCAGCTTCTTCTGCATCTATCCACCTTCCTGTAAATAGCATTTCCATTGCAATATGATAAGGAATACGCTTTGGTAACTTTATTGAAGCTGCATCCGCAACTGTTCCTGAGTTTATTTCTGGTAAAGCAAATTGGGCATGCTCTGCAGAAAGAATAATGTCTGCAGATAATGCCAGCTCTAATCCGCCTCCACAACAAATGCCATTTACTGCAGCAATAACGGGTTTGTTTAGATTTTTTAATTCTTGAAGTCCACCAAAACCACCTTGGCCATAATCACCGTCTACTTCGTCACCATCTGCAGCAGCTTTCAAATCCCATCCTGGGCAGAAAAATTTTGGACCAGCACCTGTAATAATAGCTACACGGAGTTCCGGATTATCTCTAAAACTTGCAAAAACATCTCCCATAATTCTACTTGTTTTTAGGTCTATGGCATTAGCTTTTGGCCGATCTAAAATGACTTCTAAAACATGACCATCTTGTATTGTTTTGATTGGACTTTCAGTCATTTTTTTCTCCTATTTTTATTAATGCATCAGCTACAATGGCATCTAATTCTCTACACATGAGTGGGTTAATTTCAACTTCTGATATTTTCCCATGATTTGAAATAACAAAATTTTGAACATTCTGAATTGTTTTTAATATGCTATCTATGTTGGGAGATGGTGCTCCTCTATATCCTAAAAACAATGGCCACATTTTGAGTGTTTTTAGTGATTTTAAAATGTCTTCATTATTTGCTGGTATTAATAAAGAAACTTTATCATCAAATATTTCGGTAAGCTTTCCTCCTGAAGCAATGGTTAAAACATAACCATGAGCTTCATCTAAAACTACTCCAATTAACAATTCTAATAAACTATCATTAATCATCTTTTCTATTAAAAATGTTTCGCTTGGCATAATTTTTGCAGCATTAAGAATATCTGTTTGATTTTGTAAATTTAATGCAACAAGTCCTGCTTCGGTCTTATGGGCGCTACCTTCGCCTTTTAATACAACTGGATACCCAATTTCATTTGCAGTATTTTTGATATCTTCATAATTAGATACAGTCTGTAAAATTGGTAGTTGGATATCAAATTCCCCAAGCATTTTCTTTGCTGTGGCTTCAGTTAATACTTTTGCATTTAATGGAATGATTGGCGGCAAAATGTTCTTAGATTTCATTTTTGAATATGTTGCGAATTTGGCAATGGAATCTAAAGCACTTTCGATACCCCCAAATGGAATAATACCTTTTTCTAATAGTTCTTTTGCAATCGTTTCTGGTAAAGTATCTGAAATGGAACCAACAACTCCAATCTGGCATCCTGTTTTGTTTTTGGCTTCAACAAGAGAAGGGATGACATCAACCCACATTTGTGGATTACATCGATCAGTGCGTGGAAAGTCTAAAACTAATAAACCAATGCAGTTTGAGTCTTTTAGTGCAGCAATAAAAGTTTGAGTCATTGCCTCCCAATTACCCCAAATATAAGTATGGTAATCTAATGGATTTGCTAATTTTACCATTTTTCCCAAAGTATTTCGCAACCTTGAAGATTGATTTTCGCTTAGTGGTGGGAAATTAATTCCAACTGCCTGACCTATGTCAGCCATCAAGCTTGCTTCACCTCCAGAACATGACATTGATAAGACGTTATTATTTGGTTGCTCCCCAACTACATGAGCTAATTTTAATGTTTCTAAAAATGTAGTTAGATTTTGTATTTGAACCACACCCAAACGACTGAATAAAGCAGTTGCGCCAGCGTTACTTCCAGCGATCGATGCAGTATGGGAAATTGTTGCAGCTCGAGCCTGATCAGAGCTTCCAACTTTTAATATAATTATGGGTTTTCCTAGATTATTGGCAATTTGTACCATTCTTTCAAATTCAACAACATCTTTAATCCCTTCAATGTGAAGCCCTAAAGCTGTTACACGTGGATCTTTCAAGAATTCAGCAGCCATTTCTGCTAAGCTGACCTGAGCTTGATTTCCAACAGAGGAAATAAAAGCAATTGGTAGCCCTCGTGTTTGCATTGTTAAATTGATAGCAATATTAGAAGATTGAGTAATAATGGCTACGCCAGTTTCTACTCGCTCGCCACCATGTTGATCTGGCCACAATAGTGACCCATCAAGGTAATTTATAAATCCATAACAATTCGGACCCAAGATAGCCATTTCACCTGCAGCCAATAATAATTGATGTTCCAAATCAGCACTTTTTGCATCTTCAGATACTGACTCTGAAAACCCACTAGCAAAACAAACAGCACCTTTGGCTTTTATGGAATTTAATGATTTTATTACTTCAATTGTTGTAAATCTATTCACGCCCACGAAACTTGCATCTGGTCCGTATGGAAGATCTTCCACCGTTTTGAAACAGGAAATTCCATTGATCTCATTACGTTTTGGATGAACTGCCCATATTGATCCTTGAAAATCCATTTTTTTGCATTGTTCAATAACATTTTCGCACCATGATCCACCGCCTATTACGGCAATAGATTTGGGATGTAATAGGCTTCCAAGGTTATTCATTTACGCACCCAATGGGCGTAGTAATTCACGACTGATTATATGACGCTGAATTTCAGATGTCCCATCCCAGATACGTTCTACTCGAGCATCTCTCCAAAACCGTTCAATAGGGAAATCATCCATTAAACCCATCCCACCAAATATTTGCAATGTTTTATCAGTTACACTTGCTAAAGTCTCTGAAGCAAATACTTTTGCACTTGCTATTTCTCGATTTGACGGTTGTCCTTGATCAAGCATCCAAGCAGATTTTAATGTCAATAAATCTGCAGCATCTATATCTGTTATCATGTCAGCAATTTGAAAGCCTACTCCCTGGAATTTTCCAATTGCTTGCCCAAATTGTTTTCGTTCTGCAGCATAATTAAGTGCATAATCAAAGCATCTTCTAGCTCGGCCAACTGAAAATGCTGCAACTGTTATTCTTGTTGCATAAAGCCATTCATTCATAACGGCAAAGCCCCCATCAATTTCGCCTAAAACAGCCTCTTTAGGTAAACGACAATTATCAAAGTCTAATATGCAATTTTTATATCCCTTATGGCTAACTGAATTGTATCCGTTTCGAACTTCAAAGCCTTTTGTTCCGCGATCTACAAGAAATGTAGTAATCCGTTTTTTTGGACCTCGCGGCGTTTCATCAACACCAGTTGCTACAAATACTATGAAGAAATCAGCATGTTCAGCACCAGATATAAAGTGTTTTGATCCATTAAGTATCCAATCTGAACCATCAGATACAGCGTTGCATTTCATTCCACGAACATCACTTCCTGCATCTGGTTCAGTCATGGCCAATGCATCTGTGATCTCACCTTTTACAGCTGGTAGAAGATAGCGCTCTATTTGTTCATCACGACACGCCATAAGTATATTTTGAGGTCTTCCAAAAAAATGAGTTAACGCCATAGAGCCTCTTCCAAGTTCTCTTTCAACAAGTGTAAAATCAAGATGATTTAAACCTGCACCACCTACACTTTCAGGAAAGTTACAGGCATAAAAACCTAAATCTAAAACTTTTTGTTTTATTGATTGGCCTAACTCTAGAGGAACATTTCCAGTTCGCTCTACTTCAGCTTCATGCGGGTAAATTTCTTTTTCAACAAAATTACGTACAGTATCAACAATCATTTCTTGCTCTTGCGATAATCCAAAATTCATTGTCTTTTCCCCCTTGGATCTTCAAATTTGCTATGAGCAGTTGCAATTCTTTCTAAATTGGCAAGAACATCTTTTCGTGGTTCACATGCACGCCTTGTTTCTAGACTAACATGAATTAGCATTTGTTCCCCAGTCGCCATCAAAGTGCCATCATCACCAAACATTTGGTGGAATAAGCGCATTTTTTTTCCTTCTCCCAGTAGAATATATGATTTCACATGAATGTGTGATCCTGCATGAGTCTCAGCTAAAAACTTAATTGCAATGTCTACGGTAAAATAGCTTAATCCAGATGCAATGTAAGCTTCATTTGCCCCCACCGTTTTCATAACTATATCAGCAGCATCAGAAAAAATTTGTCCGTATCTGCTTTCATTCATATGTCCATTATAGTCTGTCCAATCGTTTGGAATAACTCTACTGATGGTGGTAATGGGCTCCTTATATTCTGAAGGCAATTCTGGTTTTATTGTTTGTTCGTGTTTATTAATTAAAGCACCTGCAGCAGTATTTTCATTTTTTAATGAACGAAGAATTGCAATCAAATTGTTATCACGTAATCTCTCTAGTTCCCGAATAGATTTGTGCCCTGATTGTGTATCAGATTGGTTAGCAATCTGCTCAATTAACTCATCAGTAAGTTCAGGAACGTCCATAAGTTTTGTCCAAGGCCATTGTAAACATGGACCAAATTGAGAGATGAAATGTGCCATTCCTTCTTCTCCACCGGCTATCCTGTAGGTTTCGAATAATCCCATTTGAGCCCATCGCAAACCAAAGCCATATCGAATGGCATCATCTATTTCTTGGGTTGTGGCAATTCCATCTTTTATGAGCCATAAACCTTCGCGCCAAACAGCTTCTAAAAATCTATCTGCGATATGTGCATCAATTTCTTTTCTAACGTGTAATGGGAACATTCCTAAGGAAGTTAATATTTCTTTTGCTTTATTTATAATAGCTTCTGAATTTGCAGGGGACGGAACTAACTCAATTAATGGTAATAAATAAACTGGATTAAAAGGGTGTGTGACAATAATTGAATCAGGTCTTACGGATTCTTCTTGAAGTTCTGATGGTTTGAACCCTGATGTTGAGGAGCCAATAACTGCATCAGAGGATGCATGACTTATTATTTCATTAAATACTTTATGTTTGAGATCCAATCTCTCGGGCACACTTTCTTGGATCCATGTAGCACCATCAACTGCATCTTTTATATTTTCACAAAACTTAAGTGATCCTTCTGGTGGTAAATTTATATCGTATAACATTGGCAAAGCATGCCGTGCATTTTCCAGAACTGCTTTTATTTTGCGCTCAGATTCAGGATCTGGATCATATAAATTTACATCCCATCCATTAAGCAAAAACCTTGCAAGCCAGCCTCCACCTATGACACCACCACCAATTATTGCTGCTAATTTTTTCATCTTATTCTCATTTTTTAAATTCAGATTTCTTTAATTCTAAGTAATAGACTCTGTGTGCCCATCAACGGCTAAAGCTTGGCCAGATATTTTTATTCCAGAAGGACTGTCTAAAAAGTGTATCATATTAGCGATATCATCTGCAGTTACCCAAGTCTTCAAGGATACGGCAGAGACATAATCATCGCGGACCTTTTGTTCATCAACACCTCTAGCATTGGCTTCATTTTGTACTACTTGGTCCATGCGATTACCTTCTACAGCACCAGGACATATGCAATTTACTCGAATGCCATCGCTCCCCATTTCCATCGCTAATGTTTTTGTTAATCCTACAATTCCCCATTTTGCTACTGCATATGGACTACGATATGGGTACCCGAACAATCCTGCAGTTGATGACAAAAGAATTACTAAACCAGATTTGTTTTTGCGCATATGTTTTGCGGCCCATCGAACTAATAAAAAAGTACCGTCCAATGTTGTGGCGAGTGTAGTTTTCCAATCTGAATAATTTAAATTTTCAATTAAAGATGCAGGACCACCTATGCCTGCACCAGCGATTACTACATCTACACCATTTAAAAATTCATCACATGCGTTAAAAAAATTATCCATTTCTTTTTCATCAGTTACATTTGCACAAATAGCCAATGAATTGGGGTAATTATTCTTAAATTCTTGGATCGCATTTGGATCAATATCGCAAATTGCTACTTTTGCGCCCGCTGCAAGGTAATTTTTTGCTATAACTAAACCAATCCCTGCAGCTCCTGCAGTTATGACTACTCGCTTTTCATTCATTTTGGTAACCGTTTTACTAAATTTAGTTTTTTACGAGTTTCTTCAGGGTTCATGATAGAACTACCCATAGCTTCTATTATTGTTACAGCGCGTTCCACTAATGCCTCATTGGTAGCTAATTGGCCCTTCGCCAACCATAGGTTATCTTCTAAACCAACACGCACATTTCCACCTGCTAAAATTGATGCTGCTACATATGGTAATTCATTGCGGCCAATGGAAAATGCAGACCAGTTCCAATCATTTGGTACATTGTTCACCATAGCCATGAATGTATTTAAATCATCCGGAGCACCCCAAGGTATACCCATGCATAATTGAACAAGTGCTGGAGATTTTAGTATTCCTTTTTCTACTAAATTTTTGGCTAGCCATAAATGCCCAGTATCAAATGCTTCAATTTCTGGCTTTACCCCAAAGCTTTCCATCATCGACCCCATGGCTTCCAACATTCCAGGAGTATTTGTCATCACATAGTCTGCTTCTGCAAAGTTCATTGTTCCACAATCTAGGGTACAAATTTCGGGCAAACATTCGGCTATATGTGCTACGCGATCTTCTGCACTCGCCATATCTGTTGAATTCGAAAGTGGTAATGGACTGTCTGGAGTTCCAAAAACCATATCACCACCCATACCTGCTGTAAGATTTAGAATCATATCAACCTCAGAATCTCTAATTCGGTCAGTGACTTCCCGATAAAGCTTTAAGTCTCGTGATGGCACACCTGTTTCAGGATCCCTGACATGGCAATGAACAATTGCAGCGCCAGCTTTTGCAGCTGCTATAGCACTTTCAGCGATTTCTTTTGGGCTTCTTGGCACATGAGGGCTTCGGTCCTGTGAGCTTCCAGAGCCAGTAATTGCGCAAGTGATGAATACTTTTGAGTTCATTGATAGGGGCATAATAATATCCTTTGATTATTATAAATTATCGTAATCCTCTTGCATTAAGTATGTATGCACTATTAGACATAATATATGCACAATTTACCAACGCACAAATCTTTTCCCATTACTATCGATTTTTTAGTTTATGATCGGTTTTCAAATCATTGTATGGCAAACTGTTTGGAGCCTTTCAGAGCAGCAAACACCCTAAGCGCAAATAATGTTTATGAATGGAACTTTGTAACACTTGATGGATTATCTGTTCAAAGCTCTAGTGAATTGACACTAATGCCAGATCAAAAGTTTGGTGAAACTAAACGAGCAGATTTTTTATTTATTATAGCTTCATATGATTTTCGCAGACATGATAGTGTGGCTTCAAGGCGAGCACTTCGAGCAGCAATGAAGCGATATAAAAATATTTTAGGATTAGATTCGGGTCCATGGATGATGGCTGGGGCTGGTATACTAGATAATCATCGTGCAACAACACATTGGGATATCATTGATGAATTTTCTGAAGAATTTGTAGAGGTTAATGTTGAACGTCAAAAATATATTTTTGATGGGCATATAGGGACTTGTGGAGGAGGAATGGCTGCTTTCGACTTAAGTCTATCAATTATAAGAGAAATTAATGGTGTCACAGTTGCATTGGATGTTGCTTCTATATTTTTAAGTGGAACTGATTTACCTCAAGAATATAGAGCAAATACTGTTTCTAAGATTCAAGAAGTACAAAAAGCTTTGGAAATAATGCACGAAAACATTGAAGACATCTTAACAATACCGAATATTGCAAACAAAATTGGTATTAGTTCCAAACAATTGCATAGATTTTTTCTAAAAGACCTAGCCCAGTCACCAAAGCAAGTTTATTTGAATACAAGATTGTCATTTGGTCGGCATCTATTGCAAGCAACACAAAAACCTATCAATGAAGTTGCCTTAAGGTCTGGTTATGAAAATGTCAGTGCTTTCTCTCGTGCTTTCAAAACGCGTTTTGATAAAACTCCTAGTGACTATAGAAATCATTTTTTAAGTTAGCGAAAATCTTTTGGTTTGATATTGTAGCGAGCCAAACGGTCATAAAAAGTTTTACGAGGCAAGCCTAATTTGGTTGATGCTAATGCTGCTTTACCTTTTGTTTTTCTGAGTGTTTCACATAATACTAAAGCTTCAAAATTATAAAGTTGATCTGCTAGAGTTTCCTCTTCTTTTGGATAGGAAAGGCCAATCTTAAGTAAAAATTTTCGTGCAAAGGTACGAAGTTGTGGAATATTCCCCTCCCAACTTTTTGACATAATTTCTGCGTATATTTTTTGAGGAATATTTGGCATATCTAAATTTAAGTTTCTAACCTCTTCTCTAAGAACCTGCTCAAATAATATTGGTAAATCTTTACGTCTTGTACGTAAGTTTGGTATTGATATTTCTACTGGTTCTAAAGCTTCAAATAATTTTTTGATTTTTATATCTTCAGTTAATCTCAAAAATGGTAGTCTGCTTGAGATAAGTATTCGTATATCCTGGTTGTGGATTATAATACTTTTTAATACTTCATAATCACTTTCTTTAGCTAAATGAAGTGATTGTATAGACAGGTTCATTACATTTTTTGATTTAAGTATTTTATCTAGAGAATTTGTTGATGAGGCAAAATTATGAGATCTAAATATTGTATTTTCTCTACCTAATGTATGAAGTGTAAATGCTGCAAGTTTTTTACCTACACCTTCTTCACCAGAAATTAGGATGTGTGATGATATTGGCCCAAGTTTTCTTAATAAATTTTGTAAAGTTTTACTTGGTTTTGATTGGCCAGGAAAATTTAATACAGCTGGATCGTTTCGTTGAATTTCTCGTTCTAACTTTCGTTTTTGCAGTATGATATTTCTATATTCAAAAGCACGATGAATTGTTTCCATAAGCTTATCTCTTGGGCAAGGTTTTTCTAAGAAATCATAGGCGCCACTTTTAAGTGCCTTTAATGCCATTGGAACATCTGCTTCTCCTGTAAGCATTATTGTTGGCAACTCATTATCTACAGATTGCACATGAGATAAAACGTCAAAGCCATCGTTTATGGGCATTCGGATATCAGATATAATGATCCCTGGAAAATTTGCACGAATGTTTCGTTTAGCCTGCATCAGACTATTTGCTGCAATAACTATAATATCTTCAAGGTCTAAGGTTTGAGCTAAGGATACTCGCATTGCATCATCGTCTTCAATTAAAATGACTTGTTTGTTCATGACAACATTTTACCATCAAATTTACGAAGTTTAATTATGAACTCTGCACCACCAGATTTGCGATTTTTACAATTCATTTCTCCACCAAAACTTCCCACAATTCCATATGAAATTGAAAGACCTAAGCCCATACCTTTGCTCGCACCAATTTCTTTTGTACTGTAAAATGGTTCAAAAACACGCCCAGGATCAATTAAGCCTTCACCCGTATCTTTGACTGACATTATTACATTAGATTTAGATTTAGATATTTTAATAAAGATTTTTTTATTTTTTTTATTTTTCATTGAATCTAATGCATTGGTTAAAAGATTAATAACAACTTGTTGTAAACGTACGTGTCCTCCCATTACCATTATTTGTTTATTTTCAGGGTGCCATTCAATTTTAACTTTTTCAAAATCAATCCGTGATTTAGATAAACTCAGGGATTCTTTTACTACTGCTTGCAGATCAATAGCTTCAATTGTTTCCTTCTCTTTTCGTGCAAAGGCGCGTAAAGATTTTATAATGCGTGTTATTCTATTGATTTGTGTGCCTATTAAATCAAAGTTAATTCTAGCATCTTCAATTTTATTTAGGTCTAACATTTTTGCGCCATTTTCAGAAAAATTCTGCATAGCTGCTAATGGCTGATTTAATTCGTGACTTATGCCAGCTGAAATTTCCCCAAGTGCTTTTAATTTACCCGCTTGAACTAATTGAAATTGTGCTTTTTTTAGTTGCTCAGTTCTCTTTTCTACTCTTGCTTCTAATTTAGTATTTGCTGCTTCTTCAATTGCTAATTTGTCTGCTAATCTTTGTCTGCGAAGCCAAAGTGACCAAAGTCCAGAACCAAGTGCAAAAAGAATTGCTGCCGTAAGGCCTGCTTGAACTCTAGCAGAAAATTTAGTTACCTGAGTTGACATAAAAACTTGAGTGGTCATCTCTAAACGAGGTATATATTTTGAAAGGATCAGAGATTCTTTTGGGAGTTCTTCAGTATTTAAAAACTTTAAAATAGTATGATTTAATACTGTTGATTTTTTATAGTCAAAGAATTTTGATATCTGGTTTTTCTTATAATGCTTTGTTTCCAAAAATGGTTCATCTAAAGAGCCAATTCTTCGTAATGCTATGCTTGGTCTATTTGTAATAAATGCAACATTGTTAGCATCAAAAAAGGCTAATGATACATCATCAACATCCCACTGGTATTCAAGTGTTGGTACATCTACTTTTATTATGACCACTCCTTGGGGTGATAAAGAACTAGAGTATATTCCCCTAGCTATAAAAATAGTTCTAGCTAGTGATTGTTTATCTACTGCATAAAAATATCCCAAACGACCATTCAGTGCTGCTTGAACATATGGTTCATCAGGGTTGATGGTTTTTTCAGTAGGTTCTCCTAAAACTAGTTTTGATGATGCAATAACTTTACCAGATTTATTTATTATTAATATTTGTTCAGAGCCTGATAAAAATACAGTACTTTGCAGTAATTCATTAATTGATTTAATATCAGAATTTCCTTCAAAGGCTTCTATAACTTTTGGATGGTTAGATAAAAGGTTTGGCAGTTGTTTGAAACTAGCCAATTGCTCTAGTAGTCGGTCACTAGACTGGTCAATTCGTACTTTTGCAGTTTCACTTAATCTATCCAAACCTAATTGCAACGAATAAAAATATACCCCTGTTACAATTATAGATGATAATATTACATATAATATAGCATAAATATTTTGAACTGATTTTTTGTACATTTTGATTCGCTTGTATTTAATCTTATCTTAAAGACCATTTGAATTTTATCATACATATTTTGTGTGATTTTTCGCACAAGTGGATGAAATGTTTATATTCATATTCTTAAGCATATGATTAATAACAATAAAATATTTTATTCAAAAATAATTTGCTATAAAAAGTCTTTAGAAGCAACAAACAAACATGGGGGAGATCCCCCTTATTTCAATTGGGAGGAAATAATGAAAATATTTTTAAAAGCTGCATGTGTTGCAGCGGTTGCAGTAGTGCCATCTATAGCTACAGCAGCGTGTGATAGTGGTGAAATAGTTATTAAATTTAGTCATGTTACAAATACTGACAAACATCCAAAAGGTATTGCTGCAACTTTGTTAGAGCAGCGTATCAATGATGAAATGAATGGTAAAGCTTGTATGGAAGTTTTTCCAAATTCTACACTATATAATGATAATAAAGTTTTGGAAGCGATGCTCCAAGGTGATGTTCAGTTAGCGGCACCTTCTTTATCAAAATTTGAAAAATTTACTAAACAGTTCCGTATTTTTGATCTACCTTTCATGTTCAAAAATATTAGTGCTGTTGAAGCATTCCAGGCATCTGATACAGGTCAAGCAATGTTGGATTCTATGCAGAACCGTGGCTTACAAGGATTAGGTTACTGGCATAATGGAATGAAGCAAATGTCTGCAAGTGTTCCATTAACTGCACCATCAGATGCAAACGGATTAAAATTCCGAGTGATGTCTTCTGATGTGTTAGTGGCACAAATGGAAGCAATGGGAGCAAGCCCACAAAAGATGGCCTTCTCTGAAGTTTATGGTGGATTACAGCAGGGTGTTGTTGATGGTCAAGAAAACACCTGGTCAAATATTTATGGAAAGAAATTTTTTGAAGTCCAAGATGGGACAACAGAAACTGACCATGGGATTTTAGATTATTTAGTGGTTACTAATATTGATTGGTTAAATGGTTTAGATGCAGATATTCGGGATCAGTTTTTGACCATTTTTAATGAGGTTACTGAACTTCGAAATGCAGAGTCCTATGCAGTCAACCAAGCAAATCGACAAGCAATTATTGATGCTGGTGGTGAAGTGCGTACTTTGACAGCTGAGCAACGTCAAGTATGGGTTGACGCTATGAAACCAGTTTGGTCAAAATTTGAAAGCGATGTTGGAGTTGAAAATATCGCTGCTGCCCAAAAGATTAATATGGCAAACTAAAACACTAGGCGCGTTGAGTAATCAACGCGCCTATTTTATTTATATTAGAGATTTTAGGGGCTATCATGGAAGAAAAAAATTCATGGGTCGATCATATTGAGGAAAACTTAATCGCAATAATATTAGGTATTATGACTCTTCTAACATTTGCAAATGTTGTGGCTCGATATGTATTTAATTCTAATATTTTTTGGGCTTTAGAATTAACAGTATTTTTATTTGCATGGTTGGTTTTATTAGGCGCTACTTACGCAGTAAAGAAAACTTCACACCTTGGTGTTGATGCAATTATAAACATGCTTGGCAACAAAAAACGTCGAATTTTAGCTTTAGTAGTAGCATTTGTTTGTATTTTTTATGCATTTCTGATGCTCAAGGGTTCTTGGGATTATTGGGCTCCATATGCAAATTTGCCATCAACAGAAGGCCGATGGTTTCCAACAGGATTTGATTACACTATCCGAGGCCGAGGTTGGTATGAAACGCAAGATATTCCAGTACCATTTTTCATGAGGTGGCTTGAAGGTGTGTTTAATGATGGAATGGAATACGAGAAAATGCCGAAAGTTGTTCCATATATTGTAATGCCTCTATCAATGGCTTTATTACTTTTTCGGTTTATCCAAGCTGGAATATTAGTTTGGAAAGGTAAAATCGATATGATGATTGTTAGCCATGAGGCTGAAGAAGATGTTGAAGAAGCAAATAAAGCCATGGCTGCTGAGGAGATAAAATAATGGAACTCTTCTTACTTTTTGCAATGGTTATATGTTTAATGCTGATTGGTGTACCAATTGCTGTGTCGCTCGGCTTTTCCTCCATTCTTTTCCTATTAATATTCTCGGATAGCTCTTTAGCATCCGTTGCTCAAACAATTTTTGAAGCGTTCGAAGGGCATTCAACACTTCTTGCTATACCATTTTTCATTTTGGCTTCATCATTTATGTCGACAGGTGGCGTTGCAAAAAGAATTATAAGATTTTCAATTGCACTCGTGGGTCACTTGCGAGGTGGATTAGCAATCGCAGGCGTTTTAGCTTGTATGATTTTTGCTGCATTATCGGGCTCATCACCAGCAACGGTGGTCGCAATTGGTTCAATTGTTATCGCTGCGATGAGGCAAGTTGGGTACACTAAAGAATTTGCTGCAGGAGTAATTTGTAATGCTGGAACCCTAGGAATATTAATTCCTCCCTCTATTGTAATGGTTGTATATGCTGCAGCAGTAGAGGTGTCTGTTGGGCGAATGTTTTTAGCAGGTGTTATTCCAGGATTATTAGCAGGAACTATGTTAATGGTTGGAATATACATAATGGCTCGTGTGAAAAATATGCCATCTGGTAAATGGTTAGGGTGGCGCGAAATATATGAAAGTTTTAGTGATGCTGCCTGGGGCTTACTTTTAATCGTCATTATAATGATAGGTATTTATGGTATTCCTGGACTTACTGGAGCAATATTTACACCAACAGAAGCTGCGGCTGTTGCATCCATTTATGCTTTCATAGTTGCGAGCTTTATTTATCGAGATATGGGGCCACTTGCAGCTAAAGAAGGTGGGCAAAGAAAAAGCCTATTAAAAAATCCACACGCATTGATAACTGCTTTTTGGCATGAAGATACTCGAAATACATTACTTAGTGCCGCAAAGCTTGTTGTTACTTTAATGTTCGTGATAGCAAATGCATTGTTATTAAAACATGTGATAACTGATGAGCAATTACCTCAAAAGATCACATCTGTTATGATTTCATATGGCTTTGGGCCAATAATGTTTTTGATTATTGTTAATATTATCTTATTGATTGGTGGTCAGTTTATGGAACCATCAGGCCTGTTAGTAATTGTGGCTCCGTTAGTTTTCCCTATAGCAATGGAACTAGGGATTGATCCAATCCACCTTGGTATAATTATGGTGGTAAATATGGAGATTGGGATGATTACTCCTCCTGTTGGTTTGAATTTGTTTGTAACTGCGGGCGTGGCAAATATGTCTATGATGGGAGTGGTGCGAGCTGCTTTACCATTCTTGGCTATAATGTTTGTATTCTTAATTTTGATTACATACGTTCCATGGATATCTACAATTTTACCAAACTCTGTAATGGGGCCAGAAATAATAATGAAATAATCAAATCTCTTAAAATAAATTCTTATCCCTAAGCTGGAAAATATACAGCTTGGGGCACTACATTTAAACAAATATATATTTAATGTTAGCGTATCAGAATTGTATGAATATTATCTTATAAAGCACAACTGCTAGACGGTGGTTTTTCTTACAGTTCTGATAAATCTTTTTACAGTCTCAGAATTTCCTGATTTTCGAAAAGCTAAATATAGGTCGATTAGATTTTCGCATGGTTCGAATGGAACTATGGAAACGCCAGGAGGGGTGATATTCTTGACCCATTCTGGCGCTAGCGCAATCCCAATGCCATGGGCCACAAACTGTAGCAAAGTGCACTTGTCGATGATCTCACAAACAATATTTGGTTGGGAGTCAATTTGCTGAAAAGCATTTAATAATGCTTTGTGCAGAATTGGTCTTGCATGTTTTGGATATCCGATGATTGGTTGTTCTGCGATATCAGATATGGAAAGGGATGGAGAACGTGAAAGCGGATTAGTATCGGCAATAACCACTACGATAGGCTGTCTATGGAGAAGCTCGCTGGTAATAAATTCGTCTTCTTGAGCTGTTCTTACGAATGCCACATCTGTGCGATGAGCAATTAATTCTTGAGAATGCTGACCTGATGAAGAGATTTCCAGTATTTGCACGTGTGCATTAGGATCAGTTTGGCGAAATGCAAGTAGAGTTTTGGGAAGAAAGATGGACATGGCCTCATCGACACCGCTCACACGAACGTGATGAAGATCGGATTCCGCGGTATGAATAACATTAGATACTGATCTTTCAATATCAGTAAGGATCCTTTTTGCATCCTGAAAAAACTCTGACCCGGCTTGTGTGAGACTGACTTGCCTTGTCGTTCTAAAAAGTAGCTTTGCACCGAGTTCATGTTCCAATGCTGACACACGTTCAGAGAGAGCGGGTTGGCTCAGCCCCAAGCGTTCACCAGCTTTTCTGAAGTGAAGTTCTTCAGCGACAGCGACGAAGCATTCCAGTTGTCTAATGTCCAATCAGATACCCTTTATTATTTTTATTTAATCACACTTACCCGCATTTGGTCGCTCAAACTAGACTCAAAATCATGTATTGCACTTGCATATTTCAGCGTATCTAAAGTGTCATCGCGGCCTTGGATCAGTGACGTTCGTGTAGCCTCGTCCATTTCAAAAGGTGCCGAAATCTCACCTGCTGTTATTGTTTGGGTATCAATCTCAATCGATACCTCAGGGCTGTTGGCATTCTTGGCAAACTGTAAAAGCTTGTCTCGTATTTCATGGGAAACAATTGGTAATGCAAGCCCATTTTTACGTGCATTGTCGTAAAATATACCTGCAAAACCTGTCCCAATGCATGCCTTAATCCCAAGTTGGCGCATACCCCAGACGGCATGTTCTCTGCTTGAGCCACATCCAAAATTGTCGCCAACGATCAAAATTTTGGCATTCGTCCAAGGGGATTTGTTCAAAATGAATTCTGGGCGCTTTTGCCCAGAATTGTTAAAGCGTAAGTCAGCAAAAGTCCCATCGGCTAAACCTTCGCGAGTTATCGTGATCAAAAATCGCTTTGGCATGATCACATCAGTATCGACATTGGCCAGCGATAATGGAGCAGCGATCCCTTTAATTGTTTTCTTCATATGCTTTTCTTTCATCTAAAATCACGTACGTCTACTAAGTGTCCAGTGACAGCAGCTGCAGCAACCATTGCTGGTGACATCAAATGCGTACGTGCACCGCGTCCCTGACGGCCTTCAAAATTTCGGTTGGTTGATGAGGCGACACGCTCACCATCCATAGCAATATCATCGTTCATGGCCAGGCACATAGAACAGCCTGCCTCAGGACGCCATTCAAATCCAGCGGTCTCAAAAATTCCACGAAGGCCTTCTGCTTCTGCCCTGATACGCGTCAAGGCAGAACCCGGCACAACGATGGCTTCCACTCCTTCAGCCACTTGCCGACCTTCAAGAATTTTGGCTGCCTCTCGAAGATCTTCGATACGACTATTTGTACAAGATCCAATAAATGCAGTATCGATTTTTATTGACTGGGCTGGTTGCCCTTCGGTTAATCCCATATATTGCAATGATCGCTCCAATGCCATTTTAGCTTTAGGAGAAACATAGTCGAGCGCAGATGGTACATTAGCAGTAATTGATATCGACTGATCTGGGCTGGTGCCCCAAGTGATCAAGGGTTCAATAGCGGCCCCTGAAATGGTAAACTCTTTATCAAATACTGCTTTAGGATCACTAACCCAGCTTTCACCTTTAAAAGCAAATTGGTCACTATGAGAGTGCCCTTTCAAAGCGGCTTGGGTTATTTCATCCACTGCTATTAAAGCTGCACGGGCGCCTAGTTCAACCGCCATATTACAAATGGTCATACGACCAGCCATATCCAGATCTCGAATTGCAGAGCCAGCAAACTCCACAGCAAATCCATTGGCTCCACCTGCTCCTACCACTTGCACAACCTTCATGATAATGTCCTTTGCTGTAACACCGAGAGTGGTGCTTCCTTGGATAGTGACGCGCATGGCCTTCATCCGCTTATAACGCAGCGTTTGGGTTGCTAGAACATGCTCAACTTCAGATGTGCCAATACCAAAGCCCAATGCTCCAAAGGCCCCATAAGTAGTTGTATGGCTGTCTCCACAAGCAATTAACATGCCCGGTACAACCAGCCCTTGTTCAGGAACAATAACGTGTTCGATACCTTGGCGAGGATCACCAAGTCCATAAAAGGCAATCCCGTGTTTAATGCTGTTATTTTCTAGATTATCTATTAATAATTTGGATTGTGCATCTGGTGCTTCGACACTACGAGTGGCATTAACATGGTCAACCACAGTCAAATGCGCCTCAGGCCGCCATACTTTTAATCCTTTGCTTTCCATACCGGAGAATGCCTGTGGGCTGGTGTATTCGTTCATTATATGGAAATCGACGTAGATCAGCATATCGCCATCTGGTAAATCGCAAACCTTATGTGCATCTACTAGTTTGTCATAAAGGGTTTTTGTCATTGAGTAGTTTCCTTATTCAGGATTGGATTGCGAGAAAAAAAGTCTAACATGTGTGCTGCGACTTCTTGGGGTATCTCTTCAGCCATGTAATGCGTTGCATTTAGTGCTTTACCTTCAATTTGATGCGCACGCTGACGCCATAGTTCTAATGCATTAAAGCAAGTCTCGATAACACCAAATTTAGCCCACAAGGCGAGGACTGGCATTGTAAGCTTTTTTCCCTCGTCAGAATCGTCGTGATAAATGTCAATAGTCGCTGCTGCGCGATAATCTTCACAACTAGAGTGAACGGTATCTGGATCTTTAAAAGCAGCCAGATACTCCGCCAATGCATCAGGAGAAAATGGGTTTTTTCCATGTGCTTGATTTATACACTTTAATTTCCAGAACTCTTCTGGATCTGCCAAGATCATTTGCTCGGGTAGTGGGTGAGGTTGTGTAAGAAAAAACCAATGCCAATATATTTGTGCAAAATCAGCGCTAGTACCAGCATACATTTCACGTGTAGGAGCTATATCGAGTAGTACCATGGCCTCAATTTTATCCGAATGGTCAAGGCCGAGGCGGTGTGCAACTCGGGCCCCCCGATCGTGAGCACCAACCAAGAATCTATCATGCCCTAAATTCCGCATCATGCTTATTATATCCTGCGCCATAGCGCGTTTAGAGTATGGGAAGTGTGATGCGTTGGAAGGTGGTTTTTCTGATGCACCGTATCCACGTAAATCTGGGCAGATGACCTGATAGGAACGTGCCAGAATTGGTGCAACACTGTGCCACATAGCAGATGTTTGCGGATAACCGTGAAGAAGTACAATAGGTGGAGCACCTTCAGGTCCAGCGCGGCGCACAAATAAAGTCGCACCGTCTCCTTTGATACGCTCCTGTACAAAACCTTTAAACATTCCAAACTCCCCAGAGAAATTAAACTTAACTTATTATCCCAGATTTAATTGAAATATTTAATCGCAAAAACTAATCAATATATCTGATTATACTAGTACCAGAAATAATATTGAAATAAATTATTTTTTTTGACTAATCATAGGCTTAATTAGGCTAGTAAGATAAATGCATTTCTTCTAATCTTTCTTAAAAAAGCTTTAAGGTTATTTTCATGCAACATATTACTAATCAATATTTTAAAACTGGGATCCAAATGGCAGGAGTGCCATTGCCAAGCACAAATAGTGCAAGACCAGTTGGAATGTTAAAAAATTGTCCTGCACATTTTCAAACACCTTTAATGTCTGTTGATAAACTCGCTGAAAATTTGGGTATATCGTCAATTCATGTAAAAGACGAAAGAGATAGAATGAAGCTTGGAAGCTTCAAGGCTCTTGGAGCCGCATATGTAATAGCAAGTGATGCAGCCGAGGGTGATGTTTCAAACACAACTTATATAACTGCATCTGCAGGAAACCATGGATTGTCAGTTGCTGCTGGAGCATCAGCTTTTGGTGCCAAAGCTGTAGTTTATCTTTCACACACTGTACCCGAAGATTTCGCAACGCGATTATCCAAAATTGGAGCCACTGTTGTAAGGGCAGGGGAAAATTACGAAGCTTCAATGGTTGCTGCGCAAAAAGCTGCTGCAGATAATGATTGGGTTTTACTTTCAGATAGTTCATGGGATGGATATTTTGATAGGCCTTGGAGATTGATGGAAGGCTATACAGTGATGGCTGCTGAAATCATTCAGCAAATAGAGCATGTTCCTACTCATATATATTTACAAGCAGGTGTTGGAGGTATGGCTGGTGCCATGGCTGCGTGTTTTCGAAATGCCTGGGGAGATGTGCCGATTATTACTGTTGTTGAACCTGCATTTGCACCGGCGCTAACAAATTCAATTATTGAGGGGAAGTTTGCTTCTACTTCAGGGCCAGTTTCTGATATGGGTCGACTTGATTGTAAGGAAGCTTCATTAATTGCATTAGCTGGTTTATCTCGAGATGCTAATAGTTTTGTTACATTGACTGAAAGAGAATGTTTGGATGCAATAAAAGTATTACCAAAATATAACTTAGATACATCTTCATCTGGTGGCGCTGGAATTGCAGCCATGATGATGTCAGATCTTCCAACGGATGCACGAGTTTTATGCATATTATCAGAAGGACCAGATGAGTAATGCAAAGAGGATTTTTAGATCGTGAATTTCAAAAACGCGTGAGTTTAGCGCAAAATTTAATGGCTAAAAATAATTTAGCAGCATTGTTGCTAACTACAGAACCTGATGTCCGCTATTTCACTGGATTTCTTACACAATTCTGGCAAAGTCCTGCAAGACCATGGTTTTTGATTGTTCCAGCTAGTGGAAAACCAATTGCAGTGATACCAAGTATTGGGTTCTCTTTGATGAATTCAACATGGATCGATGATATCAGAACTTGGGTTGCTCCAAACATGCTTGATGATGGAATAAGCCTCTTAATAGATACTTTAAATGAAGTGGCCCAAGGTGGAAGAATTGGAATTCCAGATGGGTTAGAATCTCATGTTCGCATGCCTCATGCTGATATGAAAAAATTATCTGAAAAAGTAATAATGTCATCTGATAATGGGATTGTGCGTCAACTTCGAATGGTAAAATCAGAAGCTGAAATAAACAAAATTAGGCATGCATGTAATATTGCGGATAATGCATTTAATTCTGTTAAAAAATTTGCTGAAGTTGGAATGACACAATCAATTGTTAATCGTAAATTTCAATCAACATGTTTAGATGCTGGTGCTGACAGTGTTCCTTATGTCTCCATGGGGCTTGGCGCTGGGGGTTACTATGATGTTATTTCTCCAGCTGCAGACATTCAAATTGAGAGTGGTGATATTCTTATGCTGGATACTGGTTTAATGTGGGATGGTTACTTTTGTGATTTTGATAGAAATTTCTCTATGGGTAAGCCTGACCCTCGTGTTGTATCCTGTCATAATTATTTGGTGGATGCTGTAATGGCGGGATTAGAAGTTGCAAAAATTGGATCAACTGCTGCGGATATTTTTCATGCAATGGCAAAAATTACAGGAGCTGGAAAAGCCTTAGAAGCAGGACGTTTTGGTCATGGTTTGGGGATGCAATTGACTGAATGGCCATCTTTTATACCTGATGATCATACTGAGATTTTAGAGGGTATGGTCTTAACGTTGGAACCATCAATTGAAACGATAGATGGGCGTATTATGGTCCATGAGGAAAATATTGTAATTCGAAAAGATGGTGCGGAAAAACTTTCTACATTTTATAAAGAAATGGTAATTATTTAATGAACAATTTTTCTTATAAATTGGAAGAAAGCTATAGTCCGTCGATGGGGTTAATTGTATTGCAAGCTGATCAAAGAATTGAGTTAGATGCACGTCAACAATTTGAGCCAAAAGTAAATCTTCACATATCTCGAATTCCATCAGCAGCAACAGTAACAACTGACACTTTAAAACAAATGGAAAAGGATCTTCCTTTGGCAGTGTCCTTGTTGCCACGAGCAGTAGAGTTTGATGTTGTTGGTTATGGCTGTACTTCTGGCACTTCTGTTATTGGTGCTGAAAATATTGCAAAAATTGTAAAAGCTAGTTGTAAAACTAAAAATGTTACAGAGCCTGTGAGTGCATTAATTGCTGCATGTAAATATCTTAAAATAAAACGAATTGGGTTTTTATCTCCGTATATAGAGGCAGTAAGTGCTGGGCTTCGTCAAACTTTACTTGAGACGGGTATTGAGACGCCAACGTTTGGAAGCTTTAATGAAGAAATAGAAGAAAAAGTTGTTAAAATAAGTACACAATCTATTTTTGATGCGGCCGTTGAATTAGGGAGGCAAGATATTGATGCTCTTTTCCTATCATGCACAAATTTAAATACACTTCCGATTATAAAGAATATTGAACAAAGTATCGGAAAACCTGTTTTATCTAGTAATCAGGTATTAACTTGGCACATGGGCCAACTATCCAATGGAGGATTATTAGAAAACTGTGATGGGTATTTATTTAAATAATATTTACCTTAGAAATTTATCAAAAATCATGCATTAATTTTTCTATTAATTTACTATTATTATTTAAACTGTCTTCAATTTTTTTATCAATAAAATTTAGGGATTTTATACCTGTAGTTTTTTGAAATAATTCAATGGCTGATATACTTAAATTATCTGTATTAAATTCTTTCATGCCCAATAATCTTTTCAAATGTTCAATGGTACTGAATAGTTCCAATGAGGTGAATAAAATATCAAAGTCAATTTGCGATATAATTGCATTGCTAAAAGCATTCTTGAGTTGGTCTGCTGGCTTATGATCTCTTCCATTGGTTAATAACGTTAAACTTTGTGCAAGAAGTTCTAGATCTAAGATACCACCAAGTGGTTTTTTGATTTGCCATTTTTGTTTCTTATCAATCTCTAACTTGGAAATCCTTTGTCTCATTTCATTTACTTCTATAGAGATTTCTTTTGAGTTATTTTTCTGATTTAGTATATCAATCAATGCTCTATCGATTTTATTACAAAGCTTTTGATCTCCGACTACAACTCGTGCCCTTGTTAAAGCGAGCCTTTCCCATAGCCACGCTTTTGTTTTTTGATAATTTATAAAACCTTCTAAACTGGTAGCCACAGTACCAGCTCTACCAGATGGGCGAAGCCTCATATCGACCTCGTACAATCGACCATAAGACATTGATGAGGATAAGCCGCTGATTAAAGTACGGGTAACTTTTTGAAAGTAAGTTCTTATATCTAAGTCTTTAAAACTAGAAACTGAGTCTGTATTGCCATCATAAATCACAATTATATCTAGATCAGAAGTACAACTCATTTCTTGAGAGCCCATTTTGCCCATAGCTAATATTGCTACAGAACTTCCGGCAATTTCACCAAATCTCCTTTTTGTTTCAGATAACGCTTGATCTAAGCATAAGCTTAAGCATGTTTCTGCTAAATCTGAATAAGCCTGTTCAGCACGTCGAGATGTTATGATTTGAGTTAATTGAGCAAATATAATTTTAAAGTGTTCTTCAGATTTCCAAGCTCGAGTATTGGTTAAAATGGTTTCAAAATCTTTAGTATTTAATAACCTAGCTTTTAAACTTTTTTTAAAGCCATCTAAATTAGATGGAATTGCATCAGGGCCAGAATCGGCAAGTCCATCTAAAACACTTACTTGCTTTGCTAAAGCATCGGCTAATTGTTTTGAAAGACTTGTTACATAAATTACTTTCTTCAAAATATCTGGCCTGCGTTCAAAGAGTGAAAATAATTGAACTCCTGAAGTTAAGCCTGACAAAAAATATCCAAAATAGTCCAACACTTCGTCTGGGTCTTTAGTTTCTTGCGCATAGTCCCAAATATATTGTAATTGTGTTTCAAATACTTCAACTGCTCTTTCAGATCGAAAAGCTTGAAGTTTGCTCCACTTATTAAACAGTATTTTTTGTTGATTAGTTGGAGCTATATTTTTGTCATAAATTCTGGATGCAGTCTCTGTCGCAGAATATGCTTTACGCAAATGACTTATGATATCATTTTCAAAATCTTCCAACCTCTCGTAGCCTGTTAATGCAGAAAGACGCCTCAATTCTTCAGAATTACTGGGTATCGAATGGGTTTGAGTGTCGCGTAACATTTGAATGCGATGTTCAATTTTTCTATGGTGACGTAATGCTGATATTAATGTTTCGGCTATTTCAGCGGCTATACGACCTTGTTTAGCGAGTGCTTTAAGAGCCCCTTGAGTTGAAATTTCTCTTAGCCCTTGATGCCTGCCGCCATAAATTAATTGATGTGCTTGAGCAAAAAATTCAATTTCTCTAATACCACCTTGTCCTAACTTAAGATTATGTCCCTCGACAGTTATTGGGCCTGATATTTCTTTATGCTGACGAGATTGAATTAATAGTTGTTCAATCTCTCCAATTGCGGCGAAATCTAATTCTTGCCTCCAAATAAACTTCTGCATTCGCAACAAGAAATCATTCCCAATTTTTTTATTTCCTGCACATACTCGAGCTTTTATAAATGCTGCGCGCTCCCAGGTTCTTCCCTCACGAATATAATATGCTTCTGCATTTTGCATTGACGGGCATACTGAAGTTACTGAAGGATTTGGTCTCAGTCGTAAGTCTGTTCTAAAGACATAACCATGTGCACTATTTTTTGATATGATAGAAAAAACTTTTTGAGTAATTTTTATGAACTTAGAGCGATATTCAGGAACTTCGTCTATTGGAAATTGTGAGCCATCAAAAAGAAAAATCAGATCTATATCAGAAGAATAATTAAGTTCATGTGCACCCATTTTACCCATAGCTAAGACAAACATCCCAGCCGAGTTATTTTGTTCAAGGAGTAATTTATTAATTTTACCTTGTTTTAAACAAAGTTCTAATTCGTTATCTAAAGCAGATTGCACAGCGAAATCAGCAAAATTTGTTAATTTTTCTGTTATCCACTCTAATTCTCGTAAATGTGATAAATCAACTAAAGCTAATATTAGCGCAGTCCTTGCTTTAGCCACCCTTAAACTAGTATATATTTCACCCTCTAATTTGCATGCTGCAATTAAAGCTTCATCAGGGTTTAACTCCCAATGATTTAACAGCCATTCACTATGTTGTTCTAATAATTTTCTTAAGTAAGAACTACTACCTGCAATACCTTTTAAAAAACTTTGCGTTTTATTGGGGAGCTTACTATAAATATTAGCAATACTCTCTCCAACAGTTGGATCGAATGGTATAGGGAAGTGTAATATAGGTTCTTTGAAAATCATACATTAATCTTGATAGCGCATTGCGCCTGGGTCAATGCAAAAAACTTATATACTAAGCGTTGACTCTGCTATCTGTACCTATATAAGCCGCTCATCGCCTTTTATAGGTGACCATATTGGTGTTTGTGGCCTTCGCAAGAAGTTGCCTGTCGCCCAAAGCATATCTGCTGAGGGAAAGGAAAGCGCTCTTATCTTAAACATAAGGAGTCCAGCGTATGACTAAACGTACAGCTGCCAAACATAAACTAGACCGCCGCATGGGTGAAAACATTTGGGGTCGACCAAAATCACCAGTCAATCGTCGTGAATACGGACCAGGTCAACATGGTCAGCGCCGTAAACAAAAGCTATCTGATTTTGGTATTCAGTTGCGAGCTAAGCAAAAACTTAAAGGCTATTATGGTGATTTAACTGAGAAACAGTTCCGTCGTATTTATGCAGAAGCAGTAAGAGTAAACGGTGATACTGGTGAAAATTTAGTAGGATTGCTTGAGCGTCGATTAGATGCGGTTGTATACCGGTCAAAATTTGTGCCTACAGTATTTGCTGCGCGTCAATTTGTTAATCATGGTCACGTTACCGTTAATGGAAAAAAAGTAAATATTCCATCATACAGAGTTAAAGAAGGTGATGTCATTGAAGTTCGTGAAAAATCACGTCAAATGGCTTTAATCATTGAAGCTTTGGCTTCTGCAGAACGTGATTTTGCCGAATATATCAATGTAGATGCATCAAAAATGAAAGCAGAGTTTGTTCGAACACCTGTACTTGCAGATATTCCATACCCTGTAATAATGGAACCAAACTTAGTTGTTGAATATTACGCTAAAAACTAAATTTTAAACCATAGAATTTTATAAAGCCGTACAATTTTGTGCGGCTTTTATTTTTTTAAGCTATAGAATTAAACATCACCTAATGATTTAATCGATAATTATAAATGGTAGTATTTTTATGAATACAAAAAGCATACTCACACAAAACGCACATACTCTTCCGTTTTGGAGACAGCCAGTTTCATTATTGGCTTTAATGGTTTTTGGAATGCATATGGGTTTTGCTACATGGGGAGCACTGTTAAATAATTTTGTTCATGAGCGTGCAAATTTTGATGGTTCAGATCTAGGATGGCTTCAAAGTGTAAGAGAAATACCTGGTTTTTTTGCTGTTGCTGTAATTGTTGTCCTTTGGTTTATGCGCGAACAAATTTTAGCTGTTGTTTCATTGGTAATGCTTGGTGCAGCTGTTGCTGTAACAGCTTGGTTTCCCACATTTGGGGGGCTTTTGATAACTACATTTATATCTAGCCTTGGATTTCATTACTACGAAACAGTAAAACAAAGCTTAGAATTACAATGGATACCAAAAGATAGGGCACCTCAAACATTAGGATGGCTCTTGGCAATAGGCTCAGCTGGTTCTCTCATTGCTTATGGTGGTGTAGCAATATCGTGGAAGTATTTTGGATGGGACTATAATAACCTCTACTTAGTAAGTGGAAGTATTACTGTGCTAATTGCTGTATTTTGTTTTCTAGCGTACCCAAGATTTCATGGGCCTACAATTCAAAATTCCACATTAATTTTAAGAAAACGTTATTGGTTGTTCTATGCACTTCAGTTTATGGCAGGAGCTAGGCGACAAATATTTATTGTTTTTGCCGCTTTTATGATGGTTGAACGTTTTGGCTTCCAAGTACATCAAGTAACTGTTTTATTTTTGATAAATTATCTTGCAAATATGATATTTGGACCAATTATTGGAAAAGTTATCTATAAATTTGGTGAAAGAAATGCTCTTGTATTTGAATACTTTGGGTTAATTGTAATATTTGCTGCATATGGTGGTATTTATATTTTTGAGTGGAGCGTTGTTTTCGCTGCTGTATTATATGTTCTTGATCATTTATTTTTTGGGTTATCCATTGCTCAAAAAACATATTTTCAAAAAATTGCAGATCCGGCTGATATTTCATCAACAGCAGCAGTAGCTTTTACTATTAACCACATTGGTGCTGTGGTTCTGCCTGCATTACTTGGATATATTTGGCTATATTCACCGGCATATGTGTTTGTGGTTGCTTCAGGAATTGCAGCAATATCACTTATTTTGTCACTTTGTATTCCAAGAATACCAAGTATCAATAATGAGACTATTTTTTCAAAAATTAAGGCATGAAGATGAAGCGAAAAGCTAAATTTACTACAGGGTCAACAATGCGACACGTGGCCGTAATGACTACAACGGGAATGATTGGTCTGACATTTATGTTTTTAATAGATGCCATAACATTATTTTGGGTTTCAAAGCTCGAAAATGAAAACTTTATGGCTGCGATGGGTTTTGCTTGGACAGTTCAATTTTTTACTATCTCTTTTGGGATAGCATTTATGATAGCAACTACAGCACTTGTATCCAGATCTCTTGGGGCAGAAAATTGGGAGGATGCTCGAAAGCAGACAACTGTTTTTGCACTTTTAACATTTATTATATTATCAATAACTGTATTCTTTTTATTAATCTTTAGGCGCGAAATTTTGATGTCCATTGGAGCTACTGGCATCACACTAGACACTGCATCTACTTTTCTGCTTATTTCTGTTCCTTCACTACCAATAATGGCTTTGGGAATGATTGGTTCCGCTGTTCTGCGTGCGGAAGGTGATGGAGTTCGCTCAATGATGGTAACAATATCATCTGGTATTGTAGCTGCTATTGTTGATCCATTATTTATTTTTGGCTTGGATATGGGAATTCAAGGCGCTGCACTTGGTGTATCTGTGGCCAGAATAGTTTCTGCAATATTAGCAATCTATTTTATTATAAAAGTAAAAGATCTCGCAGGATCTATATCTTTCCAAGATATAAAAAAATGGTACCTACCATTTACAATTATTGCTGTCCCAACAATCCTTACTCAATTGGCATCACCAACTGGTAACATGTTTGCAACAAGCGTTATTTCAGAATTTGGTGAATCTGCTATGGCTGGTTGGGCTGTTCTTGGGCGTATAACAGTTGTGGCCTTTGGTGGTGTTTTTGCCTTATCGGGAGCCATTGGTGGCATTATTGGGCAAAATTTTGGTGCAGAAAAATTTGCTCGAGTAAAAAGTGCATATCGGGATGCTTTAATTTTCTCTACTTTTTATGTATTTATTATCTGGGGAATATTAGCAATTTTAACGCCATTTATATTGAATATATTTAATTTAAGTGAAGGAGCGGCTGATGTTGTTAAGGCATTCAATTATATTGCTGCAGGGAGTTATATATTTGCTGGTGCACTTTACGTATCAAACGCTTCCTTTAATAATTTAGGCAAACCATTATATTCTACATTATTTAATTGGATAAAAGATGGTGCAATTATGTTGCCTTTTTGTATTATAGGTGCATCTTTATACGGTGCTTCTGGTGTAGTATATGGGCAAGGGCTAGCTTATATTTTTGCTGGTATACTAAGTGTATTTTTTGGGTGGTGGTTTATAAATAGAATTGAAAAATTACATAAAAAAGCCATATAAAATATCAGCTGAGATTATATTAGAATTAAGGATATGTTAATGTTTTTTACCAAACGCCCGATAGAACTACCAAGTTTAGAAAATGCTTTACCAGGAAGAAACCATGAAATTGATACTGCTTTAAACCATTTTGTTCTTAACACACCTTTAAAAGGACCAATCCCAGATGGATTTGCAGAGGCAATGTTTGGTATGGGCTGCTTTTGGGGAGTGGAGAGAATATTTTGGCAAATTGAAGGTGTTTGGACTACTGCGGTTGGTTATGCTGGCGGCCATACCCCGAATGCTACTTACGAAGAGGTATGTTCTGGAATGACAGGGCATAATGAAGTTGTCTACGTTGTTTATGATAAATCGATTGTTTCATTTGAAAGTTTATTAAAGTTGTTTTGGGAAGGACATAACCCAACTCAAGGAATGCGACAGGGTAATGATCAGGGAACTCAATATCGTTCAGGTATATATTGTTATGATGTTGATCAGCGAATGGCATCTTTCGCGAGTAAAAATTTATATCAGCAAAGATTAGATTTAAATAACCATGGAAAAATAACATCAGAGATTTTAGATGTTCCAAAGTTTTTTTATGCTGAAACTTATCATCAACAGTATCTAGCAAAAAATCCAGATGGATATTGTGGTATTGGTGGAACTGGAGTTACTTGCCCCATTGGCGTAGATGCTTGACCTTAAATATCATCTATCATATCGGGATATAAAAATAGGTTTAAAATGCCAACATATACATCACTAACAACGCTTGAAGGAAAAGATGCTGCAAATGATTTGGGCGTAGCTCTAGAAAATCTTGATAGCCCACCATACGGTATTGGTGTTTTTGAAATTGAGGATGGATCTGGGTTATATGAGGTTGGTGCCTATTTTATAGATGCACCAAATGAAATTGAACTTTTAATTCTATCGACTGCTTATAGTGCAAAACCATTTGTAGTATCTGAAGTTCCAGATAAAGACTGGGTTGCAGAGGTTCGAAGAGAATTAGCTCCAGTAGAGGCGGGTGATTTCTTTGTTTATGGATCACATGATTCAGACAAAGTTCCAGCTAATTGCAAGCCATTGCTTATTGAGGCAGCTATGGCCTTTGGGACTGGGCATCATGGCACAACTAAAGGATGTTTAACTGCTTTAGATAATCTGTTTAAGTCAGGTTTTATAGGAACAAACGTAGTTGATATTGGTTGTGGAACTGCAGTTCTGGCAATGGGAGCTGCTCTATGCTGGCCAGGTAAAGTCTTAGCTAGTGATATAGATGAAATAGCAACAGAAACCTCTAAAGCAAACGCTCATGCAAACGGGCTGGGGGATCGTATTAAAATAATAACTTGTGCAGGCTTTGATCATCCGGATTTAAATGCTTCGGCACCATATGATCTGATATTGGCAAATATACTAAAAGGACCATTAGTGGCGTTAGCACCAGATATGTCAAAAAATTCCATTTTGGGGGGGTATATAATTTTATCTGGACTATTAAACACTCAAGCAGATGCAGTTATAGATGCTTATAGCGATGAGTCATTTGAATTGGTTGATCATATTAAAATAACTGAATGGTCAATTTTAACTCTTCGTAAAATTTAAATTTTTAGATGATAAAAAGGCTAGAAACATATATGTGTCTAGCCATAATTTTAAGTCAAAGCTTTAAGCTAAGAATCCAAATAATTTTATTTTATATTGTTTATATCACTTCTTGATAGGCCAATGTCGTTCAGCTCGCGATCTGTTAGTTTTGATAAAACAATTTTTGTTTGACGAGATTGATACAATTTAATTGCTTTTTCTGCATTAACTTCAATAAAATTAGCAATACGAAAAATTATTATTGAACCAAATGGGTGTGAAGATGTATTTGTGAAGTATGCCATGATAAAATCCTTTTATCAGTGAATGTCTGTATTTTTCTCATTTAGTCTTAAGTATCTATATTTACCAATGATAATTAAACATTCCCGCTGTGCATTTTATGCATAGCTTACTTATTCATATAAACCACTGTTTTCTAATTAAATAAATTCAACACTTGGCGAATGTTCTTGTTTCGTGCTATAAATAAAAAAAATGGAATATTAATATGCGTGTTATTGGTATTGATCCTGGATTAAGAAATTTAGGTTGGGGTGTTGTCGACGTACTTGGACCAAAAATTACTCATATAGGTAATGGAGTGTGTAAATCATCAACTGGAACATTAGCAGAGCGTTTGCTGCAATTGCATAATCAATTAAGCAGTGTGCTAGAAAATTATAAACCTACTACATCTGCAGTAGAGAAAACTTTTGTAAACAAAGACGGTGCAGGGACATTAAAACTAGGACAAGCTCGCGGCATTTGCTTACTTGCCCCTGCACAAGCTGGATTAGATGTTGCAGAATATGCACCAAATACGGTTAAAAAAGTAGTTGTTGGCGTGGGTCATGCAGACAAAAAACAAGTTGAACATATGGTTCAGATGCAATTTCCTGGTGTAAACTTTGTTGGGCCAGATTCGGTTGATGCTCTTGCTGTAGCTTTATGTCACGCACATCATGCGCAATTTTCTGGAAAACTAGATGCAGCTATTGCTCGCGCAAAGGGGGTAATATGATTGGGAAAATAACAGGTCGAGTTGATTACCGTGGAACTGATCATGTTTTGGTTGACGTACAAGGTGTTGGTTACATGGTTTATTGTTCTGAGAGAACCCTAACGGGATTGCCTTCTCGTGGAGGTGTAGTCGCTTTGTATACTGATTTATTAGTTCGTGAAGATAACTTACAGTTGTTTGGCTTCACTTCATTAGCTGATAAAGAATGGCATAAGCTCTTAACAACAGTTCAAGGAGTTGGTGCTAAGGCTGCTTTAGCGATTGCTTCTACTCTAGGCACTGAGGGGATTTCAAGAGCGATTGCTTTAGGTGACGTTAGTGCAATCAAATCAGCCCAAGGAATAGGTCCAAAAATAGCACAAAGAATTGCAACTGAACTTAAAGATAAAGCACCAAAGATAATGGCAATGGGTGGTGAGGGATCAGCAATAGTTGAAGCAGATGTTAGTATGGTAATTGATGTGCAAACCCCAGTCGATGTTCCATTCAAAGCGCAAAATAAAAACTCAGAAGCTGGTGCGCAAGCAGATGCATTATCTGCTTTGATTAACCTAGGATATGGACATGGTGATGCAGCAGGTGCGATAGCAGAAGCTAGTAATGAAACATTAAGTTCAATTCCTACAGATTTAATAAAGGCTGCGCTCAAGCTATTGGCTCCAAAGGGGCGATAGGTTACAAAAAGACATGACAGATCCAGATCCAAATTTACGCCCAGAACCATTAATAGAAGATGCTGATCGTGCTCTTCGGCCACAAAATTTAAGCGATTTTACTGGTCAAGCTGAAGCTCGAGCTAATTTAAAGGTTTTTATTGAAAGTGCAAAAAAGCGTGGGCAAGCGATGGACCATACATTGTTTTATGGCCCTCCAGGCTTAGGAAAAACAACGTTAGCGCAAATAATATCAAAAGAACTTGGTGTTAACTTTCGTATGACGTCTGGTCCAGTTTTGGCGAAAGCAGGTGACTTAGCTGCTATTTTAACTAATTTAGAGGAGAGAGATGTCCTTTTTATTGATGAAATCCATAGATTAAATCCAGTTGTTGAAGAAGTTTTATATCCTGCATTAGAAGATTTTGAACTTGATTTGATGATAGGGGAAGGTCCTGCAGCTCGTTCTGTTCGTATTGATTTGCAGCCATTTACATTAGTTGGAGCAACCACCCGTCTGGGCTTATTGACCACTCCATTACGTGATCGTTTTGGAATACCTACTCGGCTTGAATTTTATACTGTTGATGAATTATGTTTAATTGTTGAGCGAGGTGCCCGTTTAATGGGTATTCAAGCTTCATCAGAAGGAGCCCGTGAGATTGCAAGGCGCGCACGTGGTACACCAAGAATTGCTGGTCGTTTGTTACGTCGCGTAGTAGATTTTGCAACAGTTGAAGGTAATGGAACTATTTCTAAAGAACTAGCAGACAATTCTTTAACCCGACTAGGTGTTGATGATTTGGGATTAGATGGAGCTGATAGACGTTATTTGAAAATGGTTGCTGAAAACTATGCTGGAGGCCCTGTTGGCATTGAAACTATAGCTGCGGCACTTTCTGAATCACGTGATGCTATAGAGGAAGTTATTGAGCCATTTCTTTTGCAGCAGGGCTTAATTCAACGGACACCAAGGGGTAGAATGCTGGGCCAAAAAGCTTGGGGCCATTTAGGCTTACGAGCGCCTAAATCAATAAACCAATCAGATTTATTTGTTGGCGGTAAATAATGTCTGTTGGTTTGGAGCTTAAAGAAATAGAAACTCTTTTTACAGATAATGAGGGAGTTTTTAAATTTTCACGCTGGAATCGTCCAATAGTACCTATAGTTTTTGGAGTTGATGATGAAACATTAGTTCATTTGAAAACTGCTATTGTAACCACGGTTGGCGTTACAGGAAATAAAATTGAAGAGACTGATCCTGAGCTTGGTGCAAATTTTATGTGGTTTTTTTGTCAGGATTGGGATGAAATTTTATCAATTCCTGACCTTAAAAAATTAATTCCAAATATTAGAGACATTGTTGGAAAACTTGAGTCTTCATCTAGCAAAAGCTATAGAATTTTTGCCTTTGATTCTATGGGTGGTATTAAAATGTGTGTTCAATTAATAAAAGTCGTTGAAGAAACGGCTGAAATGTCGATTCAAGCGCTTGCAACTGGAGAAACTTTTCAATGCCTTTTATTATTTTCTAGAAATGCTTTTATTGATGAAAGTCCCATAGCTCAAATATCTAAAAATAACCTATGTGTACCAAAGCCAAAATATGCAGCATTAGTACGAGCTGCTTATGATCAAGTATTGCCAGTAGCAACTCAAGAAAAAAGTCATTCACTTAGGTTACATGCTAGATCAAACCTATTAATTGCAGGCATAAATGAATGATACATAATTTTAATTTGCGTATATATTATGAAGATACAGATTTAGCAGGAATTGTTTACTACGCTAATTATTTAAAATTTATAGAGCGAGGTCGATCTTCTTTAATCCGAGAGTTGAAAATTGATCAAGGTACACTCAAAGATTTAGGTTTTATGTTTGTCGTTAAAAAAATTAGTGCTGAATATCACGCATCAGCAAAACTTGATGATGAATTAAAGGTTGAAACTAAATTAAGTGAGCTTTCAGGAGCAAAAATTTTATTTGATCAATCTGTTTATAAGGGCACAATTTTATTGTTTTCATCTCTTGTTACAGTTGTATTTATTTCTGAAAAAGGGCGCCCAGTTCGCATGCCAATTGAAATTGCTGAAAAGTTAAAGCAATTTGCCGCTTAAGGCGCATCTAAATAACAAAAATATAGTTTTTATATGCTACCTCGTTATGTTATATTTATAACAAATGCGTTGTTAATAAATAACAGCCCTAAGTAGAACGAGCAGTATTATGGAAACTGAAGCACTAACCGCAGCGTCAGAGATTGATTTTTCTGTCCTAGCATTATTCGTACGTGCAACATTCACTGTAAAAATAGTGATGTTGATGTTAATTTTTTCATCGATTTGGTCCTGGTCCATTATAATTCAGAAATTTATCAACTATAGAAAAGCGCGTAAAAATTCTTATTTATTTGATAAGGCTTTCTGGTCAGGAGCGCCTTTAGACCAGTTATATGAACGAGTTGGGTCAGAGCCGTCTGGTGCAAATGAAAAGATTTTCGTAGCAGCAATGGGAGAATGGGAAAGATCACATCGTGGTGAGGATCTTATTGGTGGGGCACAGCAACGCATAGATAGATCGATGGACGTAGCTATCGCTCGTGAAGCTGAGATTTTAAATAATGGTCTTACATTCTTAGCAACAGTTGGATCAACTGCACCGTTCATCGGATTATTTGGAACTGTTTGGGGTATAAAAAATGCCTTTGAAGAAATTGCAATTCAACAAAATACTAATTTAGCAGTTGTTGCTCCTGGTATTGCTGAAGCTCTGGTCGCAACAGCTCTTGGCCTACTGGCTGCTATACCTGCGGTAATTTTCTATAATAAACTATCAGCTGATGCTGACCGTTTAATTGGTGGATATGAAAGCTTTGCTGATGAATTTTCAACAATTTTATCTCGTCAGCTTGATTCATAGGAGCTAATTATGGGTGCATCAGTAACACCAAGAGGTGGAGGAGGCGGTAAGCGACGCCGTGGACATTCCAAAAGCCGACCTATGGCAGAGATAAATGTAACTCCATTTGTTGATGTAATGTTGGTGCTCTTAATAATATTTATGGTTGCTGCACCTATGTTAACTGTTGGTGTTCCAATAGAATTGCCAAAAACAGCGGCACAGCCATTAGCAACAGAACAAGAAGAGCCACTAACGATAGCATTATCCTCAGAGGGAAAAATCCTGTTGCAAAATGTTGAAGTAGACAGAAGAAACTTGATTAACAAGTTAATTGCTGTTTCAGCAGAAAGAAATAATAACAAAGTTTTTTTACGTGCAGATGCTTCTGTAAATTACTCTGCTGTTATGGAAGTTATGGGGGCTTTGAATGCTGGTGGATTTAATAATATTGGATTGGTTACAGATGCGGGTGGGCCAAAATTAGATGGCTCCGATCCTTAGGTATTTATCGTGGATATTGGTGTCAAAATATCAGGAACTACTCATGCAATACTAATTGGAATTGCAATTTTTGGTGCACCTATATTTAGTTCAGATAAAGAAAATCCAATTCAAATATCTGAAGTTTCCTTAATAAGTTCTGAAGATTTTGCGGCACTAACATCGAGTAATATCCCAATATTAAAACAACCTGAGCCAGTGGTTGAAGAACCTGAGCCTGTAGTTGAAGAACCTGAGCCTGTAGTTGAAGAACCTGAGCCCGTGATTGAAGAACCTGAGCCTGTAGTTGAAGAACCTGAGCCAGTGGTTGAAGAAATTATTAGTGATTCAGAAGAAAACCCAATTGCGCCGATTTCAACCGAAGATAATATTGGTGAATTAAATCAGGAAACGAATGAGTCTGCACCACCAAAACCAGCTAAAGTAATATCGAATATTGCTGTTGAAGCACCAAAAGAAACTATAAAGCCAGAAATGAAACCAGAGCCTTCAGTTGTAGAGGTTGAGAAAAAAGATGAGCAGGTAAAAGAGCTTGAAATTAAACCATCTGCTGCTGCAGAAGAAAGTTCAACAAAAATTGTAACTGAAGCTGAAGAGCAAAAAAGTGAACTTGTGCCTAGTAGTACATCAAAGCCAAAAAGTAGGCCTAAAAACTTAAAAGTTATAAAAGAGATTAAAACAAAGCCAAAAATTAAAAAGCAAAAAGAATCTGATCTTATTAAAGATGCAATTGCTGCAGAAATTGCTGAAAAAGAAATTAAGGATTTAGAAGAGCCAAAGAAACCTATTAGTCAACCATTAACAAAAGAAGAAGAACAAAATTTAGTTCTTAATATTAGACAATGTTGGAATGTTCCTGTGGGGTTGGAAAATGATTCAAGTAACGTTATCATTATGGGAATAAAGTTAAGCATCGATGGAAATTTAGAAGAAGATCCTGTAAATTTATCGCCAAATTCTGGAGTTGGAATGATACAAGCCTATGAAGCCGCAAGAAGAGCTGTATTGCGTTGTCAGCCTTATAAGCTGCCTGCTGATAAATATGAAACTTGGCGAGAAATGGAAATTGAATTAGATCCTTCAGAAATGGTGTTAAGATGAATTATTTATTTAAAATATGCATTGTTGGATTAACATTTTTTCTGTCTCTAAATGCACCCCTAATGGCTGAGACAAAGCCTTTAAGGATAAAAATTACACAAGGTGTAATTAAACCTATGCCTATTGCTTTAGCACAATTTTCCGCTCTAGGAGATTCATCTCCTGCGTATGTTGATCAAATAACAAGTGTGATAATGGCTGATTTAGTTGGGTCTGGTTTATTTAGAGAAATTCCTAAATCTGCACATGTTTCGGCCAATACTGATTTTAACATGCCTGTGAAATTCGCTGATTGGAGAGTGATTAATGCAGACGCATTAATTACGGGCTCTGTTAACATTCAGGGTGATAAATTAATTCTTCAATTTCGTTTGTTTGATGTATTTGCTCAGAAACCTTTAGGTGAAGGCTTGCAATTCCAGGCTTCTACTGGAAATTGGCGGAGAATGGCTCATAAAATATCTGATGCAGTTTACTCACGTTTAACAGGTGAGACTGCTTATTTTGATAGTAAAGTTGTATATATCTCTGAACAGGGCCCAAAAAATGCCCGGAAGAAACGATTAACTATTATGGATTATGATGGGGCTAACAGCAGATTTCTAACTGACGATAATGATATTGTCTTAGCTCCAAGGTTCTCTCCAAATAATGAAGAAATAGTTTACACAAGTTATGAAACTGGTGTTCCAAAAGTTTATTTAATGAACGTTGATACATTAAATAAACGCCTTTTAGATGATCAACCCGGCATGACATTTGCTCCTAGGTTTTCACCTGATGGACGAAATATAGTTATGTCTTTAACCAATCGTGGTAATACAGATATTTATTCTATTGTATTAGATACTGGGCGAAAAACAAGATTAACATCAGGTGCTTCAATTGATACCGCACCAAGCTATTCTCCAGATGGGCGTCAAATAGTATTTGAATCAGACAGAGGTGGTAGGCAACAAATATATATAATGTCTGCATCAGGTGGAAATCCAAAGCGAATAAGTTTTGGCAAAGGAAGTTATGGCACACCTGTTTGGTCGCCAAGGGGAGATATGATCGCATTTACAAAAATCAGCCAAGGACGTTTTCACATTGGTGTAATGCGAACGGACGGTAGTAACGAACGTTTATTGACAGCATCGTTTTTAGATGAAGGACCTACTTGGTCTCCAAACGGTCGTGTGATTATGTTTTTCAGGGAAACGGCTGGAACAAACGGGGTTCCAGAAATTTTTTCAGTTGATGTTACAGGTAGAAATTTAAAGCGTGTTAACACAGTTAACCATGGTTCTGACCCTGCATGGTCAGGCTTATTGAAATAGTAATTATTTACTACTATTATACATTATGAAGAAATAATAAATTAACAAAAAGTGGCTTGAAGCCCTATAAGAGGAAGAGCAAAATGACCTCAATAAAAATTACAGTAACAGCTTTAGTATTACTGGGACTTACTGCATGTGATACAGATGGAACCATTGGTGGAATTGGTGGAAATGGTGGTATTTTACAATCATCACTTGATCCAGCAGGTGTTGAATATTTTAATCAGGAAATAGGTGACACAGTTTTATTTCTTGTCGATCAATCATCATTAACAGAAGACGCTACTGATTTGTTGAACAAGCAAGCAGAATGGCTATTAAATAATCCGAGTAAATCAATCACGATTGAAGGACATGCAGACGAAACAGGTACACGTGAATATAATTTAGCTCTTGGAGCGCGACGTGCTGCATCTGTTCAAAATTATTTAGTTAGTAGGGGGTTAACAGACTCTCGAATTAATACAGTAACATTTGGCAAAGAACGCCCATTAGCAATTTGTTCTGATGAAGCGTGTTGGTCCAAAAATCGTCGATCTGTTACACTTGTTGCAGGAGGTTTAGGCTATTAACATATGCTAAAAGATTTCATCAAAGTACTATTATTAATTTTTTTGGCAACGTTAGCTTCAGTTGCTTATGCTCAGGATTCTGAAAATACTTCTGAAAGTGTGCCAAAAGAGTTTATTAATATTCAACAAGATGTGTTTGATAGTCTTAATTTGATTTTTGAAAAAAATTCTCAAGAATTAGATGTTATTCAAAAAAAATTATCTGATAATCTCGATGTTATTTTTGAAGAAAAATCCCAGGAACTTTCTAATATTCAATCTGAAGTATTTCAGAATCTTGATGGTATATTTGAAACCAACTCAAAAGAACTTGCTGATGTACAGACTGATTTAAATAAATTATCAAAACAAATTTCTGAAATTCGGTTGGAACTATCAGAAAATAAAGATTTTGCGGTGACAGAAGCTATTAATGCTGCTGAGGGCATTGTTGCTTCAGGTATAAAAAAATCTGCTGGTAATGTATTATTTAGAATCAATGCCATTGAAGAAGAAATGCGAAATTTGACTGGAATAATTGAAGAATTACAATTTTACACGAGAAATATTGCTATAGATGCAACAAATCGCATTGGTGACTTAGAGTTTCGTTTAACAGAATTAGAAGGTGGAGATTTATTGCTACTTGGAAAACCACGTGAGATCGGTGGAAATTTAAATACACTTAATAATGCAGAGTTAGCAGTTACTGAAAAGTCTAGTTATGAAACAGCACAAAAATTATTAAAAGATAATGATTTTCAATCGGCTCTATTAGAATTTAATAAATTAATAACAGCATTTCCAAACAGTCCTTTAATAGCTTCAGCATATTATAACATGGGCGATGCATATTCTGGTTTGAGTGATTGGGAGTTAGCTGTCAAAAGTTATTTTGAAAGTTTAAGGTTAGACCCAGATGGTAAATATAGTGTGAATGCCTTAAAGGTTAGTTATGAAACAATTTTAAAATTGTTGAACAAAAATGAATACGAGATAGCACTTTTGCAATTTGATAAATTATTAAATTTGTCTTCAGACGAGCCTTTAATAGCAGCAGTGCATTATTCTAAAGGTAATGCATATTCTGGTTTGAATGATTATGAGGCAGCATTGAAAAGCTATCTTAAGAGTTTTGAGTTAGAACCAGATGGAAAGTATGCAACAAAAGCATTGCAGTCTGGTTATCAAACAGCATTAAAGTCATTAAATGAAAGTGATTTCAAATTAGCAATTATACAATTTGATAAATTAATAAATGCTATTCCAGATGGACCTTTATTAGCAGCTGCGCATTATTCTAAAGGTGATTCCTTTATTGAGATGGAAAAGTGGAAATTCGCTGGCAAAAGTTACTTGGAAAGTTTTAAATTAGAGCCAAACGGTAAATTTGCAGCAAAGGCATTAATGAATGTTGGGATTAGCCTTGGTAAAATGCAAAAAATAAATGAAGCATGTAATATCCTAAGCAAAGTAGAACTAAGATTTCCAAACAACCAGATTGTAGAAGAAGCTCAAAATGAAATGCAAATTTTAGGCTGCTCGTGACAAATATTAGCTCACAAAATCTATCAAAATACTTTAATGAAAAAATGAAAATCTTTGAAACAGAAATTTCAGGTGATAAAATTGGATTGTCTGTTTCAGGCGGTGGAGACTCAATTGCACTTTTATATTTGATGCATAAGTGGGCTAATAAGAATAAAAAGAAAATCTTTGTAGCTACAGTTGATCACTGTTTGCGAGAAGAGTCTGCTAATGAAGTAAAAGCAGTAAAGAATATTTGTATCAAATTAAATATTGAGTGTGAAATTTTAAAATGGAATAATTGGAATGAGAATGGAAATTTACAAGATGCAGCACGACTTGCCCGCAGTGAATTAATTGGAAATTGGGCATTATCTTTGGATCTAAATGCAGTTGCTACTGGGCACACTTCTGATGATCAGGCTGAAACATTTTTAATGAGATTAGCTAGAGGCTCTGGTGTCGATGGACTTTCTGGTATGGCAACTTCAATTTACAAAAATGGAATGCTCTGGTTTCGCCCATTACTTGAATGCAGACGTGAAGATTTGCGAGACTTTCTAATTACAAACAAAGTTTCATGGTTCGATGACCCTAGCAATCAGAATATGCGGTTTGATCGAGTAAGAATGCGCAAAGCCCAAGATCTATTAGATAGTATTGGACTTACAACCAGCTGTTTGACTGAAACTGCTAATAGAATGAGTGTTGCGAGAAATGCACTTGAGTTGCTAACTGAAGAAAAAATAAAAAATATTACTGAAGTTACTAAAATGGGTACAGTAAAGTTAGATTTGGAATTGTTTAAGCTTTTGCCTGCTGAGTTACAAAATCGTATTTATTCTCATATATTAAAATGGATTTCTGGATCTATTTATCGTCCAAGATTTAGGTCTCTTTTAGAAAGTTTAAAAAACTTACTAAAAGGTAAAGCTCATACAATTTCTGGCTGTCATGTAATTACTAATGGAACATCTGCTGAAATATGTCGCGAAGTCTCAAAGATAACTTTGTCCAATAACTTTTCTGATGAATTTGATGGGCGATGGATTTTACACAGTGAAATGTCAAAAGAACAATTAAATATTGGGCCTCTGGGTGAAAAAGGGTTGGGCCAGTTTCCAGAATGGCGACAGCTCAATATTTCTAGAATTAGTATATTAGGAAGCCCTGCAATTTGGAAAGATGATTTTTTGATAGCAGCTCCTATGATGGGTATGGATAATGGATGGCGGTGCGTTTTAAAAAAAGATAGTCAAAACTTCTATTCAACGATAGTGACGCATTGAAACTTCTCAGTAATGCTATACATGTATGTTCAAAATAATGCAGGTCTTTCTCTGCTTAATTAAGGAGCTATAACTTTGGGAAATAACCGGAATATCGCCTTTTGGGTGGTTCTTTTTCTTTTATTAATTGCAGTTTTTCAGGTAATTGGTGGAAATTCTTCATCAAAAGCTTCAGATGAGATACCATACTCACAAGCTATTGAAATGATTGAAAAAGGTGATGTTAAATCAGCTAAAATTGATGGTGAAAACTTAACAATTGTTATTGGAGCAAATAATAGCAAATTTCGATCAATTATACCAAATTCACCATTTAATGAAGGTATAACAAATACACTATTGGATAATAACGTTGAAATTGAAGCGGTGAAACAACAAGAATCAGGGATTGCATCATTTCTTCAATATTTGTTGCCATTCGTTTTAATTGTTGGTGTTTGGATTTTCTTTATGAACCGCATGCAGGGTGGTGGACGTGGTGGCGCGATGGGTTTTGGTAAATCTAAAGCAAAATTATTAAATCAAAACGAAGATCGAAAAACATTTGATGATGTAGCGGGTATTGATGAAGCCAAAGAAGAGTTAGAAGAAATAGTCGAATTTTTAAGAGATCCTCAAAAATTTAGTCGACTTGGTGGTCAGATCCCAAAAGGTGCACTATTAATTGGACCACCAGGTACTGGTAAGACACTTCTTGCAAGAGCAATTGCGGGTGAAGCTGGTGTGCCTTTCTTTACAATTTCTGGATCAGATTTTGTGGAAATGTTTGTTGGCGTTGGTGCTTCAAGAGTAAGAGATATGTTTGAACAAGCGAAGAAAAACGCGCCTTGTATTGTTTTTATTGATGAAATTGACGCAGTTGGGCGCCACCGTGGTGCAGGCCACGGTGGTGGTAACGACGAGCGTGAACAAACCTTAAACCAGTTACTGGTTGAAATGGATGGATTTTCTGCAAATGAAGGGGTTATTCTCTTGGCTGCTACAAACCGTCCAGATGTTCTAGACCCAGCCTTAAAGCGTCCTGGACGATTTGATAGACAAGTTCAGGTACCAAACCCTGATATTAAAGGAAGAGAAAAGATACTTATTGTCCATGCAAAAAAATCTCCTTTGGGTCCTGATGTTGATCTTCGAATAATAGCTAGAGGAACACCTGGTTTTTCTGGTGCTGATCTTGCCAATTTAGTTAATGAGGCTGCTTTGACAGCGGCGAGAACTGGTAAGCGTTTTGTTACTATGGAAGATTTTGAATTTGCAAAAGATAAAGTAATGATGGGCGCTGAGCGTAGGTCGATGGTTTTGACGGATGATCAAAAAGAGCACACTGCTTACCATGAGGCTGGTCATGCGATAGTTGGATTAAATTTAGAAAAATGTGACCCTGTTTATAAAGCTACAATTATACCAAGAGGTGGAGCTTTAGGTATGGTTGTATCTTTGCCAGAAATTGAGCGCCTTAGTTGGCATAAAAATGAGTGCAAGCAAAAACTTGCTATGACAATGGCTGGTAAAGCTGCTGAGATTTTAAAATGGGGCGAGGGTGATGTTTCAAATGGCCCATCAGGTGATATTCAACAGGCGTCTTCTTTGGCACGTGCAATGGTTATGAGATGGGGAATGTCTGACAAAGTAGGTGACATCGACTATCAGGCTGCACATGAAGGATATGCTGGTGGTAATATTGGTGGGTTTTCTATTTCTACAAAAACAAAAGAATTGATTGAGCAAGAGGTTAAAAGTTTAATTGATGATGGCTATACTCTTGCATTATCAATTCTCAAGAAAAAGAAAAAAGAATTTGAACGTTTAGCACAAGGTTTATTAGAATATGAAACTTTGACAGGTGATGAGATTAACAAAATCATTAAAGGTCAAAAATTAACTTCTGATGATGAAGATGTTATGCTTGAAACAAAGCCAAGTTTAGCTGCTGTTCCTAAGACTTCAAAAAAACCGCGTAAAAAAACTGATTCAGATAAAAAATCTGATAACTAAGATAAAGCCCGCTCTAGCGGGCTTTTTTCTGCCTTAAGAAGTATTGAAACTAACTAATCATCAATAAAGACGATAAAACATTTAATAAGGTCGGAAACTTAATGTCCACTAAATGCTAAAATAGGTCAGAACAAACAAAGAAATTCTTTTTGATGGGACTCAAAATGGCATATAAAACAGATATTGAAATTGCTCGAGAAGCAAATAAAAAGCCAATTCAAGAGATTGGTGCAAAGCTAGGGATACCGGACGCTGACCTTTTACCATTCGGCCATGACAAAGCCAAAGTAAGTGCAGAGTTTATTAAAGCTCAACGTGGAAAAAAAGATGGTAAACTTATTTTAGTTACTGCAATCAACCCAACTCCAGCAGGTGAAGGAAAAACAACTACAACTGTCGGTTTGGGGGATGGACTAAACAAGATAGGTAAAAAAGCTGCTGTTTGTATTCGTGAAGCATCTTTGGGTCCTTGTTTTGGAATGAAGGGTGGTGCTGCTGGTGGTGGCTATGCTCAGGTCGTACCTATGGAAGAAATGAATTTACATTTTACAGGCGATTTCCACGCAATTACCTCAGCACATAATTTATTATCTGCAATGATTGATAATCACATTTATTGGGGTAATGAATTAGAAATAGACCAACGAAGAGTTGTTTGGCGTCGTGTATTAGATATGAATGATCGTGCATTACGTGATATAGTGACATCACTTGGTGGAGTGTCAAATGGTTTCCCAAGACAATCTGGTTTTGATATCACAGTTGCATCAGAAGTTATGGCTATTTTATGCCTAGCTTTAGATATGGAAGACTTACAAAAGCGCTTGGGTGATATTATAGTTGCTTACAAGCGTGACCGTAGCCCAATATATGCTCGTGACATTAAGGCAGATGGAGCGATGGCAGTATTATTACAGCAAGCAATGCAACCAAATCTTGTTCAAACTTTAGAAAATAATCCAGCATTTGTTCATGGTGGGCCATTTGCTAATATTGCTCATGGTTGTAATTCTGTTATTGCAACTACCACAGCATTGAAACTTGCAGACTATGTGGTTACAGAAGCTGGCTTTGGTGCTGACTTAGGTGCTGAGAAGTTTTTAAATATTAAGTGCCGAAAAGCTGGTATTGCACCAAGCGTAGTTGTTCTTGTTGCAACTGTGCGAGCTATGAAAATGAATGGTGGCGTTGCAAAAGCTGATTTGGGTGCCGAAAATGTTTCAGCAGTAAATGATGGTTGCTCAAATTTAGGTAGACATATTGAGAACTTGAAATCATTTGGCGTCCCTGTGGTTGTTGCAATAAATCATTTTGTGACTGATACCGATGCTGAAGTGCAAGCAGTTAAAGATTATGTTTCCAGCCAAGGTTCGGAAGCAATTTTATCAAAGCATTGGGAGTTTGGATCAGAAGGTTCAGCAGAACTTGCAAAGAAAGTTTCTGAAATAGCAGATTCTAACATTGCAAACTTTGCTCCAATCTATCCTGATGAAATGCCGTTGTTTGAAAAAATAGATACTATAGCGAAACGTATTTACCGTGCAGATGAAGTTCTTGCCGATAAAAAAATTCGTGATCAATTGCGTCAATGGGAAGATCAAGGCTACGGCCATTTGCCAATTTGTATGGCAAAAACTCAATATAGCTTTAGTACAGATCCAAATCTTCGTGGTGCACCAACAGGCCATTCTGTCCCAGTAAGAGAAGTTAGGTTATCAGCGGGTGCAGGATTTATTGTTGCGATTTGTGGTGAAATCATGACTATGCCTGGTTTACCTCGTGTTCCATCAGCCGAAGCGATTATGTTAAATGACGACGGTCAAATTGATGGCTTATTTTAAATAAGATAATAAGCGCGCTTAAATGTAAGCGCGCTTAAATTGTAAAGGAATTGGCATGACTGCAAAAATTATTGATGGAAAAGAATTTGCAGCGGACGTACGCGCACAAGTTGCAAAGCAAGTTTTGAATTTAAAAAATGAACATAACATTATTCCAGGATTAGCTGTTGTTCTTGTGGGTGAAGATCCTGCAAGCCAAGTATACGTAAGAAATAAACATGCTTCTACAGTTGAAGTAGGCATGAATAGCTATGAACATCGTTTGTCTGCCGATACTTCTGAGGTTGATTTATTAAATCTAATTGATCAGTTAAACAAAGATCCCAAAGTACATGGTATTTTATGCCAATTACCTCTTCCAAAACATTTAGATGAAGAATTAGTTATAAATTCAATAATTCCAGAAAAAGATGTTGATGGTTTCCATATATCTAATGTTGGGATGCTTTCTACAGGGCAAAAGTCAATGGTTCCATGTACACCACTAGGCTGTTTGATGATGTTACGTGATCATCATGGGTCTTTATCTGGCTTAAATGCAGTAGTTGTAGGTCGGTCCAATATTGTTGGTAAACCGATGGCAAATCTATTACTCCGTGATAGCTGCACTGTAACAATTGCTCACAGTAGAACAAAAAATATAGAAGCTATATGCAAAACTGCAGATATAGTGATAGCTGCCGTAGGCCGCCCCGAAATGATCACTGCGGATTGGATTGCTAAGGGTGCTACAGTTATAGATGTTGGAATAAATCGCATACCTCATCCAGAAAAAGAGGGTAAATTCAAACTAGTTGGTGATGTGGATTTCAAAAGTGCTTCAACAAAAGCTGGTGCAATAACGCCTGTTCCTGGTGGAGTTGGACCGATGACTATTGCATGTTTATTAGCTAATACCTTAACAGCATGTTGTAGATCAAATAATCTTAACGAGCCTGAAGGTCTAACTGCATAAGATTTACTTACATATAAATATTATGAAAATTATATTAAATGTTTTAAATGATAAAAGCTCAAAATATGCTGTTAGTGGTGGACCAGTTTCATCAAAATCTAATGCTCAACTTTTTATTAAAGATTTAAAACGGAATAAAAAATTTTTAAAAGCTACACATAATACTTGGGGACTAATTTTATCTGATGGTACTCAAATTAAAGATGATGATCGTGAAGGTGGTGCAGGAAGCATTATATTACGTATATTAAGTACGGCTAAATTGTATGATCATATAATTGTTGTTTCCCGCTGGTATGGTGGTGTGCATTTAGGTGGAGATAGATTCAGGCATGTAAAAACGTGTGCTCAAATATATTTGAGAGATCAGTAAAACTTAATTATATGATAAGTTTTCTATATAATTTGACCCCATAAATCATATTCTGAAGCTTCATCAACTTTCACAGTAATTATGTCACCAATTTTAACTTTGTCAGTATTTTCATCTATAAACAAATTACCATCAATTTCAGGTGCATCTGCTTTTGTTCTGCAGATTGCTACGCCATCTTCATCAATGTTATCTACTATTACATCTAAAGTAGATCCTACTTTCTTGCTTAATTTGGCTTCTGATATGGCTTGTGATTTTTCCATAAATCTTTCCCATCGATCTTGTTTGGTATCAGCGTCAATATGATTTGTTAATGAATTTGATCTTGCTCCATCTACATTTTCATATTTGAAGCATCCAACTCGATCTAATTGTGCTTCATCTAGCCAATCTAAAAGATGTTGAAATTCTGTTTCTGTTTCACCTGGGTAACCAACAATAAAAGTAGAGCGTAAGGTAATATCGGGGCAATCGTTTCGCCATGCAGATATTTCAGATAAAGTATTTGATGATTTTGCAGGTCTTGCCATTCGTTTTAATACATCTGGGTGGCTATGTTGAAAGGGTATATCTAGATATGGCAAAATATTATTTGATTGGTTGGCCATTAAAGGAATCAAATTTCTTACATGAGGATATGGGTAGACATAATGCAAACGTATCCATGCGCCTAAAGAACCCAAATCTTTTGTTAAATCTGTAATATGTGCCCGATGACTATTTGATATTTGATGTTTTATATCGACTCCATAGGCAGAAGTGTCTTGCGAGATTACTAGGAGTTCCTTTACTCCGGAATTAACTAATTTTTCCGCTTCTCGGATTATTGCATGGGCTGGCCGGGACATAAGTTTTCCACGCATATCTGGTATGATGCAAAATTTACATTTATGATTACATCCTTCGGATATTTTTAGATAACTATAATGGCGAGGTGTAAGTGAAACACCACTAGCAGGTAATAGATCAATAAAGGGATCAGGACTTGGAGGAACAGCTTTATGGACTGCATCTAATACTTGCTCATATTGATGTGGGCCCGTCACTGCTAAAACTGAAGGGTGATTTTTACGTATGTAATCTTCTTCAGCGCCCAAGCATCCGGTAACTATGACCCTTCCATTTTCGGATAATGCTTCACCAATTGCTTCTAAACTTTCAAGTTTTGCACTATCTAAGAAGCCGCAGGTGTTTACAATTACAGCATCTGCACCACCATATTCAGGACTGATCGCATATCCTTCAGCCCGAAGTCTTGTTAAAATTCGCTCACTATCAACTAACGCTTTAGGGCAGCCAAGGCTAACCATACCGATTTGTGGCTGACCTTTTCTAGATGTTGAATCAATTTGCATTTTAGGTGCAAGATCTGGACGGAGTTCTGGAGGATTTTGTGACATATTACGTCTTATAGAGTTTCATAAATTGTATGCAATGGTTCAAGTTTTACTTAATGGTTTCACCTTAAATAAATATACTATCGATTTAGTAGTAATTTAGAATAAAAGCAGCTTGACGCATCATTACGTTTACAATATTCAACGAGCACCCTGTGGCGGGGTAGCTCAGGTGGTTAGAGCAGCGGAATCATAATCCGCGTGTCCGGGGTTCAAGTCCCTGTCCCGCTACCATTATTCTAATCTTAGATGTATTGGTCCTTTTGAATCTTTTATGGGTAATTATTTTTTATCTATCAGACAAAGCATCTAAAATTGGGCATTGAGATTTTTCGTTTCCCTCACAAATTAAAGCTAATTTAGATAGTTGATTTTTTAGGCTTTTTAGTTCGCTTAATTTTATATCGATTTCAGAAATTTTTTCTAAAGTTATTTTTTTAACATCTTTACTAGGCCTCTCTTTATTTTCATAAAGTGCCAATAATTCTCGACATTCATCTATTCCAAAATTAAATTTTCGAGCTTTCCCAACAAATTGAAGCTTGGCTACGTCATCGTCGGTAAAGTACCTATAGCCAGTTTTAGAGTGTGTATCTGGTTTAATAATTCCAATATCGCTGTAATAGCGGACAGTTTTAATAGTTAGTCCTGAGAGCGATGCGGCTTTTCCAATGTTCATTTTCTTCTTGCCTCTCCTGTAAGAGGAGAGTTTATATTTGTATTTATAAGATATCAACATGGCAATTAATTATAATGAATTTAAGAATAGATTGGTTTTGTAGGCACACTTGGAAAACTGCATCTTTTAATACCTCATGGTGTTTACTTGGATGTAGTATAGGTGATTTTGGAACGATTGCTTACTTTCAATTCATGGAGATTAGTTGGCCAGTTTGGCTAATCATGTGTCTTGCAATTTTTAATGGATTAATTACTTCTATTATTCTTGAAACAATAATCCTGTCGAAACAGATGTTTTTAAATTTAGCATTCAAAACAGCAATTGGTATGTCATTAATATCTATGGTTGCAATGGAGGCTGCAATGAATATTACAGATGTCATATTGACAGGTGGAGCAATCTTAGAATGGTCTGTAATACCTTTTATGCTACTTGCTGGTTTTATAACTCCGCTTCCATATAATTACTGGCGCTTAAAAGTCTTGGGTAAGGCATGTCACTAAGGGAGAAAGCATTATTGAAATATTCTATAAAGCTGAAACAAAAATTTCTTTATGTTTGCAAATTGAATTTATTTGCTATTGGCCTTTACTTAATTTTTTCAGTGAGCAATCAAACGCATGCTAATATATCTTTGATGCCTGATAATTCGGAAACTATAACTATTGGTAAAGATATATATTTACAAGAATGCGCTTCTTGTCATGGAGAAAATCTTGCTGGTCAGGCTAACTGGCGACAGCGAGATGGTAAAGGCTATATGCCTGCACCTCCTCATAATAAAAATGGACATACATGGCATCACTCTGACAACAGTCTCTTCATGATGACAAAATATGGTATAGAAAAAATTATAGGTAAAAAATATCCAAATAACATGCCTGCATATGAAAATATGCTTAGTGATGACGAAATTATTGCTGTTTTATCATACATTAAAAGTACTTGGCCAACCTATATCCAACTTCAACATGATCAAATCAATACACGTTCAAATCTTGAATGAAGATTTAGCTATATCTATATTATTTGATTATTAGTTAATTCATTATAATATTTATATTTAATGCTTGCGAATACATAATAAAAGACTTTTGATATAAAGTATTTTTAGTGCTATTGTGTGGGAGATTTCAATGAAAAAACCTAAAATATTGGTAACAAGACGATGGCCAGAGAAAGTGGAAATAAAACTTTCAGAAACTTATGATGTAACATTTAATGAAACTGATATAGCACTTACCACTATTGATTTCTGCGAAGCATTGAAGAAATACGATGCAATATTGCCAACCGTTACTGACATAATGCCTAAGAAGATTTTTGAGACTACAAACATACGAACTCGAATATTGGGCAACTATGGTGTGGGGTATGCTCATATAGACATATCAGTAGCACAATCTTTGGGAATTACTGTAACTAATACACCAGATGTTTTATCTGATTGTACTGCTGATATAACTCTAACTTTGATGTTGATGGCGGCAAGGCGCGCTGGTGAAGGAGAGCGTGAAGTTCGAGCCAGTCAATGGGAGGGATGGAAGCCTACACATTTAGTTGGAACTAAATTAACTGGCAAAACACTTGGAATAATTGGCTTTGGTAGAATTGGCCAAGAAGTTGCAAAACGTGCTCATCATGGATTTGGCATGAAAATTTTGGTTCAAAACAGATCATCAATCGACCGAAGTATTCTTAACCAAACTAAAGCTGTTCAAATTGATAAAATAGACGACTTATTGCCTGATATAGATTTTTTGTCTTTGCATTGCCCAGGAGGAGAAGAAAACCGTGATTTAATCAGCTTAGCAGAATTAAAATTAATGAAACAAGAAGCAATCTTAATTAATACAGCACGTGGAGAGGTAGTTAACGATAGTGCGCTAATATATGCATTAAAAAATAAAATAATTTATGCTGCAGGCTTAGATGTTTACAATGGAGAACCTAATTTAAATAAAGAATATCTAGACTGTCCTAATGCAACACTTTTGCCGCATTTGGGTAGTGCAACGAATGAAACACGTGAAGCTATGGGTTTTCGTGTAATCAAAAATCTTGATGAATTCTTCTCTGGACAGGTGCCAGTAGACAAAGTTTCCTAATTAAAAATGAAATTATCACTGGCAGTCCCTAGGGGAATTGAACCCCTCTTTCCAGGTTGAAAACCTGGCGTCCTAACCGATAGACGAAGGGACCACACTGTGATGAGCCGGTGTTTAGGCCAAGGGCGATCCTCTTGCAAGATATATTTTGCAAAAAAGAAAAATATTTACCAATATTTTGATGTGTTAAAAACAGTTCATTAATGTGTATTAATTTACTAATGCTGCATCTTCTAAATTAAGTTTTGGTCGCATTCGACCATTCCAAGTATCAATTTCTAATCTTCCAGCAATATGAAAAATTTGACCTTTATGATTTTCTAAAGTTTCACCTAATTTGCTCTTGAATGCACCAAATGCAATTGCGTCAATGGATGACCCATTATCATCAATAAATCTTAACCTTAAATGTGTGTCACCTGCTCTTTTTGCAAAAGTAATTCGCATGAATGGAATCGCAAACCTTGGTCCAGGCGCTCCTGCTCCAAAAGGGCCTACATTTTCTAGCTGTTCTAAAAACTCAACTGTAATTGAGGGTAACGCCAAAGCACCATCTAATTTTAAATTTTTTGTTTTAAATTTACCTGCGCCTTGATTGCTAAGAAGTTCATTTAAGCGTGACATTGATGATTCTAAATTTTTTATTTCAAGTGATAACCCTGCTGCCATTTTATGGCCCCCACCTTTTGTAATTAGGTTTTCCCTCTGTAGGGTTGCTATGCATGTGCCTAAGTCTACCCCATTAATAGATCTTCCAGATCCTTTTCCTTCACTTTTATCTAATCCTATAATTACAGTGGGTCGATTAGTAATATCTTTAATCCTTGAAGCTACAATACCAACCACTCCTGGGTGCCAACCTTTTCCAGCGGCCCAAACTAAAGCATCATCTGAACCTCTTTGCTCAACTTGTTCCATTGCTTGGAGCTGAACTGTAGCTTCAATTGACCTTCGTTCATCATTAAGTTGATTAAGTTTTTCAGCTAAAGATTCTGCCTCATTGCGATTTTTACAAGTTAAGAGTCTTATGCCTAAGTCAGCTTTTCCTACGCGCCCACCAGCATTAATTCTAGGTCCTAGCAAATATCCTAAATGATATGCAGTTGGAGTATTATTTATTTTTGCTATATCAGAAAGTGCTGTTAAACCAATACGGTTGCGACGTGCCATAACTTTCAAACCTTGTCTTACTAATGCTCGGTTAAATCCCACCAATGGTGCAACGTCTGCAACTGTTCCTAATGCCACCAAATCCAACATATTTAATAAATCGGGCGTTGATTCTTTTTCATTTCGTCGAATAGAATTGATCGCCACAAGAGTTAAAAATACAACTCCAGCTGCGCAAAGGTAAAATAAGTTACCTTCTTCATCTTGTCGATTTGGATTGACGACTGCATATGCATTAGGAAGTGTTTCTCCTCCAAGGTGGTGATCAAGAACTATAATATCTGTATCTGTAATTTTATTTATTGGGTCATGAGATAAGGTTCCACAATCAACGCATATAATTAAATCATGAGTTTTTGCCAATGTTTCCATAGCATCAATATTAGGGCCGTAACCTTCCTCAATGCGGTCTGGAATATATAGTGTTGGAATACTTCCTAATTGTGTAAGCCAATCGTGTAAAAGAGCTCCAGATGTTGCGCCGTCAACATCATAATCGGCAAAAATAGCTATTTTATCATTATTTTTAACAGAAATATTTATTCTTGAGGCAGCTTTATCCATATCCAGTATTTTAAAAGGATTTGGCATTGAGTCTCTTATAGAAGGATTTATAAAGTTTTCTGCTTGATTAGCTTCAACTCCCATTCGAGCTAAAACATTTGCCATAGCACCTGGGAAGTTAGTTTCTTGAACGATCATTTCTGATTGACGATCTATCGTAATACTGGGCCCTGTCCAGCAGCGACCAGATATTGAATCTTCTACACCTAGAAATACATTTGTCATAATTCATCTACACATAATGATTTGTTTAGCTATTATTATATTCAACTTTAAATATTGTGTTTTTCCTTAATATTTATAATTTAAAATTTATATAGCCTGAGTGAATTAAGTTAAACAGACTCAATCCTTAAAACCACGGGTGGATCAATGGCAGCGCTAGTTTCTTCAATTTCAGATATTGCTTTATTTAATGTATCACGATCTGTGGGATGTGTAACAATAATTACTGGAGCAGCGTCTTTTTCATGACCTTCTTGCCTAATTCTATCAATTGAAATACCGGCATTCGCCAACGCTGCTGAAACCTTTGCTAAAATGCCTGCTTCATCTTTCAAATTCAGTCGCAGGTAAAATGAATTTTCAACTGAAGTACTAATAGCAGGCACTTTAATTAAGCTATTAGCTGGTTGTCCAAATACTGGAATATTAATACCTCGTGCAATATCTAAAATGTCTGCAATAACTGCGCTTGCTGTTGGGCCTTCACCAGCACCAGCACCTCGTAATACAATTTGTCCAACTGCATCACCCTCAATAATAATCATATTTGTGCCACCATTTAACTGAGCTAGTGGTGAAGTTAATGGTACTAAACATGGTCTCATAGTTTGCGATAATCCTGAATCGCTCAATGATGATACACCTAATAGCTTTATACGATATCCCATTTCAGATGCCGCTTTAATATCTTCTATTGTTATACGACCAATACCTTCAAGAATTGCTCCATTAAAATCAACTTGGGTTCCATAAGCTATCGAGGATAATAAAACTAATTTATGTGCTGCATCAATTCCGCCTACGTCTAAATTTGGATCAGCTTCTAAGAATCCAAGCTGATTAGCTTCTTCAAAAATTTCTTCGTAAGCTAAACCTGTGTCTTCCATTCGAGTTAAGATGTAATTGCATGTTCCATTCATTACACCCATAATTCTTGTTATATTGTTTCCTGCTAGACTTTCTGTAAGTGTTTTTATAACGGGAATTCCGCCGGCTACTGCCGCTTCAAATCTTAAATTCACGCCACTATTTTCAGCAGCACTAGCTAATTCTTGTCCATGAATTGCTAACATTGCTTTATTGGCTGTAACTACATGCTTTCCATGTTTGATAGCTTCCTCAGTTGCTTTTTTTGCTTGCCCTGACTCGCCTCCAATTAGTTCTACAAAAACATCGATATCATCCCTCTTAGCTAAAGCGATCGGATCATCTTCCCATTCATATGCAGTGAGATCTACCCCTCTATCCTTTGATTTTGATAATGCTGATACAGCTATTATTTTTATAGGTTTTCCAGCCCGAGCTTCTAGGATATTAGAATTTTTTTGAATTATTTTAATTAGTCCGGCACCTACGGTGCCTAGACCAGCAATTCCAATTCTGATTGGATTAGACATTTTGTTCGTTTCCCTAGAGTAAGTTATTTTTTAATTACTAAAAAGTTAGCTGCAGGACAACGCCTTAGAACTCATATGAAGATAATTCTTGCGCTTTTTTTCGTAATTTCATTACTCGATCATTATTATCAATTTCTTGGTTTTCTGATTGAGGTTTATTTTTTTCGTTTATTGACGTCAATTCTTCAGTTGGCAATAAACTAAGCCATTCTTCTTGCTCAGAATTAAATAATTCTGAAATTGAAAATCTTGAGTTTTCTCTTCCAGCAGTGCAGGCAGATAAAAATATTATAAAAAAAAGTATAATAAAACGATACAAATCAACCTCTTTAATGCGTACCATCACTCTAGGCTTAAGAGCTTTGGTACGCAATATTTCATAATGGCTTTTTTAAGAGATATATTTTAATTTTTATAATTGGTCATAAATTGGGAATTGGTCACAAAGTTTTTGAACTTTTGCTCTAACACTTGCTTCGACATCAGCATTACCATCAGCTCCATTCGCTGCAAGGCCGTCTAGAACCTCCACAATCAAATCTGCAATAGCTCTAAACTCTGCTTCACCAAATCCACGTGTTGTTCCAGCTGGAGTACCAAGACGTAAACCAGATGTTACCATTGGTTTTTCTGGATCAAATGGTATTCCATTTTTGTTACAAGTAATATGTGCACGTCCCAGAGCTTTATCAGCAATATTACCGGTCACACCTTTAGGACGTAAGTCCACAAGCATCACGTGTGTATCTGTTCCGCCAGTAACAATGTCTAAACCACCTTTTATTAACTGGTCTGCTAAAGCTTTAGCATTAAGAATTACTTGAGTTTGGTATTGCTTAAACTCAGGACGCAAAGCTTCACCAAATGCAACTGCTTTGGCTGCTATCACATGCATTAAAGGGCCACCTTGAATGCCTGGGAAAATTGCTGAGTTAAACTTTTTAGCTAAGTCTTCATTATTGGTTAAAATCAAACCACCACGTGGCCCACGTAAAGTTTTGTGTGTTGTTGTTGTTGCAACATCAGCATACGGAAATGGGCTTGGGTGTACGCCTGCAGCAACTAAACCTGCAAAGTGTGCCATGTCTACATGAAGGTATGCGCCTACAGAATCTGCAATCTCACGCATACGTTTAAAGTCGATTTGACGTGGAACAGCTGAACCACCCGCAATGATCATTTTTGGCTGATGTTCTGTTGCTAATGCTTGGACTTGATCATAATCCAACAAATTGTCTTCTTTGCGTACACCAAATTGAATTGCATTAAACCATTTACCAGATTGGTTTGGCTTTGCTCCATGGGTTAGGTGACCCCCAGCATCTAATGACATACCTAAGATTGTGTCACCAGGCTGTAAGAGCGCTAAAAACACACCTTGGTTCGCTTGTGATCCTGAGTTTGGTTGTACATTCGCAAACTCACAACCAAAGAGTTCTTTGGCACGATCAACTGCTAGGTTTTCAGCGATATCAACATATTGGCAACCACCGTAATAACGACGCCCTGCGTAACCTTCAGCATATTTATTGGTCATAACAGAGCCTTGAGCCTGCATCACCGCCTTAGATACTATATTCTCAGACGCAATAAGTTCTATCTCATCACGTTGACGACCTAACTCAGATGTTATGGAGCCAAATAGCTCTGGATCTCGTTGTGATAGCTCTTCTGTGAAAAAGCCCGCATCTCGTACTGTATTATTCATTTTATCACTCCTGAAAAAAAAGTATAATTCTTGTTTGTCCTAATCCATTACTTTGGGCTATTAAAGAAAAATACAACAGTTGCGACATTAAGAGCGGCTTTTAAGAATACACAGTAAACTCTGGTAGTTTTTAGCGACTTTGCTAGAATAAATTAGAATGATTGGGAAGATGATTATGTCAAATATTGCTTTTATCGCAAGTCGCTCAGTAAATGCACAAAAAAGTTTGTTAGCTTTAGAGAAAATTCATGGAAATACCCCAATTGAAAAAGCAGATATAATAGTTGCTTTGGGTGGTGATGGCTTTATGCTTGAGGCGCTACATTCCACATTTCATCTTAATTGTCCTGTTTATGGAATGAATAGAGGAACAGTAGGTTTTTTGATGAATGAATATTCATCGGATGATTTATTAAAAAGGTTAAATGACGCAGAAGAAGCTGTAATACATCCTTTAAAAATGCAGGCCCAATGTACTAATAATGTCGATGTTGAAGCATTGGCTATAAATGAGGTCTCATTAATTAGAGCTGGCGCTCAAGCAGCAAAATTACAAATTTCAGTTGATGGCCGTATTCGATTGCCAGAATTAGTTTGTGATGGTGCTTTGCTCTCAACACCAGCTGGGTCAACAGCTTACAACTATTCAGCTCATGGACCAATTCTACCAATAGGTGCTGAAATTCTTGCAATGACTGCAATGTCAGCATTTAGACCAAGACGTTGGCGTGGAGCATTATTGCCTAAGTCTGCTCATGTACGAATTGATGTTTTAGAACCAGAAAAACGTCCAGTAACAGCGAGTGCAGATAGTAAAAAAGCTTATGATATATTGTCTGTAGATATCTTTAGTACGCCAGATCATAAACACAGAATTTTGTTTGATCCAGGACATGGGCTTGAAGAACGCTTAATTCGTGAACAGTTTGTTTAGGAAGGTTAAAATGTCTGAACAGTTAGTATTTGATCTACCAATAAAAACAGCATTTGGGCGTGAAGATTTTTATGTTAGTTCGTCTAACACTTCTGCTGTAAAAATCATTGAAAATTGGGCAACTTGGCCTTTATCTAAACTAATTCTTACAGGTCCTAGTGGTTCAGGTAAATCACATCTAGCTAGCATTTGGACTGAAATGACTAATGGAACTAGGATTGATGCAAAATATCTGATGGAGATTGATCTGCAATCAATATCGCAATCACCGTTATGTCTAGAGGGCTTTGAGCTAATAGCGGGAGACCAAGAACTTGAGGCACACGCATTTCATTTGCACAACTTAGTTCAAGAAAATGGGGCCCCGTTACTAATAACAGGGAGTAGTATTCCAAATACTTGGAATTTATTACTTCCAGATTTGCTTAGCCGTATTCAAGGTACATCGGTTGCTAAATTAGAATCACCTGATGATATTTTATTGAACGCAGTATTAATCAAACAATTTAATGATCGCCAAATAGCAATCGATCCAAAAGTTATAACATATCTTTTAGAACGAATGGAAAGATCATTTGCTTCGATATCTTATTTAGTAAATGAACTGGATAAAAATGCACTAAAAATAGGCAAGCCAATATCAATTAAATTAGCACGTAATATTCTAGACTCTTATTTTAATGATGCCATAATCAATTAAAATATTTGTTGATCAAAATTTGGACTCTAATTCTACAATGAAAGCAGATTTTTTAAATAATGCTATTGAAGCATCAAAAAAAATTGAGGGTGTAAATAATATTAGCCCAAAACGATTTTTAAATCGTGAATTGTCTTGGTTGGCATTTAATTGGCGGGTTTTAGAATTAGCACAAGATCATACTTGGCCATTGCTTGAGAGGATCAGGATGGTTTCAATTTCATCAAGTAATCTCGATGAGTTTTATACTGTTCGAGTCGCAGGACTGCGTGAATTAGTGCGAAGTGGAATAACTAAACTATTTCCAGATGGATTAACTCCACAAGAACAGCTTAATTTAATAGATGTAAATGCACGATCTTTATCAGAAGCTCAGCAAATTACATGGAATAACTTAAATACAGAATTAACTGAAAATAAAATATTTTTATTAGAACAATTTCAATTAACTAAAAATGATAAAATATTTCTTGAAAAATATTTTCTGGAACAAATTTTTCCCATAGTAAGTCCACTTGCTGTTGATCCTGCACACCCATTTCCATTTATTCATTCAGGCGGGCTAGCAATTGCACTGCACCTTGAAATGAAGAATCGTAAAAAAACTTTGCAAGCTTTACTACCAATACCAGCAAACGCCGCTCGGTTCATTAAACTGCCTGCCAAAGACGATAAATGTTTGAGAATTGTGCCATTAGAATTAGTTTTGCTCCAGGCATTAAATATTTTATTCCCAAGTTATAATTTGGTTGGACATTGTTTATTTCGTGTTCTGCGAGATAGTGATCTTGAAATTGAAGATGAATCTGAGGATTTAGTTCGTGAATTTGAAACTGCTTTAAAGCGCCGAGTTCGTGGAGATGTAGTCCGCCTTAAAATAACAAAAGATGCACCAAAGAATTTAAAAGATTTGATTTTTAATGAACTACATGTTGATCAAACTGAAGTAATAGAAGTTGATGGCATTTTAGGTCTAGAGGATTTGAATGAGATTTGTTCGATGGGGCCAAAAACTTTGTGTTGGACTTCCTACAAGCCACGAATGCCAGAGAGAGTTAAAGATTTTAACCAAGACATTTTTGCAGCTGTAAGGCGTAAAGATATGTTGTTGCATCATCCATATGAATCTTTTGATATTGTGGTCAAGTTTCTTTTTCAAGCGGCTCATGATCCTAATGTAGTTGCTATAAAACAAACTCTATACAGAACATCCAATCAATCGCCTATTGTGGAAGCGCTTTGTATTGCCGCTGAAGCTGGTAAGTCTGTTACAGCAATTGTAGAATTAAAAGCAAGGTTTGATGAAGCAACAAATATTAGATTATCAAAACAAATGGAGCAGGCGGGCGTCCATGTTGTGTATGGATTCATAGACATGAAAACCCATGCAAAGGTTTCATCCATTGTTAGGAGAGAAGAAGGAAAACTTATCAATTATACACATTTTGGTACTGGAAATTATCACCCCATAACAGCGAATGTTTATTCAGACTTGTCTTTTTTCACATGTAGTTCTTCATTAGGCAAAGACGCTACAAAACTATTTAATTATGTTTCTGGATATGCTGAAGCAGAAGGCCTTAATCATTTATCTATTGCACCAAGTTTTTTGTTCAATGATTTGTTAGCTTATATTGATGCCGAAATAAATGCTGCATTATCAGGTAAGCCAGCAAGAATTTGGGCAAAGATGAATTCTATAATGGAAAGAAATATAATTGATGCATTGTATAAAGCAAGCCAGGCTGGTGTTAAAATAGATTTAGTTGTGCGAGGAATTTGTGGAGTACGACCAGGAGTAAAAGGCCTATCTGAAAATATTCGTGTTAAATCAGTAGTTGGGCGATTTCTAGAGCATTCAAGAATAGTTTGTTTTTCGAATGGAGTAGATCTACCTCATAAAAATGCGTTGGTATTTATATCATCTGCTGATTGGATGGGCAGAAACTTACATGCTCGTGTTGAAACCATGGTTAAAATACAAAATCAAACAGTTAAGGCTCAGATTCTAAATCAAATAATGGCAGCAAATCTTGCAGATACAAGAAATTCATGGGTGTTAAATGCGGATGGTAAATATAGTCGTGACACAGAAAACTTAGGAGAAGTAAGTTTTGATTGTCATAGGTTTTTCATGGAGAATCCGTCTTTATCAGGTAGAGGTAAGGTCGGTGCAAAAGATGTGCCTGAATTGACCCATCTAAATGACTGAAAATGTAATTAATATGGAACACAATCTAATAGGTGTTATTGATGTCGGATCTAATTCAATTAGATTTGTTGTTTATGATAATTCACAAAGATGGCCAAATTATTTTTATAATGAAAAAATCATGTTGGGATTAGGATCAGAGTTAACTGAAACTGGAAAATTACATCCAAAAGGTAGAATTCGTGCTTTAAAAGCTCTTGAAAGGTTTGGAGAAATTGCGAAAAGTATGAACTTAAATCGTTTAGTCGCAATAGCTACAGAGGCAGTAAGAATTGCATTAGATGGCAAAGACTTTTGTGAAAGTGTTTATGAAATTACGGGAATAAAATTAAAGATAATTACTGGTGCTGAAGAAGCCAAATTGTCTGCTCAAGGTATTTTGCTTGGATGGCCACAAGCATCAGGGTTAGTGTGTGATATTGGAGGAGCATCATTAGAATTAGCACAACTTGAAGCAGGAAAGATAACCATTCATCGTAGTTCAAAATTAGGACCGATGGCTGTTCTTGGTCGATTATTTGATCCTATTTTAAAGCAAAATCATATTAACTCTGAAATAGGTAAACTTTTTGCTGGATTTAAGTTAGAAAATAATAATTTATTTTTAGTTGGTGGATCATGGCGTGCATTAGCAAAATTAGATATGAAGCGAAAAGAGTATCCATTGCAGATTGTTCATGGCTACATTGTTTCACCAGAAGATATTTCATCAACACTTAAATTTGCGGTTTCAAAAAAAATAAAAGAATTTCCAGAAGATGTTAATATTAATAAATTCCGAGTAAAATTATTACCAACAGCCGCTGAAATCTTAATAGAATTTTTGAAAAATATAAAAGTAAAAAAGATTATATTTTCTGGTTACGGCATCCGGGAAGGGATTTTATACGAAAATCTATCTAATGAAATTCGTGAGCAAAATACATTAATAAATGATGCCCGATTACTTGAATTAAATCAGTCTCGGTTTCCTGGGTTTGGAGATAAGCTATATAAATGGGTATCACCATTATTTTCTAACTTAGACAATAATTCAAAACGTTTAGTGCATGTAATATGCTTATTGCATGATGTTCATTGGCGTATACATCCAGATCACCGGTCAAATTTTTGTTTTGAATCTACATTACTGTCAAATTTAGGAGGGCTTTCTCACGAAGAGAGGATTTTTTTAGCCACATGTTTTCTGCATCGTTATAAAATTAAATCTATTCTTGCTGATCGTGTAAAAATTAATGAACTTTTAAATAATAAACAAATTTCTTTAGCCCAAACGATTGGATCTGCTGTCAGGCTTGGAGCAATGATAAATGGGTCAGACTTAGAGAAAATGGGACATCTTTCTGTAACATCAGAGAGTATAATTTTAGAATTAAATGTTTCTGGTAAAAAAATATTTGGTGAGGTTGCTTTGAAACGTTTGCAATCTGTAGCAAACAGTATGAAATTAAAGGCATCTATCAATTATGTTTAATACCGAAGTGTTGCGTGCAACCTAACAATAGCCTAGATAAAATTAAGTTTGATTTTGAAGGAACAACTCATGCGTCTAAGTAAATATTTTCTACCAATTTTAAAAGAAAACCCAAGTGATGCACAGATTGTTAGTCATCGTTTAATGCTTCGCTCTGGAATGATCAGGCAAGCTCAATCAGGAATTTATTCTTGGTTGCCGATGGGATATAAAGTTCTTCGAAAATTAGAAAATATTGTTCATGATGAACAAATCCGTGCAGGGCATAATCCAATGCTGATGCCAACAATCCAATCTGCAGATTTATGGCGTGAATCAGGTAGGTATGATGATTATGGAAAAGAGATGTTACGGATTACTGACAGGCATGGTCGTGATATGTTGTTTGGACCAACCAATGAAGAATTAATCACTGATATTTTCCGAAATAGTGTAAGATCATATAAAGATTTACCTATGACTTTGTACCATATTCAATGGAAGTTTCGAGATGAAGTTAGACCTCGGTTTGGTGTAATGAGAGGCCGTGAATTTCTAATGAAAGATGGTTACAATTTTGACTTAGACAAAGCTTCAGCAATGCATTCATACAATAGACATATGGTTAGCTATCTCCGCACTTATGAAAGAATGGGAATGAAAGCAATTCCTATGCGAGCTGATAGTGGTCCTATCGGTGGTGAAGATACACATGAATTTTTAGTTTTAGCTGATACGGGTGAATCTGAAGTATTTTTTGATCGCAACATTCTTGACTTACATTTGGGTGATAAAGAAATAGATTATAATAATTGGGAAGAATGTGCGTCGATCTTCAAAGAATGGACAACTCCTTATGCAAGAACTGATGAAACGCACGATGCTGATTTGTTCTCAAAAATACCAAGAGAACGCCAGATGACATCACGTGGAATCGAAGTTGGGCAAATATTTTATTTTGGTACTAAATACTCTGACTCTATGAGTGCAAAAGTAAGTACTCCAAGTGATGGTGAAGTTCCTGTTCATATGGGTAGCCATGGAATTGGAGTTTCACGTATGGTTGGAGCTATTATTGAAGCAAGTCATGATGAAAATGGCATTATATGGCCGGAAGCAGTAACTCCATTTGGAGTTGGTATAGTGAATTTAAAGCAAGGTGATGAGCAAGCAGATATAGCATGTGAAGATTTGTATAAATCTGCAACCATTTTGGGAATAGATCCACTCTATGATGATAGACAAGAACGTGCTGGTGCAAAATTTGCGTCAATGGACTTAATCGGTTTACCGTGGCGTATAACAGTGGGGCCTCGGGGATTAAAAAATGGTGTAGTGGAACTGACTTGTCGGAAAACGGGCGTCAGTGAAGAATTAACACCTGAATTAGCATTGGAAAAATTAACAAAAATTTATTCCAGACTTTCGTAATTATTACAAATTATATTTAAGGATATTACATTTTTGATACATAAGAAAAATATTCAATGATATCTTTTATTAAACCATTTAACAAATTTGAATGGATGATAGCTATTCGTTACCTTCGATCTAAAAGATCTGATGGTGGCATATCGGCTATGACATGGATATCACTTATTGGCATTTCATTAGCCGTTTTTGCTTTAATAGCAACGCTTGCAGTAAGGTCTGGTTTTCGAACAGAATTTGTCAATACTATTCTGGGTGCAAATGCGCATGCTAGCATATATAATTCACCATATATCAATAATGATGGAGTGATAGTCTCTGGCTTTTCTAATTACGATATTACAACAAATGAAATTAGCAAAATAAAGGGAGTTTTAAGTGTTTCTCCAGTTGTTAAAGGGCAAGTTATGGCTAATGCAAATGGCCAAAACCAGGGTGTAGAAGTTTTTGGTTCAAAATTAAGTGATATTAAAAAATTACCATTAATTGCTACACCAGAGCTTTCAAAAGGCTCTATTGAAAACTTTGATAAAGGGATTGCCATTGGATCTGGAGTTGCAAGATCGTTGGGATTAGAGATTGGTGATGTAATTACTTTAATATCACCTGATGGTGTTAAAACTGCATTTGGAACAAGTCCACGTATAAGTGGTTTTGAAATAGTATATATATTTCAAGTTGGTCGATACGATATTGATAATACAAGAATATACATGCCCTTAAAAAATGCTCAAATTTATTTTAATCGTGAAGGTAGAGTTGACGAATTTGAAGTAATGGTGAATGCCCCTGAAAATATTGATGATATAAGATTTGCATTGATATCTTCATTGCCAAATGGGGCATTGATTTGGACATGGCGTGATGCAAATGGTGGATTTTTAAATGCACTTCAGATGGAAGATAATATAATGTTTATAATTCTCTCCATCCTTGTGCTTATTGCAACAATGAATATTGTTTCAGGTCTGATAATGTTAGTTAAGAACAAAAGTCACGATATTGGAATCTTGCGTACAATGGGATTAACAGAAGGTTCTATTTTGAGGATTTTCTTTATTTGTGGAGCATTTACTGGTGTTATTGGAACAATCTTTGGAGTTATTTTTGGGTGTATTTTTGTTATTTACCTTGATCCAATATTTAACTTTATTAATTATATTTCAGGTGGCGGTGTATGGACTGCTGAAAAATATTTATTATCAAGTTTACCTGCAGAATTGCGAACACAAGATATATTCAAGGCCTGCGCTCTATCACTGGGCTTAACTTTTTTTATTACATATTTCCCGGCTCGTCGTGCAGCTCGTATGCGCCCAGTTGAGGCATTGCGTTATGACTAATACTCTATCATTAAACAATGTCACTAAAATCTACAGGCGAGGTCTGCCAAATCAGATTACAGTTTTAGATCAAGTAAATTTAGAAGTTAAAAAAGGTGAAGTTGTTGGGCTAATAGCTCCCTCGGGTGCAGGCAAGTCAACACTTTTGCATATTTCTGGTCTTTTGGACAATTCAGATAATGGACAAGTAATAATTAATGGTATTGATTACAATAACTTAGATGATAAAAAACGTACGAAGTGCCGTAGGCAAGATATTGGGTTTATATATCAATTCCATCACTTACTTCCTGAATTTAGTGCAATTGAAAATTTAACTTTACCTCAACTAGCTAATGGCACCAGATCTTCTGATGCAAAGCAAAGGTCTATGGAACTTCTAAAATCTGTGAACCTTCAAGATCGTGCATTTCATCGCCCTGATGAATTATCAGGTGGAGAACAGCAAAGGGTAGCATTTTGTAGGGCGATGGTAAATTCACCTAAATTATTACTTGCGGACGAACCAACAGGAAACTTAGATCCTGATACTGCAATGATTGTTTTCAATTTATTAATGGAGCTAGTCCGTAATACTGGAATGTCAGCTGTTATAGCAACACACAATTATGAACTTTCTAAACTGATGGATAGACAGCTTGCGTTAAGAAAAGGTAAATTAGTAGAGGTTTAATTAGTACAGATTTCTTGCAAATTTAACCAATCTTTATCATCCAAAATAGGTAAATATTGCTCTTTCATTAAGTCGTCTTTTACTATTAAATCAATACGGTTTGCATGATTTGCAAATCTTGAGAGAGGGATTTCAGCAACAGTAAATAATTCGATTATAGTTTCTGCTCTTGGGGCAGATAATGAACCAAATAACTGATTATTTGCAAAATATTCAAGATCAGAATTGTCTATATCTCCAGTCCCTAAAAATTTAAGTGTTTTTTTCAAACCCATAGATTTGAATAAATCGAATAGAGGTGATTTCTCATCTTCAATCGCACGCTCAAGTATTGCGTATCCAGCAATCAAGTTTGCATTTGGTTCATCTATAGTTAACCGATGATTAATTAATATATTTCCTCCTGGAATGTGTAAGCTAGGACGGTTGCCCATTTCAATTATTCGTATTCGATTGGATGGGGATCCAATAACACGATTTTCTAGCCTTCTTAGTGCACGTTCCCCAGGTGGCGAAGTGCAAACAGAGCCTGTAGTTTTCTGAATTGATTTTAAGATAACTTCGCCAATTTCGACAGCTTTTGAGTCAGGCACAATATTTGAAGCGTATTGTGTTAATGCGTTAGGAAGCCAGAATATTGATATCACAAGAAAGGATATTAAAATTCCAGCACCCAGAAACCATCTCAACCTCCCTGGATGAGGTCGCCTTGCTTCAATTGATGCTTTGATTTTGTATATTGCAGAGATCATAATTTGATCATCTATTTCTAATGTTTCCTCACCAAGATCATCTACCGTGAAGATTACACCGTTCTCTCCATTTCCAGCGTCTTCTATAGCTGCAAGTGACCAATGTGTAATTGGACGATTATTTATATCACTCAAAACCAATGTAGCTTCACCAAAAGAGACTACTACTTCACGGCGTTGAGAGTCCTTTAGGCCACGCCATAGACCTAGAGATTCAAGTCTTTCGAATTCTTTAATAGCTGTCATTAGATATTTGCCAATTTAAAATTGATATTAACAGATTATAGGATTTGAGTAATGCTTTAATTGCATTATTATAAACTTTGATATTATTTTTTTAAAAGTGCACGAAGTTCTCTTTCAGCATCTACTCTTAAATTTTTAATGTCATCAATAGCTTTTTGTATTTCTGATTTTCTTTCTTCCAATTCGATTGTTTGATTATTAGCCATATTAATCCAAGCTTCAATTTGTGTCTGGTTTTGATTGTCACGATTGTACATGGCTAACCATTGGCGAATTTCTTCAAGGGAAAACCCAAAGCGACGCCCACGTTTTATTAGTGTTAAAAGAGCTTTCTCTTTATTTCCATAGAGCCTTTTTTTACCAATTTTTTCAGGAATTAATAATTCTATATATTCATAATACCTTAGAGTTCTTGGTGTGACCTCAAAAGCCTCACACATCTCTTTTAACGTTAATTTTTCTTCTGACATTGGTCACCTCTATTTTTATCTTAAAATAGTTGAGTTGAAATTCAAGGTGTCAAATAATTTGGTGCATAAAAATAGAAAATATAAGCAACAATTATAGCAGGAATTGAGCTATATATGGTTGCAATGAGTGCAACTTTTGGATTAATTGCAATCGCTGGAAATAAAGCATCACCATCGTTTGCAATTGAATTCCCAATAAGTGCAGAAAATGGAATTAATCCATTTATATAGAATGTTGTTACTAAGATTTGGGGACCACAACCAGGAATAAAGCCAATTAAAATAGCTATAATAGGTACTGCAATACCAATGGTATTAAACCATGATTGTAAATCTAATCCTGCAATATTAGTAGCATACTCAAATAATAAAAACGCTAGGATTACCCACGCTGTTATAAAACTTGTTTCCTCTGACACACGAGAAATCGTAGTTTCATTGGGGTTGGTCATTGCTTTAATGCTAGATGAAGCCCAAATTAGCATACCTATAGAAATTCCTAGGTAAGAAATATTTGTTATAAATTTTGAAGTAAATTCATTAAATTCATATTGAAACAGCCCCATTGTAGCAAATATAAATCCTGGAATAACAATGATTGAATATGTTTGATAGAGAAAGCGACGTTTTCTTGTTATATTTATTAAAGCTATGCTGGTTAGCTTTAATGATATCTCATCTTTGGTTTTATCAAAGATATCAACAATATAACCGGTAATTATGCCCACAGTAAATGACAATGGTAACAAAATGATAGCTACATCAGGACGCTTTGCGATTAATAAAAACGCAGCGTCACCCATAGTTGCAGTTAATGTAGCTACTACTGCACCTAAACTAACAGAACCAGATGAATAAGCTGCAACTACAACAACAGCACCTCCACAACCAGGTAAAGCCCCCATGAATGAGGCAAGTGGTACTTGAGCATATTTTGTTTTCTTAAATAAAGTAGGAATATCAATGCCTGATATTTTTTCTGCAAAATAAAAAAATGCTAATGTTACAGCTACAAAAACGGATACGCCAATATAGGCATCTTCTAATGCATTACGAGTATATAAACCGATATTATTTGGTAAAATTGATAATATTAATAAAATAAGAATTAAAAATAATCGATTAGTTCTAAATGGACCTAATTTGTGATTACTTTTAAAGTTTTCATTGTTTGATGATATGACAGTTTGCATATGCATCATTTAGTGCAAATGATAATTATTCGCAACTAGATATTTTAAAAGATCTGATCCCTTGTTTATTTTTATTCTTTTATGCAAATTATGTTTTATAGAGAGTGTTAAATGAATAAAATAATACCAATAGCAGTTACTCACAAGCGTGTATTATATCTGGCCATCCCAGTGGTACTATCCAATGCAACTGTGCCAATTTTGGGTGTGGTTGATACAGCAGTTATTGGTCAGATGGGTGAGGCTATTCCAATAGGTGCAGTTGGTATTGCTGCAATAATTTTAACATCAATATTTTGGCTTTTTGGTTTTTTGCGGATGGGTGTATCAGGCCAGACGGCTCAAGCACTTGGGGAAGAAAATATTTTAGAGGCTAACGCCTTACTTATCCGTTCTTTAATTATTGGATTTATAGTTGGTCTGATATTCATTTTTTTTCAATCTTTAATATTTTCTGGCGCTTTGTGGCTATCGCCTGCTTCAAAAGAAGTAAAATCTTTAGCCAAAGAGTATTTACATATTAGAATTTATAGTGGTCCAGCAGTTATAGGGCTTTATGGCATTACAGGTTGGTTAATTGCAAAAGAAAGAACAAGGTCAGTATTTTTCATTCAATTTTTCATGAATAGTATAAATATTTTGTTGGATATCGTATTTGTTCTTAAGCTTGATATGGGAGTTTCTGGTGTTGCTTATGCTAGTCTAATAGCAGAATGGACTGGATTTTTGATTGCACTTTGGCTTACTAAAGAAGTTTTTAAAAATAATATTTGGAAAAATAAACATCATATTTTTAATATATCACGTATTAAAAAAATGGCATCTATCAATAGTGATATATTAATACGAACACTTTTATTGCAAGCTGCAATACTTAGTTTTATATTTTTGGGTTCTTCATTTAATGACGAAACATTAGCAGCAAATCAAATACTTATTCAATTTTTGCATATATCATCTTATGGAATGGATGGTTTTGCGATAGCTTCAGAAGCTCTAGTTGGAAAAGCAGTAGGTGCACGAAAAATAAATACATTTCGACGAGCTGTTAAATTAACATCAATATGGGGTGCTATAACTGTAATTGGTATATTTATATTCTTCAGCTTGTTTGGTGAGATACTAATTAGATATATGACTACATCGATAGATATTCAAAACGTTGCTATTAAATATCTACCTTGGATGGTTATTGCACCTCTTGTTGGTGGTGCTTCGTGGATGCTTGATGGAATATTTATTGGAGCAACTAGAACTGCAGATATGCGGAATATGATGTTGATTTCTTTTGTATTCTATATCCTAAGTTTGATTATATTATTACCAAATTATGGAAATCATGGCTTATGGCTAGCTTTAATAATATTTTATATTGCTCGTGGTGTTACATTAGGATTTAGGTTTAATAAAATTGAATTGTCTTTGGCACAGTCTTAATATTACTTTTACAGGTAGTCGTTAATTCCTGATCCTATTGCCTGGCTTATATGATCATATCCGTTTTCTTCCAGAATTTGATCTAAACCTTTTGCAATTTCATATCCAAGGGAAAGTCCATGAAATACTAAAGCTGTGTATAATTGTACTGCTGAAGCACCAGCTCGAATTTTTTCGAATGCTGTCTCAGCTGAATTTATACCACCAACTCCAATAATGGGAATATTACCTTCTAGTTCGTAAGCTAATTTTGCTAATACTTTTGTTGATTTTTCAAATAATGGTTTTCCAGATAAGCCGCCAGCTTGACTTTGGTTTCTACTAATTAAATTTGTTCGGTCTAAAGTTGTATTCGTTGCAATAATTGCATCAATGCGTGCATGTAGGGCAACTTGGGCAATTTGAGAAATTTCTTCATTTGTCAAATCTGGAGCTATTTTAAGAAATATTGGAATATGTTTCTTTAATTTATTTCGTGTATCTATTACACCTTTTAATAATGCTGATAATGCCTTTTCGCCCTGCAAATCTCTAAGCTTTTCTGTATTTGGTGATGATACATTAACTGTCGCAAAATCAATAAACTCCCCACATGTTTCTAAAACTTTTACAAAATCAATAGCACGGTGGGAGCTATGTTTGTTTGCACCCAAGTTTAACCCAACTAAACCAATTTTAGGGCGTTTTGATAAACGTTCTGCAATTATTTGCATGCCATCATTATTAAATCCAAATCTATTAATTGATCCTTGATCTTCATTTAGGCGAAATAAACGTGGTTTTTTGTTTCCTTTTTGTGGATATGGGGTGGCAGCACCAACTTCAATAAATCCAAAACCAGATTTTAACAAAGGTTTAATGGCTTCTGCATTCTTATCGAATCCTGCAGCTAATCCAATTGGATTAAGCAGATTAAGCCCAGCTATATTTTGCTTTAATCGTTCACTTGTATAGAGACCAGGTTTTGGGGTTAAACCAAATTTTAATGCCTTAATTGCTAGATGATGTGCACGTTCGGGATCCGTTTTATATAATACTTTTAGACCAATTTTTTCTATAATTTTCATTTAAGATCTTCCGGAAATACGTGTGATTTACCTTCTTTTATTAAAGGTTTTATCCATAACGCATCTTCCAAGTTCAATTCATCATACAAATGAGGGAATAATAAACCTCCACGAGATTTTTCATATTTAAGATTTTTTCCTAAATCTGTATCGTTAAATGCCAATAACATGAGGTCATCTTCATTTTTAAAGTACTTATTTGCAGTTTCTGAAACTGTATTAGCAGTTGAAAAGTGAATGTATCCATCTTTTATATCAATTGGTGCACCTTGTGATTTGCCGTTATCTCTCAAGACGGCCCATTCTTCAGCTCGTAAAATTTTGTAAATAATCAATTTATACCTCAAAGATTGTTTTGAAATTTTTAAAGCCTTTAATTTCAATAGGGTTTCCGGATGGGTCACGAAAGAACATTGTGCGTTGTTCCCCAGGCTCGTCTTTGAAGCGTATAACTGGTGGAATTTCAAATTTTATGTTCGCATCTCCTAAACGCTGAGCAATAACAAGCCAGTTCTCCAATGAAAGAATAATACCGATGTGTGGCATTGGAACCATGTGATCACCAACTTTACCAGTGTTAGACGTTTCAAAGGGTTTTCCGATATGCAATGAAATTTGATGGCCAAAGAAATCAAAGTCCACCCAAGTGTCTGTTGAACGACCTTCAATACATCCCAATAAATCACCATAAAATTCGCGTGCTTTGTTTAGATTGGTGACATGGTATGCAATATGGAATAATGATTTCATTAGATTTCTTTATCATGGCAATTGATTTGCCCCAAGCATGTTTTGCATAAATTATAATTTAAATAATCATTTAATTAAATGTTCTTATAATTTTATTAGAAAGAATAGTTTGCCTAAAGTAATTTTTTTAAGCATATTTAGACGAGATTAACTCACTTCAGGAAATAATAATGGTAAAACAAAATTATGGATTACCGTCTTTAAAAATGTTTGGTACATTTGAGGTTGCTGCAAGGCATAGATCTTTTAAAGACGCTGCAGATGAATTATGTGTTACTCCTGGAGCAATAAGCCACCAAATACGTAGTTTAGAAAATGAATTGGGTATACAATTATTTTACCGGCAGTCTAGAACAGTTCAATTAACCCCAGATGGTATAGAATTATATAAAGTTGTATCAAATTCTTTAAATGAATTGAGCCAAATCATAAAAAAGATACGTGACCTAAGCGAAACGCAACAAATATCAATAGGTTCAACTACTGCTGTATTATCTATGTGGTTATCACAAAAAATAGCACAATTTTGGCGTGAATATGGCCATGTTCAAATAAACCAAGAAGTTAGAGATCGTCCATTTAAAAGGCCATTAAGTTTGGATATGATTATTGAATATTCATCATTCGCTCCGAAAGAGCCTCATGATGTTTTATTTGAAGACACATTATTACCTTTATGTAGTCCAAAATTTGAAGAAAAAAATATAACAAGTCTTCAGAAGCTTTCTAAATCTCATTTGATACATCTCGATGCTAAAGAAACTAATTGGACAAGTTGGACAAACTGGTTTGTTACATTAGGGTTTGTAGGTGAGGTATCCGTCCGTCATCGTGTAAATAATTATTCTATAGCCTTACAGTTAGCACAAGATGGTATGGGTGTTGTCTTAGGGTGGAAAAAATTAGTTGCTCCATTGATTGAAAATGGGAGTTTAGTACCATTAACAAACTATGAAATAAAAGCACCTGGAAAATTTTATTTAATACGTTCAAATGGTAATCCAAAAAAATATTCAAAGATTTTTAGTGACTGGCTGGTATTGCAGAAATAGATGAAATTATTTCATCTATGTGTAAATAAAACTCGGTTGTTTAGTTTTATAAATTATGGAAATAATTTATAAAGTTAGGAGTTTTAAAATGTCAGATTTATCACTTGTAATAAAACCAATAAATATTGCTAAAGGCTTGCCTAATGAACATTACATTGATGACATGGTTCATCAAGAAGAAAAAGAAAGTGTTTTATTTGCAAACTGGTCAGCAATAGGCTTTGCGAAAGATGTTATGAATATAGGGGATGTAAATCCCATTAATTTCCTCGGCATGCCATTATTAGTTGCTCGTGATAACGATCAAAAGGTTCGAGTATATCAAAATACATGCCGTCATCGTGGTATGATTTTAATTTCAGAAAAAAAGAACATACGAGGGACAATTCGGTGCCCATATCATTCTTGGTGTTATGGATTGGATGGTCAATTACGCTCAACACCTCATGTGGGAGGGCCAGGGCGAAATACACATCCAGATATAAAAAGAAATGAATTGGGCCTCATTGAGATAAGAAGTTATGTTTTTATGGATGTAATTTTTGTTAACATTTCGAATGAAGCAGCTCCATTTGAGGAAGTGCACACAGATATAATAAATCGATGGCAAGAATTTGATAAACCACTTTACCATAATATTGATAGTTCGTTTGAGTTATCTGTAAATAGTAACTGGAAATTAGCAGTGGAAAACTATTGTGAGAGTTATCATCTGCCTTGGGTTCACCCTGGGTTGAATTTAGTTTCAAGGCTTGAGGATCATTATCATTTAGAAAAACCATTAAAATATTCAGGTCAGGGTTCTTATGTATATTCTCAATTAAAAGGAGAAAATGATGAGGTTTTTCCGGATTTTAGCGGGCTGGATAAAAAATGGGATACTGCATCAGAATATATTTCACTTTACCCTAATGTATTATTAGGCGTTCACCGAGATCATACATATGCAATAATTTTAGAACCTGAAAGTATCAATAAAACTCGAGAGCATGTTGCAATTTATTACGCTGCTTCTGAGGCAAGCAATTCTGAATTTAAGGACTTACGTATAAAGAACAAAAATTTTTGGAAAGATGTTTTTAAAGAAGATATATTTGTTGTTGAAGGTATGCAGACAGGTAGAAATGGTAAATTTTTTGATGGTGGCAAATTTTCTCCAATAATGGATGGCCCCACACATTTGTTCCATGAATGGATAGCAACTCAGATTAATATTGGTCGAAAAGGGCAAGCAAACCGTGAGTAGAATTGATCGTTTAAATTCTAAAGTTTTAGATGCCCATAAAAATAAAGCATTAAATATTTTAGTAGATATATATTTAATGCTAGGCATTGAAGAATTGAATAAATCAAAAATTAAATCAGGATGCTTTTTAATTACTCAAGCATATGTTTATGCACTTGAAGATGGGGATCATCGTTCGCAAAAAATACGTGAAATACTTATATCCTATGGAAGAGAAGAATAATGAAAACCCATGCTCAAGCAGTTGTAATTGGTGGCGGTTTGATTGGGTGTTCAATACTCTATCATTTAGCAAAATTAGGTTGGAAAGACGTTGTTTTATTAGAGCGCGATGAATTAACTTCAGGGTCAACATGGCATGCTGCAGCTAATCTACATGGTCTTCATGATAATAATAACATATCAAAATTGCAGTACTATACTATGCAATTATATAAGGATTTAGAAATAGAAACAGGCCAAGGTTGTGGTGTCTTTCAACCAGGATCTCTATATTTGGCGCAAACTGAACAAAGAGAACATCAACTGCGCATCCAAGCAGCCAAAGCTAAATATTTTAAAACAGATTTTTATGAATTGTCTATTGAAGAAGCAAAACTAAAAAATCCATTGGTTAATTATGAAGGTGTAAGATGTGTAATGTTTGAACCTGATGGTGGCAATGTTGACCCATCTGGTGTTACTCAAGCTTATGCTTCAGGCGCACGAAAAATGGGAGCTGATATACATAGATTTACTCCAGTTATAGCCACAAATCAAAATGAAAATAAAACTTGGGATGTGATAACACCAAATGGAACTATAAATACACAATGGGTTGTGAACGTTGCTGGTTTATGGGGTAGGGAAGTGGCTGCAATGGCTGGTGTTAAATTACCTCTACAACCGACTGAACATCAATATCTTGTTACAGATACAATCCCTGAAATTGAAAAGTTAAAATTTAGATTACCTTCTGTAGCTGACCGTGATGGAGAGTATTATATGCGGCAAGAAGGTAATGGATTGCTCATAGGAGCTTATGAAAAAGATGTGAAGTTCTGGGCTGAAGACGAAACACCCAGTGGATTTGGGCATGAGTTATTTGCAGATGATTTAGACCGAATTATGGAAAATATTATGCGTGCAATGGATAGAGTACCTGCCGCTGCAGGCGTTGGTATAAAACGTATAATAAATGGCCCTATGATATGGTCACCAGATAGTTCTGCACTCTATGGGCCAGTTCCAGAGTTAACAGGATATTTCTGTTGTAATGGGATAATTCCTGGCTTTAGCCAGTCAGGTGGTTTGGGATTAATGACTGCTCAATGGATAATAGATGGAGAGCCAGAGTTTGACATGTTTCCATGGGATGTTGCTAGATTTGGTTCGTGGGCTAACAAAAAATTTACTAAAGCCAGAGTTCAGGATCAATATTCTAATCGATTTAAAATCCATTTTCCTAATGAAGAACGAGAGGCAGGCCGCCCAGTAAAAATGCGGCCTATTTACCAAAAACAAAAATCTTTAGGGGCTGTATTTGGTTTAAATTTTGGATGGGAACATCCTTTGTGGTTTGCCGGCGAGGGACAAAAAGGCAAAGATACTTATGGTTTTGATCGCCAAAATTGGTTTGAACATGTTGGTAATGAATGTCGTGCTTTACGATCTGGTGTTGGAATAATTGATATATCAAATTTTGCAAAATATGAAATAAAAGGTCCTGGCTCTCGCGATTGGCTTGACAAAATTGTTGCAAATAAAGTGCCAAATAAAATTGGCTTTTCTTGTTTAACGCCATTGTTAGGAACAAGAGGAGGAATAGCCGGAGACTTTACTATAACTCAATTAGCTGATGATCATTATTGGATGGTTGGATCAGGTATGGCTGAAAGATATCATCAAAGATATTTTAATTCTATTACATTGCCTAGAGAAGTTTCATTTATCAGTAAAACATCTGAATACTGTGGCTTTAACATCGCTGGACCCAAATCTCGTGAACTTTTAGCTAGATTAAGCCAAACTGATTTCCGCACAGATAATTGGAAGTTCATGCAATCAAAAAAAATTTCAATAGTTGGTGAAGAGGCCATAGCAATTCGCATTTCATTTACTGGGGATCTTGGATGGGAAGTCTATGTTAAAGAAAAAAACCAGATTAAATTATATGAAGCACTATTTGAGATGGGTTCAGATCTCAAAGTAAAACCTGTTGGAAGTCGCGCATTAACTAGTTTGCGGATAGAAAAAGGATATGGTTCATGGGGTCGTGAATATAGTCCAGAATACTGGCCTCAAGAAGTGGGTTTAGAAAGTTTAATAAAAATGGATAAACCAGATTTTTTAGGGAAAAAAGCTTATAAAAAATTGCAATATAAAAAGTCTCGAGAGCAACTGGTTATACTTGAAGTTAAAGCAAAAAACGCAGATGCAAGTGGCGGTGAACCGATCTTCCTTAATGATGGGACTCCAGTTGGTAGAGTTAGCTCTGGAGCTTATGGCTATACGGTTAATAAATCATTAGCATTATGTTTTGTGAAAACTGAATATGTTGGTGCAGGAAATCAATTTAATATTGCTATCCTTGGCATTCCTCATCTGGCGATCCAGCTAGCTGAAGCACCATTTGACCCACAAGGGCGGAGGTTGCGAACTTAATGGCTTCAGTTGGCTTTATTGGTACTGGAGAAATAGCATCAGCTATGGTAAATGGCCTTACTGACATGGGACATAAAATTTATGTGTCAAAACGTGGAGTAAAATTTTCGAATAAATTATCATTATTAAATGACGTTCAAATTTCCAATAATCAGGATATCATTAATAAATCTGATATCATTATTTTATGTCTTCTTAAAGATATTGCATCAGAAGTGTTATCAAAATTATATTTTCCAGATGATAAAAAAATTATATCTGTAATGGTGGATGTTTCTTTTTCAGAATTAAATATTTTGTGCAACCCACTCAATAAAATAGAAATAACTATACCATTGCCCTTCATTGATACGGGAAATTGCCCGCTACCATGTTTTCCGACAAGTTCAATAGTTTCTGATTTATTTGGTAAAAAAAATAACGTATTTATTGTTAATTCAGAAACAGGATTAAATGCACATTTTGCTGTGAGTGCAATGGCTTCTGTTATTTTGCACCAAGCTCAAATTTCAAGTAAATGGTTATCACATTTTACTAATGATAAAAATAACTCAGAAACTTATGTTTTAAAAATGTTAGGTGAATACCTTATTAGTGTTTCAGAAAATAATAAAATAGACTTACATGATGCTTTAGATGCTTTAAATACTTCAGGTGGATTAAATCAAACTCTCAGAAAGCATATGGAAAAATCTGGATTATCCAACGATTTGATCATTGGTTTAGATAACCTTAGAGAGCGTCTCAAGCTACCTCTTAAATAATAAATTTAACTTTTTATCTTAATCATATCAAATGTAGGTTTTTAATTTCTCAGATCTGGAGGAGTAGACTCTAAGCTTAGTTTTGAAAGAATTTCTTCAAATTGTTTAACTTCTGTCTGCTTTTGACCTAGTCGTCGAAGAGTTACCGTATTGTCTTGTACTTCTCTTGCCCCAACAGCTAAAATTACTGGAACCTTCCCAAGAGAATGCTCACGTACTTTATAATTAATTTTTTCATTACGAATATCGGCTTCAGCTCGAATTCCTAAATTGTTTAGTTCTGAGACTTTTTTTATCACATAGTCATTTGCGTCACTTACAATTGAAGCAACAACAACTTGTCTAGGTGCTAACCAAAATGGTAATTTACCAGCATGGCTTTCAATTAATATTCCAATAAAACGCTCAAAGGAACCTAATGTGGCGCGATGTAACATTACTGGACGATGCTTATCTCCATCTTTACCTATATAAGATGCATCTAAGCGATCTGGTAAAACAAAATCTACTTGATGTGTCCCACATTGCCAATCTCTACCAATTGCATCTGTTAGAACAAACTCTAATTTTGGACCATAAAAAGCACCTTCACCAATATTTAGTTCTGGTTCAATTCCAGCTGCTCGAGTTGCAGAAAGTAGTGCTTTTTCAGCCTTATCCCATACTTCGTCTGAACCAGAGCGCTTATCAGGGCGATCTGAGAATTTTACTTTAAAATCATCAAAGCCTAAATCTTTATAAACATTTGAAAGAAAATCTATATAAATTTTTGTTTCAGATTCAATTTGCTCTTCACTACAAAAAATATGCCCATCATCCTGAGTAAAGCCGCGAACTCGCATGATACCATGTAGAGCACCTGAAGGTTCATAGCGGTTACATGATCCAAATTCTGCCATTCTTAATGGTAAATCTCTATATGATTTTAAGCCTTGGTTAAATATCTGAACATGGCATGGGCAGTTCATTGGCTTTAATGCATTTATTGCTTTTTCACGGGCATGATCTTCATCGACTTCGACTATGAACATGTTTTCTTGATATTTTTCCCAGTGGCCTGACGCTTCCCAAAGTTTACGGTCAACAACTTGAGGGGTGTTGACTTCTACATATCCATTTTTGTCCTGCATACGTCGCATATAATCTTGTAAGGCTGTATAAATACGCCATCCATTTGGATGCCAAAATATTTGTCCTGGTGCTTCTTCTTGCATGTGAAACAAATCCATTTCACGACCTAATTTTCTATGATCACGCAATGCCGCTTCTTCGAGCATTGTTAAATGTGCTTTCAAGTCATTTTTATTTTGGAAGGCAACGCCATAGATTCTTTGTAACATTGTGTTGTTACTATCACCTCGCCAGTAAGCGCCTGCAACTGACATTAATTTAAAGCTATCGCTTGGTATCTGGGCTGTATGAACTAAATGTGGACCGCGGCATAAATCTTGCCAGTATCCATGCCAATACATAGATAGGTCCTCATTGCCTGGAATACTATTAATTAATTCAACTTTATATGGTTCATTATTGTCTTTATAATATTTTATTGCGCGCTCACGATCCCAGATTTCTCTTCGAACTGAATCCTTTAAATTAATTATTTCACGCATCTTTTTTTCAATTGTAGATAAATCTTCCGGAGTAAACGGATCTTTGCGATCAAAATCATAATACCAGCCATTATCAATTACTGGTCCAATTGTGACTTGAACGTCTGGCCAAATTTCTTGAACTGCTCGTGCCATGATATGGGCGCAATCATGACGTATGAGTTCTAAGGCTTGTACATCATCTTGCATAGTAAAAATTGCGAAATCAACATCACTTTGAATAACTTGCGATAGGTCACAATGTTTTCCATTTATCGAACAACTAATTGCTTTTTTTCCAAGTGAAGTAGAAATGTCTTTAGCAATGTCCATTCCAGTTATACCGGCAGCATATTTTCGAACGTTACCATCGGGAAGTGTTATTGAAATTTGTGACATTGGAGCAATTCTTTCGTTTTAGCGCCTACTGAACGCTCGGTTGAAGTTATGTGATATGCTTTTGCCAGAATTGATTATATTGTCAAGTAATGGGCTACTTTAAAAAAGCTATTTTTCTTTTTTCTGGGTAATGACTAGTTAAATTATTTGAGATAAAGATATGAATAATATTAACGAGGCAGAAATGATAAAACCTAATATTCTTATAACTGGACAGGGGCGTAAAATTGCATATCACCAGACGCAAGGTGAAGGAGCTGGAATTGTTTTTTTAGGTGGGTTCTCATCAGATATGGATGGTAGTAAAGCTATTCATTTAGAAAATTGGGCAAAGGAAAGAGGCCAGCCTTTTATTAGATTTGACTATTCGGGCCATGGACAAAGCTCTGAAGATTTTATTAAAGGATCCATAGGAGATTGGGCAGAAGATGCTTTTGAAATAATATCACATTTAACTAGTGGCCCACAAATATTAGTTGGCTCTTCAATGGGTGGATGGATATCATTGTTAATGGCTAAACGTATACCTAATCAAATTTTAGGTATCATTGGTATTGCTGCTGCACCCGATTTTACAGAAGATATCATTTGGAATAAAATGGATGATATGATGCGTGCTACACTGACAAGATCTGGTGTTGTTTATATTCAAAATGATTATGGTCAACCATATCCTATAACAAAAAAATTGATCGATGATGGACGCAATAATTTAGTAATGCGTGATCCACTAAATATACCATTTCCAATACATCTTTTTCATGGAACCGCAGATAATGATGTTAAGCTGGGTATTCCATTACAACTTATAGATCATATTACTGGGAATGACGTAGAATTAACAATTGTTAAAGATGCAGATCATCGCTTTTCTACTGATAAATGTATGGAACTGATATGTTCCTCTATAAATTTAATAACTGATAGGCTTATTTAGTTAATAAAATTATTTTAAATTAGTATGCCAAAAATAACTAATCCAAGCCCTATAGCAGATAAAAATAATGACACTAAGTTTACTAATACCAACTCCTTAAGTTGGTTAGCCAATTCTTGACCTTTTAATCCTGCACGCCTTGCTTTGAATGCTTTCAGGATGCAATAGAACAAACCTAATAATCCTAATATTGTAATAATTGCGCCTGTGATTATCATTAATCTATCTTTCTAAACATTATTTAAAACACAAAAAGTATAACTTTTGATACCCTAGCCCTTGCAGACGCGGCAAGGGCAAAGTAGTCAGGCAACTAATAAAAAATAAGGTTTACCAATGAATGAAGAAACAAGCCAATCATCCTATCGAGTAGCATCTGATGAATTGCGAGCTTTTATTGAACGTTTTGAGCGTTTAGATGCAGAAAAAAAAGATATAGCTGACCAACAAAAAGAAGTAATGGCAGAAGCCAAGGGCCGTGGATATGACACTAAAGTTCTTAGGAAGATTGTAGGACTCCGAAAACGTGAACCACATGAAATTTCAGAAGAAGAGGCAGTTCTTGAATTGTATAAAGAAGCACTTGGCATGTAATTAAAATTAATTAATTGCAATTAATTTTGTATTATTAATATGCAGTTTCTATTTTAATCTTTGCCATTTGCTAGACATGCAATTGTCCATAAGCTATTCGATAAATATGGAAGCAAATTTGAGTAAAAAAATAAATTTTAGGTACAGGCTCAATTGTGATCGATGGGTAATATTTTCAATTATTATTGCTGCACTTGTGCTATTGCCTATTGCAGCAATAATCTGGATGGCATTCTTTCCTGCAGAAAATATATGGCCGCACTTAATTGCTACTAGTTTATCTCGGTATTTATCAAATTCTTTAATAATAATGATCTCAGTTGCATTTATTTCAAGTATTGTAGGTACTGGTTGTGCTTGGATGGTTGTAACTAAAGACTTTCCGTTGCGCCGAATTTTGGAATGGGTCCTTTTATTCCCACTTGCTATCCCAGCTTATATTGGAGCTTACAGTTTTGTTGATTTTTGGGAATATGCTGGTCCAGTTCAAACGTTTTTAAGAGATTTTTTTGATTGGCAAAGCTCCAAAGATTATTACTTTCCACAAGTGCGTTCAATTGGAGCCGCAATCTTTGTTATTTCCATGTCTCTATATCCATATGTTTATTTATTAGCTCGAGCAGCCTTTCGCGATCAATCAAGTAGAACTTTTGAGGTATCAAGAGCATTAGGTGCAGGTCCATGGAGAGCTTTTTGGTTAGTTTCATTACCTCTTGCGCGCCCTGCAATAGCAATTGGAATTGCACTAGTTATGATGGAAGCATTAAATGATTTTGGTGCAGTTGAATTTTTTGCAGTTCAAACACTTACTACGGGAATATTTACAGTTTGGTTGGAAGCTTCAAATGTTGGAGGAGCAGCACAAATTGCAATGGTCATTTTCATTATAGTGATTTCTCTCGTAGTATTTGAACGCTTTAGCCGTCGTAAGATGCGAGTACATCAAAGGGATAATCAATCTATGTTACCCATAAGGGATGTTCTTCCATTTTGGAAAGGTATTCTGATAGCTATACTTTGTTCCTTGCCAGTTTTATTTGGCTTTATCATGCCATTTTTAATTATGTTAGATCATGCTTTTAATGTTGATAATTTATGGACAAGTCCAACATTCCTACGAGCCACGTGGACATCTATTTGGGTTGGATTTTTAGCTGCAATCTTTACTGTTGGCGCAGCCTTAATTTTAATTTTTGGCATAAGATCTTCTCAATCAACTTTGCCAAGAATTATAGCTCCCATAGCAACAATTGGATATGCAGCACCTGGTGCAGTTCTAGCGTTAGGAATATTATTACCAATGGCATATTTTGATAGATCTTTAGCAGATTTTATTGAAAATTTTTCTGGAATTAATATTGGATTACTTCTAACAGGATCTGCTACTGCTGTAATATTTGCATATAGCGTAAGATTTTTTGCTTTAGCATTTGGTTCAATAGATAGTGCAATGGGTCGCTTCTCACCTAATATAGGACATGCCGCAAGGTCCTTAGGATTAAATCCTTCTCAAACATTATCAAGAGTACATGTTCCAATGATTTGGTCATCTATGTTAATTGCATTGTTACTTGTATTTGTAGATAGTATCAAAGAGCTTCCTGCTACACTGTTGTTACGGCCTTTTGGTTTTGAAACTTTATCTACTCAAATTTATAATGCGGCCTCATTAGAAGATATAGAGGGTGCATCAGGCGCATCGATCATAGTTATTTTGGTTGGTATGATAGCAGTTGCAATTATTGCTAGGGCCTCAAGATGATACCTATTGATACTGCGATTACATTTTGTGGATTTGCTTTTGCATTAGCACTGGTACCTGGGCCAGATAATATATTTGTATTAACTCAATCTGCGTTATATGGCCGTTTGTCTGGAATATTTGTTACTTTAGGATTGGCCACTGGATTAATATTTCATACATCTGCAGTTGCTTTTGGTGTTGCTGCAGTTTTTGAAAGTTCCCAATTTGCCTTTAATACAATAAAATATATTGGTGCAGCTTATTTAACTTATCTTGCATATAAAGCATTCTACGCAGGCAAAACAAAATTGGGCAATGAAAAAGCTCCAAGGGAGACTTGGCTAGCATTATATAGGCGGGGGTTAATAATGAATATTACCAACCCTAAAGTAACCATATTTTTTTTGGCTTTGTTACCTCAGTTTGTGGACCCAAAATTAGGTCAAATAGTTTCACAGTTTTATCAGCTTGGTGGTCTGATGATTATGATTACTATTTTTATATTTTCTTCATTCGCACTTTTGGCAAGTTTTTTAGGAAAATGGCTACGTAATTCTAATGGCGCAATGCTTTGGATGAATAAGTTTGCGGGCACTATTTTTATTCTATTAGCCACTAAATTAGTCTTGGCTCAAAAGTAAATAAGTGTGGAGATTTTCCCCAGACTTAAATTTATTAACTTTCAAATTCTATTAGCAAATCCTTTGCATCAACTTGAGTTCCTGCTGGAGAATGTATGGTTTTAATAATGCCATCAATTTCGGCACTTATTCCCGTCTCCATCTTCATGGCTTCTATAGTGCATAATAAATCTCCAGCATTTACTTTCTGTCCAACAGTAGCAACTACAGAGCTTATCACACCAGGCATTGGTGCGCCAATATGTGCAGTATTTCCAAGTTCTGCGACTGGACGCTTTATACTTGTTGCAGCTTTTGATCTGTCAATGACCCTTGCCGTGCGAGGCTGGCCATTTAATTCAAAAAATACTCGAACTACGCCTTCTTCATCAGCGTCTCCAACCGCAATTAGGTGAATTTCTAATGTTTTTCCTGGATCAATTTCCACACTAATTTCGTCGCGAGATTTCATTCCATAGAAAAAAGTATTCGTAGGCAAAGTTCTGACTGGGCCATATTCTTTATGGCGACCTCTATAGTCTAAAAATACTTTAGGATACATTAAGTAGCCATTTAGATCTTCATTATCTACATGATCACCATCTAGTAGGTCTACCAATTTTGTTTTTTCTAAAGATAAATCTAAAGGCTTTAAATGTTCCCCAGGTCTTGTAGTAATAGGCGCTTCACCTTTAAGAACTTTTGATAAAATAGCATCAGGAAAGCCTCCTTCAGGTTGGCCTAAATTGCCACGCATCATATCCACTACACTTTCTGGGAACGCAACTTCAGTTTTTGGATTTTCGACATCTTCCCTTGATAAATCTTGAGTAACCATCATCAGAGCCATATCGCCTACAACCTTTGAAGAAGGCGTAACTTTTACAATATCTCCAAACATTTGATTCACATCAGCGTAAGTATGAGCAACTTCTGGCCATCTGTCTTCAATGCCAAGTGATCTTGCTTGTGCCTTCAAATTTGTAAATTGGCCACCTGGCATTTCATGTAAATATACTTCAGATGCTGGAGCTGATATACCACTTTCAAAAGCAACATATTGTTCGCGAACACCTTCCCAGTATTCGTTAATTCCTCGAACAGCCTCCATATCAATGCCAGTATCACGATCAGTATGGCGTAAACTTTCAACAACTGATCCGAGGCACGGTTGCGATGTGCCGCCAGAGAATGCGTCCATAGCTACATCTACTGCATCCACGCCAGCTTCAGCAGCAGCTAAAATTGTAGCTCCAGATATTCCTGATGTATCATGTGTATGGAAGTGTATTGGCATGCCAACTTCTTCTTTTAACGCTTTAATCAATATTTTTGCAGCGGCTGGTTTCAGTAATCCCGCCATATCTTTTAACCCAAGTATGTGCGCACCAGAAGATTTAAGTTCTTTCCCCATTTTCACGTAGTAATTCAAATCGTATTTTGCACGATCTGGATTTAGTATATCGCCAGTATAACAAATAGTACCTTCACATATTTTACCATTTTCAATAACGGCATCCATAGCCACACGCATATTTTCGACCCAATTTAAGCTGTCAAAAACCCTAAACAAATCAACACCTGTTTCTGCGGCTTGCCTAACAAATTCTTGCACTACGTTATCTGGATAATTTGTGTAACCAACACCATTACTGGCTCTAAGCAACATTTGCGTCATAAGATTTGGCATTTTTTTACGAAGATCTCTTAGACGTTGCCAGGGGCATTCTTGTAAAAAACGATATGAAACATCAAAAGTTGCTCCGCCCCAACATTCCATCGAAAATAATTGAGGAATATTTTGAGCATACGTATCTGCAATCTTAATCATGTCATAACTTCGCATGCGAGTAGCAAGTAAAGACTGATGTCCATCTCGCATAGTCGTGTCAGTTATGAGTAACTTTTTCTGCTCAGCCATCCAATTAGCAACGGCTTGAGGGCCTTTTTCCTCTAACAGGTTACGTGTTCCATACGATGGTTTATTTTCTAAGTTAGGTGGTATTTTTGGCACTCTTGCTTTTGCATGTGGTATTGCTCTGCCTTGAACATCAGGGTGACCATTAACCGTTATATCTGCAATATAATTTAAGATTTTTGTTGCACGATCTCGGCGAGGTTTGAAATCAAAAAGTTCTTCTGTGTTATCGATAAATTTAGTTGTATAAGAATTATCCAGAAATGTAGGGTGTTTTAGTAAATTAATTACAAATGCGATATTAGTAGAAACACCGCGAATCCTAAACTCACGTAATGCCCTATCCATTCTTGCTATAGCATTTTCTGGACTTGATGCTTTAGCAGTAATTTTCACCAGTAAGCTGTCATAATAACGGGTAATTACTGCTCCTGAATAAGCAGTTCCACCGTCTAATCGTATACCAAGGCCGGTAGCAGATCTATATGCAGAAATTCGCCCATAATCTGGTATGAAATTATTTTGTGGATCTTCAGTTGTGATGCGAGTTTGTAAAGCATGCCCATTTAATTTTATGTCTGCTTGAGAATTTGCACCCGTAGAGCGGGCTAAAGTTTTACCTTCTGCAATTTTTATTTGTGCTCGAACAATATCTATTCCAGTTACTTCTTCTGTAACTGTGTGTTCTACTTGGACGCGAGGGTTAACCTCAATAAAGAAAAATTCTTCTGTGTCCATATCCATCAAAAATTCAACAGTCCCGGCACATTCATAGCCAACATGAGCGCAAATTTTACGCCCCAAACTGCAAATTTCTAATCGTTGTTCTTCTGTTAGATATGGTGCAGGAGCACGTTCTACAACTTTTTGATTGCGTCTTTGAACAGAACAATCACGCTCATATAAATGATAAATCTCACCAAAGCTATCACCTAAGATTTGCACTTCAACATGACGAGCTTTCTGAACAAGTCTTTCCAGATATCCTTCACCATTTCCAAATGCAGCTTCAGCTTCTCTTCTACCTTCAAGAACTTTTTCTTCTAATTCGCTAGCATCCATAATTGGACGCATTCCACGTCCACCGCCACCCCATGATGCCTTAAGCATAAATGGATAACCAACTTCTTCTGCCATCTGGCGGACTTTACTCATGTCATCAGGTAAAACATCGGTTGCAGGTACAACAGGAACTCCAGCCTCCATTGCAACACGCCTAGCTGAAGCCTTATCACCTAACTTTCGCATTGTTTCAGCTTTTGGGCCAATAAATTTAATACCAGCTTCTTCACAAGCATCAACAAAATCTGGATTTTCAGATAAAAGTCCATACCCTGGATGTATTGCATCTGCACCACACATTTTGGCAACTCGAATAATCTCAGAAATCGATAGATAAGCTGCTACTGGTCCCATACCTTTACCAATTCGGTATGCCTCGTCTGCTTTGAACCTATGTAACCCCAGTTTGTCTTCTTCGGCATAGATCGCAACAGTTCGTTTACCCATTTCATTTGCTGCTCGCATTATGCGAATTGCAATTTCACCTCGGTTAGCAATTAGAATTTTTTTGAAGCTTTTCATTTGGTATCCATTTATCTTATGTTTTGAGGAGGATAATATTTTCTGATTGTAATTAATTTATATCATTATTATAAAATTTTCCATTATATCTTGAATATTTTCAATATTAAATTTTTTTACTATTAAATATCCAAAGTACCTATTTAATAAACTATCTGTTATAAAAAAAATGGACAATAATTGAACAGTTATTGAAAATATATGGTTTTTATGAATTTCCTAATTTGTAATTTGATTTCGAATATTGATATTAATAATTTTGGAGAGCGTTTACTTCAAGTTCGCTATTTTCAACATCTTTAATTGCTTTTGCAGCCGCATTAGAAGCCGCAGCTGTTGTATAATAACAGATTTTGTTTGATAAAGCTGCAGCTCGTATGGCACGGCTATCTTTTAAGCTTTGGCTTCCTTGAGTTGTATTAAAAATTAAATTAATTTCATTATTTTTTAATGCATCTACAATATTTGGTTGGCCCTCATATACTTTCTTTACACGGGTGTTTTTTACATTGTTGTCACTTAGCCAGATTGATGTTCCACCTGTAGCCAAAATTTCAAAGCCCTGTTTTGATAGAATCTGTGCTGCCTCAAGCATTGCTTTGCCTTTGTCATCTTCTTTAACCGATATAAATACTGTGCCAGAAGTAGGTAGGGGTGTTGATGCTCCTAATTGTGATTTCCAAAAGGCTCTTTCAAAAGTTTTGTCTAAACCCATTACTTCGCCTGTTGAACGCATTTCTGGTCCGAGAAGTGCGTCTACTCCTGGAAAGCGATTAAATGGCATGACTGCTTCTTTTACCGCAAAGTGATTTGGTGTTGGAGACTTTAAATCAAAATTAGTTAAAGGCTCACCTGCCATGACCCTAGCAGCAATTGCAGCAATCGGAGAGTTTATAGCTTTTGCAACAAATGGAACAGTTCTGGATGCACGGGGGTTTACCTCTAATATGAATATATCTTCGCCTTGAATTGCAAATTGAATATTCATTAATCCAATTACATTAAGCCCCAAAGCCAATGCTTTTGTTTGTACTATCATATCGTCAATTTGATGCTGAGGAAGTGAAAAGGGTGGCAACGAACATGCGCTATCTCCTGAATGAACTCCAGCTTCTTCAATGTGTTGCATAATGCCAGCAACATGAACGTTTTTTCCATCTGAAAGTGCATCAACATCTACTTCAATTGCACCAACGAGATAACTATCTAATAATACAGGGCTATCTCCTGATACAACTACAGCTTCTTTTATGTAGCGTTCCAATTGCTCATCTGAGCGGATGATTTCCATTGCTCTGCCACCTAAAACATAAGATGGGCGAATAACGAGTGGATAGCCCACATCGGAAGCGATAATAAACGCTTCCTCATCATTATGGGCTATGCCATTATAGGGTTGTTTTAGGTTAAGTTTTTGAAGCAATTCTTGAAATCTTTCACGATCTTCTGCTAAGTCTATTGCATCCGGTGAGGTACCTAATATTGGAATACCTTCAGCTTCTAAATCGTTTGCTAATTTTAATGGAGTTTGACCACCAAACTGAACAATAACTCCATGCAGAGTTCCATTATCTTGCTCAACCCGTAGAATTTCCATTACACTTTCCATAGTTAGAGGTTCGAAATACAAACGGTCAGAAGTGTCATAATCAGTAGAAACAGTTTCAGGATTACAATTAATCATTATGGTTTCATAACCTGCATCAGTAAGTGCATAGCAAGCATGACAGCAACAATAATCAAATTCAATTCCTTGCCCTATTCGATTTGGGCCCCCGCCTAAAATAACAACTTTTTTACGGTTTGAAGGCCAAGCTTCACATTCGACTTCGCCCATGGCATCGGCTTCATAAGTGGAATACATATAAGGTGTTTGGGCTTCAAATTCAGCTGCGCATGTATCTATACGTTTAAATACAGCTACTACACCTAATTCATTCCGAGCTATGCGGATTTTTCGTTCGTTCTGGCCTGTTAATTGTGATAAACGAGCATCTGAAAATCCCATCATTTTTATGCTGCGCATTTGGTCAGAGGTTTTAGGAAGACCCTCTGAAATTATATTCTTTTCAGTATCAACAATTTCTCGAATACGATCTAAAAACCATGGGTCAAAAGACGTTGCTGCTATAATTTCTTCATTTGATAAACCATGTCTCATGGCTTGCGCAATAAGTATCATCCTATCGGGAGTTTGTTTTGATATTGCTTGAATAATAGCGGGTTTTTCGGGTGCTCCTTTGATTTCTATATCATCAAATCCTGTTAATCCAGTTTCTAATGATGCTAATGCCTTTTGCAAAGACTCATGAATTGTTCTACCAATTGCCATTACTTCGCCAACAGATTTCATGGCTGTTCCAAGAATAGGTTCTGCTCCAGGAAATTTTTCAAATGCAAAGCGAGGAATTTTAGTAACTACATAATCAATACTAGGTTCGAATGATGCTGGAGTAACTCCTGTGATATCATTATCAAGCTCGTCCAGAGTATAACCAACAGCTAGTTTTGCAGCAATTTTTGCAATTGGGAAACCAGTTGCTTTTGATGCTAGTGCTGATGAACGTGAAACTCGGGGGTTCATTTCAATCACAACCATTCGACCATCTTCTGGGTTCACAGACCATTGAACGTTTGACCCTCCAGTCTCAACGCCAATCTCTCGAAGAACATTAATAGAATGAGTTCGCATCATTTGGTATTCTTTATCAGTTAAAGTCAGTGCGGGGGCTACTGTTATGGAATCTCCAGTATGAACACCCATTGGATCAATATTTTCAATTGAACAAACTATAATAGCATTGTCAGCTTTATCGCGAACAACCTCCATTTCATACTCTTTCCAGCCTAACAAACTTTCGTCGATTAGAATTTGACTTACTGGAGATGCATCGAGGCCTGTTGTACAAAAGTGAATAAATTCTTCCCTATTATATGCAATGCCTCCCCCAGTGCCGCCCATTGTAAATGCTGGTCTTATTATTGCAGGTAATCCTATGTCTTCAATTGAAGCCATAGCTTCTTGGATACTATGAGCAATCGTTGCCCTTGGATTCTCAATTCCAAGACGGTCCATTGCTTCACGAAATAATTTCCGGTCTTCAGCCATTTCAATAGCTTTGCGGTCAGCTCCAATTAATTCAATATTAAATTTTTTGAGTGTGCCATTTTCATCTAAAGATAGAGCAGTATTTAGGCCTGTTTGGCCACCCATTGTTGGTAGTAGAACCATTTTATCATTTGGGTGCAGTGAAATTTCTTTTTCAATAATCTTAGCAACAATATCTGGTGTGATCGGTTCAATATAGGTTGCATCTGCCATATCAGGATCTGTCATGATTGTTGCGGGATTTGAATTAACGAGGACTACTCTGTAACCTTCTTCTTTTAATGCCTTACATGCTTGTGCGCCAGAATAGTCAAATTCACATGCTTGACCAATAATAATAGGACCGGCACCAATAATCATAACTGTATTTATGTCGGTTCTTTTTGGCATGGCGAAGCCCTTTTATTTATAGCACGATCGGAATCGCGCATGATTTCCAAATTGTCGTGGGTCTAATGTTTTGGGTGCGTTCACGCAAGTGAATTTTACATATTACTCTGGTATTATTTGGTTATTTATAATTGTTTTATGTTTGGCTTAAAATAAAATGAAATTGATTAATAAATTAGCAGAATTAAAACAATGTTTTTTGTGGAAACTATTCTTCGATCGCACTAAGTAAGTAATAGTTCAATAAGAGGCTCCCAAGTATGAGCATAGAATATATCTTGTTAGAAGATGGACCAGAAGGTGAGGCAAAAGTTTTTGCTAATCCAGAAAAGATGATCTGCGCTTGGAACACAGATGATGTTTTAGAAGCGTTACAAGAGATGGAAACTGCTCGTGCAGCTGGAAAATGGTTGGCTGGATATGTAAGTTATGAATTGGGCTATGCGCTGGAACCTAAATTAAATAATTTAATGCCAAATAATCGGCGGTCGCCTTTGATTTGCTTTGGAGTATTCTCTGGTACAGATGATAATGTAAGGCAAGAGCTGGCAAATCAGTCATTTATTGATAAAGATCACGCTGAACTTGATGAGCCTTTAGCTTTATGGTCAGAAAGTGATTATGAAATTCCGTTTAATATTCTGGCTAAATATATAGCTTCAGGAGATTTTTATCAAACTAATCTCACTTTCCCAATGACTTCTACACATAAAGGAACTGCATTGGGCCTATATGAAAGACTAAAAACCCTTCAGCCTGTAAAGTATGGAGGATTGGTAAATTTCAACCAAGGACCCATATTAATATCACGATCTCCAGAGCTATTTTTTAAGGTAGATGATAGAGGTAATATTTCAACGCGCCCAATGAAAGGTACTTTGCCTCGTGGCAAAAATAAACAAGAAGATGATGAGCTGAAAAATTGGCTATCAAACGATCCAAAAAATCGTGCAGAAAACCTTATGATTGTTGATTTATTGCGTAATGATATTTCTAGGATAGCGAAAGTTGGTTCTGTTCATGTTCCTGAATTGTTTACTGTTGAGACCTATGAAACTGTCTTGCAGATGATTTCGGAGGTGCGGGCAAAGTTATTAGATAGGCTTAGTATAAAAGACCTTTTTACTGCACTGTTTCCATGTGGTTCAATTACAGGTGCACCTAAGATTCGAGCTATGGAAGTTATCCGTGACGTTGAACTTGAGCCACGTGATGTGTATTGTGGGTCGATGGGTTGGATATCTCCAAATGGTTCCATGAGTTTTAATGTTTGTATCCGGACACTAAGTTTGTTTCCCAACAAAGATGTTCGTTTGAATGTTGGTGGTGGTATTGTGTATGATAGTACAGCTAAAGCAGAATATGAGGAAGCTTTATGGAAAGCGCGTTACACAAAATTGCCCCAAAAGGTTTAAAGATTATTGAAACATTGTGTTTTAATCCTGATGAAGGCTTTTTAAGGTTGGCAGGCCACATAGATCGCCTTGAACAAACTTGTTCAAAATTACTGTATCCCTTTGATAGGGGCGCAATATTAATGGCATTAGGTGAAGCGGTTGATGATAAGTTATCTCGGATCAGATTGACAGTTAATATAGATGGAAAAATAGACATCAAAATTGGAGAAATTCAAAATTTTGACCGTTGGCGTGTTGGTATATCTGATAAAGTATTAAGCTCTAAAGACCCTTGGTTAAGTATAAAAACAACAAATCGAATTATCTATGACACAGAACGTGAGAATTTAAAAAATCTAGATGAAGTATTATTTCTAAATGAAAATAAAGAAGTTTGTGAGGGCACTATTACAAACGTATTTTTATTAGTTAATAATTTCCTTTTAACGCCGCCATTGCATTGTGGATGTTTGCCTGGTGTCTTACGACAAGAAATTTTGTCAAAAGGAAAAGCAAAAGAACAAGTTTTATTCATTGATGATTTGTATTTGGCAGATAAGATATTCGTTGGAAATTCTTTGAGAGGGTTAATACCTGTAGATTTAGTCCAATAAAGAAATGCCTCTTTAAAGTGACGCCATTACAATATTATTACTATTGTTTTATCCATTAATCCAGGCGTTTACTATATCCATGTTTTCTTTTACCCACTTTTCAGCAACAACTACTGGATCCATTCCATCTCGACCAATTTTTAAAGCCCATTCATTTATTGTTGCTGGATTAAGAGCTATGTTAGTTAACATTTTTGCAACATCAGGATTCCGATCTTCAAGTGATCTAGAATGACCAACCCAAACTTTTGTATCTGTATGTTTGCAATTAAATATTGATGCTTCAAGCCAATTTTCTTGTTCTAAATTTAACATTTGGCAACCTTCAGAAAAAAGTGGTTCATCTAAAGCAAGTAATTCATAAGCAGCAAATAACCATTCTGGCGTCCAATAATAAAATAAAATTGGTTTTTGACTATTATATGCTATTTCTAATTGACTCTTAAAAGTTGCATCAGGAATAATTTCCGGTTCCCATAATTTATCTAATCCGTATGATTTAAATTTAATTTGCCAAATTTTTGTTGATGTCCAAGAAGCGTCTCCAGCCCAATATTCACCTTTACCATTTCCATCTTTATCAAATAATGAAGCAATTTCAGAATCTGCTAAGTCAGAAAAAGAAGATATTTTATCAGATAAGTAATAAGGTACAAACATTCCTTGTGTGCCATTATAAGGCTTATTTAATGCAACTGAATTGTTCCCTTCAATATACTTATTCCAGTTATTAATTTGTACTGGCATCCAAATATCTGGGTGAACGTCAATTGAGCCATCACCTTTATCCATCGAAGCAAATATAATTGAACCGTCTGATGCGCCTTTAACAATTTCTGCTTCACCACGCATTGGTCCAGTTATAATTGCTTGGATCACGTGGCCAATTGCATTAGCGCCTGTCCATGTTAAATCAGCAATGGTAATTTTGCTATCTTGAGCAGCTGAACTATTAGCAGCTATCGCAAAAAATAATGAAACTAATAGTTTTTTTAATATTTTCAATTGTCTTCCTTGCTAATCAGTTCACAGCACTTTTTATAAAAGCTAAATTCTATTTCTATTTTTTCTTTAGAAAGATCAATCATCATAGTGAATAATGCAATACTAATATTTTCAATTATAACTTGTGTAGCATTTTTAATTTTTACTGGATTGAATATTGAAATAAATTCTTTAATTTAGAAAATAGTTTCATTTTATGCTTTTCAAAATTTAAATAAAGGATCTTGTAAATGTCTGTTCATTGGGCAAAAAAATTATATGAAAATTTTGATATTAATGCCTCACTAAAAAAACTTGATGGTGAATTTGATTTAAATTTTTTAGTAAAGACAGAAGATAATGATAAATATATATTAAAAGTTATGCGGGTAGGATGTGATCCTAGCTTAATTAATATGCAATGTGCTGCAATTCGCTCAGTGGAAGGCAAAAACCTTTTTACTCCAGCAATTATAACAACAAATTCAGCTACAGATTTTGCAACACTCATTGATGAAAATGGGCATGAAAGATTAGTTTGGCTAATTAAGGCTATAGATGGAATTTGCTACGCAAAAATTAAGCCAAAATCAATAGACCTAGCTAATGATTTAGGATCAAAGATAGGTGCATTAAGTAAAGCCTTAGAAGAGTTTGATCATCCATATTTAGACAGAGACTTTAAGTGGAATTTAATGCAAGCAAATTGGATTACAGAGCATTTAAGTTTAATCCAAGATAGTTCTAGAAAAAATATCTTAGTAAATATTATCAAGGAATATACTTCAGTGCTTAATGAAGCAAAAAAGCTACCTTATTTTGCAATTCATAATGATTTAAATGATTATAATATATTGGTAACTTCTAATATTTTAGATGGTGTCAAAGTATCTGGATTAATTGATTTTGGCGATATGGTTAGGGGCCCACATATCTGTGAAGTAGCAATTGCTTGTGCTTATATTATTTTGGATCAAGATAATCCAATTAGTATACTAAGCAATTTTGTTGGCTCATATCATCAAAAGAATTCTTTAACTGAAGATGAACTAGAGTTGCTTTTTATTTTTATAAAAATGAGATTGGCTGTCAGTGTTGTTAATTCCACACTTATGGCAAAAAATAACCCTAATGATCCATACATTAAAATTTCTCAAGCACCAGCATGGCGATTTTTAGAACAGAAATTTGATGAACATATGATACTAGCTTCATTACGTGTCGCCTGTGGCTTTGAAGTTACAAAAAACGCAAAACGCGTAATGGCATATTTAGATGAAGGGCGAGGAAGTTTTTCCGAAATATTTAAGGTTAATTTAGAAAACGCATCATTTGGTGATTTATCAGTTTTTGGTACAGCTGTACCTGAAAACCCATTTAAAATAGATCCTAATGAGGCAGCAAATATTGGGGTAGATATAAATTCAGATTATTGGTTGGGCCTTTGGGGTGAACCCAGATTAATTTATACTTCTAAAGCTTTCAGCAATGGAAAGTATAATAATTCTAGTAGGCGCTCAGTTCACCTCGGGGTAGATGTATTTACTGATCATGGCCATGAAATAAGTGCTCCTCTTAATGGTGTTGTTTGCGCCGTTGAAAATCACAATCACCATCTGGATTATGGTGGAGTTGTTATTTTAGAACATCATAATAATTTTGGGGATAAATTTTATTCTCTTTACGGTCATTTAAACCCAAATGTTGTAAATCAACTTACAATTGGACAAGAAATTAAAGGGGGAGAAATCTTTTGCGAACTAGGAAGTAAACATAATAACGGTGGTTGGGCGCCACATTTACATTTCCAAATTTTCTTGTGCTTGGATTGTATGGACAGCAATTGGCCTGGAGTTTGTGACCCTGACGAATTAAAAATTTGGAGTAAGTTATGTCCAAATCCTGCTTCATTACTGAATCTATCAGATACTAAAACAGCTTATAAAAAAATTAATGAAACAGCTATAAAAGAAGAGCGTAAAAATAATTTTGGGGGTAATCTCAAGTTATCATATAAAAACCCTTTAATGTTTGTGCGTGGGTGGAAAAATTATTTATTTGATCAAATGGGCCGAACTTATTTAGATGCTTATAACAATGTTCCCCATGTTGGTCATTCTCACCCTAGAATACAGAAAGTTGTAACAAAACAATTACAACAGTTGAATACTAATACACGATATCTTCACCCAATATTAAATGAGTTTTCGAAACTTATATTAGATACAATGCCCAAAGAACTTAATGTATGTTATTTTGTTAATTCAGGATCAGAAGCAAACGAGCTTGCATTACGCCTAGCCCGAACCGCAACCGATGGAGAAGATATTATAACTCCGGATCATGGTTATCATGGAAATACAAATGCTGCTGTTGAAGTTTCAGCATATAAGTTTAACAAACCAAATGGTATTGGGCGCAAACCTTGGGTGCATTTGGTTGATGTTGCAGATGATTATCGTGGCAAGTTTCGAAGAAATGACCCTAATCGTGCAAATAAATATGCAGATTTAATTAATAGTGCCTTAAATCAAATAGAATTTCGTGATGGTAAGCTTGCAGGATTTATATCAGAAACTTTTCCAAGTGTTGGCGGGCAAATTATTCCACCGGATGGGTATCTATCTGAAGTATACAAGAAAATACGTAACGCGGGTGGTATATGCATCGCTGATGAAGTTCAAACTGGGTTGGGCCGTTTGGGAAGTTTCTATTATGGATTTGAACAACAAAAAGTATTGCCTGATATAGTAGTATTAGGAAAACCAATCGGAAATGGTCATCCGATAGGTGTCGTAATTACAAAGAAAGAAATTGCAGAAAAGTTTGATAACGGAATAGAGTTTTTCTCTACTTTTGGTGGTTCAACACTATCATGTAAAATCGGCGTTGAAGTTTTAAAAATTATTCAGGATGAAAAACTACAAAATAATGCTTTTCTAAGGGGTAAACGTTTATTGGATGGCTTGCGTAAACTTCAAGATAAACACACTCTAATTGGTGATGTTCGTGGGTTTGGTCTTTTTGTAGGTGTAGAATTAGTGATTGATAAAGATTTAACACCTGCCACTCAAATTGCTACTTATATAGTAAACGGTTTAAGAGATATGAGAATACTCATCGGCGTGGAAGGACCAAACGACAACATTTTAAAAATTCGCCCACCTTTAACGGTAAATGATAATGATATTGATTGTATATTAATTGGCTTAGATGAATGTTTATCTGAAGCTGAAATGTTTACTTCTTGACTAAGTGCTGTCGTCTAAAGAGTATCCAAAACCACGAACAGTTTTCACTAAATTATCGTCACTGACAGATTTTATTGCTTTGCGAAGCCTACCGATGTGAACATCAACAGTTCTTGTCTCTACTTCTAAATTCTCTGTCCAGATTTTTTCTAATAACTGTGATCTTGAGAATACTCGTTTTGGAGATTCAAGTAAAACTTGAAGTAATTTGAATTCAAGTGGTCCAATTGATATTGCTTTATTGTCAACCTTTACACTCCGTCGATTAATTTCCATCTTTATTTTACCGTAGTTTAAAGTATCTGCTCCTTTTGTAGCTGAACGAATTCTTATTCCTGATCTTACACGAGCAAGCAATTCTTTTACAGAATACGGTTTAACAATATAATCATCTGCCCCCATGTCTAAGCCACGAACTTTATCTTCTTCTTCACCTCTGGCTGTGAGCATTATTAGGTGGCAATCTTTAGAATTTTTTGACCGTTTCATTTGCCGACAAACTTCTAGACCCGATATGTTTGGTAGCATCCAGTCTAATAATACTAAATCAATATCATGTTCTTTAAATAGTAATAATCCTTCCTCACCATCTTCAGCTTTTAAAACATCATATCCTTCAGCATTTAAGTTAAATGATAATAGCTCCATTTGTGAAGGTTCATCTTCAACAATTAGAATTAAACTTTTATTTGATGAAGTTCTCTGCATTGGGATTTTCGATATAAATAATAATTAATTACACTTTAATTGATTTGTCACAAAATTGTTACATAAAATTTATAACTGAGTGAATAATAATGGTTCTTTTAGAATCAGTCATTATTCTAAATTTGAGAGATCACAAAATGGTAAAAAAAGCTCGTATAAATAAAACATTAGATCGAGACCTTAGGAGTCGCGTATCCCTTGAGCAAGCAGCATTAGCCACGCGACAGCAATTCTTAGCCCCATCTATTGCATTTGCTTTTATAATACTTGCGGGTTTAATTGCTAGCCTTATTCTTGGATGGAATTCTGATAGTTACATTATCATTGCGGGAGCTGCTATCGGTGCGTACATGGCACTTAATATTGGTGCAAATGATGTTGCTAATAATGTAGGCCCAGCTGTTGGAGCAAATGCACTGTCAATGACAGGTGCGTTGATTATTGCTGCTATATTTGAAAGTGCAGGTGCGCTACTAGCTGGAGGAGATGTGGTTGGAACTATATCGAAAGGTATTATTGATCCATCTGCTGTTGGTGATCCAGAAACTTTTATTTGGGCAATGTTTGCTGCATTAATATCTGCTGCCTTATGGGTTAATTTAGCCACTTGGGTAGGAGCGCCTGTATCAACGACACACTCAGTTGTTGGAGGAGTTATGGGTGCTGGAATTGCTGCTGCAGGATTTGCTGCTGTTAATTGGCCAAAGATGAGTCAAATTGCTGCATCTTGGGTTATTTCACCTTTATTAGGTGGATTAATTGCAGCATTATTCCTTTGGTTTATTAAATCGCAAGTATCTGATAAAGATGATAAAATTGCTGCAGCAAGACGTTGGGTGCCTGTCTTGATTGCCATTATGGCAATGGCTTTTTCAACATATTTAGCAGTAAAAGGTGTTAAAAAAATAATTAAAATCGATCTTCAAACGGCTCTATTAATAGGTGGTATAGCAGCTGCACTGGCATATTTCATAACTAAACCAATAATTAAAAAACAGTCTGAAGGTAAGCCGAATACAAAAAAAACAGTACGAAACTTGTTCACAATTCCACTCGTATGTGCTGCTGCCATGCTCTCTTTTGCTCATGGCGCAAATGATGTTGCTAATGCAGTTGGTCCTTTAGCCGCAATTGTACATACCGTTGAAGCTGGAGAAGTAGTTTCTAAAGTTGCAATTCCTATATGGGTAATGGTTGTTGGCGCATTTGGTATATCTTTTGGTTTATTATTATTTGGTCCAAAACTTATTAGAATGGTTGGTGAGCAAATTACAAAATTGAACCCTTTGCGTGCCTACTGTGTTGCTTTGTCAGCAGCGATAACAGTTATAATTGCATCATGGTTAGGCTTGCCAGTGAGCTCTACACATATCGCAGTTGGGTCTGTTTTTGGCGTGGGGTTTTTCCGTGAAATTCATTGGAGAGTAACAACAAGTAATAACAAGGTAGCAGAGATAAAATCTATTGAAGAAAAAAAGCAAGACTCTAAAAAACGCAAGCATCGTAAATTAGTCCGGAGATCTCATTTTATGACTATAATTGCTGCTTGGGTAATAACTGTACCTGCAGCTGCAATTTTATCAGGCTTTATATTCTTAGGTTTGGTAAACTTTTTTGCATAAAGCATTTGAGAGTAGGGGTTTTATATTTATCGCTACCCTCAAATTCTAGAGCTAACTAAAACTTATTTTAATATTAATTTGATAATTCTGCCAAAACTTGGGCTGCTTCAGGAATTGGATAATGGTGATTGCCAATAAAAATTCCATTTTTATCAATATAATCAGCATTTGAAAGCTGCCCAGAATTACTTGAAATTTTATGTGGGATGTGTTTCATGACAGGATTTTTTAGAAAATTACCAGCAACTATTGGCCTACATTCGAAGCCTAATTCTGTTAACTTGTTCACAAAGTCGATACGAGAAATTTTTACGTTTGGTTTTAAAACTAAGGAAAAGCCGAACCAACTACTTTCACCTATTTCAGTTTGTAGAGTAAAAAGTGGATGTTCAGATAATTTATCTTGAAATATTTTTGCATTATTTCGCCGGCCTTCAATAAGTTGCGGCAATTTTTTTAATTGTTCTTTGCCTAATGCGCCAGACATTTCCAGAGGGCGAAGGTTATATCCGGGCAAAACAAAATTAAAACTTTCGTTAAATGAATCGTTACTTTTTGTACCTGTCACATGGTTTTCTTCTGGTAAATTTCTTGTCCAACCATGTGCTCTCATTGATAGCATTATGTGATATAATTCTTCATTATCAGTTACTACCATCCCACCTTCCATTGTGGATATATGGTGAGAAAAAAAGGTTGAGAAACTCCCTACATCAGCAAAAGTACCAGTTTTTTTACCCTCAAAAGAAGCCCCCATACTCTCGCAATTATCTTCAAGTAGAACAATATCTCGGCCTTTGATAATCCTCTTAATTTCACTAAAACAATTTGGATTGCCTAATAAATTTACTACCATAATTGCTCGAGTTTGATCACTAATAGCTGCCTCTAAAGCAACCAAATCATAATTTAATGAACCAATATCAATATCAACAAATTTTTGAATTAAACCATATTGACTTAAAGGATAATAAGTAGTCGACCAACTGACTGCAGGTACTATAATTTCGTCACCTGGTTTTAATTTGAGACGCTCATTTTTTGTGTAAAAAAGCGCTCCAGTCATTAACAGGTTTGCTGAAGATCCAGAATTAACCATTATTGCAAATTTAGTGTCAAAATAATCAGCAAATTGTTTTTCAAATTCTGATACTTCGGTGTTCATCGAAAACATTCCTGAATCTATAACCCTTTGAAGTGATTCATATTCTTTCTGATCCCATGTGGACGTTGCCAGAGGAAAGCGAGTTTTCATTTTTTTAATGTCTCCAAATAATACTTATATGTTTCTTTTAAACCAGTTTTAAGTGATGTTTCAGGTTTCCATCCCCATTTTGATTGTAAAGATGTATTAGACAGTTTTTTTATCATACCTACAGGTTTTGATAAGTCATGTGTGAATTTTCCATCCCAGTTCAAAACATCTGCAATAGTCTTATAATAATCGTTAATGCTATAATCATTACCTACACCAATATTCATATTATTTGGTAAAGAATCTAAGTTTTTTGCCGCACAAAATATAGCATCAGCTAGGTCTGCTGAATACATAAATTCACGTCTTGCATTACCATCCCCCCAAATTTGAACTGTTGGATGGTTTGCAATCTTAGCTTGGTGTATTTTGTGTATTATAGCTGGTACTAGGTGAGATCTATCTGGATCAAATTTATCATATAATCCATATAAATTGCATGGAATTAGCGTTTTATATTGATATTTTGGGTCTTCACGACGAATATATTCACACAACCTTGTGGATAAAATTTTTGCTATTGCATAACCTTCGTTTGTTGGCTCTAGTTCACCTTTTAGTATTTGGTCTTCACTCAATGGGTTTTGGGCCATTCGAGGATAAATGCAAGTTGAAGCAAGGTTAATTAAATTTTTAACACCCACTGATCTTGCACCCATTATAACATTTCTACCAATCATTAAATTTTTGTCTAAAAATTCCACTGGCTCAGAAATATTTGCTTTTATTCCTCCAACTTTTCCGGCAGAATGAACTATTAAATCAGGCATTTCATTTCTGATATATTTTTCACAGTCTAATGAGTTTGTTAAGTTTAACTCTTGACTTGATGGTGAAATAATCTTCCATGATTTTGCAAGTGAGTGGTTCAAAATATTTTGACCAACCATACCAGACCCACCTGTAAGTAATAGTTTTGGAAGCATATCTTAATCTTCTCGGGACTGATGAAATTTAAAGCCATGGGAAGTTAAAAGCCGCCCACTTTTAGCAAACTCAAGATCGGATAATACCATTTCTTTACACATTTCTTGTGCAGAAATAAGTGGCTCCCAACCAAGTTTCTCTTTTGCTTTGCTGGGATCACCAAGAAGTGTTTCAACTTCAGTTGGTCTGAAATAGCGAGGGTCAATTCTCATAACAACATCACCAACTTTAAGTGCTGGTGCATTTTCGCCCTTTATAGAACTGACAGTTGCAACTTCATTTATACCAGTTCCTGAAAACTCTAATGTTATGCCTAATTCAATTGCAGTCCAATTAATAAATTCCCTAACAGAATATTGCTTGCCTGTAGCAATTACAAAATCCTCTGGAACATCTTGTTGGAGCATCATCCACTGCATTCTGACATAATCCTTAGCATGCCCCCAATCTCGTAGGCTATCTATATTTCCCATGTATAAACAAGGGCTAAGGCCTTGTGCGACAGATGTTAATCCTCTGGTTATTTTGCGTGTTACAAAAGTTTCACCTCTTCGGGGACTTTCATGATTAAATAAGATTCCATTACATGCATATATACCATACGCTTCTCTATAATTTACAGTAATCCAATATGAATATAATTTTGCTACTGCATAAGGTGAACGAGGATAAAATGGGGTAGTTTCTTTTTGTGGTGTTTCTTGTACTTGCCCATACAGTTCAGATGTTGAGGCTTGATAAAATTTAGTTTTTTTCTCAAACCCTAAAAATCGTATAGCATCAAGTATCCGTAAGCTACCTATGGCATCGACATCTGCTGTATACTCTGGAGATTCAAAGCTTACAGCAACATGTGATTGAGCTCCTAAATTATATATTTCATCTGGTTCAACCTCAGAAATAATTCTTGTTAAATTTGAGCTATCAGATAAATCTCCATAATGTAATTTAAAGCGCGCCTTCTCTACGTGAGGATCCTCAAAAATATGGTCTATTCTTTGGGTATTAAATGATGATGCTCGACGTTTTATGCCATGGACTTCATAGCCTTTTTGGAGCAGAAATTCTGCTAAATAAGAACCGTCTTGTCCTGTTACACCTGTTATTATTGCTTTTTTCATTTATTTCCCTGAATTCACAATTTCAAATATAATTTTTTAATAATGTAAATTTACAGGTTCGTCTATGATATCAGTCTAAATCAGGTTTAATTAGTAAGTTAAATGGATATTATTATCCTTCATGTTTTATTAAATTCATCAAACATGAAGGATTAATTTTTATAATTGGTCATAAATTGGGAATTGGTCACAAAGTTTTTGAACTTTTGCTCTAACACTTGCTTCGACATCAGCATTACCATCAGCTCCATTCGCTGCAAGGCCGTCTAGAACCTCCACAATCAAATCTGCAATAGCTCTAAACTCTGCTTCACCAAATCCACGTGTTGTTCCAGCTGGAGTACCAAGACGTAAACCAGATGTTACCATTGGTTTTTCTGGATCAAATGGTATTCCATTTTTGTTACAAGTAATATGTGCACGTCCCAGAGCTTTATCAGCAATATTACCGGTCACACCTTTAGGACGTAAGTCCACAAGCATCACGTGTGTATCTGTTCCGCCAGTAACAATGTCTAAACCACCTTTTATTAACTGGTCTGCTAAAGCTTTAGCATTAAGAATTACTTGAGTTTGGTATTGCTTAAACTCAGGACGCAAAGCTTCACCAAATGCAACTGCTTTGGCTGCTATCACATGCATTAAAGGGCCACCTTGAATGCCTGGGAAAATTGCTGAGTTAAACTTTTTAGCTAAGTCTTCATTATTGGTTAAAATCAAACCACCACGTGGCCCACGTAAAGTTTTGTGTGTTGTTGTTGTTGCAACATCAGCATACGGAAATGGGCTTGGGTGTACGCCTGCAGCAACTAAACCTGCAAAGTGTGCCATGTCTACATGAAGGTATGCGCCTACAGAATCTGCAATCTCACGCATACGTTTAAAGTCGATTTGACGTGGAACAGCTGAACCACCCGCAATGATCATTTTTGGCTGATGTTCTGTTGCTAATGCTTGGACTTGATCATAATCCAACAAATTGTCTTCTTTGCGTACACCAAATTGAATTGCATTAAACCATTTACCAGATTGGTTTGGCTTTGCTCCATGGGTTAGGTGACCCCCAGCATCTAATGACATACCTAAGATTGTGTCACCAGGCTGTAAGAGCGCTAAAAACACACCTTGGTTCGCTTGTGATCCTGAGTTTGGTTGTACATTCGCAAACTCACAACCAAAGAGTTCTTTGGCACGATCAACTGCTAGGTTTTCAGCGATATCAACATATTGGCAACCACCGTAATAACGACGCCCTGCGTAACCTTCAGCATATTTATTGGTCATAACAGAGCCTTGAGCCTGCATCACCGCCTTAGATACTATATTCTCAGACGCAATAAGTTCTATCTCATCACGTTGACGACCTAACTCAGATGTTATGGAGCCAAATAGCTCTGGATCTCGTTGTGATAGCTCTTCTGTGAAAAAGCCCGCATCTCGTACTGTATTATTCATTTTATCACTCCTTGTTTATCCTGTCCAACCTAGTCCTGTTGCAATGCAATTCATACTTTGCAACAGGCATGGTGAAATGTGTTCATTGGTGTTTGATTTTCGGTGCTCTTTAAGTAATGAAACTTGTAAAGCATGGGATTGTTGTAATAACGGATCTTTACGTTTGATTTGAGATTGTAAAATAGGAAAACGTTTTGCAATTGTTTTATCTTTGCTAAGCCAGATTAACATATTAACTGTACGTCTATATTCATCTTTAATCTTATTAAAGATTTGATCTCTCGTAGTTTTATCTTTAACTAATTCGGCATATTTTTTGGCTATATCTAGATCGGTTAAATAAATTGATTTTTCAACTTCATCAACTATTAATCTAAAGATTCTAGCTTCTCTGAACATTAATTTTAATGTGGCGTCGCCAGCTTCACCACGGTATGATCTAAAAGTCTCAATAGCTGAGCCAAAACCATACCATCCAGTAATTAGATGACGATTTTGAGACCAAGCAAATACCCATGGAATAGCTCGTAAGTCATCTAATGATGAAGCCCCAAACCTTGTTTGTGGGCGCGATCCAATATTGAGTTTAGCAAGCTCTTTTACTGGACTAGCCTGTTCAAAGTAATTTATAAAACCATCTGTCTCCAATAGATTTCGGTAATGAGCTTGAGAAACTCCTGATAAAGCTTCTAATGCCTCATCATACTCTGGAGTTGCTACTAACTCAGGCTCATTATTGGAATATATTTGATGAAAAAGTACAGATGATGTAAGTAATTCAAGTTGGTGTGTTGCGGTTCCACGGTTTGCAAATTTCGATGAAACTACTTCTCCTTGTTCAGTTATTCTAAAGCATTTTCCAATACTTCCTGCAGGTTGTGCTGCAATTGCTCTTCCAGTTGGTGCGCCTCCACGACTTACTGATCCACCTCTGCCATGAAAAAAACTTACACCTGTTCCAATGTCATTCATGACACTGACAATATTTTTTTGAGCTTTATTTACTTCCCAAGTAGAACATATAAATCCTCCATCCTTATTTGAGTCAGAATAGCCTAACATTATTTCTTGAGATGAATTAAATTCTTTCATTGAGCGTTTTATTATTGGCATAGAAAGGTAATTTTTTAAAATATTTGGTGCTGCTCGTAGGTCGTCGATTGTTTCAAATAATGGAACAAGTTTTAGGTCAATTATGTCAGACCCTGATGGTCCTGATGAAAGTCCAGCATATCTGGCAATCAACATGATTCCTAATAAGTCATCTTCTGAGCGTGTCATTGATAAAATAAATGAACCTAAACACATTGGATCTACACTATTCCTAGACTCTTTTATGACTGAAAATAATTCGAGTAGTTCAAAAGTAGTTTCTTTTAAATCTCCTACTTTTGGGTTGATTATTTGTGCAGATTTTAATTCTTTCTGAATTCTTATTGACCACTCATTAGTCCCATATTCAATTTTTTCTAAATTAAGATGTGACCAAATGTCAGATATAGCATCAGTTGTGACATCACTATTTTGTCGAATATCTAATGACATAGTCCTAAAGCCACATGCTGAATGAAGCGCTTGAATAGGTCTAATATATTGATTTGAGATTTCTTTGGCAGCAGAAGATAGTATCTTATCAATTAAATCTATATCTTTTCTAAATTCTTCACATGAAGCATATGGTATAGCACCATTTCTTGGATTAATTATTGCTTCAAGGCGGAAATCCATTGCTGTTAATGACTTGCGAAATACCTCACCTTGGTTACGTTTGGAAATGTATTGTAACATGCCAGACCTCATAACAATGCTTGAAAGAGATACTAGAGTATTTTGATCAAAAGAATGACTATAGGCACTTACAGAGATATTTTTTATTGCAGTATTTAATTTATTTCTTATTGCATCGATCGCAGTTTTTTTGTTTGCAGTTATTGCTTGTTTAGTAATTTGTGCAGTCACTTTTATGTGGCCATCCCGGTCACCGCCAACCCATGAATGAAATTGTATTGAAGGGAAAATTTTTTCTTTAATAGGTTTAATGCCAACTAACGCTCTTCTAAACCGTTCATCTACATCTATTTGAGCCTGAAAAATTGCATTTTTGAAAAATCTATTTGCCCAATTAATTTCTTCAGCAGGAGTTGGCCTCTCTAAACGAAGTTCTCCTGTTAGCCAAAGCATATCAATTTCATTTCTTAAATTCTCAATATGTTTTTCTCGTTCAAATGGGGTCCAACGAGTTGACTCTAAGTCAACAATTGCACGGTAAATTCTTCTGTGTATGTCAAGTATAGTTTCTCTTTTCCCCTCAGTTGGATGAGCTGTTATAGTTGGGGAAATCTGGGTCTTGAAAACATCATTAGGAATTTTACTTAAATCAATATTATGTTCTTTAAGGCGTTTAAAAGTGCTAGCAAAAGTTCCTTTTACTGCATCTTGCCCGCGTTCACTTTCGATCTTACGTCGAGCGCGAACTAAGATATTTTCTTCAGCAATTCGTAATAAGTGAAACCATATGTTCGTTGCATGAAGAAAATTTTGCCTCAAATCATTATCTGTTTCTTTAAGAATATTTTTATCTGCTAAAACAGGAATTATATCTGGTGCCCGTCTTTCTGCGACTTCACATAATAGTGTCCATAATAAATGTCGTAACCAACTACTGTAATGTGTATTTTTACCAAATATTTCAGCTTTTTTGGCAACTTCTATAGATAATGTATGAACTTGACTTACCATTATGCAACCCGATCTCTGGGTACTTTACCTTCAAAGAAATCTGCAATGTTATCTAAAACTCGAAAACCCATAGCTTCACGTGTTTCTTGAGTTGCACTGCCTAAATGAGGAAGTAAAATAGCATTTTGAAATTTTAATAAACCTGGGTTTATATTTGGCTCATCATTAAAAACATCTAATCCAACTGCAGCAATTTGATTTTCTCTAAGTGCTGAAATTAAAGCTTCATCATCAACAACTTCGCCTCGAGCTGTATTAATCAAAATTGCAGTATTTTTCATTTTTTTAAATTGCTTTGAACTTATAAGATGTTTGTTTTCTGTTCCACCAGGACAATGAAGCGAAATGAAATCAGATTTTTCAAGAAGCTCATCAAGATTATCAACTTGTTGAGCATTTGTTCGTATAAGAACATCATTATTAATTTTTGATCTATTTTGAACAATGATTTTCATGCCAAAACCAAAGTGAGCTCGTTTTGCAACTTCGCGCCCAATACGTCCATAACCAATAATACCCAATGTTTTTCCGGTTATTCGTGTTCCTATTAGATGGTTAGGTCGCCATCCTGACCAATTGCCGCTCCTTACTTCTCGCTCACCCTCACCGGCGCGCCTTGCAGCCATTAACATTAAAGTTAATGTAATATCAGCCGTACAATCAGATAATACATCTGGAGTATTACTAACCGTAATACCAGCAGCTTTAGCAGCCGGTATATCTATGTGTGAATAACCTACACCATAATTACCAAAAATTTTTGTACGTGGATTTTTTACTTCAAAGACATCAGAACTGATTTTATCAGTCACAGTTGGTAAAATAGCATCATAAACTGATAAGGCCTCTTTAAATGCAGTGGTTGAAAGTGGCTCATCTGATATGTTGAATGTAACATCATATTTTTGTTTCATTACATCCTCAACTGCCTGAGGCCAGCGTCTTGATACAAGTATTTTTGGTTTTGTCATTGAGAGACCTCTTACATTAAATTAGCAATTGTTTCGCCGATTACTGAGGGATGTTCAGCTACTGTTACTCCAGCTGCAGATAATATCTCTACTTTTTCACTGGCACTTTCACCAAAAGCAGAAATAATAGCGCCTGCATGACCCATTGTTCTACCTTTTGGTGCGGTTAATCCGGCTACATATGCTACAACAGGCTTTGTCATATGGTCGCGAATATATTCAGCAGCTTCTGCCTCTTGGGGCCCACCAATTTCTCCAATTAATGCAACGATAGTAGTTTCAGGGTCATTTTCAAATAACTCCAAAATATCTCTAAATGATGAGCCATTTATTGGATCGCCTCCGATACCAACTGAGGTTGATACCCCTATGTCTAGAGTGGCAAGTTGTGAAGCTGCTTCATAACCAAGTGTCCCTGACCGGCCAACTATTCCAACAGGTCCCTTTTTATAAATATGAGGTGGCATTATGCCTAAAAAGCTTTTTCCAGGTGATATAGTCCCTGCACAATTTGGACCTGTTAAAACCATCCTGTTTTCTTGGCGATAACGTTTCATATATCGCTTTACTCGCATCATATCCTGAGCTGGAATACCATCAGTAATACTTACACAATATTTTATACCAGCGTCAGCTGCTTCCATTATAGAATCTGCGGCGAATGGAGGTGGAACAAAAACCAGACTAGCCTCTGCGCCTGTTGCTTGCACTGCATCTTTTACAGTATCAAAAACAGGAACTCCTTCTACTATTTCTCCGGCTTTGCCTGGTGTAACACCTGCAACCACATTGGTGCCATATTCGATCATTTCTTTTGTGTGGAATCGTGCCATTTTTCCAGTAATTCCCTGGACAAGAACTTTTGTTTTTTCATCAATAAAAATACTCATGAGATTGCTTTCAGTTTAGTAATTGTTGGTTGGTCAGCTTTCCAGGCCGAGACTGCTCTATCAGCAGCTTCTTTTAGTGTCGCAGCTCTGATTATTGGCAACCCACTATTTGCAAGAATTTTTTGCCCTTCTTCAACATTTGTGCCTGAAAGCCGAACAATTACAGGAATATTGATTGGATCGTCTTTTAGTGCTTGGACGACACCTTTAGCCACCCAATCACACCTATTTATTCCAGCAAAAATATTAACTAAAATAGCTTCTACTTTTGTGTCTGATCTTACCAAGCGGAATGCTTTTGCAACTCTTTCTGGTGTTGCCCCACCTCCGATATCTAAAAAGTTTGCAGGCTCACCTCCTGATAATTTAATAGTATCCATTGTTGCCATAGCTAAACCAGCACCGTTAACGATGCAGCCAATATTTCCGTCTAGACCTACATAGCTTAAACCTCTATCAGCAGCATTGCTTTCTCTTGGGTCTTCTTGGCTTTTGTCACGTAGTTCAGATATTTTTGGGTGTCTGAACAACGCATTATCATCAAATGTCATTTTGGCATCTAATGCCATAATTTGATTATCTTTTGTCACTACTAGTGGATTAATTTCTATCATCGTTGCATCCAAATCACGAAATGCATTAAAGCAACCCATTAATGTTTTAACCATGTATTGAGTAAGGGAAGGTTCAATTCCTAGTTTGAATGCTATTTCCCGTGCTTGAAACTCAACCAACCCAACAGCTGGATCTATAGATGCTCTAACAATTGACTCAGGTCTTTCATCTGATATTTCTTCAATCTCCATTCCACCTTCAGAAGATGCAACAATCATTATTCTTTGTGTTGTACGATCAAGAACAAATCCAAGATAAATTTCGCGATCAATAGGCACACCTGCTTCGACATATAATCTGTATATACCTTTTCCCTCAGGTCCTGTTTGATGAGTTACAAGTTTACGCCCCAACATCGAAGAAGCAGCTTCTAATATTTCGTTATCATTTGAGCAAAGCTTTACTCCACCAGCTTTGCCGCGGCCACCTGCGTGAACTTGAGCTTTTATAATCCATTTATCACCACCCATTTCGCGTGCTCGATAAGCAGCTTGTTCAGGGCTATAGGCTAATCCCCCATTAGGAACTTTAACTCCAAAATCACTTAAGATCTCTTTGGCTTGATATTCATGAATATCCATCTGAATTTCTCCTATTGTGCTGCAATCGCCTGATTATAATATGTTTCTAAGTCATCATTAATATTATCAATATTTAGATTTGCACCCATTCGGTTCATTGCTATAGCAAAGCGGTTTACAATTTCTGTAATCGCAGATTGTGTGAGTTGATTTAGGATGCCAATTCGTACTTGGACTGGTGAAGACAGTGTTGGCCAAATGCCAAAGTTTTCCGCTCTGCACGCTTGAACTAATTCCATTTCACGTCCTGACATATTCTCAGGTAAATTTAATACCAACAAACTTGTCATATTAGATGTAACGTTGCAGCCCATTGAGACTATAGCTTTTCTTAATGCATTTTCATGAAAAATATAATCATCTGCTCTTTTGGATAGACCATATTGAAGTGTAATTCTTAAGGCTTCATGAAGTGCTGCAACTGCATATCCTGAATGAGTTCTATGATACCCACCCTTTTCGACATCTTGTCCGTCTACTATTCCCCAATGCCTAGCTTCCATAATTGGGTGGTGAACATAGGAATAACTTCCTGAAGCTATTAGAACTTCAATATATTTGTCTGTGAAACTGACTGGGGCATAAGTTAATGGTAAGCACATTACGCCTTTTTGTGGGCATGAAGCCCATCCCGCAACGCCTTTAAAATCATCTATAGCAAAGTCTTCAACTCCTAATGACGAAACTGCATCAATAAGGCCTAAGGCATTATGTTTGACACATGCATCTGAAAACCCTTGAAGATCGTTTATGCGCCCTGATCCAGTTTCCCAATGTGCCATAAATGCCCATTTTGGTTTATGCTCTTTCAAAGCGGCTTCAACCATATCTCCAGTAACTGATTGTCCGTGAGGTATTTCAATTACTGTAACGCTGGCTGCTGTAGGATTTAAACTATCTTTAGCTAACTCTTCTCTAGTTGCAGCTTTCATTCGTATAGTTAAAGCATCAATACCTGAGAAAGTACCATTTGAAAAAGCAACAACTGTATCGCCTGGCATAACTGCACTGAACATACAGTCTAAGCCACTCCAACCCGTTCCAGCGACACCAAATGTATGAATATTTTTTGTGCCAAACAAATCACGCAGCATGAATTTACATTCAACCATTCCTCGTAAAACTGTTTCATGCATGTGGTCTGCTATTCCGGCACTTGCAAACCTTGCTAAAACTCGCGCATCAGTGTTGCCAGGCCCAGGACCCGCTGCAAGTGTGTTTGGAATTTCAAGTTGTGGAAAAATATTACTATCAGTCATTTAAATCGCTCCATTTGGTTGTTATCTTAAAAAGAGCATATCCATAAAAATGGCACAACATGCTAAACTACCGTTATGGGCTTGCCAAATGGGTGGTTTAAAAACTATACTTAGGTATGGTTTTTAACTAAATCTATGAAAAGTGTCTGAAAATGGGTAGGTTTTTCATAGCTTACTGGAGGAATTATACAATTGAGTTTTAATATAAAAAATCAAATTAAGGTTGTTTTAGCTGAGTCGAATCCCATGATTTTATCAGCTATGTCTGAGAAATTTTCATCTGATCAAAGAATTTCTCTCATTTCAACCGTCACTACTGCTGAAGATTTTTTATCAACTGTTTTGCGTGTTCCAGTGGATTTAGGAATTATTTGTTGGACTTTGCCGCAATTGGGCGGAGAAAAAATTATAGAGGTCTTGCGTGAAAATCCATCAGCTCCAAAAATTTTAGTTTATTCCCAAAACCATTCTCTTGATGTTTCGCGCAGAGCACTAGCTGCAGGTGCGGCTGGATTTTGTAATGACGAACAAACTGTGGATGAACTATTGGAGACGGCGATAACGGTTGCTTCAGGAAAGATGGTTTTTCCATTTATGGATGTTCGCGAACTACAAGATGATCCATTGTTTATGCTCACAAAACGCGAAAGAATGATCTTACAATTACTTGCTGATGGCTCATCAAATAAAGAGTTAGCTGATAGCATGACAATTTCGATAAACACGGTCAAATTTCATCTCTCAAATTTATATGAAAAATTAGGTATAAAAAATCGCTCACAAGCTATATCATTTTTCTATTCAAGACGATTAGATCAGCTGCACGAACCTGAAGGTGGAATGGCACTTCGAACTAATTAATTTTAAAATTTCTGTAAAAAAAATGTGTTGACAAACACCTAAATAATCTGTTTTCAAATCCAACCCTATCAGGAACGATAAAATATAGGGGTAAAAAAATATGAGTTTTCACACAATAGAACCGGCAAAAGCAAGGTTAAATAGAAGCGAACTTGCTGTACCAGGTAGTAACGTGCAAATGATTGAAAAGGCTGCAAAATCTTCAGCAGATGTTATATTTTTAGACATGGAAGATGCCGTTGCACCAGCAGATAAAGAACAGGCAAGAAAAAACATAATTGAAGCCTTAAATGACATTGACTGGGGAACTAAAACTATGTCGATCCGGATCAACGGACTGGATACTCATTACATGTACAGAGATATTGTTGATGTAGTCGAACAGGCTGGTACAAGGCTAGATTTGATTATGATTCCTAAAGTTGGAACGGCCGCGGATGTCTATGCAATTGATATGATGGTGACACAAATTGAGGATGCAAAAGGGTACAAAAAAAGGATAGGTTTTGAACATATAATTGAAACAGCTTTAGGTATGCAAAATGTACATGAAATAGCCTCAGCTTCTAAGCGAAATGAAAGCCTACATTTTGGTGTTGCTGACTATGCTGCAAGCACTCGTGCTCGTACCACAATTATTGGTGGCGTTAATCCTGATTATTCTGTTTTAACCGACCCAGATGAAGATAATGCAAGACAAATTCATTGGGGTGATATGTGGCATTATGCTATCTCTAGAATGGTTGTGGCTGCCCGAGCAAATGGTTTGCGACCTGTCGATGGACCATTTGGTGATTTTTCGGATTCTGATGGATATATTGCTGCTGCTAAACGTGCTGCTGTATTGGGTTGTGAGGGTAAATGGGCAATACATCCAAGCCAAATTACACTTGCAAATACAGTAATGAGTCCATCTGAGTCAGAAGTAGATAAAGCAAATAGGATAATTGAAGCTATGAAAATAGCTGCTTCAGAAGGTAAAGGTGCAGTATCATTAGATGGGCGACTTATTGATTATGCATCCATACGTCAGGCAGAAGTTTTAGTTGAAAAAGCTAATCAGATTGCTGCGAACTAATGGCTAATTTTCAAAACATTGTATCAAATACCTTCAGGGAAAATGCAGAAAAAGCATTTTACGCTGGTATTAAAGCAGCAGATCCTGAGATTGCTTTATCGAATGCGATTAAAATAAATCCTATTCCAGCTATTTCAAAAAAGGGAAAATTTATTGTAGTTTCTGTTGGAAAAGCAGCATGCAAAATGGCAAATTGTTTAATCAATAATTTACCAGAAAATGCTAACTATAATGCTATTGCTGTTACAAATTTTGAAAATGTTATTGAAGTAGAGGGATGCGTAGTAATGGGCGCATCCCACCCTATACCATGTGAAGATGGGCTATTAGCTGGGCGTGAAGTAATTAAAAGATTGAAAAAAGCAACAAAAGACGATGTTGTCATAATGCTCGTAAGTGGTGGAGCATCGGCTTTATTACCTGCTCCTGTAAATGCTATTAATTTACATGACAAAATAAAATTAAATGAAATTTTGCTTTCATCTGGATTTGATATTTACCAAATGAATTTAGTAAGACAGTCTGTTTCACGTTTAAAAGGAGGGGGTGTTCTTAAATTTGCATACCCAGCAAAAGTTTGTAGTTATATTTTATCGGATGTGTTGGGAGATGATTTAAGTGTCGTAGGGAGTGGCCCAAGTATAACTCCTCTAGGATCTGTTGCTGATGCAAGAAGATTATTAATTAATGAAGGTATATTTACGAAATTACCAAATAGAATTCGTGAATATTTAGAAAATTCATCATTTGGTAGTATTAGGTTAAATGATTTAGATGCAAATTTAATTGCTGGTAATGCTAATAGTGTAGCTGCAATGGCAAAAGACTTAGGCGCAAAAATTATTGCAGATCCTTTAATAGGTGATGTAAAAGATGCAGTGCATAAAATAATTGCGGAAATAAAATCTTTCAGAGAAGATGAATCTTTTGCAATCGCATTTGGTGGTGAAACTACTGTAAAATTAATTGGAAATGGCAGGGGTGGTCGTAATCAAGAGCTTGCAATACGTTTTGCGATTGAAGCTGACAAAATTTTATTTAACCGACAATGGTGTTTTCTTAGCGGTGGTACTGATGGTATTGACGGCCCTACTGATGCAGCAGGAGGCTTGGTTGATAACGGCACTTTATCAAGAATAAAAAATAATAAAAAATCAGTAAAGAAGCTGCTGGAAAATAATGATAGTTATGAAGCGTTAAGAATTTCTGGTGATTTAATTTTTACAGGAGCGACGGGGACTAATGTTGCTGATTTACAATTACTTATTGTTGGTAAATCAGAAACTTAATTTATTAATCTGCACCTTCGATAATCATTAAGTCTGTTTCAGAACATTCATCTCTTACTGATTTGGCTTGCTGATATTCATCACTTAAATAAAATGTTCTTGCAGCATCGATACTATCAAATTCAATCATCATGACAACACCTTCAACATTACCTTCGTGACGTTCTGCTCCTGGCCCCCTTGCAAGCACTTTTCCACCATGTGCTTTTATAACAGGTCCAGCCATTCCTGAAAAAGATGCAAATTTTTCTTTGTCTTTTACTCGGATGTTCGCAACTAAGTATCCTTTAGGCATGTTAATGCTCCTTTTATCTAAAAACTTTGTATCGATAGTTAACATGTAAAATATTATTGTGAAGCATTAACTAATTATATTTATACCCACCAATTAGATTTTCGCTCATCAGGCGTTGTTCTAAAGTTCCTCGAGCTACAGAGATTTTTTGAAGATATTTTTCTTTTTTATATAGAAATTTTCTAGTGATATTAATTGCTTGGGAACTTGAAATTAATGAAAATTTAAAAGTATCGCCAGCTCTTAATTGTGAAAGGCGGTCTATGTCAGATGATATTACTGTAGCAATTTTTGGGTAACCACCTGTAGTTTGGTGATCTGCAAGAAGAACAGTTGGAGTACAATCGCCTGATACTTGAACAGATCCACGAATAATTGGTTCTGAAGGTATTGAAAGTGCATTATTTAGTTCCAATTTTGGTCCCTTTAGCTGCATTCCCATTCTATCATAATTTTTAGAAACTTCGAATATATCACGTGTAAAACGTTCAACAGAAGGCTTCATAAAATGCTGTTCTTGAGGTCCAAGAACAGCCTGAATTGGTCCCTTTAGATAAAATTCTGGTTTTAAAATTGCTCCAATACGATTTTCTTTGATTGATGGATTGTCGATAGTAATTTTTTGGCCAGATTTTAAAAAGCCACCACCAAATCCAGATGTTGAATGAGTAGCATCGCTACCAAGCCAATTTTTTGCATTGATTTTCCCAGAGAAAGCTAAATATGCCCAACTCCCTGCATCACCGGCTCGAATTGAGAGCCGCTCTCCTTTTTGGATTGTTAAAACTGTCCAAGAAGATATTTTTTGATCTTGATATTCAATTGTAAAATTACCCCCTGTAATTGCAATGCTTATTGGCCCTTCTTTGCATTGTAAAATAAGCCCACCTAGTGATATTTCTATGGCTGTTTGGTTTTTCTCATTTCCAAGTGCAGCATTTGCTGCTTCAAATGAGACTCTATCCATTGGGCCAGATGCTGAAACTCCATAGCGCATATTGCCAGGTCGACCCATGTCTTGAATTGTAACAAGTGGGCCGGCAAATGGTATAGAGAATTCAACCTTATACATATTGATTTGCTTTCTTGAGCTGTTCAAAAGTAGCAATATCGATGCGTTTAAAGTTTACTTGATCACCAACATCAAAAAGGAATGGTTTTTTAATATTATTTCTGAGAATTAAGGTGGGAGATCTACCGATTATTGACCACCCAGTTGGCATATTTAAGGTTGTAACTAAACATTGTGATCCAGCTATTATAACACTGCCAGCGTCTACATCACGAATTGCTGACGTTTTTCTTGGTATGTTTATTTTATCAGACACACCAGACAGATATGCGTATCCAGGCGAGAATCCATACATAAGAACATTGTAACTGCCACTTAAGTGAGCGTTAATTACTTCATCTTTTGATAATCCACAGATTTTTGAAATAGTTTCCAGATCCTTAGAAAAGGTTTCTTCATAACAAATATGCACATCCCTTTTAGTACCTTTAAATTTGTTTTTTTTCATACTTTTCATATTATCCAAAATACTTTTTTGGATAATTATGTGATCTGTAATTAATGGGTCAAATGTTATTAAAAGATTAACGATTGCTGGAACTGTTTCTAATAGCCCTATAGGTGGATTTGATTTAATTGAATTATCTAAGGCTACTACTAAAGAATGCACGCTTTCACTGAAATCATTTGAAAACGATACAAGTAATGCATGATCAGCAATTGCTTTAAATGTTGGTTTTTCAATCAGCATAATTTTGAAATGAATCTAGGCCTAATAATTTATTTTAAATTATACATTTATATAGAGTAAAGTTTAAGTATCTTTTTGCTTGGTTGTTTAAAAGTTAATAGAGAAAAGCATTTATGTTTTTCTAAATCTTATTTAGTATGTCTATGCCTTGTTGTTTAAAGAAATATAATAGATCTATGAATACCCAATTTTCTTTTAATTTATCACCTTCGCGGCGATAAATATCGATTACTCGAAATTCACCAATTTGATTACTGGGAGGTAAGTCTAAATAACCACCGGTTGGTTTTGCTGTAAAATTTGGCCATCCAAAGAAACCACCATAATTTCCTTCAGATATCCGAGCTATATGACCAGTTCCAGTTCTGTCACTAAATGCTGCACGAAAAGGTCCTGAATGTTGTTTAGCATATCTCTCAATTGTATAGGTCGATCCAATTCCAGCGGGCCCCCACCAAATCATATCATCATGCCAACTACGTGCAAGTTCCTCAACCAATGGTAATCCGCTATCCCACTGGCCTAAATCTTCAATCATAAAATTTATTGCATCCATTGTTTTTTTACTTTCAGCAACGGCTGCGTCAGAAAAAAGTAGTGCATCATGAGGAGCTGGCCCTGGTTGTATTATGTGAGCTGCTTTTTGATCAGAAAATGGAGAATATCCGGCCTGAATCATTAAATGTGGAATATCAAAATAAAATGCTGTTTCAGAAATTTTTCCATTTTCGACCTTATGAAATTCTGCATATCTTAGCATTGTTAATTTTTTTGTTGGTTTAATACCCAGCCATGGAAAATCAAATAATCCTATTAAATGCCCCATGGAGCAAACCCATATAGACGAATTATTATCTATGAAATTGGTACCAGCAAAAAATACATCTTCTCGCCTTTGCATGCTAGTCAAAGCTTGTTTAAAGGGCTTCCAAAATATTTCAGAAATTTGATTTATATCTGTTTGTAGACCAAAGGGGTGAAATCCTCGCCATATGTAATTTGATGAAGTAAAGCTCTCTAAAACGTGGGTGATTCTAGAGCTAGGCGCTGAATCTAATGCTTTGTAATAATCAATTATAAGGCGCTTTTCACTTTGGTAGCCAGACATATATAAATTCTTTTCGTTATTTTTAGCGATATATCAATAATATAGAGCAAGAGGCTTATTTACATAAATTTATTGTTGCAGAAACAAAAATGAAAGTCTATCTTTTTTGCAAACGTATGCAAAAGTGGTCTCAGACTACTAGGGGGAAATGCATGGCAGAAATAAAACTTCATAATTTATCAAAGAGATGGGGATCTTTTGTTGGAGTTGATAATCTTAATTTAACCATAAAAGATCAAGAGTTTCTGGTACTTTTAGGGCCTTCTGGATGTGGCAAAACTACTACTATGCGTATGATTGCTGGCTTAGAGGATGCCACTGATGGTGATATAATGATTGATGGTAAGCGTGTTAATGATTTGGATCCAAAAGATCGAGATGTAGCTATGGTTTTCCAATCTTATGCACTTTACCCAAATATGAATGTATATGAAAATATAAGGTTTCCATTAAAAGTTCGTAAAATACCTGAAATTGAACATGAAGAGCGTGTAATGCGTGCTTCTTCAATGGTAGAATTAGATGAATTCTTACATCGAAAGCCTGCAGAATTATCAGGAGGGCAGAGACAAAGAGTTGCCCTGGCTCGCGCCATTGTTCGTGAGCCTAATGTATTTCTGATGGATGAGCCGCTGTCCAACTTAGATGCAAAGTTAAGAGTTTCAACAAGAGCTCAGATTAAAAACTTAAGCCATGAGTTAAAGGTAACAACTATTTATGTGACCCATGATCAGATCGAAGCCATGACACTTGCTGATCGAGTTGTGGTAATGAAGGATGGCATTGTTCAACAAGTAGGAAGTCCCACAGATATATATGATCACCCAGCCAATTCATTTGTTGCAAGTTTTATAGGATCACCTGCAATGAACCTTGTTCGAGGTGAAATTGTTAATAAAACCTTTAAAGGCGATTTTATAAAGATTTCAGGTTTTACTAAAATGGATGGGCCTATTCAATTAGGCTTCCGAGCTGAAGATGCTTCGATTGTAAAAGATGGTGGTGAAATTCATGCAGCAGTTTTTGCAATGGAGTTACTAGGTGATGCTACAATGATTACAGTTCGTGTAAATAAAGAGTTAGTATCAGTAAAAGCTGCAAAAGATTACCGTGCACAGATAGGAGATATGGTTCGTATATCAGTGCCAAAAAGAATTTGTCATTTGTTTGATGATCAAACAGGTGGTCGAATAGGGGATTAGCCCCCTAAAATAATCCCCCAAAAAAAGGGGTCCAAAAGATATATTCTATTGAGTGTATCTACAACAAAAATAGGGAGTAACTTATGTTTCTAAAGACAATAACATTCGCGGGAGCGTTCGCGCTTTTGGGAAGTTCAGCAATAGCTGACTGTGGAATTTCTGGCGGTAATGTCAGCATTCTTTCAAATGATTTCCCAGCAATTCAAGCTGTAACTGCAGAAGCTGCCAAGTGTGCAGGTAATGGAGTAACAGTTGAAACCAATTTAACAAAAGACCACAAAGATATAATGGTTGCAGCACTAACTGCAAATCCATCACAGTATTCTTCTGTAATAGTATCAAATTCTACGCTAGTCACTTTGATGAATGATGGTTTAGTAAGATCTCTTGATGATTTGGTAGCAAAGCATGGCTCTGGATTAAATAAAAGCCAATTAATTACGGTAAATGGCAAAGTTATGGCTGTTGCATTTATGGCTAATGCCCAACATTTATTTACTAGAACTGATATGTTGGAAAAAGCTGGTGTAAGCAATATACCTGGAACCTATGAAGAAGTTATTTCTGCAGCTGATGCAATCCGAAGTGCTGGACTGTTAGAATATCCTGTTGCTTTAAACACTAAAGCAGGTTGGAATTTAGGTGAAGAATTTGTGAATATGTACATGGGAACAGGTGCAGATTTATTTAAATCTGGAACCGCTGAAGTATCCATAAATAATGATCATGGTGTTGCAACTCTTAATATGCTTAAATCTCTTGTTGCTTATTCAAATCCAGATTTTTTAACTTATGATTCAAACGCTACTCAAGCAGAATGGGAAGCTGGAAACTTAGCATTAGCAACAATGTGGGGCTCTAGAGGAAGCGCGGTACTTGACGGAGAAGGTTCAGTAGATGGTGTATCTTCAAATACTGTTCTTTCGTCTGCTCCATTGTGGGGCAATGGTGCAAGACCTGCATCTACACTTTGGTGGGATGGCATAGGTATTTCTACAAATGTATCTGACGAAGATGCAGAGGCAACATTTATTGCTTTAATGAACGGAATTTCATCTGACATGGTTAAAGCAAATAATGATGCGGCTGTATGGTTAGTTGAAGGTTATAAGCCAAGTCCTGCATCTGCTGGAGTTTCTGAAACTGCTGCTAATGGTGCTGCACCTTATCCAATGTTGCCATTTATGGGAACTTTACATGGTGCGCTAGGTGGAGAAATTTCTGATTTCTTACAAGGTACTGAGAGTGCAGAGCAAGCTTTAGCAGATGTTGAAGCTGCTTATACTACTGCTGCTAAAGAAAAAGGTTTCTTAAAATAAACTCACAGGAGGAAGTGTAATGCTTCCTCCTATTTTAAATTATTTCTGGCGATCAAGATGAAAAACCGTACTTTTTTTTGGTTTATATTACCTTCTTTAATAACAATGTTGTTATTTATTGCGTTACCTATTGTTTCAGTAGTCGTGCAATCACTCCATATTGAGCATGAAGCAGTTTTGAATGAAGTTGAAAACTGTGGACCTTTTGGTTGTAAGAAAGAATTAGTTATAGATGTCGAAGAAACAAAAAAACTAAAATTAGAAAACCCGCTTGGAAAGTTTAATGGATTTGGGACATACACAAACCGAAACCACTTAGCATTTAAAGAAATTCAACAGGCTTGGATTGAAAGTGAAGGCTTTATAAGTTTTATATCAATGAGCCTAAATTTACCATTCTACCGAGCTTTAGCTTTTACTCTAACATATACATTTATAGTCACACCTTTTGTCTTATTTTTTGGTTTTTTAATTGCACTAGGTGTAAATAGTTTGCCTAAGGTTATGAAAGGTCCAACTATTTTTATTTCATTACTACCAATGATTGTTACACCACTCATCGGTTCTTTAATTTTATTTTGGATGATTGATGCACAAGGAATTATTGGCTCAATTTTGCAAGAAATTTTTGATGATCCAAATCTGTCTTTAAAAGCATCACCATTGCTTACTTGGATAATGCTTATGGTTTATGGCGTATGGCATTCATCTCCATTTGCTTTCATAGTATTTTATGCAGGGCTACAGACTGTTCCTAGTGATACTATTGAAGCAGCAATGATAGATGGTGCATCACGCTGGGAGCGCACAAAATATGTAGTTCTTCCTCACTTAATGCCACTGACTATATTTATTTTATTAATCCAGTTAATGGATAATTTTCGAGTATTTGAGCCAATAGTAGGCTTTTCTGCTCAAGCAAATGCAACTTCACTTTCATGGATTATTTATAATGATATTTCTAATAACGAAGATCAGTTTTTTGGATCCGCAGGAGCAACATCAGTTCTAACTATTATTGGTGTAAGTGTTTTATTAATACCAGTTCTAATTCGGACATGGCGAGAATTTAATAGGAAGGTTGTGTGATGCCTAGTATAGCTCAGCGACGTTCGCCAGTTTTAAATATGATAATATGGGGGCTTGTTTTAGTTTGGATTATTGCAGCAAGCTTTCCTTTTTTCTGGACGCTTTGGGGTTCTTTTAAGGTCCAAGGCGACTTTTTCTCAAAAGCGGATTGGACAAACGCTATTACTGGAGTTCGAACACAAGTCGAAACTGGTGGTGCTTTCACAGGGAGTGGTTATTTCGGTGCGTGGATTACAAAAAGTTTTTGGTTAGCTGCAATTAACACAGGAATTATTGTATTTTCTGTAGTTATTATTTCACTTACGCTTGGTACTTTAGGTGGATATGCATTGGCGAGATCAGGAAAAAGATATGCATTTTATCTATTAATGTTAGCATTAGTCTTTAGAGCAATGCCTCACATAACTTTGGTTTCAGGGTATTTGCTTCCATTTTTTGAATGGAATCTTTGGGGGCATATTCCTACTGCGATAATTGTTATGGTAGCAATAAATCAACCTTTTACATTATGGATGTTACATAGTTTTTTTCTTAATATACCAAAAGACTTAGATGAAAGCGCTATGGTAGATGGGTGTACTCGCTTTCAGGCATTTCGCCACGTAATTATTCCTGTAATGTGGCCCGGAGTTGTAACAACAGGCTTATTCTCGTTTCTTCTAGCTTATAATGATTTTACTGTAACAGCCACATTATTAAGCCAAGCTAATCAAACAATGGTTCCAAAGATTGCAAGTTTTTTAGGAACAACACAAACAGAGGGTAATGTAATGTTTGCTGTTGCTGCAGTGGTATCAGCGACGGCTCCATTATTTATTTTAATTTTATTTTTTCAACGCCAAATTGTAAGTGGCTTAACTGCGGGAGCTGTAAAAGGATGAGTGGGTTACGACCAAAACAAGCAGAGTTAACTCAAAATACAGATATGTCCAAAACTGAGGAAACTCGTGCGGTAATTGAAAATATGGTGGATGGACTAAATGATCACCGTATAGCTGATATTGGAGAATTTTTTAGCCAAGGCTTTAGCTGGATGGGTAATGCCGGATGTGGAACGAAAAATGGAATAAAAGAATTTCAAGAAAACTGGCAGAAACCATTTCAAGCGGCATTTTCTGAAAAAGTTTGTATAGATGAAGCACGACTATATATGGGTGAATGGGCTGCTGCATTCGGCCGCCAAGAAGCAATTCATTCAGGCCTTTTTATGGGTGTTGAAGCCACAAGAAAAAAAATCCAAATCCGATATATGGATTTCTGGAAAGTAGAAAATGGGAAAATTACAGATAATTGGGTAATGGTTGATTTTCCTCACGTCCTTGCACAATTAGGCATTGATGTTTTTAACGGACATGGCTGGGAGGCTTTTGATAATGGTACGAAAACCCCACCTGAAATTGGGAGTAATTAATGACTATAGAATATCTTAAAAGCGGCAAACCAGATGCAGAAAGAGCTGAGGACGATGCTAAAACAAAAGTTATTGTTGAAGAAATATTAAAAAATATTGAAATTGATGGTGACACTGCAGTACGTGAACTTTCTGCAAAGTTTGATAACTACTCGCCTGAAAACTTTAAGCTTACAGAAAAAGAAATATCTGATTTGATAGCTTCCTTATCAGATCGTGAACTTTCAGATATTAAGTTTGCCCAAGAACAGGTTCGAAATTTTGCCAAGGCACAAAGAGATAGCATGCTTGATATTGAAATTGAAACAATCCCTGGTGTTATTTTAGGACATAAAAATATTCCTGTACAATCTGTTGGCTGTTATGTGCCTGGGGGGAAGTTCCCTATGGTTGCTTCAGCCCATATGTCGATTGCTACTGCAACAGTTGCTGGAGTTCCTAGAATTATTGCCTGTACTCCACCTTTTGAAGGTAAGCCTAATGCAGCGGTCATTGCTGCAATGCATCTAGGTGGTGCGCATGAAATTTATGTAATGGGGGGAATTCAAGCAGTTGGAGCAATGGCCATTGGCACTGAAAGTATAGAACCTGTCCATATGCTTGTTGGTCCTGGAAATGCATTTGTAGCAGAAGCTAAAAGGCAACTTTTTGGTCGTGTAGGAATTGATTTATTCGCTGGGCCTACAGAAACTATGGTTATTGCTGATGAGACTGTTGATGGAGAATTATGTGCGACAGATTTATTGGGTCAAGCTGAGCATGGGTATAATAGTCCAGCAGTTTTGTTAACTAATTCTCGCAAATTAGCTGAAGATACACTTAATGAAATTGATAGATTGCTTAAGATATTACCAACTGCAGAAACTGCTTCTGTAAGCTGGGCTGATTATGGTGAAGTTATTTTGTGTGACACTTATGAAGAGATGTTAATAGTTGCCAACGAAATAGCTTCAGAGCATGTACAGGTTATGACTGACCGAGATGATTGGTTTTTAGAAAAAATGACTTGTTATGGAGCATTGTTCTTGGGGGCTCGAACTAATGTTTCAAATGGTGATAAAGTGATTGGTACAAATCATACTTTACCTACAAAAAAAGCAGGCAGATACACTGGTGGATTATGGGTTGGTAAGTTTTTAAAAACGCATTCATATCAAAAAATATTAACTGATGAAGCTGCAACACTTGTAGGTGAATATGGGAGTAGATTGTGCATGTTAGAAGGATTTGTAGGGCATGCGGAACAATGTAATATTCGAGTGCGAAGGTATGGAGGCATAAACGTTCCATATGGTGAAGGTGCTGCTTTTCGTGAAGTAGAAAAATAAATGAATATCGCGCAGAAAAATCAGGAAATTATAAAGCCGTTTTTAACTGCAATGTATGATTTTGATGAATTGGCTGTGCGATCTTTTATTGAAAAAACATTTTCAATAGATGTAAAAATTCACATATGTCATCCGTTTGGTGATGTTTTAAAGAGTGAATTTTATAACAATTGTTATGCTCCTTTGGTAGAGGCAATTCCAGATATTGAGCGCAGAGATACAATCCTTGTCAGTGGACAAACAGCTGGTAATAAATATTGGGTAGGTTGTTGTGGTTCGTATGTTGGCACATTTGTCTCACCATTTTTGGACATACCGCCAACAGGACATTTAGTTCACATGCGTTTCCATGAGTTTTATTGTTTTGTTGATGACAAAATTGTGGAGGTTCAATCAATATGGGATATCCCAGAACTTATGATGCAAGCAGGTGCTTGGCCAATGTCACCAAGTTTGGGACGTGAATTGTTTATACCTGGGCCTGCCAGCCAAGATGGGTTAATTTCTGTAAATCGAACGCTCAATCAATCTGCAAATAGTTTAGATGTAGTAATCGGAATGTTAACTAATTTATCTCGGCACCCTTCTGAAGGTGGCCCTGAAATAATGCAATCTGAGAAATACTGGCATCCATCTTTCAATTGGTATGGACCTGCAGGTATTGGTTCAATGCGAGGTTTAGAAGGCTTTAGGAATTGGCATCAAATTCCATTTCTCAATGCTTTGCCTGACCGCAAAGGTGGCACGACTGGTGATTTAACATGTGATTTTTTTGGGGACGGGCCTTATGTTGTAGCTACTGGATGGCCCAATATGCAAATGACTGTTACAGGAGATGGTTGGCTGGGTATTGCCCCATCAGGTCAAGAAATTACGATGAGAAGTTTAGATTTTTGGAGGGTGGAAGGTGACTTAATCCGTGAAAACTGGGTGCTGGTTGATTTGCTTGATGTCTATTATCAATTAGGCGTTGACGTGTTTGCGCGTTTGCGAGAATTTAACAAGGCACGTGTTCCAGTAAATGTTTCTTACCCAATTGGAGCAAGTAAATGATTTTACCCTCATTGCCCTCATTTTCATTAAAAGGAAAACGTGCATTGGTTACGGGTGCATCTTCTGGAATTGGCCAAGCTTGTGCAGTTGCAATGGCACAGTCTGGAGCAAAAGTAATTTGTGTATCACGTGGAATAGATCTTCTAAATGAAACAGTTTCATCAATAAATGCGAAAGGCTTTGATGCAGAGGCATTAGCTTTAGATCAAACAAATTTGAATGCTTTAGAGAAGCTTATGTTAGATCCTTTTGATGTGGTTATAAATTCTGCTGGTATGGCAAGGCATAATCCAGCATTTGATACATTGCCTGAAGATTTTGATGCTGTAATCGACTTAAATTTAAAATCAGCATATTTTTTATCAGTGTATGCGGCAAAAGCCATGAAGACTGCTAGAATAAGTGGTTCAATCATACATATATCATCACAAATGGGTCATGTTGGAGGTACTGATAGAACGGTTTATTCTGCCTCAAAGCATGCAATTGAAGGTATGGTTAAAAGCATGTCAATTGAATGGGGCCCATTTGATATCCGTATTAACACTATTTGCCCAACATTTATCCGAACACCCCTAACAAAAGAAACTTTTGATAATGTGGAAAGAGCTAATCTAATAAAGCAAAAAATCAAACTTGGACGCATAGGTGAGGTGGAAGATATAATGGGTGCTGCTGTTTATCTGGCTTCTGATGCATCATCATTGGTTACTGGAACTCATTTGATTGTTGATGGAGGTTGGACTGCAGGCTGATGGTAGATAGAGTCACCTCTCTTGAAGTAGCTAAGTTAGCTGGCGTAAGCCAATCAGCTGTAAGCAGGGTGTTTACACCTGGCGCCTCCGCTAGTTCAAAGACTATGCTAAAGGTTCGCGCTGCCGCTATTGAACTTGGCTATCGACCAAATATATTAGCACGTTCATTGATTACTGGAAAAAGTAGAATTATTGGCCTTGTTGTAGCTTATTTGGACAATTATTTTTATCCTGTAGCATTAGAAAAAATTTCAAATGCTTTGCAAGCTCTTGGTTATCATGTTTTGATTTTTATGGCATCAAATGATAGTGAATCAACTGACCACGTTATTGATGGATTGTTAGATTATCAGGTAGATGGAATAATTGCTGCTAGTGTTAGTATATCCAGTGATCTTACAGCGCGCTGTGAAGCTGCAGGAGTTCCAGTTGTGCTCTTTAACAGAGCGCAAGAGTCAAAAGAGCATTCAGCAGTTACATCTGACAATTTTGAGGGTGGTAAAACTGTATCCAAATTTCTACTAGCTGCTGGGCACAAAAAAATTGCTTATATTGGTGGTTGGGAAGGTGCATCAACACATCGAGATCGTGAGGCGGGTTTTCGTGAGGGATTGAAGGAAGAAAATCAACAATTAGCTGCACATGCATTAGGCGATTTTACTGTGGAGCGTGCAAAAGAAGTTGCCAGAGAAATGTTTAACAAACCAAATTATCCTGACGCTGTTTTTGTTGTGCAAGATTCCATGGCATTTGCTGTAATGGATGTATTGCGCAATGAACTAAACTTGAAAATTCCTGATGATGTAAGTGTTATTGGTTACGACGATGTGCCGCCTGCTGCATTGGCTGCATATGATCTTACTACAATGCGCCAACGTTCAAATATTATGGTTGAAGAAACAGTTTCTCTTATGTTGGATAAAATTACTAACCCATCACTAGAGCCAAGACATATAAAGGTTGAAAGCCCTTTGATTATTCGCAGTTCTGCAAAAGTACCGAAAGGATGGACCTCATGAAAGGTTTCTCAGACCAGTTTAAAAATTTCCCTGATTATATTTTAGGAATTACAAAAGAGATTTGGGAAGATAGAGGTTTGGCTACACTTAATCATTATTACTCTAAAGATATTCCAGTTAGATCACCTGGATCAATTGTGTTTGGTAATGAAGGCGTTATTGGCGCAACTATGTCAACACTTGCTGAATTCCCTGATCGCAGGCTTTTGGGCGAAGATGTTATTTGGTCAGGTACGCCTGAAGAAGGAATGTTATCCTCTCATCGTATCTTAACAACTGCAACGCATCTTGGTGATGGAGTATATGGAAAAGCAACAGGAAAAAAGCTGCGATATAGGGTTATAGCTGATTGTCATGCCATAAATAATCAAATTAATGATGAATGGTTAATTAGAGATCAGGGAGCTGTTGTGCGCCAATTAGGTTGGGATCCAAAAGAATATGCTTTAGATCTTATTGCTCGAGAAGGCGGCCCAGAAAAATGCATTAAACCATTTCATCCATCAATTGATAAAGTTGGGCCATATACTGGCCATGGAAATGATAATAAATGGGGCTCTAAATATGCAGATATTTTAAATAAAATTATGAATGCTGATTTGAGTGTTATCCCTTCTGAATATGATCGTGCAGTTACAGGATTCTATCCTGGAGGGGTTGAACTATATTCTACAGATGGTGTCGATAATTTCTGGACTAAGTTACGTGCAGCATTTCCAACGTCTGTATTTTCAATTGACCATCAAATTGGTCGAGAAGATCCAATGATGTCTCCAAGATCTGCAATTCGATGGAGCTTGACTGGAAAGCATGAAGGTTGGGGCGCTTTTGGCAAACCCACTGGGGCAGAAGTTCATGTTATGGGAGCAAGTCATGTTGAATTTGGCCCATGGGGAATTCGCCGTGAATATACTTTATATGATGAAACCTCGATTTGGAAACAAATCGCGATGAAGACAGGATAGTAAAATGACACCATTAGAAATAGAAGCGCGTATCGTTCGATATGGAGATTTAGTCCCATGTAAGACTGCCTTTATTGACGCACATACTCCTGGCAGTGATCAAAAAGAAAACTTCACGATAATTGGAGGTGGTGTTTCTGAAAGCCCTGATCAGCATGTACATATAAAAGATACCCCTGGATTTAATATAGGAGCAGCAGGTCAACCTCCAAGATGTAGAAACTCTTTGCATAGCCATACCACAGCTGAAGTTTTTTTTGTGCTTAAAGGCAGATGGAGATTTTTTTGGGGAAGATGGGGCGACGCAGGTGAAGTAGTATTAGAAGAAGGTGATATAATAAATATTCCTACTGGGATATTTCGGGGCTTTGAAAATATTGGAATAGATTATGGAATGATTATGGCCGTTTTAGGTGGTGATGATGCAGGAGGTGGTGTCACATGGGCTCCACAAGTTATTCAAGATGCCGCAGATCATGGTTTAATCTTGGGAGACAATGGAAAACTTTATGATAGCAAAAAAGGGCAAAAGCTGCCTACAGATGTTTCACCTATGCCCGTATTGTCAGGCGAAAAATTAAAGAAGATGCCAGAACCGCTCGCTATAAATGTGATCCCAAGGCATGTAGCACGCTACCTAGATTTGATGGGTTTGGCAGGTAAGTCTCCAATAAAAGTAATTGGTGAAGATGCAGTTTTGCCAGATAAGCCAGGTTTTGAAGTGGATTTTGTTACTCGAGGATCATTTCATAATGAAGTCTTAACATTTAAACATTCAATTGTTTTAATGCCAATGCGTGGTCATTGGTTTTTAAGGTGGGAAAATGAAACAGTTACTTTGAATCCAGGTGATACATGCATTTTACCTGCTGGATTCTCACATATACTTGAACCTTCTATGGCTGGAGAGGCAAGCATGTATCGTGTGATATCTAATGATGACCCTGCAGGGCCTACATGGACTAATATTTAACATTATTTGAGAGAAAAATTATGACAAAAATTCTTACTTCGCACGTTGGCAGTCTTCCGAGATCTCAAGAGGTTGTTGACTTTATATTTGCCCGCGAAAATGGTGTTTCTTACGATGAATCATTATTTGATAAAACAATGACAAATGCTGTTAATGAGACCGTTAAAAAACAAACAGAGTCTGGAATTGATATAGTTAGTGATGGTGAAACTTCAAAAATTTCTTATGCAACATATGTAAAGGATCGTTATACAGGTTTTTCTGGAGATAGCCCCCGAAATGCACCTGCTGACCTTAAGATGTTCCCTACTTTTTTGGAACGCCTTGCGAATGACGGAGGTACGCCTCAATATGCTAGACCAATGTGTACAGGGCCAGTTTCTTCAAAGGGACAAGGGGAATTACAAAAAGATATTAGCAATTTAAAGGCTGCAATGTCTGCTAATGGAAAAACAAGAGGTTTCATGAATGCAGCCTCTCCAGGAGTAATCTCGTTATTTTTACAGAATGATTTTTATAAAACACGGGAAGAATACTTATCTGCTTTAGCGGAGGCCATGAAAGCAGAATATGAAACAATAGTCGCATCTGGTTTGGATCTGCAATTAGATTGTCCCGATTTAGCTCTCTCAAGGCATATGCTTTTTAATGATTTAAGCGATGATGAATTTCTTAAAGTTGCGGCTTCACATGTTGAAGCATTAAATTATGCTTTAAAGGATGTGCCAGAAGAAAAAGTTAGAATTCATATTTGTTGGGGGAATTATGAAGGCCCTCATTGTTGTGATATTCCTATGGATAAAATGTTTTCTACTTTGATGTCTGCAAATGCAGGATATTTATTATTTGAAACCTCCAACCCAAGACATGCGCATGAATGGACAGTATTCAGAGATAGAAAGTCTGAGATTCCTGATAATAAGATATTAGTCCCTGGCGTAGTTGATACGACAACTAATTTCATTGAACATCCAGAACTTGTTGCGCAGCGAATTGATCGTTTTACTGATATCGTAGGAAAAGACAGAGTTATTGCAGGATCAGACTGTGGGTTTGGTACTTTTGCTGGTTTTGGAGCTGTTGACCCACAAATTGCCTATGCGAAGCTCAAATCTCTATCTGAAGGTGCTGCCTTAGCCTCATGACACCGCTTGTTTTTCTTCCCGGAATGATGTGTGATGAACGCCTTTTTGCCCCTCAAATAAAAGAGTTATCCAAGCAAAGAGAAGTGCATTTTTCACAAATTTCTGATTATGAATCAATTTCCGAATTGGCCTCTGTTATTTTAAATAATACACCACCAGTTTTTGCATTAGCAGGCCTTTCAATGGGTGGGATAGTAGCAATGGAAATTTTATCTCAAGCCCCAGAAAGGGTAGAGCGGTTAGCATTGCTTGACACAAATCCACTGGCTGAGTTGCCTGAAGTAGCAAAACAGCGGCAGCCGCAAATAGATGCAATTAAAAAAGGGCACCTCAAAGAAATTATTCGTGATGAAATGAAGCCTAATTACCTTTTTGATGGAGTTAGAAAAACTGAGATATTAAAGCTTTGCATGGATATGGCGCTTGATATTGGCCCCGATGTATTTATCCGTCAATCCATTGCGCTTCGAGAGCGGGTTGACCAAAAAAATACATTACGATCATACAAAGGCCCAGCTTTAGTACTTTGTGGTAGGCATGATGTTTTATGCCCACTAGAGCGTCATGAATTAATGCATACTCTTTTAGAAAATAGTAAATTAAAAATTATAGAAGATGCAGGCCATCTTCCAACATTGGAACAACCTAAAATTACAACTATAGCGCTTGCTAGTTGGCTGGAGGATACATGAAAATATCACTTTTAAATTTATTACAATCTGTGGATACTCCAACAGTTTGTAATGCAATAGAGGTTGCCCAAGGTAAGAGAGGTTTTAATGACTTCACGAGGGGTACTATGCTTGCCTCTGATGAAAAAGGTGTCATTGTTGGCTATGCTATTACTGCTCAAATAGCAGCAATTGAACCACCTACAGAAGCAGTTTCTGTAATTAGAGAGCGTCGTATGAGCTATTACAGAGCAATGTCAGAAAGTGTTAAACCGTCAATTGCAGTTGTTGAAGATCTGGATTATCCAAATTGCATTGGAGCCTTTTGGGGCGAAGTAAATACAACTATCCATAAAGGTTTCGGTATGTCAGGTGCGCTTACTAATGGCGTAATGAGAGATCTAGGTGATATGGCAGAAGACTTCCCTGTTGTTGCTGGAAGTATAGGCCCAAGCCATGGGTTTGTGCATGTTCGCAGTGTTAACCAGCCAATAAATGTTTTTGGGTTGAATATTAAATCGGGTGATTTAGTACATGCTGATAGACATGGTGCAGTTGTAGTTCCTATTGACGTCATAGACGGTTTAGAAGCTTCTATTTTGAAAATGCAGGAAACAGAAAAATTGGTATTGGATCCAGCACGTAAAAAAGGTTTCGATTTCAATGCATTTGAAGCTGCTTGGAATGATTTTGAGAAAGCTCGAACGTGAGAAAATTGATAGTAACTTAAAAGGATACTTCAGATGGATTTTATGAATAAAAAAGCAATAGTATTTGGTGGCACATCTGGGATTGGTCTAGCAAGTGTTAAGATGTTGGAAAAAGCTGGTGCAGAAGTTGTTGCTATAGGTCGATCATCTGAAAAAAAATCAGAATTACCAAATGGGGTTAAATTTGTAGCTTGTGATGTGAGAGATGAAGTGGGTGTAAAGACACTTTTAGAAAAGCTTGCTCCTTTTGATATTTTAATAAGTTCAGCTACTGGTGGAAAACGAGCAATTGGTCCATTTTTAGAAATGGATATGGATGGTTTTAAAGGATCTTTTGATAAATTGTGGGGATATGCAAACGTTGTTCGCCATGGTTCAAAGCATTTAACTGATGGGGGTTCAATTACTCTTGTATCGGGTTCACCAGGAAGAAATTGTAAATTTGGACAAATAGCACTTTCATCTGTTGGTGGCGCAGTAGAGGCAATGGCCCGAGCAGTGGCAAAAGAAGTTTCTCCTAGGATAAGAATTAATATTGTATCACCTGGAACAATAAATACCCCAATGGTTACCCTTAAAGGGCCTGATAGAGAAAAATTATACGAGAATATGACAAAAGATAATCTAATACCGAGAGCTGGAACAGCAGATGAAGTGGCAGAAGGTATTATGTTTGTGGTTAAAAATAAGTTTGTAACTGGAACGACAGTAGATGTTGATGGTGGTTGGTTAATTAGTTGATTACTAAAATATTAGCGGATTAATCTTGCAAATTTTACTTCACTTAAATTTGCTATCTCATGCTTCCAAGTTTTAATAACATTATTTACTCGGATAAACAGTTTCTACCTTTAAAGCTGCGAAAATTTGTTGATTTGCTTTCAGACAAAATTTTGAATTAAAAATTTATTTTTTTAATTAAATGTATTTTTTATTATTGGAAATGTTCAAGTGTGTTGACAAGCTCAGATAAATAGTAGATTTATAAATAGTTGACTAAATTAGTAAGGTATTGATTGGTCAACACGAAACTATTATTAATGGGGTGGAATTATGACTATACATCAAGAATTTAGGGGCGGTGCTCCAGTTGGGCAGATGGATGAGCTACCACTTTTGGAGATGTCTGTAATTGTATATTTCCGAATGATGGCAAGTTCAAAAGAGACAAGAGAAGCACTTAAAAAAGATTTTTTATTAGCTTTTGGTGAAGATCATGGTCTTTATTATAGTAACCAGTTTGAAGAGTTTTATTTAAAGCTTGCAACACAATCGCGCAGGAAAATCATGCACCATGAATTGAATTGTAAATGTTTTGGTGGTGATGAAAGTGCTGTAGCTAACATAATATCTTTTGCTGCTATTGGTAATGTAAAAGATGCTGAACTTTTGGCATATAATTTAGTTTCTGGCGATTTGGCGAAAGAGATTGTAAACTACGCTGAGCATATTGGTCTCGGACTCAGATTGATGTTGGATAGATTCCCTATACCAATAATATCAACACATAATCCAAGGGGTATGTGTCATTGATCAGTGGTAGCGCGTACCAGTTTCAGAGCTTGATATTCGTGGTACCAAAGCTTTGACAAGCTCACGCATGTCAAGTTCACCAACAGGTTTACCATTTTCCATTACGCGATATCTCAAAGATGTGTCACCGCCAGAAGTTGCAATCAGGCTTTCAAGGTTGTCGTTGGCATTCACGTCTCCAGAAAATTTACCCTCTGTAATGTTTTGCATCACGGAGCGAATTCGTAATACTCTGGCGCGGTTGATATCTGATACAAAATCTTCAATGTAGGGATCACTTGGTGCCATTAAAATACTTTGAGGTTCGCCCTGTTGTATCACGGCTCCATCTTTTAAAATCACCAAGTGGTCTGCCAACTTTAAGGCTTCATCAAGATCATGAGTAATAAATACAATTGTCTTTTTTAGTTCTATTTGCAGCTCTAATAGTAAATCCTGCATATCAGTACGGATCAATGGATCAAGTGCCGAGAAAGCCTCATCCATAAGCATAATGTCTGAGTTTGACGTCAATGCTCGAGCAATGCCAACGCGTTGCTGCATTCCGCCAGATAACTGTGATGGATAATGGTTTTCAAACCCACCAAGACCTACACGATCTAGCCATTTTTGAGCCTCGTCTTCTTGATCGGATGTTGTAGCACCTTGAATGTTGAGAGCCATAGCTGCATTTTGCAAAACTGTGCGATGGGGTAAAAGAGCAAATTTCTGAAAGACCATCGACATTTTGTTTTGACGCATTTGTCGCAATTCAAGTGTAGACAGCTTCATGATGTCCACTCCATCTACTAAAATTTCCCCATCAGTAGGTTCAATCAAGCGGTTTAAGTGCCTGATCAGTGTTGATTTTCCTGAGCCAGATAGCCCCATTACAACTGTGATTTCACCTGCCTGCATCTCTACATTGATATCCTTCAGGCCCATGACATGCTGGTGGGAGAGTAATAGGGTTTCTTTGCTCATCCCTGCTTTTGCGTGATGAAGCACTGATTGGTCGTTAGAACCGAAAATTTTATAGAGTCCGCGGAGACTTACTTTTGGTGTCATTATTTTAACCTTCACATTTCACTTTTGGTTCGGTCGATACGCGACAGGGCAGCTTTTGAGGTGCGGTCCAGCATTACAGCCAAAAGAACAATGCAAACCCCAGCCATTAATCCAACACCAAGCTCAAGATTTCGAATGCCACGTAATACGAGTACTCCAAGGCCAGGTGCAGTTACCATTGAAGCAATTACAACCATGGCAAGACTCATCATAATGGTTTGGTTGAGGCCTGCCATTATATTAGGTAAAGCAAGAGGTAGCTCAACTTTATTCAGCTTTTGTGCTGGGCTCATTCCAAAAGCATTACCAGCTTCGACTACGTCTTTATCAACTAAGCGTACTCCAAGATCGGTAAGGCGTATAACTGGAACTATTGCGTAAAGAACAATGGCGATACCGTAAAGACGTGACTCTCCTATGGGAAACAAAAATATAAGTGGGATCAAGTAAACAAAGGTAGGTAAGGTTTGTAGCAGATCCAAAACTGGAATGATGGCCTTTTGCAAACGGTTGTATTTTGACATTGCGATTCCAATTGGTACTCCGAGTAAGGCAGATATTATCGTACAGACTAAAATAACCGCAAAGGTTTGCATTGCGGGTTCAAAATGATCAACAAACGCAAAAAATGATAGGCAAAATGCGTTAAATAATACAACAGAGATAGAATAGGTAGCATACCAAACTGCAATTAATATTGCTGCCATGATTAAAAACCAAGGGGCTGTTGTAAATAAGTAAAGTGTGGCATCCAGCATCCATGAGAGAGGTTGAGTGATTGGGTCCAAAACAGTACGAAGGGCAGGGCGAATTGCAAGAAATCCGTTTTCTAGCCCTTTAATCACATCACGTGTTTGAGCAATTTGGCCACAGGCTTTGTTCAATTCATCCAAAGAGGGAAAAGCAATCGTAAAGCTTGCTTCAGGAGCAGCATTGCCAGTTTTGGCCAAGAGTTGGGCCATAGACATAGGACCTTTTGTTGCATCGGCATCGCACCAATTACGCAGTCCAAACATGTTAAAGAGCCAATCGTAAGTGGCCATAAATACTCTCCCCTTAGTCAAAAGGCCCGCGGCCTATAAATAGTCCGCGGGCAATCTTAATCTTGATTAGTTCAATATAGCTGCCAATTTACCTTTTGCAGCGTCGCTCAACCAGCCGCCCCATACATCTTTATATGTAGTCAAAAAGTAAACGGCCGCTTCGTCGTAGGATGCGTTATTGTCTAATCGCCAAGCTAATACGTCGCCCATTTGAGCGTTTGTGAAAGTAACGTTTTTCATCAATGCAGCAACTTCAGGTTCGCGGTCCATAAAAGCGCCTGAAGCAGCAGTTACAACTTTAGCTGCAGGATATGCCGAGAAACCAGGATTTGAACAATCTACGTCACCGTTACAGGCATGCGCATCTGCATTATAAGCTGGAACTTCCACACGTACCATTGGGTACTTGCCCAAAACAGCAGTTGGTGCCCAGTAGTATCCAAACCATGGCGCTTTGTCTGCATAGGCAGCTGCAATGGAGGTTTGTAAAGTTTCTCCAGAACCGTGTTGGAAACGCTCAAGGCCGCCGGCTTCAGCGCCTGCAGCTTTCAAATTATTGTTATTAATAATGTCACAAGCCCAACCTGATGGACAATCGTGGAATTTACCACCGACAGCAGCCGGGTTCGCCATGATGCCGTCCCATGTAGTTAGTTCGGGGTTAGATTCTGCTAAGTAAGCTGGGATCCACCAAGCTTCAACTCCACCGTCTGAAAGAACATTGGTTAACTCAACTAGTTTGCCTTCTGCTAAAAGTGGCTCATAAGATGGTGTGGAGTTTGCCCAAACTTCAGTTAGAAGATCTGGTTTGCCAGTTTCAGCCAATGATGTAAGTGCAGGCACTGTTGAAGATGGTACAACCTGTACGTCACATCCGTAACCTTGTGTCATTAAAAAGTTTGCAACTGCAGTTACAACGGCTGATGAAGCCCAATCCATTTCAGTAATAGATACTTCGCCACAATCAGCTGATGCAGATGTCGCACCAAATGAAAGTGCCACAACGGCGCTTGCCGCTAACATTTTGATTTTCATAATAGTCTCCCTGTTTAATCTTTTGCCAAATTTGTGGCTTTTATTGCTCATGTCTCTCGGTTCAGTTTGCATTATTGCGATGCAAAAAAGCAGAACTCCGACACCTTGAGAAGAACATACATAGAGGAACATAACCAAACGATTCATGCAAGTGTCAAAAGGTTTAAAAGTTGTCTCTGGTATTATAAGCAAAATGATTGTTGGTGATTGGTGATTATATTGAAACATTTAGTTAACAACAGTTAAGGTTATAGATCAAACTGTTCATATGGAGCGATTAAATGGTGCCCGGGGGCGGATTTGAACCACCGACACGAGGATTTTCAGTCCACTGCTCTACCCCTGAGCTACCCGGGCGTGGGTGAATGACGGGCATTCGGGTGGGCGAGTACTAGGGCCTGTGCGCGGCACTGTCCAGAGGTATCGCCTAAAAAAATCAATGTCTTTGTGGTTCTGAGTTGACGAAGGGGTCCTCAGGCAGATCATCCTCATCTGCGCCGTCAATTGGAACGCTATAGGCACCCGATAACCATTTGGCCAAATCTAGATCAGCGCAGCGCTTGCAGCAGAAGGGCCTATAGGCTGCAAGCGGCGGTTTTTGGCAGATTGGACAGCTCATGACAGGTCGATCTGCAACAGGGGACGCGCGCGTTGACGCTGCAACTCAAAGTGCCCCAATGTTGTCCAACCCACCAGATTGGTATCAACCTGACAGGTGCGGAACGCATTGCGCAGGGCAGTTTCAAACTGACGGCGATCTTTTTTGGCCATCGGCGCAGGGTCCAGCACTATTTGCCCACCAAGGCCACGTAAACGCAACTGTCGAGGCAGATCTTTGGCGGCCGCAAGATTGGCTTTCAGACCGGCCGCCGGCGAGGTATCTGGCCCGGTGTTGACGTCTACAGCCACCAGCGCACGGGTTGCCTCGATATAGACATGGCCGGCTTGAGTAATTGTCACGCAGGGGCTTCGTAGCGCTTCCAGAGCGTCCAACACGGCATGCTGTTCCAAGCCGCCAGAACTGGTTTCGATCTCCGCAGGCTCCGACCATTCGCGCCAAGCCAGCGCATGGGGGCCATCACCTTCTAAAAGCGTTTCAGCCACCCCGGTCTGTTCGGCTAGAATTTGCGTGGCCAGATCCGCCATCGCATTGATATCTTCGGCAATAGCGGAACTGTCGGCCGTCACACAGCAAGAGCGCAGTATGAGCCCCATGTCGCTTTTGCCCATTTCACTAT
>OJFB01000002.1_pt1 | contig 122039 bp, 119 predicted proteins | sample 1593811 | NCBI WGS metagenome assembly OJFB01 (sample SAMN05416736, study PRJEB24817) | seawater metagenome | isolation source: Sea water | place: Canada:Atlantic | collected 2013-07
GGGCTCGGAGATGTGTATAAGAGACAGCCCATTAGGTGCCTGTCTTGCGACCCTGGAAGCAGCTGAATGTATGACTGCGGGAACTCATGGATCTACGTATGGTGGGAATCCATTAGCAACTGCTGTTGGTCTTGAAGTTATGAAGCGTGTAAACACGACTGAATTTCTAAAAAATGTGAATTATTTAGCTATCAACTTTAGGCAAAGTCTAGAAGCTTTAGTTGCAAATCACCCTAAAATCTTTAAGTCAGTAAGGGGCTCTGGTTTAATGTTGGGTATTGAATGTGTCATCCCAAATATTGATGTTGTAAATGCTGGGTATGATTGCAAAATTTTAACCGTACCAGGTGGAGCCAATGTAATTCGATTATTGCCAGCTTTAAATATTTCGTTAAATGAACTAAAAGAAGCAACTACACGATTGAGTGCATCAGCATCAAAATTAGAGGCGTCTTTATGAAACATTTTTTAGATATTAACAAAACGGATCTGAATCAATTAAATGAAATATTAGAGCATGCAAAAAATACAAAAAATGCAAGAGCTGGATTTTCGAATGGTACTAGTGACATTGAAAAACCATTATCAGGAAAAATGGTAGCGTTGATATTTGAAAAGCCATCCACTCGTACTAGAGTTTCATTTGATATGGGTGTTCGTCAGATGGGCGGCCAAACAATGGTTTTGTCAGGTGCGGAAATGCAAATTGGACATGGCGAAAGTATTGCAGATACTGCGCGAGTTTTATCTCGGTACGTTGATATGATTATGATAAGAACATATGCAGAAGCAACATTGTTAGAGCTTGCTGAGTATTCAAGTGTTCCAGTCATAAATGGCTTAACGGATCGGTCACACCCATGTCAAATTATGGCAGATATAATGACTTTTCAAGAAAAGCATGGGTCTATTTCTGGAAAGAAAGTTGTATGGCTTGGTGATGGTAATAATGTTTGCACATCATTTTTACATGCGGCTGGTAAGTTTGGGTTTAATTTAACTTTTGCAGGGCCTGAAGCATTGAATCCTGAAATTGAAGCTATTGGATATGCTAGATCACATGGAAGTGTGGTTGAGATCGAACGAGATGCTTCAAAGGCGGTTCAAGGAGCTGACTTAATTGTCACTGATACATGGCTATCAATGCATGATGATCAAGCAGCAAGAGCTCGCCGTCATAACCTTCTTAGGCCTTATCAGGTAAATGCGGAATTAATGAATATGGCAAATAAAGATGCAATTTTTATGCATTGTTTGCCAGCACATAGAGAAGAAGAGGTCACTTCAGAAGTAATGGATGGTAAAAATTCTGTTGTTTTTGATGAAGCTGAAAATAGATTGCATGTTCAAAAAGCAATAATGCAATGGTGTTTGGGTAAATAATATAAAATTTTATACCTAAATTTTATATACCTAATTGATCTTTGATAGTCTTAGCTTTTATTTCTTCAACCTCACCGGGCTTCAAATCGTCTAGTTTAAATGGGCCATAAGAAGTTCTGATTAATCGATTTACTCGTAGGCCAACATAATCCATTGCTCGGCGAATCTCACGATTTTTACCCTCACGAAGGCCAATTGTTAGCCAAGCATTTGATCCTTGCTGTCGATCTAATCTAACCTCCATGCCTTTAAATCTTTCACGATCAATTATTATACCTTTTCTGAGTGGGGCAACCATTTCTTCTGTTGGGTTTCCATTCACGCGAACTCTGTATCTACGGAGCCATCCAGTAGCGGGTAGTTCTAATTTACGTTTTAATCCACCATCATTTGTTAACAGTAATAATCCTTCAGAGTTAATATCCAATCTACCCACAGTCATTACTCGGGGCATATTTTCTGGAAAATAATCATAAATAGTATCACGACCTTTTTCATCTCGGTCTGTAGTCACTAATCCAGTTGGTTTGTAGTATCTCCAAAAACGCACTTTTTCAGCTTCACCTATTTGCTTGCCATTTACTAATATCACATCATTGTTAGTAACTTTTATAGCTGGTGTATCTAAAATCTTGCCATTTAAATTAATTTGACCAATTGCGATCATACGTTCTATTTCACGACGCGATGCAACGCCTGCTCTGGCAAGGTATTTCGCTATTCTTTGTGGTTCATCTGACATGCTCCTCATATGGAGTAATGAAAGACTGCTTGCAAGACCTGCATTTTTTGCGCATTCAGAATTATGAATAATTTTATATCATTTATGCCTATAGCTCTTAATGAGGCAAGAAAAGCAGCGCGCCGTGGTGAAGTTCCTGTAGGCGCCGTGATAGAATTGAATGGTAAGATAATCTCATCTGCTGGAAATAATACTCGGAAGTTAAACGATCCTACTGCCCATGCTGAAATTTTAGCAATTCGAGAAGCGTGCTCAATTTTAGGTGTTGAGCGGCTTATTAATGCTAATTTATATGTAACACTTGAACCATGTCCAATGTGTGCTGCAGCAATATCAAATGCTAGAATAGCTAATTTATATTATGGAGCTAGTGACTCAAAGTCTGGTGGTGTTGGTCAAGGCCCCTGTATTTTTAATCACCCTCAATCTCATCATAAACCTGAAGTTTATGATGGAATTTCTGAAACAGAGTGTAAAAAATTACTTTTAGATTTTTTTAAAGAAAAAAGAGATTAATTTTTTACTACAATAATATTTAACATTTAATCATTATTGATATCAAAACCTTGCGTATAATCAATCAGCGCGTTAAATGAAACCAGATAAAAAGATCAGGATTTTAATCATGTCGATTGATAAAGAAACTGCACGCCGCGCAGCACATTTAGCTCGGATAGCAGTACCAGAAGAAGAATTAGAAAATTTAGCTCAAGAACTTTCTGGTATTGTTGGGTTTATGGAGCAATTACTAGAGGTAGATGTAGAAGGTGTTGATGCTCTTACATCAGTTTCACCAATGGCCCTCCCTAGAAGAACTGATGTCGTTTCTGACGGCGATCAAATTGATAAAATTCTCAAGAACGCACCAGACTCTCGCGAAGGTTTTTTTGCAGTTCCAAAAGTAATGGAATAGATGATGACTGATTTATATAAATTTACTATAGCTGAAGCGCGTTCTAAATTACGTAACAGGGAGATTACATCCCTTGAATTAACAGAGTCTTGCATAAATGCTGTTGAGGGTTCAGATGCTTTGAACGCTTATTGTTTAAAAACGCCTGATTTAGCACGAGAACAAGCTAAAAAAGCAGATGAATTGTTGGCAAAGGGAAACACACAAGACATGTGTGGAATACCATTAGGTATAAAAGATTTATTTTGTACTAAAAATGTTAACTCTCAAGCAGCTTCTAAAATATTAACAGATTTCAAGCCTCAATATGAGAGTACAGTTACAAGTAGATTATGGGACCAAGGGGCAGTTATGCTTGGCAAGCTTAATATGGATGAGTTTGCTATGGGATCATCAAACGAAACATCTGTTTATGGGCCTGCAGTAAACCCTTGGCGAAGAGATGGATCTGAAAAGAAGCTAACTGCTGGGGGTTCATCAGGTGGTTCTGCTTCAGCAGTTGCGGCTGATTTATGTCTTGGTGCCACTGGTACAGATACTGGGGGCTCAATTCGACAACCTGCTGCATTTACAGGAATTGTTGGCTTAAAACCTACATATGGGCGGGTATCTCGATGGGGAATAATTGCTTTTGCATCTTCTCTTGACCAAGCTGGCCCAATGACAAAAACTGTTAGAGATAGTGCTATTTTCTTAAATGCGATTTCAGGTCATGATATTAAAGATAGCACTTCTGCACCATTTATAGTGCCTAATTTTGAAGCAGCAATTACTGGAGATATTAAAGGCAAAAAAATCGGTATTCCAAAGGAATATAGATTAGATGGTATGCCTGATGAGATCGAAAAACTCTGGAAAGATGGAGCGGAAATGTTACGTGATTCTGGGGCTGAAATTGTTGATGTTTCACTTCCTCATACGAAATATGCACTGCCAGCATATTATGTCTTAGCTCCTGCTGAAGCGTCTTCAAATTTGGCGCGATATGATGGTGTGCGCTTTGGGCATCGAGCGACTTTAAAAGCTGGAGAAGGCATAGATGAAATGTACGCTCGCACTCGAGCTGAAGGCTTTGGTGATGAGGTTAAACGTAGGGTTATGGTTGGGGCATATGTACTTTCTGCTGGCTTTTATGATGCTTATTATCGCCGGGCTCAACGTGTGCGTACTTTAATAAAAAAAGATTTTGATGATGTCTATTCAACTGGAGTTGATGCTATCTTAACTCCTGCAACACCTTCTGCGGCTTTTGGCCTTGGTGAAATGAAAAATGAAGATCCTATAAAGATGTATTTGAATGATGTTTTTACAGTCACGGTTAACCTTGCAGGATTGCCTGGAATATCTATACCGGCTGGATTAAGTTCTGAAGGTTTACCATTAGGTCTGCAACTAATTGGTCGTCCATGGGAAGAGGGTGAAATGATAAACATTGCATCAGTTCTTGAAAATGGTGCAAAATTTAATTTTAAACCAAATAAATGGTGGTAATATGCATAGGATTTTAGTTGGCTTATTTTTTGTGATGTTATTTGCAGGTTGTGAAGAAATTCCTGCACCCGTTAGTGCTGGTTCAATTATTGTAAAGCCGCTGACAAATATTATAGAAACTACTCTTAATCCAGAAGTTAGTGCTAACAATCTTGAAGCTGTTAATGAAGATTCTGAAATATTAGAAGAGAGTTCATCTGTTGTGGCGCCAGAGGGTTTATATGAGCCTGCTTTGTCATTGCCGGGTGGTAAAGATGCCTCAAAGCAAGAGATAGTCATAAATAAAATTCGTGAAATTACATTAAAAAAACGAACTAAAACTTTGGATTTACTTGAGTACAGTGCTTCACAAAGCCAATTGGTTGGAGAGCAAGTGTATAGCCGATCAGCTATATGGTATGAAAACGGTAATAATTGTCATGAATACTCAATACCAGAAATAGCACAAATGGCTTTTCTTAGTACAGGAGGCCCCAAACGAGATGCTTTGCTTTTGGATGCTGATGGAGATGGGTTTGCTTGTACTTGGATCCCAGTCCGATAGATTTCTTATGGATCATGACTTAAATATTATTCAGCATCCCTCACCAAATTTTGGTATCAGACATGGAGGGATTTCTCCAAAAATAATAGTATTACATTACACTGCAATGCAAAACTCTAATGATGCATTGAATCGCTTGACAGATCCAAAAGCAGAAGTATCTGCCCATTATTTAATTGATAAGTTTGGTACTATTTTACAATTAGTAGATGAAGAAAATAGAGCTTGGCATGCTGGATGCGGTTCTTGGGGTGAGATAAATGACATTAATTCTAATTCAATTGGTATTGAATTAGATCATTGCCCTTCTATTGATAATAAATTTAATAAAAAACAGTTATCTTCACTGGAGGTCTTGTTGTTTGATATATTAAAGCGAAGGCCTCAAATAGTACCTAAATTTATTATAGGTCATTCTGATATGGCCCCGGGGCGTAAATCAGATCCAGGAATGAATTTTCCATGGAAAAGGTTTTCGGAAAAAGGATTATCAATCTGGCCAAAAAATATTTTAAATGTTCAAGTGGATTGGGATATATTTAAATATAATGCAGAGCGATTTGGATATCGTGCGCCGACTGACAATACTGATGGGTGGACTAAAGTGCTGGATGTATTTCGGCTTAGGTTTTTACCAGACAAAAAGGGTGATTTATCTCAAGATGATATGGGGATGATCATTGCTCTTGCTACAACTTGGCCAAATAAAACAAACAATAATTAATTGTAATGGTTATTGACCCTTTCACCTTCATCTACTAAGCGAATATAGCGGATGGCTGGGCGGCCGCGCGCAAGCGAGGAAAGTCCGGACTCTTTACAGCAATGGCGGCGGGTAACGCCCGCCTGGGGTAACCCAAGGGAAAGCGCCACAGAAAAAAAACCGCTCACTATAAGTGAGTAAGGGTGAAACGGTAGGGTAAGAGCCTACCGCAATGTTGGTAACAATGTTGGCATGGCAAGCCCCGTCAGGAGCAAAACCAAGTAGGAACCGTGTGCCCTTAGGGGCGGGGTAGCTGAAGCCCCAACTGGTTCGGGTGGTTGCTAGAGCATTATGGTAACATAATGTGCAGATGAATGGTCGCTCACGACAAAATCCGGCTTATAGGCCATCCGCGTTAATGTTAATTAAAATAAATTGGGTTCTTATGGGCTTTTGACTATATGTTCCTTATACGTTCTAAAATTTTGCTCTTTTAATTAATTATCTTCTGATGATTGATATATTTCAGGAACTACATATTGTGGCTATTTTTTATATAAGCACTAATTGTGCTAATTAATATATTGTATTATAACTAATCCCATAAAAAACCATAAAAACCCAAGAAATACCTTTTATTGTTTCATAAAATCAATTACTAATAAGATATGATGAGGATGGGCGTATCAATTGGACAACAAGATCCATGGATACCAAACGGTTTCATACAGGCACCTCCCCATCAAAAAAGTAAGATCTGGATGGATGCGAGCAGACACCCCCCCAGGTGGTATTCCATAAACCAGACGGTCCAATAGGACTATGGCGGTGGATCAAGCAGTGGCAGCAGCTTGGTTCACCGTTTCACTTTAATGGCATTGGCCAAGGATTAAGAGGTTACGATAGTGACGCGTAGATTTAGAGGCGAAATCGTTCAAAAAGTGGACGGTAAGGGTAGAGTTTCTATCCCAGCAGCTTTTCGCCGTGTCCTTGAACAAGGTGATCCCGATTGGACAGAAGGCTTGCGACCTGAGTTGGTACTTGCCTATGGCGGGAAATCACAGAAATATATTGAAGGTTATACCGTGCAGGCCATGGAAGATATTGAGAATGCTATTGAGGCAATGCCTTATGGTAACGATCGTTCAGCAATGGAAATGAACTATTCTACAAAATCATTGCAGATGAATATTGATGAAACTGGTAGAATTATTTTGAGCCCTTTATTAATTGATAAGTTAAAAATTACTAATGAGGTTGTTTTTGCTGGAACTGTTAAAACATTTCAAATGTGGCATCCTGAAATTTATAAAGAGTACGTTGATCAAAGAGAAATTGCATTGGCTGAGCGAGGTGAAGGATTTGATCTTCGTCAAGTATTGAATAAACCGATTGGTGAATAGGCAATGAGTTTAGCTCACAAATATTCATCTTCATCCCCCCACATACCCGTCCTATTGGCGCAAATTTTAGACTCAGTAAAACCAATATCTGGTAAATGGGTTGATGGTACGTTTGGGGCTGGCGGTTATACTCGAGCAATTTTGGAAGCAGGTGCTGATGTTGTATATGCAATTGATCGTGATCCTGAAGTTTTTACATCTGCAGAAAAATGGGTTGGTGACTATGGTGATCGTTTAAATTTGATTCATGGAACATTTGGAGACCTTGATCATCACGTCAAAAGTGAAGGTGCTAATTCAGCTGATGGTGTTGTATTAGATATTGGTGTTTCTTCAATGCAAATAGATCAACCCAATAGAGGCTTTTCATTTATGAAGGATGGCCCACTTGATATGAGAATGGCTCAATCAGGGATGACTGCTGCTGATATTGTAAATTCAGTTGATGAAAATATTTTAGCAGATTTAATATACTTATATGGTGAAGAGCGTGCGTCAAGACGAATTGCTCGCAACATTATTAAGGCTAGAGAAATTTCAAAGTTTGAAACAACATTTCAGCTAGTGAAGGTAATTGAGTCTAGTCTTCCCCGATCAAAGCCAGGGCAAATTCATCCTGCAACAAGGACATTTCAAGCTTTAAGGATAGCTGTGAATGATGAGCTTGGTCAATTAGTATCTGGATTAAGGGCAGCTGAAAATATACTCAAAGAAGGTGGTGTACTTGCAGTGGTCACATTTCATTCTTTGGAAGACAGGATTGTAAAAAGGTTTATTCAAGCACGTTCAGGTAATAACCCAAAAGGCAATCGATATCAGCCTGAGCTAGTAGAGGAAGTAGCCACATTTAAAAAAATTGGGCGAAAAGCTATAACAGCAACTGAAGATGAAGTTAGATCTAATCCTCGTGCTAGATCAGCCAAATTGCGCTTGGCTAGGCGTTTAGATAATGTTGCTGGAGAATTTTCAGCTTTTGATATTGGGCTGCCAAAATTTAATTTAGGGCAGTTAAACTGATGAGAATTTTTATATATATCGTATGTTCTTTTATTGTAATCACAATGGCTTACTGGGCATATACTGAAAACTACACAACTCAAGCATCTATACGACGTGTAGAAGAATTGAATAGATTGGTAGCTGATGAAAAAGAAGCGATATCAATTTTAAATGCTGAATGGGCATATTTAAATCGCCCTGAAAGATTATCTAACCTAGCAGATTTAAATTTTATAAAGCTAAAGTTAGTTCCTTTGGCTGCACAACATTTTACTGAATTAGAAGTTATTCCAATGTCTCCAAGGCGAAGTTTGGTAGTTAGCTCACCAGTTTTAGTTTCAAGCGATGGGGGTAAACAATTCCCATGAGAAGAAAACCTTTACGGCCACTTGCTCACATAATCTCTGCGCGCCAAAATGGTAAAAATCCTGATTTTATTGAAGCAAAAGAGAGATCAAAGCGCAATCAAGCCTTACAGTTAAAAACACGAGTAAGAGCTGAAAATAGACTATTAGTACTTGGTTTAATTTTTATTATTGGATTTTCTGCTATAGGTGGAAAAATGGCAATGTTAGCTTCAAGTTCTGTTCAAGAAGTCAGGCAATATAATACTGGTTCTAAAATTATAAACCAACGTGCTAATATAGTTGACCGTAATGGTAATATTTTAGCAACAAATATGTCTACACAAGCTCTTTATGCTCAACCGCCTTTAATGATTGATCCAAAAAAAGCTGCAGATGACATATATAAGATTTTTCCTGACTTAGATTATGAACGACTTGTTAAAAATTTTGGTAGTGATAAGCGTAAATTTGTTTGGGTTAAGAAAAGTGTTTCCCCGGAACAGCAGCAACTTGTACATGATTTAGGTGAGCCAGGTTTACTTTTTGGTAATAGAGAAATGAGGCTTTATCCAAACGGAAAATTGGCTGCGCATATTCTTGGTGGTACGAGATTTGGTGAAGAAGGTGTCCGTGCTGCTGAGATTGTAGGTGTTGGAGGTGTTGAAAAGTACTTTGATAAAATGTTACGTGATCCAGCTTTAGAAGGAGAGCCATTAAAACTTTCAATTGATTTAACTGTCCAAGCAGCAACACGTCAAGTTTTGAAAGATGGAATGCGCTTAATGAATGCAAAAGGTGCTTCGGCAATATTAATGGATGTAAACACTGGAGAAATCATTTCTCTTGTCTCATTGCCAGATTTTGATCCTAATAATCGACCTAGAGCTGCTATATTGGGGGATCCTTCTGAAAATCCATTATTTAATAGGGCTGCACAGGGGCTGTATGAATTAGGTTCGACATTTAAAATTTTTACTGCCGCGACTTCATTGGAAAAGGGGTTGGTAAACCCACAGACCATTATTGATACGACGCCATTTAGATGGAATCGAAAAACTTATAAAGATTACAAAAATTACGGACCAACTAATTCTGTTGAAGATATAATAATGAAATCGTCTAACGTTGGGACAATTAGAATGGCTTTGGCTGCAGGTACATCTGCTCAAAAGAAAACTTTAAAAGATTTGGGTTTCTTTGAAGCAGTTCCTGTTGAGCTGGGTGAGGCTAGTCGGACAAAACCACAAATACCAAAAAATTGGTCGGACACTTCAACAATTACAATATCATTTGGGCATGGAATTTCTGCAACACCATTACATTTGGCAACGGCATACTCAATCGTTGCAAATGGTGGATTTAGGGTAAAACCAACAATAAAAAAAATTGATTTTGGGAATTTATCCAGGGAGCAAGTCATATCCCCGAAAACCTCACAACAACTGATATCTATGTTAAGGCGAGTTGTAAGTGAGAAAGATGGTACTGCCAAAATGGCAAAAGTTGAAGGATATGAAGTTGCTGGTAAAACTGGTACTGCTGAAAAAATAAAACCAACTGGAGGGTATTATGATGATAAAGTCATAGCGACTTTTGCATCAATTTTTCCAGCCAGCGATCCAAAATATACATTAGTGGTGTCACTCGATGAACCGGAGATAGAAGTATATGGTAAAAATCGCAGAACTGCTGGGTATACTTCGGTTCCTGTTGCTGCTGAGATAATAAGCCGTGTAGCCCCTATTCTTAATCTTCGCCCAATTGTCCCTAACAATAAAATGACATACACTTCAATTAGCAGTCAATAAGAGGCAGCAAATGTCCCAAACTTTTTCAAAATATAAAAGACTAAATGAGTTAGGTTTGGTTCCCTCAAATGAATTTCAAGATAATCCTTTTATAACAAACATCACTGTAGATAGTCGTATTGTTAAAAAAGGTTATTTATTTGCAGCAATGCCCGGATCTAAATATCATGGTATCAGTTTTGTTAAGGCAGCTATAGATAACGAAGCAGCTGCAATTCTGACAGATCATGAAGGCTTTACCATTGCAAAAAAAATATTAGGAAATATTAATATTCCCATAGTTATTGCCAAAGATCCAAGGATGAAACTGTCTAAGATTATGGCAAGATTTTATGGCGCTCAACCTTCAACAATGATTGCTGTAACTGGGACAAATGGAAAAACGTCAGTCGCAAATTTTACAAGACAAATTTGGGAATTGTTAGGCAAAAAAGCTGTGAATATTGGAACAGCTGGTGTCGAGGGTGCTGTTTCAATAAGTCTTTCGCATACAACCCCAGAACCTACTTTATTACATAAAATATTATATGATCTTGAAAACAGTGGTGTCTCGCATGCATCAATGGAAGCTTCAAGTCATGGTTTGGAGCAAAGAAGGTTAGATGGAGTTTATTTGACTGCAGCAGCATTTACTAATTTTACACATGACCATTTAGATTATCATAAAAATTTTGATGCTTATTTTGCTTCAAAGCTTGGATTATTTAAGCGTGTTCTATCGCCAGAAGGATCTGTAGTTATTAATATGGATGACGCAAGGGGGCATGAAATACATGAAATTTCAAAGTTGCGTGGGCAAGATATTATTACAGTTGGACAGCACAATTGTGATCTTACCTTGAAAAAATGTAACTTTGACGCCACTGGCCAACAAATACTATTCTCATGGCATGATGAAATCAAATCTATTCGATTAGATTTGATTGGATATTTTCAAGCTATGAATATATTGCAGGCTGCAGCTTTAGTGATTGCTTGTGGTGAACAGCCAAATAATGTTTTTGATACTCTAAGCGAATTAAAGACTGTTTCTGGCCGAATGCAATTAGCTGCTAAGCGTGCAAATGGTGCATCTATTTTTGTAGATTATGCACATACTCCAGATGCTGTTGAAACTGCCCTAAAAGCAATGCGGCCACATGTTATGGGGCGTTTGCTAATTATAGTTGGAGCGGGTGGAGATCGTGATGTTAGCAAACGTGAGTTAATTGGGAGGGCTGCGGAAAAATATGCAGATGTTGTTTTCGTAACTGATGATAACCCAAGAAGTGAAGATCCTGAATTAATACGAAAAGCAATAATGCATGGCTGCCCTAATGCAACTGAGATTGGTGATCGTGCTACAGCAATTCTAACTGGTGTTGATGCTCTGAATCCAGGCGATGCACTATTAATCGCTGGGAAAGGTCATGAAACGGGTCAAATAATTGGCGATGATATTTTGGCTTTTAATGATGTAGAGCAGGCTAGTATAAGTGTTTCTACTTTAGATGAGTTGCTGCCGTGAACCTCTGGACATCAAAAGATGCTGTAAAAGCAACTAACGGAATTTCTAAAATTAATTGGGTTGCAGATGGAATATCTATTGATACCAGAAATATAAAGCCTGGAGATTTGTTCGTTGCATTAAAAGATAAACGCGATGGGCATGAATTTGTAAAAGCTGCGTTTGAAAAAGGGGCCTCAGCTGCTCTCGTTTCAAAAGTCCCGGATGGAGTTAATGAAAACTTTCCGCTTTTAGTTGTGGAAGACGTTTTTGGAGCTCTTCAGAGTATGGCTAAATTTGCACGCGCCAGAACTAAGGCTAAAATTATTGGTGTAACAGGTTCCGTAGGTAAGACTTCAACTAAAGAAATGTTGAAAACTATTTTAACAGAAAATGGTAAAACCCACGCAGCTGAAAAAAGTTATAATAATCATTGGGGTGTTCCCTTGACACTTGCACGCATGCCAAAAAATTCAGATTTTGCCATAATTGAAATTGGAATGAATAGCCCAAATGAAATTCGACCACTTGCTAAATTAGCAGCATTAGATGTTGCAATCGTTTTAAATGTTGCTCCTGTACATTTAAAAGCATTTAAAAATGTTGAAGAAATAGCGTTTGCAAAAGCTGAAATTTTTGAAAATTTAACATCAAAAAATTCAGCAATTGTTAATAATGATTTGTCTACGACTCAGATTTTGTTGAAAACTGTAAAAGCAGTTGGTGCTAATCTTGTTACTTTTGGACAAAAGGATAAATCAGATTTTAGATTAGTTTCTAGTACATGGCATAAAAATAAAACTTCAGTTAAAGCTAAGATAAACGATCAAAATATACATTTTGATTTTTGTGCAGAAGGCGATCATTTTTCGATGAATGCATTAGCAGCTTTTGCTGCTGCTGAGTTAGTTGGAGCAGATCGAAAAATTACAACACAAGCTTTTTCCAATTGGCAAGCGCCAAAGGGAAGGGGAGAACGAAAGAAAATAAAATTTGGATTAGGTAATATTGAGTTGATAGATGAAAGCTATAATGCAAATCCAATATCTATGGCAGCTGCTCTTAAAGTTCTTTCTAATAGCAAATCTTCAGGTCGAAAAATTGCAATATTAGGTGAAATGGGCGAATTAGGTGTAGAAGAAAATCTTTTTCATTCAGATCTTGCAAGAATTGAAGGAATAAAAGAAATCGATGTTTTTTATCTTGTTGGACCATTAATGCGCTTCATGTGGGATGAGTTGCCAGATTATAAAGAAAGTAAATGGTTTGAGAGCATTGATGAATTAATTATGGAGATTGGAAGTTTGATAGCGGTAAATGATACTATTATGGTCAAAGGTTCAAATTATACAAAAGTTTCAAAAATAGTTGAAGCAATAAAAAAGGTTAGTGTTTAGGCACAAATGAAGGAGTTTTAATAATGTTATATTTTTTAAGCGAGTTATCTGATGGTGGCGATGCATTTAATCTTTTTAGATATATTACATTTCGTTCAGGAGGTGCATTTTTCACAGCACTAATCTTATCATTCATTTTCGGCGCTCCTTTAATTCGTCGATTAAGGAAAATGCAAAAAAATGGGCAACCAATTCGTGAGGATGGACCTACAAGTCATATTATAGAAAAGGCTGGTACACCAACGATGGGAGGAGTTTTAATACTTGGAACCTTGCTCTTTTCATCTTTATTATGGGCACGTTCTGATAATGGTTATGTCTGGATTGTTCTTTTAGTAACTGTAGGTTTTGGTGGAATTGGATTTCTTGATGATTATTTGAAAGTAACAAAAAATAATGTTAAAGGTTTTTCCTCTAAAGCGCGAATATTATTAGGTTTATTAATCTCTTTAATTGCTGTTTACTGGGCCCAAAGGCTTCATTCAGAAGACTTAAGTCGGCATTTAGCTTTACCCATCTTTAAAGATACACTTATAAATTTAGGTATTATTTACTTCCCGTTTGCAATGATCGTTATTGTAGGAGCAGCTAATGCTGTTAATTTAACTGATGGCTTAGATGGGCTGGCTATAATGCCAGTAATAATTGCTGGTGGAACGCTAGGTGTGATTGCATATGTAGTTGGGCGAACTGATTTTACAGCTTATTTAGATGTGCATTACGTGAAAGGTACTGGTGAATTGTTAGTTTTTACTTCAGCATTAGTTGGAGCAGGTTTGGGATTTCTATGGTATAATGCCCCTCCTGCAGCAGTTTTTATGGGTGATACTGGATCATTAGCATTAGGTGGTGCGCTTGGTGCAATAGCCGTTGCTACAAAACATGAATTAGTATTAGCAATTGTAGGCGGTTTATTTGTGGTGGAAGCATTATCTGTAATAATTCAAGTTCTTTACTATAAGAAAACAGGTAAACGTGTTTTTTTGATGGCACCAATTCATCACCACTTTGAAAAAAAGGGTTGGGGTGAATCTCAAATTGTGATCCGTTTTTGGATAATTGCGCTAATCCTTGCCTTAGTTGGCTTAGCTACATTAAAGTTACGTTAATGATACCTGTTCGTGGATATAATGGATGTAAAGTTGCTGTCTTAGGGCTAGGACGATCGGGCTTAACTGCAGCCAGAGCATTGCGAGCAGGTGGTGCAGTACCAATTGTTTGGGATGATAATGAAAAATCAAGAATCGCAGCAGATGCAGAAGATTTTGTTGTTCTAGATCTTAATAAAGATTCATCATGGCAAGATGTAGTTTGCTTAATAGTTTCACCTGGAATACCGCACTTATATCCACTTCCACATCCAATTGTTTCAAAAGCTTGGCACAATGGTGTTGTTGTTGATAATGATATAGGACTATTTTTCCGTTCTTTTGCTACTCAAGAATGGGATAATTTTGATGTTATACCAAAAGTCGTGTGTGTTACTGGCTCAAATGGTAAGTCTACTACAACAGCTTTAATTGCTCATTTGCTTGAAGGTTCAAGTAGAGATATTGTAGTGGCAGGAAATATTGGCCGAGGGGCTTTAGATATCCCTCCTGCGCAAGATGGCACCATTGTTATTTTGGAATTATCTTCTTATCAATTAGATCTAGCTCGCGCGCTAGCACCAGATATTGCAGTATTTATGAATTTGTCACCCGACCACTTAGATCGTCATAATGGTATGGGTGGATATTTTTTTGCAAAGCGTAGATTGTTCGTAGATGGAAATCCAGATCGAGCAATAATTGGAGTGGACGAAATTGAAGGTCAATTCTTAGCAAATCAATTACGACAAGATGCAAAATCTGGTGACCCTGTCATAAACGTTTCTGTAAATAAAAAACTTCAAAACAAGGATTGGTCAATTTTTGCTAGAAAAGGTTTCTTATCGGAATGGCGAAAGGGGCGGCAGGTAGCATCGATTGACTTGAGGCCAATGTCTGGTTTGCCAGGAGAACATAATCACCAAAATGCTTGTTGTGCTTATGCTGTTTGCAGATCGATTGGCATGGCTCCCAAGCAAATTGAGGAAAAGCTTATATCTTATGTTGGTTTGCCTCATAGGTGTCAAATAGTAGGTACTTTTGATGGCGTAATGTATGTTAATGATAGTAAAGCTACAAATGTTGATTCTGCAGAAAAAGCACTACTTGCATTCAAAAATATTTTATGGATTGTTGGTGGAGTACCTAAGGACGGTGGTATTTTACCTTTAAAACCATATTTTGATAGAATAAAAAAAGCTTACTTAATTGGAAATAATGTTTCTAATTTAGCTAAAGATTTGGATGGTCTTGATTTTGTAAATGTAGGTACAGTTTCTGATGCAGTTAAATTAGCATCTTCAGATGCTAAGGTTGGTGATGTTGTCTTATTGGCTCCAGCCTGTGCAAGCTTTGACCAATATGAAAACTTTGAGAAACGTGGTGACGATTTCATTAATAATGTCATTATGCTAAATAATGTTTAATTTTTAAATGAGCATAGTCTCGCTTTGATAATTATTTAAATATATGACCTACTAGAATTATAAATTTAAATATGTAATAATAACACCGATAATAATAATAAGCTGAACCCGAAAACGAGGCAGCAATAGAGCAGATGCAGACAGGCGATATCTTATGACGGATATGGTATTTGGAACGGTTGCGCAGCAACCTACCGATCCAATTTTGCCGCGCTGGTGGCAAACAATCGACCGTTGGTCTTTAACCTTTGTAATGATACTTTTTGTCATGGGAATATTATTAGGATTAGCAGCTTCTGTGCCATTAGCTCAAAGGAACGGTTTAGATCCATTTTATTATGTATATAAACAATTATTTTTTGGTGTAATTGCGCTCTTAGTTATGGTGTTTACATCAATGTTAACCCCTAAAATAATTAGAAGGTTAGGAACAATTGGTTTTATTTTCTGCTTTATAGCAATTTGCTTTTTACCTATGCTTGGTACTGATTTTGGCAAAGGGGCGGTTCGATGGTATTCTTTAGGATTTGCTTCTATCCAGCCTTCAGAGTTTCTGAAACCATGTTTTGTTATTTTTACAGCTTGGTTAATGGCTTCAAGCTTTGATGTGGGAGGCCCTCCCGGCAAACGGATGTCTTTTGTTGTATGTGTTTTAGTAGTTGGTTTATTAGCTTTACAGCCTGATTTTGGTCAAGCTTCCTTGTTCTTAGCGTCATGGGGTTTGATGTATTTTGTGGCTGGGGCTTCACTTATATTAATGTTTATAATGTTTGTTTGTGTTGTTGGAGTTGGAATATTTTCATATAATAATTCAGAGCATTTTGCACGAAGGATTGATGGATTTTTAAATCCTGATATCGATCCTCGAACACAATTAGGTTATGCAACTAATGCAATTCAAGAAGGTGGATTTTTTGGAGTTGGCTTAGGTGAAGGGTCAGTAAAGTGGTCTCTTCCAGACGCTCATACAGACTTTATTATTGCGGTTGCAGCGGAAGAATATGGCTTGATTTTAGTCTTAATAATAATTTCTCTATTTGCTGCAATTACAGTTAGATCACTTTTGCGCCTTATGAACGAGAGAGATATATTTGTTCGACTTTCTGGAACTGGGATTGCAGTGCTTTTTGGAATGCAAGCAATGATAAATATGGGTGTTGCAGTTAGACTCTTACCGGCAAAAGGGATGACATTACCCTTTGTTAGCTATGGTGGGTCTTCATTATTAGCTGGTGGAATTGGATTAGGTGTCTTGCTGGCTTTTACGCGTAGGCGAGCACAGGGCGATATTTCTGATATATTATCATCAGCGAAGATAACAAAATGACAAATAAGCCTTTGATAATGATAGCTGCAGGGGGTACTGGAGGACATATGTTTCCAGCGCAAGCTTTAGCAGAAGAAATGTTAGACCGTGGATGGCAAGTCAAGCTTTCAACCGATTTGAGAGGAAAACATTATGCCACTGAATTTCCAAAAAAAGTAATAATCGAAACTGTAAAATCGTCAACATTTTCACGAGGGGGCTTAAAGAGTAAAATACTGACACCAATATTAATTATTTTAGGTGTTTTAGATGCAATGCGATCTATAAATAAACACAAGCCATCAATTATAGTGGGTTTCGGCGGGTATCCAGCTGTGCCAGCATTATTGGCGGGAGGATTGAAAAAAATTCCTCGAATTATCCATGAGCAAAATGGAATTTTAGGGAGAGTAAATAAACTATTTGCTAAAAAAGTTCAGATAGTTGTTTGCGGTTCTTGGCCAACAGAGTTACCTAAAAATATAAAATCTATACACATTGGAAACCCTGTCAGAAATAAAGTGTTAAAATATGCAAGTTCACAATATATAGCGCCTGGTGATTGGCCATTGAGCTTACTAGTAATTGGAGGCTCCCAAGGCTCTAGCATTGTTTCAAAAATTACAGCGGAAGCAGTAACTTTATTACCTGAAAATTTGCGTATGAATCTTAGAGTGGCATGTCAGGTGCGAAAAGAAGATAGTTATAAAATTGAAAAAATATTTTTAGATTCAAAAGTAGATGCTGAAATTCAAGAATTCTTTCAAGATGTACCAATGAGAATGTCACAGGCACAATTAGTAATTTCACGTGCTGGTGCATCATCAATTGCTGATATCTCTATCATAGGCCGCCCTTCAATATTAATACCATTTGCAGCTGCTACTAATGACCATCAAAGGGCTAATTCTATGGGATTAGTTGAAGTCGGTGCAGCCGATGTGATAAATGAAAATGAACTAACTCCAAAAAAGTTAGCTGATTGTATTGAAAAAATATTATCATCAGATCAACTGGCTTCAAAAATGGCAAAAGCGGCATTAAAACAAAGTAAGCCAAATGCTGCAAACGAATTTGCGGATTTGATTGAAGCTACTATTAGGAATAATCAAAAATGATTTCCACAACCAAATTACCTTCGCAACTAGGTACAATACATTTTATAGGTATTGGAGGTATTGGGATGTCAGGAATAGCAGAGGTACTAATAAACCAAGGGTATATTATCTCTGGCTCTGATTTAAAAGAATCGCTGATTACAAAACGTTTGGTGAAAATGGGAGCAAAAATTCAATATCCACAAAAGGCAGAAAACGTTGAAGACGTGGAAGTTGTGGTTATTTCGTCTGCTATTAAAACTGGAAACCCTGAATTAGATCATGCACGCATATTAGGATTACCGATTGTTCGCCGTGCAGAAATGCTTGCAGAATTAATGCGATTAAAGTCGAATGTTGCTATTGCGGGCACTCATGGAAAGACCACTACCACAACAATGGTAGCTACATTATTAGATCATGGTGGAATTGATCCAACTGTCATTAATGGTGGAATAATTCATGCTTATGGATCCAATGCGCGAATGGGTACTGGTGAATGGATGGTAGTTGAGGCAGATGAAAGTGATGGTACTTTTAATAAACTCCCTGCGACAATAGCTGTTGTAACCAATATAGATCCTGAGCATATGGAGCATTATGGAACTTTTGATAATTTAAGAGATGCTTTTTATCAATTTGTCTCAAATATACCGTTTTACGGTTTAGCAATTTGCAACACTGATCACCCAGAAGTGCAATCTTTAGTTGGAAGAATCGATGACAGAAGAGTTGTTACTTATGGTTTCAATAAACAAGCTGATATTCGAGCAGAAAATTTAAAATTTAAAAATGGTTGTGCATATTTTGATATTTTACTGCAATCTGAAAATACTTATATTGATAATGTAATGCTGCCCATGCCGGGGGATTACAATGTTTCAAATTCCTTAGCTGCTGTTGCGGTGGCAAGACACCTTGGTATGAATGCGAAACAAATTCGCAAAGGCCTCTTTTTATTTAAAGGTGTTAAGCGGCGCTTTACACTTGTAGGGGAGATTAATGGTGTAACTATAATTGATGATTATGCTCACCATCCAGTTGAAATTTCTGCAGTTTTGAGTGCTGCAAGGCAAGCAACTAAAGGAAAAGTAATTGCTGTACATGAGCCGCATAGATACAGCAGATTAGATAGTTTATTTGAAGATTTTTGTAATTCTTTTAATGATGCCGATATCGTTGGTATTACGGAAGTATACTCAGCTGGAGAAAAACCTATAAAAAATCGAAACCGTGATAGTTTAGTAGCTGGATTAAAAGCAAGGGGGCATCGCAATGCTTTTGCAGTTAAAGATGAAGAAGATTTGAAAAGCTTTTTTGTAAAGAATTGTAATGAAGGTGATCTATTGGTTTGTTTGGGTGCTGGAACGATAAGTGCATGGGCATATGGACTATCTGATAACATAATATCATAAATTTAATTGATAAATTTATCTATTTTTAAATGAGGATGTATTTTAAGTGAGTATTTTAATCATAAATTTAAATGTAAGGTTAGATTATGAGTGAAATATTACTACCTAAAGTGCGAGGTGTAATTGTTACTAATCGACTAATGTCAGACCTTTCATGGTTAAAAGTTGGTGGTATGGCTGATTATCTATTTCAACCTGCTGATGAAAAGGATTTATCAGAATTTTTGTTAAATACTTCAACCAAAATTCCAGTTTTTACAATTGGAGTTTGTTCTAACCTTATTATACGTGATGGTGGAATTCGAGGCGTAGTTATAAAGCTTGGGCGTGGATTTAATAATATAAAAATATTAGATAATAACAGAATAAGTGTTGGATCAGCCGCTTTAGATGCACATGTAGCTAGAAAAGCTGCTGATGCAGGTCTCGATCTTACATTTTTAAGAACCATACCTGGGACGATAGGTGGGGCAGTAAAAATGAATGCAGGATGCTATGGCAAATACATTTCAGACGTTTTTGAGAGTGCAAGCGCAGTTACTAGAGATGGAAAATTTATAACCTTACAAAGGGAAGATATACATTTTGATTATAGGTCATCTAAAATTGCAAAAGGTGTAATTATTACAAACGTAATTTTAAAAAGTAATCAAGCTAATCCAGTTGATTTAAAAAATAAAATGCAGGAAACTTTAGACAAGAGATCTCATAGTCAGCCAGTAAAAGCCCGTTCTTGCGGATCAACCTTTAGAAATCCTTCTGGTTTTTCTTCCACTGGTCAAGTTGGAGATGTACATGATTTGAAAGCTTGGAAGGTAATTGACGATGCTGGCATGCGTGGCGCTAGTATAGGAGGAGCTCAAATGAGTGAAAAACATTCTAACTTTATGATTAATAATGGGGATGCTACTGCGGCTGATTTGGAAAATTTAGGAAGAGAAGTGATTAAAAAGGTTTACGCAGAGTCTGGGATTAAGTTAGAGTGGGAAATAATGAGGGTTGGAGAGCCCTTAGTTGAATAAAATTCTAAAGCCCGATTAACAGGGTAAGGAAGAGGATGGTATGTCGAGCAAGGCAATCACCCGTGTTACAGTGCTAAATGGTGGCCCGTCAGCTGAAAGAGAAGTTTCACTGGTTTCGGGTACTGAAATTGCATCTGCATTGCGCGGAGAAGGTTATACTGTTTCAATTATAGATGCGGGTGAAAATCTTGCATCAGAAATAAGTGCGTCTAATCCCGATGTTGTATTTAATGCATTACATGGTCGATTGGGAGAAGACGGATGTGTTCAGGGGTTGCTAGAATGGATGCAAGTTCCATATACTCATTCTGGAGTTTATTCATCTGCACTTGCCATGGATAAAGAAAAGACAAAAGATATCTATAGATCGGTAGGCTTACCTGTAGCAGCATCCATGTTGGTTCCTAAGTCTGAAATTTTACACACACACCCAATGCCTGCCCCTTATGTAGTAAAACCATATAATGAGGGATCTTCTGTTGGAGTATATATAGTAAATATTGGTGATGATCCAATTGCAAACATTACAGAAGAATTACCTAATATATTAATGGTAGAAGAGTTTATTCCTGGGTATGAGCTCACAGTGACAGTAATCGATGGTAATGCCCTTACTGTAACAAATATAATTACTGATGGTTGGTACGATTTTGAAGCAAAATATGAAAATGGTGGATCATATCATGAGATACCAGCAAAAGTCCCAAGTGAAATTTATGAAGCATGCATAGAATATGCAGAGCGTGCTCATAAATCTTTAAATTGTCGAGGGTTATCACGCACTGATTTCCGTTGGGATAAAGAATTAGGTCTTGCTGGACTGAAATTATTAGAGACTAATACACAACCTGGTATGACCCCCACATCATTAGCGCCTGAACAAGCTGCTTATAAGGGTATATCTTTTGGTGATTTAGTACGTTGGATGGTGGAGGACGCATCATGCAATCGATAGATAGAAAAGAGCCTCAATTAAGACGTATGTCTTCTATTGAATCTATAAATAATAGGAAGCAACATGCTCCAAATATCGCACCTCTTGGAGAAGTTTCAGCTGAAAAAATAGGACGATTATTTGGACAAAAAACGCCTGAAAAAAATATTAAATCTGACCCTGCGCCAAGTAAAATAAAATATAAAATTAATCGAATGTGGTTATCTCCGATTATTAAGAGTACCTTATATTTTGGGATACCTTTGTTTATATTAGTAATCTTCAGTGCGTATATTTATTCAAGCGATGGTGTGCGTATAAAATTTACTCATGTTTTTGAGGATGCAAAATCAAATATTCAAGCTCGCCCAGAATTTCAAATTGAATTAATGAAAATTGATGGTGCATCTGAAACGCTTGCAATGTCCATTCGTAAGTCATTAGAGCTAAGCTTTCCAATAAGTTCATTCGAATTAAATCTTCTTGATATGAAAGAGAAAATTCAAGAGATGAAAGAGGTAAAATCTGCATCACTTTTTTTACGGCCAGGTGGGTTGTTAGAAGTAGAATTAATCGAAAGAGTTCCGCTTATTATTTGGAGAAACGGCTCATCATTGGAAATGATAGATTCTGAAGGGGAAATTTCTGGCATTCTTACTTCACGACTTGATCGGCTTGATTTACCACTTTTTGCAGGTGATGGTGCTAAATATTTTATTTTTGAAGCTTTAGATATATATAAAGTGGCTGATCCAATATCTGATCGATTGCGTGGTTTGCGAAGAATGGGAGAAAGAAGATGGGATATGATCTTAGATCGAAATCAAATCATTCAATTGCCTGAGAATGAGCCAATAAATGCATTAAAGCGTATTTTAGCATTAAACTCTACTCAAAATATATTAGCACGTGATGTTGAGACAATCGATATGCGCGACACTTCAAGGCCAATTTTGCGTCTTTCTGACGTTGCAACTGAAATCATCCGCACATCTGTATCAAAAGAATAGAGAAATAAAATGAATACTCTTTATGAAAATCAAAGAACAATGCGTCAAAAAAGGCGTGCAGCTCTACAAAGAGGTGTAGTAGCCATTTTAGATGTTGGTACATCAAAAATAGTTTGTATGATTTTGCAGTTTGATCCATCGGTACAAATAAATGCAACTGAAGGGATTGGAGCTATAGCTAATCATGGTTCTTTTCGTGTGATTGGTGTTGCAAAAACTCGATCTCGAGGTGTTAAGCTTGGTGAAATTATAGCAATGGAAGAAACGGAACGTGCTATTAGAACTGCCGTGCAGGGTGCTCAAAAAATGGCTAATATTCGAGTGGATCATGTAATGGCTTGTTTTTCTGGAGCTCAACCTAAATCATATGGCTTAACCGGTGATGTTCAGGTTGAGACTGGAAGTGTCACAAATGGGGACATTGGAAGAGTTTTGGCTTCTTGTGATACTCCTAATTTTGGTGATGACCGTGAAACAATTCATGCTATGCCAGTGAATTTTGCACTCGATCAAAATCCATCTCTATCAGACCCACGTGGGCAAATAGGACATTTGTTATCAGTTGATTTACATCTTTTAACAATTGATGCCCGAATATTGAGTAATTTGATAACTTGTATCAAGCGATGTGATTTGGAGTTGGCTGGGGTAGTTTCATCTGCCTATGCATCTGCTATTTCAGCATTAGTTGAAGATGAACAGGAGTTAGGTGCTGCATGTATCGATATTGGAGGTGGATCAACCTCCGTATCGGTCTTTTTGCGAAAGCAGATGATTTTTGCTGATTCAGTTCGTATTGGTGGTGATCATGTTACATCTGATTTATCATCAGGGCTCCAAATTCCACGAAATACTGCTGAACGGATTAAAACAATCCACGGTGGTGTAATAGCGACATCAATGGATGACAGGGAAATGATAGACGTTGACGGTCAAACTGGTGACTGGGATCATGATCGACGTAAATTTACGCGATCTGAAATTATTGGGATAATTCGGCCTCGCATAGAGGAGATATTGGAAGAAGTTTATCATAAACTTCAAGCTGCTCGCTTTGATACCTTACCTAGTCAACGCATTGTTTTGACTGGTGGAGCAAGCCAAATTCCTGGAATGGAAGGCTTGGCTAGTAGAATTCTTGGCCAACAAGTGCGCTTGGGTCGTCCATTGAGAGTTCATGGTTTACCGCAAGCTGCCACTGGTCCTGACTATGCTGCTCCTGTTGGGCTGGCTCTTTACGCAGCTCACCCTCAAGATGAATGCTGGGATTTTGATTTACCTGAAAAGCGAATGGGTGCCATGCCTATGAAGCGTGCAATGCAATGGGTTAAAAATAATTGGTAAATTTTACTTTCATGGCTTTATAGCCATTATAATTTATTTTTTTGATTACTCATGTTTTTTGTACGATTTTTCGTGACGTGAGCGAATCAGTTTGTTAGAGTAAAGTATAAAAAGTCACAAAAAGTGACAGAGCAGTAAAATTTAAAACAGGCGGACAGACCATGACTCTGAATCTCCAAATACCTGAAGTAGCAGATTTGCGTCCAAAAATTACCGTTTTTGGTGTTGGCGGTGCGGGATGCAATGCAGTTAATAACATGATCGAGAAAAATCTTGATGGAGTTGATTTCATTGTAGCCAATACAGATGCTCAGGCATTGCAATTATCTAAAGCAACAACACGTATCCAATTAGGTGAAAAAGCCACTGAAGGTTTAGGCGCAGGTGCCCAACCTACGGTAGGAGCTTTAGCGGCTGAAGAAAGTATTGAAACAATTGTTGACCACTTAGCTGGAAGCCATATGTGTTTTATAACTGCAGGGATGGGTGGTGGCACTGGCACTGGTGCTGCTCCAATTATCGCTCAAGCAGCGCGTGAGCTAGGAATATTAACTGTTGGTGTTGTGACAAAGCCGTTTCAATTTGAAGGATTTAAAAGAGCTCGACAAGCAGATGATGGTGTTGAAACCTTACAGTCTGTAGTTGATACACTTATCATAATTCCAAATCAAAACTTATTTAGAATAGCAAACGAAAAAACAACCTTTACTGAAGCTTTTAGCCTTGCAGATGATGTTCTTTATCAAGGGGTGAAAGGTGTAACAGATTTAATGGTACGTCCAGGAATAATAAATTTAGACTTTGCAGATATACGAGTTGTAATGGATGAAATGGGCAAAGCCATGATGGGCACTGGCGAAGCGTCAGGCGAAGATCGTGCTATTCAGGCTGCAGAACAAGCCATAAATAACCCACTATTGGATGAAATTTCATTAGATGGAGCTCGTGGAGTGTTAATTAATATTACAGGTGGTTCAGACTTGACGCTATTTGAAGTAGACGAAGCTGCAAATAGAATTCGTGACAAAGTTGATCCAAATGCAAATATACTTGTTGGTTCTGCTTTAGATGAAACACTCGATGGTACAATGCGAGTTTCTGTAGTTGCTACTGGAATTGATGCGGCAGAAAAAGAGGTTGGTGAAACACCTGTTCCCCGCAGAACATTGAAATCTCCTCTACCTTTAAGAAACGACGATGTTGTAGCTGAAAAAGAAACACCAAATATAGATTTGAATACAGCCGTGGCTGAACTAGAAATTGAAACAGTTTCAAGTATTCAAGAACCGACATTATTTGATGATAATAATGATGATGGTATGAAGAGCAATACACTTGAAGACGATAGTAGTATTAATACAGAGCTTCCGGAGCCTGCATACCAGCCATTTCGTGAGGATGACTTTGAAGTAAGCACTCATGGTGAGCCTGAATTTACTAATATTTCTTCAGAGGTTTCTGGCCAACCTAGCCCTGAAATTATGGCTCGGTTGCATGCTGCAGTGCAAAAACAACCAAGGCAGGAGCCATTAAGAATTAGTCCTCAGCAAAACCTAGAACAAACTCATGTTCAAAATAAACAAAGTGAACGAAAGAGTGTATTTGGTGGATTGATTTCAAGAATGACTGGTACATCAGTAGTAGAGCCTGTGTTTAGAAGCCAACCTAGAGTGCCAGATGAACCTCGTTATAATTCTGAATATGAAGAAATGAATGTTGAGGATGATCAGGTAGAAGTGCCAGCCTTTCTAAGGCGACAAGCAAATTAAATAAAAAAAGGTGCGGATTTCCGCGCCTTTTTCTTTTGAATTGTTACAAATATTACAATTTTGTTTATTTTGGACACAAACCGTGAATTGAGTGATCGTGTTAAAAGTTGTATGTATAGATAAGTTAAAAAACTCGTGTATTAATTGGCCAATTATCTATGCAAACTACAATTAAAAAATCAATTAAAATGTCAGGTATGGGGCTTCATTCTGGAGTGCCCTCAAATCTGATCATATCGCCTGCTTCAGCTGAATATGGAATATGGTTTCGACGTAAAGATGTTTTAAATCGAGATAATTTGATTCCTGCTAGATATGATGCAGTTAGTAATACACAACTTTGTACACGGATTAGCAACGCTGATGGTGTTGAGGTTTCAACAATTGAGCATTTAATGGCTGCGCTATCTGGTACTGGTATACACAATGCTATTATTGATGTTGATGGCCCAGAAATCCCAATAATGGATGGATCATCAGCTCCTTTCGTAAGTGCAATTTTAAAAGCTGGTATACAAAAACTTGACTCACCTATCCGTGTTATTCGAATACTCAAGCCTGTAAAAGTAGTAGTTGATGATTTTGAAGTCAGTCTATCCCCAAGTGAAACTTTAAAAATAGATTTTGAAATAGACTTTGAAGAAACAGCAATAGGGCACCAGGAAAAGAAATTGAATATGGCAAATGGATCATTTGTTAGGGAGCTTTCAAATTGTAGAACCTTTGCTCGTAGAAGTGAAGTTGATCACTTGCAATCCATGGGATTAGCACTTGGTGGTAGCTTGGATAATGCAATAGTTGTCGATAAGGATATTGTATTAAACCCTGAAGGATATCGTCGTTCAGACGAATGTGTTGGTCACAAAATGTTGGATGCCTTAGGTGATTTATATTTAGCAGGTGCTCCAATTCTGGGGGAATATAAAGCTAAACGAGCAGGGCACCGTGCAACAAATCTATTATTGCATGCCCTTTTTGCTCAGACGAATGCTTGGGAAATGGTGGAATGCCCAAGTGATATAAGCCATGATTTACCCGGCGCAGATATTTCATGGGATGATTTTGTCCAGTGATAAAATAATATGATTTTATTAATCTATATTTAACTATTAAAATAAATAGTTTTCCTTTCCATATGATAAGCTAGATAATATAAAGTCGTCAAAGATTATAAAAAAATAGGAATGTCTTCATGAATATCAAATGGGGTAAAATATTATTGCCATTGGTTGCCTTTTCATTTTTTTTGACAGGTTGTAACGATCTAACTGATAAAGAAACTCCAAAAGAGTTAACAGCTAAAGAAATTTATTTACAAGCTGAAGTAAAGTTAAAAGACAGCTTACATGCTGAAGCTTCTGAGCTATATGCAAAAGTTGAACGTTTATATCCATATTCTGAATGGGCTAAAAAATCTTTATTAATGTCTTCGGTAGCTAATCATAAAGGAGGTTTTTATGAAGAAAGCAGGCTTGATGCTGAAAGGTATTTAGATTTTTATCCAGCAGATACTAATGCTGCATACGCTCAATATTTAATTGCATTAAGTTATTATGATCAAATTGATAATGTAAGTAGAGATCAATCGGTAACATTTAAAGCATTACAGGCTTTTAGAACTGTCATAGAACGTTATCCTGATAGTGAATATACTTCACCATCTCTTCTTAAGTTTGATTTATCCTTAGACCATCTTGCAGGCGCTGAAATGGAAGTCGGTCGCTATTATTTAAAGCGTGGTCATTTTGGGGCTGCTATTTCTAGATTTCGTGTTGTTGTAGAAGAGTTTGAGACTACGAGCCATACCCCAGAAGCATTACATCGTTTGGTGGAATCTTATTTATCATTAGGGTTAAATGCAAATGCACAAACAACTGGTGCAATACTAGGATATAATTTCCAGGCCTCAGATTGGTATAAAGATACACATGTTCTTCTAACTGGTCGCGGTATTTCAACTGAAGCTGTTAATGAAGATTCATCAAGCTGGCTCACTAAAATATGGCGTAATGTCACTCCAAAAAAACGGCTGTAGATTAAATGCTGCGTGGTCTATTCATCACAAACATGTTGTTAATTGAAAGGCTGGAATTGAACTTTCAACCTGGATTAAATGTGTTAACAGGTGAGACTGGTGCAGGCAAATCCATATTGCTCGATAGTTTAGGTTTTGTACTTGGATGGAGAGGGCGTGCAAGCTTAGTACGTGATGGTGCTGATAGTGGAGAAGTCATAGCATATTTTGATATAAAGAATTATAGTTCAGTCCGAAAAATATTATTATCTGCTGGAATACCTGATACAGAAGAATTGATATTACGAAGAACAGTCAACCTTGATGGAAGAAAAACAGCCTATGTAAATGATAAGAGATGTTCAGGTGAAATATTAAAACAGTTATCTGATGTTCTCGTAGAATTACATGGGCAACATGACGACCGTGGATTGTTAAATCCCCGAAGCCATATAAATTTATTAGATAACTTTGGAGATATCAATATTTCAAAGCTTCGCTCTTTATGGAAAAGCTATAAACAAACAGAAATAAAACTGCATAATGCAAAGTTAGCCTTTTCAAAATCAGAACAAGATAATGAGTATATAAATCATTCAATTAATGAGATCCAGGAACTAGCACCTGAACAAAATGAAGATGAGCTTTTAGACATTAAAAGAAGATCAATGCAAACTTCTCAAAAAATACGTGGAGATATTGAGAAAGCATCAGAACTTTTAAGTTTAAATGGGGCTGAAGGCTCTTTAACTGATGCTATTCGTTGGATTGAAGAAATATCAGAACATGCAGATGGTTATTTAGATAATGTTGCGTTTAATTTGTCTTCTGCAATCTCTAAACTATCAATTGCACAACAAGACATAGATAAATATTTGAGCTCAACAAACTTTAATCCATTAGAATTAGAAAAAATTGAAGAAAGACTATTTGCAATTCGTGCATTGGCCCGCAAACACTCTGTTTTACCAAATGAATTGAATGCCATTTTAAAAGAATTAATTAGAAATCAAGAAAATTTAAAGTTAAACAAAGAAGAAATTACTTATTTAGAAAAAAAGTTGTCTCAAGAAAAAGGTGATTATGATAAATATGCTCATTATTTATCAAAAATGAGAAAACAAGCAGCAAAAGAATTAGAATTTGCAATGGGTAATGAAATGGCTCCTCTTAAGTTACAACATTCAAAATTTATTGTTAATATTAATTTAAGAAATGCTAATGAAGACGGCGTTGATGAAGTAGCATTTATTGTTTCAACAAATCCGGGTGCACCGGCTGGCCCTATAAATAAAATTGCTTCTGGTGGGGAATTGTCTCGGTTTCTACTTGCTTTAAAAGTATGTCTAGCGAAATCTAATCAAAACCTAACAATGATTTTTGATGAAATAGACCGAGGTGTAGGTGGGGCTACTGCTAATGCAGTAGGGCAAAGATTATCAGAAATAGCGAAATCAAGCCAAGTACTAGTGGTAACACATAGCCCTCAAGTAGCTGCAAAAGGGGATCATCATTGGCAAGTTCTTAAAACTGTAATTGATAATGTTACTGTAAGTAATGTTATTGAATTAAATCCTAATGCACGAATAAATGAAATTGCTCGCATGTTATCTGGGGATAAAATTACTCCTGAAGCCAAAGCCGCTGCTAAAGCGCTTCTATAATTTTTACTATTTAAAAATAATTAATAATTTTTAGGACTTGAATCAAGATCAATCATTTTCCCTGGATTCATTATATTTTGTGGATCAAAAAGTCTTTTTAAGTCTGTCATTATTGATAATGACTCACCATGCTCTTGCTCCATAAAATTTAATTTTCCTATACCTATTCCGTGTTCTCCAGTTATAGTGCCTCCAACATCTAGTGCTCTATGAGCCATTCGACTTGCAAGTAATTTATTTAATTTCAAATCTTCTGGATTGTTGGGATCACTAAATAATAATGTATGATAATTACCATCACCAACATGGCCAATAATAGAACCAATTACATTAAATTCTTTTAAATCATTTTGTGTGTCTTTAATTGCTTGCGCGAGTTTAGATATTGGCACGCATATATCTGTAGACATGCCAATTTGATTTGGAAATAATGCTTTTGTTGCGTAATAAGCTTGGTAGCGTGCTGACCATAGTTTATTTAAATCCTCAGGTTTTGTGGACCATTGAAAATCGCCGGCGTTAAAATCTTTTGCAATATTAGCTATAGATTCTGCCTGGCTCGCTACACTTGATTTAGAGCCATGAAATTCCATAAATAAATGGGGCTTTTCGGGGTATTCTAACTTTGAATATTGGTTTATCGCACGTATTGATATTTCATCAATTAATTCAATTCGAGCCATCGGTATACCCATTTGTATTGCCGTTATGACAACATCTACAGCGTTATCGATAGTTGGAAAATCACAAACTGCCGCAGAAATTGCCTCAGGTTGGCCTTTTAATGCTACGGTTAATTCAGTGATAATTCCTAAAGTTCCTTCGCTACCAACAAATAATTTATTTAAATCGTATCCAGCTGATGATTTTTTAGCTTTTGTTCCTGTTCTAATAACTCTTCCATCAGCTAATACAATTTCCATTGCTAAAACATTCTCTCGCATTGTTCCGTATAAAACTGCAGTTGTACCAGATGCTCTTGTTGCTGCCATTCCACCTAAAGTTGCATTTGCTCCCGGATCAACTGAGAAAAACAATCCTGTTGAACGTAATTCCTTGTTTAATATTTCTCTAGTTACACCAGGTTGAACTATAGCAAACATATCCTCAGAATTTATATCAAAAATATTACTCATTTCAGACATATTTAAGGTAATACCACCATGTAGGGCTAAAGCATGACCCTCTAATGATGTTCCAACCCCCCAGGGAATAATAGGACATTGATATTTTGCACAAATCTTAACTATTTCTGAAACTTCTAATGTGCTTTCTGGGAAAGCAACTGCGTCAGGTATCATTTTTGGAAAATAAGTTTCATTTTGCCCATGTAAATCGCAAACAGATTTAGACGTATTTAACCGATTTTTAAGAAGTGCTTTAACTTCTGTTATAGCTGCTGCAATATCAGTCATAGAAATCTCCCAATTGTTTGTATGATAACTTAGAGATTGTAATTATTAAAGGGTCAGTTTGTTGAATGACTTAAAGAAAGAAAAAATTAATGAGTTGATGCAATTAGTATCAAAACACTTAAATATTATCCGCAAATATGGCTTAAGTCAGATGCAGTTTTGGATTATTGCTTTATGTATTGGCGTGGCGTCAGGGTTAGCAACACTTGGCTTTAGACTTGCTATAAAATACTTACAATTATTCTTTTATGGTGAAAGTGGAGTGTCATTAACTAGTGCAGTATCTGAATTGCCTTGGTTTACAATCGTTACAATTCCAATAATTGGTGGAATAATTGTTGGATTAATTTTACATTTTTTTACGAAAGATGGACGTGCTAGATCAGTTGGGCATGTCATTGAAGGTTCGGCATTATATGATGGGAGAGTTGAGGGAAAAGCAGGATTAGCTTCAAGTGTTGCATCTTTGGTTACGCTTTCAACGGGGGGATCCACTGGGCGTGAAGGCCCAGTTGTTTTATTGGGGTCATTAATATCTTCGAAAATATCAAGATGGATTAATGCAGATGGAATTACTGGGCGTAATTTGATGGGTTGTGCAGTTGCTGCTGCTGTTTCTGCATCATTTAATGCCCCTTTAGCTGGTGCCTTATTCGCTCTTGAAGTTGTATTGCGACACTATGCAGTCCAAGCTTTAGCCCCTATATTAATCGCTTCAGTTGCTGGTACAGTAGTTAGTCGTCTTTATTTTGGTAATGTAACAGAATTTACCCTTCCAGTTCATACACAAGATTTTTATATTGAATTACCGGCACATCTACTTTTAGGAATTGTATCTGCATTTGTTGCTGTAAGCTTTATAAAATCTGTATTTTGGGCGGAGACTTTAGGTGATAGATTGCAAAAAATACTCCATATCCCAAATTGGCTTCGTCCAGCAATTGCAGGAGCTTTTTTAGGAATAATTGCTATCAAATTCCCTCATATAATCGGAGTTGGATATGAAACAATGTCACTTGCCTTAAATGGCAATTTATTTTTTTGGACAGCTATAATTTTTGCGTTTTCAAAAGGATTAGCAGTTATCATAACTTTGGCTGGTAGAATGGGTGGTGGAATATTTTCTCCTTCATTAATGCTTGGTGCTCTTACTGGGTTAGCTTTTGGTTGGATTGCAGTTTCAATTTTCCCATCAGTTCAAGGTGATGAAACACTTTATGCAATATCAGGAATGGGTGCAGTTGCTGCTGCTATATTGGGCGCTCCTATATCAACTATTTTAATAGTCATTGAACTTACAGGAGATTGGCAAGCTGGGCTTGCTGTTATGGTGGCTGTTTCTATTGCCACGGCTTTTACAAGCAAAATGGTACATCGGTCGTTTTTCTTGACACAATTAGAAAGAAGAGGCGTTCATTTATCCGAAGGTCCGCATAATTACTTATTAGCAAAATATAAAGTTATAAGTATTATGCGTGAGATAGAAACAATAACTAAGATAAATAAGAAATATTTATGGCGATTGGTTGACCAAGGACAATATTTAGATGCTGGGGCAAACTTAGAAACGGCAATGCCTATGTTTCAGAATGGGACAATAGAATATCTGCCTATCTTGAGTATTGGATCTGAAAAGCACTCCACAGAATTAGTTGGAGCATTATATTACATAGATGCGTTAAAGACCTTCAATAAAGCCTTATTTGATACATCGAAAGAAGAACACTCATAGATTTAAATTGATTTACAAGCAATTTTTAACCAGCTTTTCGCTGTTTTAGTTAGTATGGGACTAAGCTTTTTATAAACATTTGAATGATAATTATTTAGCCATTTTTTTTCATATTCAGTTAACAAACTTAATTTTATCATATTATGGTCTATGGGAGCTAATGTGAGAGTTTCAAATTCTAGCATTCTTCTTTTATCAGGTATTTTTCCCTTAGTAGACTCTTTGACATAGATCAAATTTTCTATTCGAATGCCAAATGAATTTTTTTTATAATAACCGGGCTCATTAGAAATGATCATTCCAGGCCTTAATGCAATATTGTTTTGACGTGAAATAGCTTGAGGTCCTTCGTGTACTGATAAAAATGAGCCCACACCATGCCCTGTACCATGATCAAAATCTAATCCTTCTGACCATAAAGCTTGGCGCGCAATTGCATCAATATCTCGCCCTGATAATCCAAGTGGAAATTTAAGAGATGATATCGCAATCATACCCTTTAGTACTAATGTACTTGCTTTGATTGCCTCCTCTGGAACTGTCCCAATTGCGATAGTTCGAGTTATATCTGTTGTCCCATCTAAGTACTGCCCACCACTATCAATTAACACTATGTCGCCATATGATATTTGACGATTTGTTTTTGTATTTACACGGTAATGGACAATTGCTCCGTTTGGCCCTGATCCACAGATTGTATCAAACGAAATATTTTTCAATTTACCAGTTGCACGACGTTTTAATTCCAAATGTTTAACAAATCCAATTTCATCCATCGTAATATTTGAATTTTTATTCTGAACTTCAGACAAAAATTCCACAAAAGCTGCACCATCTCGGATATGGGCTTTTAGACTTCCTTCTAGTTCAGTTATGTTTTTACAAGCCCTTAACATTAAAACTGGGTCACTATCATAAACAAAAGAAACTTTTTCTTTTTCTAAAATGCTTTTGATTGCTATCGGGGCTCTTTGTGAGTCTATACGAACTATACCAGTCATAGCATTTAAAAATTCACCAAAATATTTTATGTCACATATATTAATATTTGATCCTAAATGTTTTATTAATTTATTATCAACCTTATTTTGGTCAATAAAAAGATTTGCTTTCCCTGATGCACTTATTGTTGCAAAACATAATGCAACAGGTGTTTGAATAAGGTCGGTTCCCCTTGTATTTAATGCCCATGCAATACTATCCGGTTGTGTAAGTACTACGGCAGAATGCCCTTTTTTAGAGAGGTTTTTTGCAATAATTTTTAGCTTTTCATTATGCTCTTGGCCAGAATATTTTAAAATATGTGGTACCATTAAATCAAGTGGAGCACTGGGTTGGTTGTTCCATATCAAGTCAATAAAGTTATCAACTTCAACAAGCTTAATAACATCCCTTTTCTTAGATTTAATTATCTCAATCTGGTCAATAGTATGAAGCCATGGATCATAAGATAAAACTTCATGTTCATTTAGATGATCGTTGATGCAATTAATTAATGTATCGTCTGGAATCTTGCAAATTCTAAAAATATTCTCATCACATTGATTTGCGGCTTGTATCGTGTACCTGCCATCTACAAATAAAAATGCTTTATCTTTAAATACTAAACAATAACCCGCACTCCCTGTAAAACTTGTCAACCATTCTAAACGCTTATCTCGTTCAGAAACATATTCGCCCATATGTGTGTCATTTCTTGGAATTAAAAAAGCGTCTACATTATTTTTCAGCATTTCTTTCCGAAGTAAAAAAATGCGATCTTTTGCTGTTCCTGGAATTGTTTTTTCATCAAATGATTGAAACATTATTTGCCTTGCCGTTTATGTAAACGAGGGTCATTATCAAATAGTCCGGCTAGTTGTTCAGTAATAGCACCTGCAAGTTGTTCAGCATCCGTAATAGTTACGGCTCGTTCATAATATCGTGTAACATCATGGCCTATTCCAATTGCTGTTAATTCTACAGCACGGCGTTTTTCAATCATCAAAATCACATCTCTTAAATGTTTTTCAAGATATGCTGCAGAATTCACAGATAGTGTACTATCATCTACAGGTGCTCCGTCTGATATTACCATTAAGATCCTTCTGGCTTCTGGGCGTGCTATCATTCTTTTGTGTGCCCATTCTAATGCCTCGCCATCAATATTTTCTTTTAATAAGCCTTCCTTCATCATTAAGCCAAGGTTAGGTCTAGATCTCCTCCAAGGGGCATCTGCATCTTTATAGATAATATGTCTTAAATCGTTCAATCGACCTGGGTTTTCAGGACGCCCGTTTTGCAGCCACTCTTCACGGCTTTGGCCTCCTTTCCATGTTCTGGTAGTGAAGCCTAAAATTTCACATTTTACCTGGCAGCGTTCTAATGTTCTTGCAAGAACATCTGCACAAATTGCAGCAATAGATATTGGTCTGCCACGCATAGATCCAGAATTGTCTAGTAATATTGTTACTACAGTATCACGAAAATCAGTGTCTTTTTCTACTTTAAAAGATAAAGGTGTAGTAGGATTTGAAATAATACGAGCTAATCTACCCGCATCTAATAAACCTTCTTCCATATCGAAGGACCAAGATCTATTTTGTTGTGCTTGTAATCGTCTTTGAAGTTTATTGGCCAGGCGAGAAACTGCCCCTTTTAATGGCTCTAACTGTTGATCTAAATAAGCTCTTAATCGCTCCAACTCGTTTGCAGAAGCTAGGTCTTCGGCTAAAACTTCTTCATCAAATTTAGTTGTGAATACTTTATAATTTGGATCAGCAGCAGAAACGGGAGGTGTATGGGGTAAAGCTGGTGGTTCATTTTCGGGTGATTCAGCTTCTTGAGATTCAGAATTTTCTTCATTTTCATCCATGGATAATTCTGATTGCTGGTGATCACTTGATTCCTGTGAATTATCATTATCTTCTTGTGTGTCTTCTGGTTCTTCAGTCGTATCTCCAGATTCATTATCAGGTTCAGTCGATTCCTCGGGTTCATTTTCAGCTTGGTTTGGGTCGTCCTCAGAGTTTGTTTGGTCTGGATCATCACCAAGTTGATCACCGTATCCGAGGTCATCTATTAGCTGACGAGCAAAGCGAGCGAATTCTTGTTGGTCTACAATTTTATCGCCAATATTTTCAAATGTTGCACCTGATCTTTCCTCAATAGTAGTTTTCCATTGATCCATTGCATTTTTAACAGCACTGGGCATTTCTCTACCAGTTGCTATGTGCCGTAAATAATATGATAAGGCTGTTGGCATTGGTATATCTTTGAAAGATGATGCTTTATCATACCCTAGTGCAAGTGCTTCAGATTCTAGCTTAGCTTCTATATTGCCTGCTGTACCTGGCATAGCACGTGCTCCTACAGCTTCACATCTAGCGGTGGCCATTACTTCATATATTTCTTTTGCTTCATTCCCAACCGGCATATAATGATTGTGAATTGTTTCATTATGGAAACGAGTTCGTAATGCATATGCATCAGCAGTTCCACGAGCCAGCAAAACTTCCTGGCGTGTCATACGACGACTAACTTGAGGTAATCGAGCTGTATCGTTTGATAAACCTGGTGGATCAATTGAATATGAAACTGCCAGTTCACTATCCGCAGCCATTGCACGAGTAGCTTCTGCAAGAGCTTTTTTGAAAGGATCTGCAGGGTTATTATTTGAATTATTCATTAACCTAAGCTTACAGATGCAGCACTTTCAGGTAATTCTTCATCAAAAAGCCTTTGATAAAATTCTGCTACTGTTTCTCTTTCTAATTCATCACATTTGTTTAAAAAAGTAAGTCTAAATGCAAAGCCAACATCTTTGAATATATTTGTATTCTGTGCCCATGCAATAACAGTTCGAGGTGACATAACAGTTGAAATATCACCATTCATGAAAGCATTGCGAGTTAATTCTGCTACGGTTACCATTTTACTTATAACATCTGGATCAGTGCCAGGGTTTTTAGCAGTAACAATTGCTGTTTCAGCTTCATGAGGGAGATAATTTAATGTACTTACTATTGACCATCGATCCATTTGGCCTTGATTGATTTGTTGCGTCCCATGATAGAGACCAGTAGTGTCGCCTAGGCCAACGGTGTTTGCAGTTGCAAACAATCGAAAAGAAGGATGAGGTGCTATTATCTTATTTTGATCTAACAAAGTAAGTTTGCCATCAACTTCAAGAACACGTTGTATAACGAACATAACATCGGCACGACCTGCGTCGTATTCATCAAAAACAATTGCAACAGGATTTCGAAGAGCCCAAGGTAAAATACCCTCTTGAAATTCTGTAACTTGTTTGCCGTCAACTAGCTTAATCGCATCTTTGCCAATTAAGTCTATTCTAGAAATGTGGCTATCTAAGTTAACTCTCACCGTTGGCCAATTTAGTTTAGCTCCAACTTGTTCTATGTGCGTTGATTTTCCAGTTCCATGATAGCCTTGTATCATTACTCTTCTATTATAAGTATATCCAGCTAGTATGGCTAATGTGGTATCATGGTCAAATTTATAAGTGCTATCAATTTCAGGTACTCTATCTGAAATATTGGGAAATCCCATGATTTCCATATCACTGTCAATTCCAAATAGGTCTCTTACTTTATATTTAACTGAAGGCTGCCCAATGTCCAAATTGCCGTCTGCCATGTGAATAATCCTTTAATATTGTCTGATATCAGATCAGACTTTCTTTTTTTTTATAAATAGAACTTAAAATAAAATTGGAAAGTGTTTAACCGACACTTTTGTCGGTTAAACACTTAATCTTTAAAGTTTGAGCTATTTTTGACTTGATCCCAAGCCCAAACAACTTTTTGCAAGAACTCTTCTTGTGACCTATCACCACCGTTTAAATCTGGATGTAGTTCTTTAATTAATGATTTATATTTCTTTCGTAATTCAGTTTTTGTCCAATTATCTTTTGCTTCCAAGGTATCAATAGCTTTCCTTTCGTCTGAAGGAAGGCGTTTTGATCCACCCAACGCATCACCTTTGCCTGGATTTTTCGTTGCGTTTTCCCCCAGTACTTGGTGCGGATCTTCTATTCCTAATCTAGCCCATGCTCGCTGTTCAGCGGTTTGCTTCCCTAATGGTTCGGTTTTTCTTTCCCAAACGCGATCAGCCGCAAACTGTTCTTGCAACTCTTCTTCAGAATGTGTTTCAAAAAAATTCCATTTTTGATTAAATTGTCTGATATGTGCCAAACAAAACCATCTAAATTCATCTAGATTATCTGGATTTAGGGGCGCGCGATATTTGCCTGGTTCTTGGCATTCATGATGCTGGCAAGTCATTTTTGATGTTTCTGATGCACCAGACATACCACGCCTTGTTCGCGCACGCTTTTTTTTATCTGCTGATACCGAAATATCAAAATCGAAATTAATAGGAGGCCGTTTTGCCATTTTAGGTCCTTTATTCACTTGCCCGAGTCAGGTAAGAAATACTACTATAATCTAAGCTAATGCCAAGGGTTAATTGGAAAGAAATGAAATGGAATCACGAATAATTAGAGCATTAACGCTTGCGTTTGCTCCTTCTGAGTTAATTGTCATCGATGATAGTGAATCTCATAGAGGTCATGGGGGATACAAAGAAGGAGGAGAAACTCATTTTAATGTTAAAATCCGTTCTAAGGTTTTTTTGGGAATGTCCCAAATATCTGCTCATCGTGCGGTAATGTCTGAGTTAAAATCCGAGTTTAATGACGGTCTACATGCATTATCATTAGATATTGGTGACGCTTAAACTTTACCATCGGTAGGCTCTTCAAATTCATTTTCAACAGCTTCATCAAAAGAGTCTAATTTATTGTTTGCGGTAAACATTGGTTCTTTTTTATTTGAAAAGCTTTTAAATGGATTAAAAGTTTCTGCTTTTTCAATGGTTTCTACGGCTATTTCAGAATTATTTTCACGTTTAAAAACAAGTACATTTTGATATACTTCACGTCGTTTCCTTGTAAAGCCTTGCCGTTCTATTGATGGCAAGTTTTCTGCATGCATGTATTCCCAACCGTTATTAGCCATTTCATTTATTTTTTCGGATAATGCATTTGCAAATCGTCCATCAGCTCCTTTTATTCCTTTTGCTTTTTTGCCAAAAGTTGGAGCAGGTATAACTTTGTACTCATAAAAGGGCATATTTTTTAATCCAAACAGCTTTTGATGTATAAATTTATATAATTTTTTTTAACCATACATTAATACATTTTTATCTACAACTAACCGGTAGAACGGAAATTTATCGTAATTTTTTAATTATGTAACTTTTTTGCAATAATTTCATTTACAGCTTTTGGGTTAGCTTTTCCACCTGTGGCTTTCATTACTTGACCAACAAACCATCCTGCCAACTTTGGGTTGGCTTGAGCTTTTATGACTTGATCAGGGTTTTCGGTCATAATTTTTTCAACTGCTGCTTCTATCTCAGTTGTATCAGTAACTTGTTTCATTCCTCTTTTATTAACAATATCAGAAGGGTTGCCGCCTTCATTCCAAATAATTTCAAACAGGTCTTTTGCAATTTTACCAGAAATGTCACCTTTGCTAATTAAATCTAAAATGTTGCCTAATTGTATTGTAGAAATTGGACTATCTTCTATTGTTATATCCGCTTTGTTCAATCGTCCAAATAATTCGTTTATTACCCAATTCGCAGCCTGCTTTCCATCCCGACCTTTTGCAATTTTTTCAAAATATTCAGCATCAGCAAGGTCTGCTGTCAGGACACTTGCATCATATTCTGTTACATTAAATTCTTTTACAAAGCGGATTTTTTTTTCATCTGGGAGTTCAGGAAGATTTGCTGCAATGGCGTCAACCCATTCTTGTTCGATTTCTAGTGGTAATAAATCCGGATCTGGGAAATACCTGTAATCATGAGCTTCTTCTTTAGAGCGCATAGAGCGAGTTTCGTTTTTTTCAGCATCATAAAGCCTTGTTTCTTGATCAATTGAGCCACCATCTTCTAAAATAGAAATTTGTCGTCTTGCTTCATAATCAATTGCTAATTGAATAAAACGCATAGAATTCATGTTTTTTAACTCACAACGTGTCCCAAGATGATTAAAATCACCCGTTTCTCGGAATTTTTCATATTGGCCAGACTGACAAACGGAAACATTTACGTCAGCCCGCATGTTACCGTTTTGCATGTTACCATCACATGTTCCAAGATATCGTAAAATTTGTCTTAACTTTGTGACATAAGCGGCTGCTTCTTCGGGGCTTCGAATATCAGGCATTGAAACAATTTCCATTAAAGCGACACCAGTTCTATTTAAGTCAACAAATGACATATTTGGGTCCATATCATGAACTGATTTGCCCGCATCTTGCTCTAAATGTATGCGCTCTACTCGGACATTTCTTGCTATGCCAGTATCTAAGTTCACTAAAATTTCGCCTTCACCAACAATTGGATGATATAGCTGACTAATCTGATAACCTTGTGGTAAATCTGGATAAAAATAATTTTTGCGGTCAAATGCAGAATATAAATTAATCTTTGCCTTTAATCCTAATCCAGTTCTCACGGCCTGTTCTATACAAAACTCGTTTATAACTGGTAACATCCCTGGCATTGCTGCATCTACCATTGATACATTTGAATTTGGCTCATTTCCAAACTTGGTTGAAGCACCTGAAAATAATTTTGACTTCGAAGCTACTTGAGCATGAACCTCCATACCTATAACTAATTCCCAGTCACCCTTTGCCCCTGAGTATACTTTAGGTTTTGGTTCTTCATAAATGAGATCTAGCATGATTTATTTTCCTGAAATAACTGGAGTGTGTTCTAAGGTGACACGATCAGATGAGCAAGTCTGAAAAGTTTTCAAAATTATTTAATTTGTAATTTATATTACTTGCATATTGGAAAATATATATATGAATAATTATTTCAGTATTTTATTAACAATTTCTGCTGCATCCTTTGATAATCCATTTGAAGTTTGTATTTTTCGAAGCTGGGTTGTCATCAATATTTGACGTTTCTTATCATAGCGTTTCCAAGTCTCAAATACTCCACACATTCTAGCGGCAGTTTGTGGATTTACTTTATCTAATTTTATCAGCCAATTCGCAACAAATTCATAACCAGATCCGTCTGCCATATGAAAAGAACATGGCATCATAGCAAATGAACCTATTAAACTTCGAAAGCGATTTGGATTTTTCCAATTAAAATCAACATGAGAAGATAGTTTTTTTGCGATTTCCAGCGCTTTTTTTGGTGGTGCTGAAGTAATTTGAATAGCAAACCATTTATCAATAACAAGTGAATCTGATCGCCATTGATTATAAAAATCACCAATACAGTCACTTTTAATATCAGCTGCAATTATTAAGCCAAGTGCAGATAGTTGTTCGGTCATGTTATCTGCAGATTTAAATTGTTCAAGGGCAGCTTTTCCACTATCTAATTTAGTAATATATTTGAGACTGGCATTTCGTAATGATCTCTGGCCTGCATCTCTGGGGTCTGGCGTATATGAATTTTGAAATGTTAAATTTTTATATGTATTTATGAATTGCTTATTTAAATTTTTTGCTATGCATAACTCAAGCTTTGTTACAGCAGTAAAGATTTTATCTGGATCAGGAACAATACCCCTTTCAAACATTGATTGTGCTATTGTTTCCTGTGATGGCAGGGTTAAGAGTAATGAGCGATAAGCTAAGTCTAAATTTTCATCTGATATTATTTTTGAAAGCGCCTCAATGTAAGGCAACAAATCAATGGTAGTTTCGTTAACTTCTGATATCAATAATTCAATTGAAATATTGCGACCAGCCTCCCATTTGTTAAATGTATCAGTGTCATTTTTAAATAAAAATGTTTGGTTTTCTATATTAACTTTCTGTTCCAAAATAATTGGTGCTGAGAATCCACGTAGTAATGAAATGATTGGTTTCTCATTCACTTTAAAATAAAATGTCTGTGATTTTTTATATAAATTAAGAATAACTTCAGGTAAAATTTCTAATCCAGATTTGCCTATAAATCCAGTTCGAATTGGTATTACTTGAGGAAGTTTATTCCTACGATTAAGAGAAGGATTTTGATCTTGATCTAAAGTTAATTCAAGCACTCCATCTTTATAGCACTCTTTTACAGTAACCTTTGGAGTACCACTTTGGCTGTACCACAACTTAAATTGAGTTAAATCTATTTCACAACTATCTTCAAATACCTTAATCCAGTCTTCAATTGTGCATGCTTGTCCATCGTGTCGGTCAAAGTATAATTCTAGAGCTTTATAGTATGAAGCATCTCCAACTAATAGCTTTAACATTCCAATTATTTCAGATCCTTTTTCATAAACTGTTGAAGTATAAAAATTATTAATTTCAACATACTTTTCTGGCCTGCAAGGGTGAGCTAAAGGCCCTGCATCTTCACGAAATTGTCTGGATCGTAATTGAATAACATCTTCGATTCTTTTAACAGCATGGGAACGCTGATCTGCGCTAAATTGTTGATCACGAAAGACTGTTAATCCTTCTTTTAAACATAATTGAAACCAATTTTTACATGTGATGCGATTACCTGTCCAATTATGAAAGTATTCGTGTGCGATAATCCCTTCAATAAGTTCAAAATCACGGTCAGTAGCAGTTTCTTGGCTGGCTAAAACGTATTTAGAATTAAAAATATTTAACCCTTTATTTTCCATCGCACCCATATTGAAATCATCAACTGCTACAATCATAAACAAATCTAAATCATATTCTCTTTTATAAATTTCTTCGTCCCACTTCATGGACCTTTTTAGCGCATCCATTGCATATTCGCACTTACTTTGATCGCCTTCCCTCACGTAAATTTGCAAATCAACATTACGACCGCTCATTGTGATAAAAGTATCTTCGTAAAATACTAAATCACCAGCAACGAGAGCAAATAAATAAGCAGGTTTAACCCAAGGGTCTTGCCACTTTCCATGTCCCATTTTGTTGCCATTAGATAATAGCGTAGGTAAAGTGCTTTCAATAGTTACATTAAATAGAGCCATTACATCTGGCCTATCTGGATAATAGGTGATTTTTCTAAACCCTTGTGCTTCACATTGTGTGCAGTACATTCCTTTAGAAATGTATAAGCCTTCCAGAGCAGTATTGCTTTGTGGATTAATTTCTACTTCAGAAGTCCACGTAAAACCACTTTGAGGAATAAATTCCGATGAAATGGATAAACCTTCAGTGTTTATATTTATCTGGTTTAAGTCTATTTCGCTATTATCAATTTCTGCACTAATCAATTTTAACATACGTCCATCGAGTTCAAGTGAATGTGGTCCATCTATTCTATTGGGGTTTGCTATGAATTTGATATTTGACTTCACGCGAGTTTTAGTTGGATCTAATTTAAAAAATAAATCAACAGTTTCGACCCAAAAAGCAGGCTCTTGATAATCAGATAATAGTATTTGAGGTGCTTCATCTTGGCGCATTTAGATATTTCCATTAATTATTTGTTAAACAGTGTAGAATTGTCTCTAGACTGCAAGAGAAAATTTTGTATACCGTTGCATACATCGTGGCTTGTTTGCAAGATTAAGAATTAACTTGCCTTTTATAATTGGTAATATTACTTGACCAATACCTCTATTGTAGATTGAAATAGAATTTTTATTAATTCAATGTAATATTTCAGAGATAATTGAGTTATTGAATGTCTGTTAAATTGGAGATTAGCGAAATGCGAACTGAAAAATATGGATTAAAGGTAGATGACAAATTAGTTGAATTTGTTGAAGCTAACGCTTTGCCTGGAATTGATATATCATCTAAGGATTTCTGGAGAGGTTTAGCGGGTATAGTAAATAAATTAGGCCCAAAAAATAAAGAATTATTACAAAAAAGAAAAGAATTAAAACAGAAAATTGATAGTTGGCATATTGAACAGCGTAACAAGCAATTTAATTCTGCTGAATATAAAAAATTTCTTAAAGATATTGGGTATTTAGTTGATGAAGGCCCTGATTTTAAAATAGAGACAACTAATGTTGATGATGAAATTGCTAGTATTGCTGGCCCACAACTAGTTGTACCCATTACAAATTCACGTTTCGCTTTGAATGCTGCAAATGCAAGATATGGTTCATTATATGACTGTGTGTATGGAACTGATGTATTAGGCAGTACATCGCAATCCAAGAGTTATGATCCAGCTCGTGGTGCAGAGGTTATTGCTTATTCAAAAAACTTTCTGGATGAAACTTTTCCCATTTCTGGACTTTCACATGCAGATGCAACTAATTACTGGGTCGAAGAGGGTGAATTACTTATAGATGGAAAAAAATTAAAAAATCCAAATCAATTTGTTGGATATCGAGATGAAACCAAATCTCCAGAAGGAGTATTATTAAAAAATAATGGGCTACACGTTGAACTATATTTCAATAGGGAAACCCCAATTGGTCAAGCTGATAAAGCAGGTATTGCTGATGTAATTTTAGAAAGTGCATTATCAGCAATAATGGATTGTGAAGATAGTGTGGCAGCAGTTGATGCTGAAGATAAAATACTTGCGTATTCAAATTGGCTAGGTTTGATGAAACGGGATTTGACATGCAATTTATCAAAAAATGGAAAAACCTTAAGAAGAAGGCTTTTGCCTGACCGCATTTATATATCTCCAGGAGGATCAACATTCCAAGTCAAAGGTAGGGCGCTAATGTTGGTACGTAATGTTGGACATTTAATGACCAACCCAGCTATTTTAGACACCCATGGGGATGAAATTGGCGAGGGTTTTATGGATGCAATGTTCACCGTCACTATAGCAATGCATGATCTAGACCGTAAATCAGGTAATTCAATTACTGGGTCTGTTTATATTGTTAAACCAAAAATGCACGGACCTGAAGAAGTTGCTTTTACTGATGAGCTTTTTACGGAAGTTGAAAAAGCTTTAGGATTACCACAATATACAGTTAAAATTGGTATTATGGATGAAGAAAGACGCACAACTGTTAATTTGAAAGAATGTATACGTGCAGCGAAAAACCGTGTTGCGTTTATTAATACTGGCTTTTTAGATCGCACAGGTGATGAAATACATACGTCAATGGAGGCTGGGCCATTTTTAAGAAAAGATGAGATAAAAAAACAACCATGGATTGCCGCATATGAAGATCAAAATATTGATGTTGGTTTAGCATGTGGATTGCAAGGAAAAGCCCAAATTGGTAAAGGAATGTGGGCAGTACCTGATAATATGGCAGATATGATGGATCAAAAAGGTTCACACCCGGATTCAGGAGCAAATTGCGCTTGGGTTCCATCACCTACAGCAGCAACATTACACGCAATGCATTATCATAAAATTGATGTTTTTAAACGCCAAGATGAAATAAAGTCTGGTGGTAAGAGAGCTTCTGTTGACACAATTTTAGAAATTCCTGTCTCGAAAGGCCAAAATTGGTCAGATGATGAAATAACACGGGAAATTGAGAATAATGCGCAAGGAATATTAGGTTATGTTGTGCGATGGGTAGATCAAGGCATAGGATGTTCAAAAGTTCCAGACATAAACAATGTTGGTTTAATGGAAGATAGAGCAACGTGTCGCATATCTGCTCAACATATTGCAAATTGGTTGCATCATGGTGTTGTTTCTCAAGAAGAAGTCATGCAAATTTTGCAAAGAATGGCAGGGGTCGTTGATATGCAAAATGCTAATGATCCAGCTTATAAATTAATGGCGCCTGATTTTACTTCCATCGCATTTCAAGCAGCATGTGATTTGGTGTTTAAAGGAACTATTCAACCTTCTGGATATACTGAACCGGTCTTACATGCGCGAAGATTAGAACTTAAAGGATAACTAAAAATGTCAGATATATCTCTGGTGAAAGCCCGTGAAATTATAAAAAATATACTTCAAGAAGGCTCTAAGAAAAATATGCAGCCTTTATCTGTCGTTGTATTGGATCCAGGTGGAAATTTAAAAGCTTTTGAACGTTCAGATGGTGCTTCGCCGGGGCGCTTTAAAGTGGCGGATGGGAAAGCCCATGCAGCTATTATGATGGGTATACCTTCTTCAGCTATAATGCAAAGAGCTGAACAGCAGGCTTACTTTGTGAATGCACTAAGTGTTTCTTTTAATGGTCGCTTCACTCCAGTTAGTGGGGGTGTTTTGGTCAAGGATGATGATAACATAATAATTGGTGCTGTTGGTGTTACTGGAGATACGTCTGAAAATGATACAATAGCAGCAGTTGCAGGAATTCAGTCAGCTGGCTTAAATTACGTGGCGTAATACTTTAAATAATTGTAATATTTATAATATAATAAAATTATTGATTATTTTAGGGTTACTTATGAAACGTCCGATTGTTGGAGTTATATCAAATTCTTATCTTGTTGATGATTCATACCCTGTACAATTGGCTGGCACTTCAAACTTAGAGGCACTTTATAATGTATCAAAAGCTTTACCTGTAATTTTTCCAGGAATACCGGAAATCTGTGATACAAATGAAATTTGTGAAAATTTTGATGGAATTCTTTTAACTGGTGCTAGACCTAATATTCATCCTAAAGAATATGGTGAAAAACCAACTTTAGAGCATGGTGACTTTGATATTGATCGTGACACTGTTGCTTTGCCACTAGTACGAGCATGTGTTGAAAAAGGGATTCCTATCCTTGGTATATGTAGAGGCTTTCAAGAATTTAATGTTGCATATGGTGGGTCACTTTATCCGGAAATTCGTGATTTACCTGGTCGAATAAATCACCGGATGCCCCCAGAAGGTACAATTGAAGAAAAATTTGCTATGCGTCATGAGGTTGATTTGCTTCAGGGGGGGCATTTCGAAAAAATTTTTGGAACAAAAAAAATAATAACAAATTCATTACACGGTCAGGGAATCAAGGAAGCTGGAGAAAGAGTAATTATTGAGGGTTATGCATCAGATGGAACGCCTGAAGCAATTCGTATAAAAAATGCATCAAATTTTGCTTATGCAGTCCAATGGCATCCTGAGTGGAATGCATTAAATGATCCTATTTCTAGGCCACTTTTTGAAGCTTTTGGTCGAGCAATACATCTAACTATTTAATAGTTTTAATAAACTAATAATTTAATAAAACTGGTTTTTATTTTTATATATGTTCTTTATTGATGATATTTAAATAATAAATATTTTTACATCTAACGTGTTATTTAGGTAGGTTGGAATTGAAGCGAATAAATAGAACATTTTCTGTGGCTCCAATGATGGACTGGACTGATAAGCACTGTCGCTATCTTCACAGATTAATTTCGAAAAATGTCTTACTTTATACTGAAATGGTAACAGCACCTGCTTTGATACATGGAGACAGCGATCGTTTACTTGAGTTTAATAAAATAGAACATCCTGTAGCGCTACAATTAGGAGGTTCTGATCCGGATCAATTATCTAAAGCCACAAAATTAGGATGTGACGCCGGCTATGATGAAATAAATATAAACATTGGATGTCCATCAGACAGAGTTCAATCTGGTAGATTTGGCGCATGTTTAATGAGAGAACCTGAGCTAGTAAGCGATTGCGTTAGCGCAATGATAGAAGCATCCACTGGCGCTGAAATAACTGTAAAATGTCGTATTGGAGTGGATAATCAAGATCCTAATCAAGTCTTACCTGATTTTATTGATAAAGTCTCTCAAGCTGGTGTAAATTCTTTTACTATACATGCACGTAAGGCCTGGTTAAATGGTCTTTCTCCAAAACAAAACCGTGATGTTCCCCCATTGAACTATGATTTAGTTCATAGGATGAAAAAGGATTGGCCTGGTCTGGAAATTGTTTTAAATGGTGGGTTGCAAAGCTTTGATCAAGCAGTAGGGGAAATTGATAAAGGACTGGATGGTGCTATGATTGGAAGGTTTGCCTACCATAACCCAATGGAAATTTTATCGAATGCTGATAGTTTATTTGAATCGAACTTGACCAATAAATCAGTGCAAGAAATTATAAATGAAATGCTTCCATACATTCAAAATCATTTAGATTCAGGTGGCCGCTTAAACCAAATTACACGACACATGCTTGGACTTTTTGCTGGAAAAGCTGGTGCCAAGATATGGAAACGGACACTTTCTGATGAGGCGCATAAAAAAGATGCTGATGTTGATGTTGTTAAAAATGCATTGCGTAATGCATTAGAAAAGCAGAACATTATATAATGAAAGCTTTAAAAAGATTTGCATAATTTGATGGAATATATCTCAATATTTTTTCCAACGATAGCTATGCTATTGATAGTTGGTGCGTTTGCTGGAATTTTAGCTGGATTGTTGGGTGTGGGTGGAGGAATAGTTTTAGTTCCAGCGTTCTTCTATGCTTTTAATAGTTTGGGCTATTTTAACGAGCAATTAATGCAAGTTTGTGTTGCAACTTCTCTTGCAACAATAGTTTTCACGTCTATTCGATCAGTCTTAAGTCATAACAAAAAGAAAATGGTAGAATGGAGAATATTAAAGCTATGGTCGCCAGGTATTGTTCTTGGAGCGATCATGGGCGTCTTAATAGCTTCTAAATTACATTCTGACTCTTTGACTATTATATTTGGTTCATTAGGAATTTTAATTGGATTATATATGGCGTTTTCTAAGAAGGAATGGTCTTTAGGGAATACAATGCCAGTGGGTTTTTTGAGAACCCTTATTAGTTCTGTAGTTGGATTTTTATCAGTATTAATGGGTATTGGGGGTGGTAGCCTAGCAGTTCCTTTAATGACATTGCATAAAGTTAATATCCACAAAGCTGTAGCAACTGGTGCAGGTTTTGGTCTCGTAATAGCTTTGCCAAGTTCATTTGGCTTTCTTATAACACATCCACCTTTAGCTGGATTGCCGCCTATGACGATAGGGTATATAAATATTCCTGCTTTTCTTATAATAATATCTATGACAATGATAACTGCCCCCATGGGTGCAAGTTTGGCTCATAAACTTAACGTTATAGTTTTGAAAAGGACATTTGCATTTTTTTTGATAAGTGTTGCTATAAACATGCTTTATAAAAGTTATTTTACCTAGGGTTTATTCATCTTGCGCCGTCTACCTCGGACTTTGCCTGCTCTAGAAGGTAATTCTTTCATTTTAAGCTGTCTCTCAATTGGTGACATATTAGACCATTCTGAAATTTCTAAACCAGTCCGGTAACAACCCATACAAAATCCACTATCTGGGTGAATAATGCATAATTTCACACATGGACTTTCAACCTCTTCACGCTTCCAAACTTCATCCATTATACAATATTTCCAATACGGTCTAGCGCACCCTGTAAGATGAAACTAGCTGCAACATGATCAATATTATTTGCACGTTTTGCCCTACTCATATCTGCTTCTAGCATTGCTCGTTCTGCAGCTACACTGGACAATCGTTCATCCCAAAATGTAATAGGAAATTTACACCTTGATGATAAGTTTCTTGCAAAAGCACGTGTTGCTTGGCATCTCGGCCCTTCAGTTCCATCCATATTCATTGGGAGGCCAAGTATTATTCCACCTGTATCGGTAGATTTGAAAATTATATCTAGTGCATCACAATCAATACCAAATTTTTTTCGTTTAATTGTTTCTCGAGGTGTTGCAACTGACCATAAGGTGTCAGACACAGCAATTCCAATTGTTTTAGTGCCTAAATCAAGGCCAATTAATGATTTAAATTTTGGTATTGCTGATGCAAACTCTATGAAATCATTGTAACAACTCATTGAGAAACCTTTGCTGCTTTTGCTGCTTTTTGCAAAATCTCCAGGTCTTTTGCACTTTTCGAAAAAACATTTTGGGCTTCTTTCCATATATTAGATGCACTTGTAGTTTCGCCTAATACGCCGAGTGCACGAATTAATCGAGCCCATTCATTTACTGAACCACCTTCAGTTGCTAGCCTATTACTCAAACTTGTCACCATACCCTGAATCATTTCCATACGCTCTTGATCAGACATATTTTTGGCAGAATCTATTTGTTCTGAGTTTGGTCCTGGTAGTTGGTCCTCTGATAAATTTACTCCAGCCAAGCGTGCAATATCAATTATTTGGTCTTTAATAAGTGGTATCCAAGGCGCATTTTCTGGACCTTCATTAAGTAAATTTTCCCAAAGTCTTAGTGCGACATCAGGGCGTCCATTTTGTGCCATTGATAATCCTGAGTAATATCTTGCTCGACCATCATTTGGCGTTAACTCTAATGCGCGCCTTAGTGTTGTTTCTGCTTCCGGGGAAACATACCCATTAGTTGCCACAATCATAACTTCAGCAAAATCAACGAAATCTTTAGCAGTTGCTTTGTTCCCTAGGATATTAATTATTTGTGTATGTGCTTTTCTAGCTGAGCGATATTTGCCTAATCTAAACTCATGTAAAGCAAGAAGCCTTAAACCTTGCATATCATTTGGTCTATCTTGCATTGCACTTCGTAATTTTGAAACCAAATCTAAATAATCATCAGGGGCTTCTATATTTTCATCTGGAACAAGCAATTCAGCATTTTCTTGGCTAATACGATTAGAGCGGTTTTCCTGAGCTTGGGCTAATCTAGATTTTAGTGGCATATCTTTAAGCGTAGGGTTTCCTATGTAAGCATAAGTACTAAATGTCCCAATTAAAATAAAAAGAAAAATAGTGGCTGTAACAAGTCTACTAAGAATTTTGGGATTTTTTGTGATAGTATTTTCTGATTTAGATCTTTTATCAGCTAATAGAATTCGTCGTGATACTTCGATTCTTGCTGCATCACTTTCTATTTTATTTAAAATACCTTTTTCTAAGTCTTTTTCTACTTCAATCAGTTGGTCTTTATAAATTAGTAAATCCTTGGAAGCTACACCTATATCTAATTCATGAGGAGCAATAATTGATCTCACTATTAAAATAATAATTACTATACAGACTAGAAAGCCTAAAATCCAAATCATTCACTTTTCCTTTTCTACATATTATCTAGACTTGCTTGAAGATAATGTGGAGTCATTAAAATATTAAATTATGCTATGATTTTTTTAAATTTGACCATAGATTATTTTTCGCTTACCAGACATTAATTGAAATGTCGGTTCTAGAACAAATCAACTCGTATTTTCAATTTGTTTGAGAATAGAACCATGTCATAGTATCAATAATTTTTAATATGCTGATTATAGGTAAACACACAATGTCACGTTATTCTGCTTTTGCTATCGCCAAAAATGCATTTTCATATCACCAAGGCTGGGAGCGTGCATGGGCAAAGCCTGAAATAAAGAAAGAATATGATGTAGTTATAGTAGGGGCTGGTGGTCACGGTTTAGCAACAGCTTATCACCTTGGAAAAAATTATGGAATTACAAATATAGCAATTATTGAGAAGGGATGGCTTGGCGGAGGCAATACAGGGCGTAATACTACAATTATTCGCTCAAATTATCTTCAAGACCCATCAGCAGCTATTTATGAAAAGGCAAGGTCTCTCTATGAAACTATGTCTCAAGATTTAAATTATAATGTTATGTTTAGTCCTCGTGGTGTGATGATGTTGGCTCAAACTGAAGCAGAAATTCGTGGTTATAAAAGAACTGCTCATGCAAATAAATTACAAGGTGTTAAAACTGAATATATTGGCCCGCAAAAAGTAAAAGAATTATGCCCGATAATTGAATTGTCAGGTCCTCGCTTTCCAGTATTGGGGGCATTGTGGCAACCACGGGGTGGTACAGCAAGACACGATGCAGTTGCCTGGGGATATGCGCGGGCGTGTTCAGATATGGGAATGGATATTATTCAGCAATGTGAAGTAACCGCTGTGACACAAAATAATGGTAAGGTAACTGGATTACAAACGACAAAAGGTTCCCTAAAATGTAAGAAATTAGGCATTGTTGTTGCTGGAAATTCAGGGCACCTAGCAAATATGGCTGGGTTTAGGCTTCCCCTTGAGTCTGTTTCTCTTCAAGCTCTAGTTTCAGAACCAATAAAACCATGCATGGATGTAGTTGTAATGGCAAATACTGTTCATGGGTATATGTCTCAATCGGATAAAGGTGAAATGGTTATTGGTGGTGGAACTGATGGGTTTAATAATTATACTCAAAGGGGATCATTTCACCATTTAGAAGAAACAGTTAGGGCATTAATTGAAACCTTCCCGATGGTTAGTCGTTTAAAAATGCTGCGACACTGGGGTGGAATAGTTGATGTGACTGGAGACAGATCCCCTATTATTTCAAAAACACCACTAAAAGGATGTTTTATTAACTGTGGTTGGGGAACTGGTGGCTTTAAAGCTATCCCAGGTTCTGGTTGGGCTATGGCTGAATTGATGGCAAAAGATGAGCAAATAGGTTTAGCTGCTGAATTTGGGCTAAATCGTTTTCAAGAAGGACGCTTTATTGATGAGAGCGTAGCAGCAGGAGTAGCGCATTGATAAAAAATATTTTGGTAACTTTAGGATTAGTTTTTTTAGGCACGGTAACATTTGCTCAGAATGCAGGGATGGATATTTTTAAATTGTCTGATCAGTATCAAGTAGCAAAAGTTGAAGCATCAAAAGTTTGCTGGGCAACATTGAATACAATATCAAAAAACGGTGTGCCATCATTTTTTGCAACCTATAAACAGAAAAATGGGGACCGTTGGCAAGTAACAGGTCACTCTGGGAAAAAGGTAGATAACGCAGATGATATACTTACTATCAAATTTGATGGAGAGCCATTTCTAATAAGAGAAATGCAGCGTTCAAATAATATTTTTCCATTACCATTTACAGAAGATATTGATTTGACAGGATTTGATAATCGAGTTGAAATAAATGATACTGTCAGTTTTGCTCTGGTCCGATTAAAAGATGAAATTATAGTTGATTTAAAAGTACTTAGATCTGCTAAAAAAAATGTTGAACAGTGTTTAAAGACAATAAAATAATAAAATATAGATATGAGAAATATTTATTCTAGAGGTGTAAAATGCTAAACCTTACATGTCCTAATTGTGGCATTACTGCTGATGAAACTGATTTGCATTGTGACGGACAGGCGCATATTGCCCGATCTGGTATTAATGCAAATGATGATGAATTAGAAAATTACTTATTTATGAGAGATAACCCTAAAGGAGTTCATTTTGAACGCTGGCGCCATATTTATGGATGTGGAAAATGGTTCAACGCTGCAAGGTGCACTACTACTTTAGAGGTGTTTGGAACATATTCAGCCCAGACTTTTACTCCTCCAAAAGCGCTAATCAATAAAATTAAAAAGAAACGCCCTAATTGGGAGGGTTTTACTAAATGAGTACAAGATTATCCAAAGGTGGACGTTTAATTGATAGATCTAAATCTGTAGAGTTCACTTTTGATGGCAAACGCCTAAATGGTTATGAGGGTGATACTTTAGCTTCAGCATTATTAGCAAATAATCAAAGATTAGTTGGGCGTTCATTTAAATATCATCGCCCAAGAGGTATTGTGGCATCCGGCCCCGAAGAGCCAAATGCACTTGTTGGGCTAGGTGCTGGAAGCAAATTTGAGCCAAATCAAAGAGCAACAACAACTGAATTATTTGCAGGCCTTCATTCTAAAAGTCAGAATGCTTGGCCATCACTTGAATTTGATATCGGTGGCATAAATCGAATTATGAGCCGAGTATTTCCTGCAGGATTTTATTACAAAACATTTATTTTCCCAAGATTTGCTTGGAAGCATATTTTTGAACCGTTTATTCGTAAAGCTGCAGGATTGGGTGCAGCACCAACTGAAAAAGATGCAGATAAATATGAATATTTTTATGCACATGTTGACGTTCTTATAATTGGTGGTGGATCATCTGGTCTTGCGGCAGCCCTAGAGGTTGGTAGATCTGGGGCTAAAGTATTGGTTCTTGAACAGAAAAACACTTGGGGTGGTAGAGCACCAGTGGATGGTGTTGTTATTGATAATGAGAAATCTGAAGAATGGATTAATAAAGCTTTGGCTGAATTAGAGTCTATGCCCAATGTTTCCTTAAAGAATAGGACAATGGGTGCTGGAGTTTATGACCATGGTTGGGCGACAGGATATGAATCGCTAACTGACCACATGCCTAGTAAAGTGGGACCAAGACAAAGATTATGGCGAATTCGAGCAACGAGAATTTTAACTACAACAGGTGCCATTGAACGCCCACTTTCATTTGCTGGAAATGATCTTCCAGGTGTTATGTTGGCGGGAAGTGTTCGTGATTATATAGTTGATTTTGGAACATCTTGTGGTGATATCATGGTTCTTGCGACTAATAATGATGACGCATATCGAACAGCGATTGCACAATGTGAAGTGGGGTTAAAAGTAGCAATAATATTGGATGCTCGTTCTAATGTAACTGGTGAACTACCCAACAAAGCTCGTTCAATGGGAATACGAGTTGAAACTGGTATGGCCATTTCAAAAGTTAAAGGCTCAAAAGGTGTAAGTGGAGTTTCAATATGTTTGCAAGCTGGTGAGGGAATCCCAATTGAGGAAATAAAATGTGATGTTGTAGCAATGTCAGGTGGGTGGTCACCAATCGTGCATCTATGGTCACACTGTGGTGGTAAGCTAAACTGGGATAATGACAATGCTATGTTTCGCCCTGATGCTGACCGTCCTCCTCTTGGAGCAGATGGCTCAGGTTTTGTAATCGTTGGCGGATCAGCTAACGGTTATTTAAAGGCAGATGATTCAATAAAAGATGCCATATCACAAGGAAAAATAGTTGCAAAACAAGTTGGTTTTAAGCCTATCAAATCTAAAAATATTACCGTTGATGTTGAAGCAGAAGCAGAAATTGAGCAAATTTGGCAAATGCCTCAAGGAATGTCAGTTAAATTACAGGCTAAGACTTTCTTGGACTACCAAAACGACGTAAAAGTGTCTGATGTGAGATTGGCGGCAAGAGAGGGGTATGAAAGTGTTGAGCATACAAAGAGATATACAACTCTTGGTATGGCAACTGACCAAGGAAAACTTTCAAATATAAATGGACTTGCTATACTTGCAGACAGTTTGAATGCAGAGATACCAAATGTAGGAACTACTACTTTTAGACCACCTTATCATCCGATTTCAATGGGATCTATCGCAGGTGATGCGCGGGGAGAACTTTTCAAGCCTATACGAAAGTCACCTATTCATAATTGGATAGAGGCTAATGGAGGTTTCTTTGAGCCTGTTGCAGATTGGCGCCGCCCATACTGCTTCCAACAAAATGATGAGCCTGTAAAAGATGCAGTTAAACGAGAAATTTTAAATACTAGGACTAATGTTGGCTTATTAGATGCATCTACTTTGGGTAAAATCATTGTTAAAGGGCCTGATGCAGGTAAATTTTTGGACATGCTTTATACAAATTTAATGTCAAATCTAAAGATAGGACATTGTAGGTATGGGCTAATGTGTACTGAAAATGGTTTTTTGTCTGATGATGGCGTGGTAGCTAGGTTAGATGAGAATACATATTTATGTCACACGACATCTGGAGGATCTGATAGAATTCATGCTTGGATGGAGGAATGGCTACAAACAGAATGGTGGGATTGGAAAGTCTATACAGCCAATGTTACTGAACAATATGCACAAATTGCAGTAGTTGGGCCGAATTCCAGAAAACTGCTCGAAAAACTTGGTGGAATGGATGTATCACCAGAAGCACTTCCTTTTATGCGTTTTACTGAGGGTACTCTTGGTGGAATAAAAGTAAGACCATTCAGGATATCTTTCTCTGGTGAGCTGTCATACGAAATAGCAGTGTCTGCATCAGATGGACAAGCTTTTTGGAATATATGCATGGAAGCTGGTAAAGAGTTTGGAATACAGCCCTATGGAACAGAATGTTTGCATGTAATGAGAGCTGAAAAAGGTTTTATTATGATAGGTGATGAAACTGATGGAACAGTAATTCCTCAAGATTTAAATATGCAGTGGGCAATCTCGAAAAAGAAAGACGATTTCTTAGGAAAGCGTGCACACTTACGTTCTCACATGTCTGATCCTTCAAGATGGAAGCTAGTTGGATTAAAAACCGTTGATCCAAATGTAATTATTCCTGATGGCGCATATGCAACAGACGGAAAAATACGTGATAGTGGCGTTAAAAATATGATAGGGCGTGTAACTTCAACGTATTTTTCACCGACACTAAATAGATCCATAGCAATGGGATTAGTAGAGTTTGGGCCAGATAGAATGGGTGAAATAATTGATTTCCCAACTTTAGATGGTAAGATTATCAAGGCTGAGATTTGTAATCAGGTTTTCCTTGATCCAGAAGGAGAACGTCAAAATGTCTAGTATTACAGCACTCAATGGAGCATTCCATAATGGAATGATTGAAATCAAAGACGCAGGTCTCATTGGAATGATAACTTTACGTGGAGATTTGAAATCTGAAGTTGTTGCAAAAGCACTTAATTTTGTGCTTGGAGTAACTGTTCCAGATCAGCGAAAAATTACTTCAACACCAAAAGGATCAGTAGCTTGGATGTCTCCTGACGAGTTATTGATTATTATCGAATATAAAGATGTATCAAAAGTAATTTCTAGCTTAAATAATATCCTATCAGGTTCACACAGTTTAGTGGTTGATGTTTCTGATGCTCGAGCAGTGTTTGCCCTCACTGGGAATGCTATACGCGATGTTTTGTCAAAAGGTACCCCTGCTGATCTATCCAAAGATGTTTTACCAATTGGTGAAGTTCGAAGGTCAAGAATTGCTCAACTAGCTGTTGCATTCTGGTTTACGGATGAAATTAGTTGCCAACTAATATGCTTCCGATCAGTTGGGGCTTATATTATGGAATGGTTAAAAAATGCATCAGAAAACGGCTCCGAGGTTAATTTTCATTAAAGTCATTTTTGCATAGCTTTTATCATTAGCTATGCAAATAACACATAGCGCTAGGGCAATCTTATCTGATGTAATAACTCCAACTTTATTTTAATTATTAATTATAGAAAAAATGGAGTTTATCATGACTAAATCATACGAAAACATCGACCTATTCAAAGTTCGTGCTGAAGCGTCGCAAATGCGATCTGAGTTTATTTCTAAAATGGTTGTTAAAATGTTAGCGCGGATTAAAAATAATTTGAATTTTTCAAGTTTTAAACACGCTTAACTCCCAAGATCTAAACAAATAATTTTCCCCCAATTTTTGTTTAAGCGCCCCAGCAATGTCTTGGGCGCTTTTCTTTTGCTTTGAACCAATGTAAGCGAACAACATGACAGATATACCCACACTCCGATTTCGTCCCAATAAGTCACCTGCTCGGGTGATGTTTGGTTTCCCATGGATTTATTCAGATGATGTTATTTTAGACAGGCGAACAAAAAAAATTCCCCCTGGATCATTTGTGAAAGTCCAAACTAATGACAAACAGGATATAGGTTTGGTTGCCTTTAACAGTGAAAGCAAAATTACTGGGCGTATTATGGATCTAGATGTAAATACAGTAATTGATACAGATTGGATCGTTGGAAAGTTAAAAAACGCATTAGTGATGCGAGAAAAATTTTATGATGCTCCGTTTTATCGATTGATACATGCAGAAGCTGATGGTTTGCCTGGAGTTATCATAGATCGTTTTGGCAGTGCTTTTGTAGTACAACCAAACGCTGCGTGGGCAAATAGAATGATGCCAGAAATATCATCAGCATTAGAACAAGTATTTTCACCAAATATAATTTTAAAAAATGCTTCTGGGCGCGCCAGATCACTTGAAGGGTTAGACGCTGAAAACATCTTTATTAAAGGATCATCTGATGCGCCAATAGAAGTTAAAATGAATGAAGCGACTTATATGGCGGATATATCTGGAGGACAAAAAACTGGTCTATTCTTTGATCAACGCGAAAACCATGCATTTGTAGCTAAATTAGCTAAAGGTGGTTCATTAGTTGATATATTTAGTCATGTAGGTGGATTTTCTTTAGCTGCTTTAGCAGCAGGCGCTACAACTGCAACCGCAGTGGATAGCTCTCAACCAGCTCTTGACTTAGCCACAAAAGGTGCTGAGATATCTGGGTTTTCAAAATCCTTTTCAGCACAAAAAGGTGATGCTTTTGAAGTTATGTCACAGCTTTTTGATGAAGGAAAAAGATATCAGGTAGTAGTTTGTGATCCTCCTGCATTTGCACCGTCTAAACCAACATTAGAGAGAGGCCTGCGTGCATATGAAAAAGCTGCTAAAATGGCTTCAAAATTAGTAGAACCAGGTGGTTATTTAGTTTTATGCTCTTGTTCACATGCTGCTGACATGTCAAAATTTCGAAAAGCATCTTTAGTTGGAATGGGCAAAGCAGGCCGTAAAGGCCAAATAATACATACCGGATCAGCAGGCATAGACCATCCTGTGCACCCTCATCTTGCAGAATCTTCTTATCTTAAATCAATTTTTTTAAGGCTAGATTAATGAGAGTTTTATTGGATACATGTGTTATTTATCCTTCTATTTTGCGTTCAATTTTATTGGGAGTTGCAAACGAAGGTTTATTCTCGCCACTTTGGTCTGAAAGAATTATTGAAGAATGGCGAAGAGCAGCACAACGTAATCACAATGAAGCTGAGGCGACTATTGAAATCGCACTTTTACGTGTAAATTGGCCAAAATCACAAATAGAAATTGGGCCTGAGAATAAAAGTTTATTTTTGCCTGATGAGAATGATATACATGTATTGCAAGCAGCAATTGAGGGTAATGCTGATGAATTATTAACAGCAAATTTAAAAGACTTTCCAACCTCTATACTGTCCAGTCATGGCATTATTAGACGTTCACCAGATGATTTTTTATTAGAGATAGCAATGTCACATCGCAATGAAATTCTCAAAATTATTGAAACTGTAAAAAAAGAGGCAATTCGTAGATCTGGAATAAGTATTAATAATCGTAAGATGCTTAAGTCATCACGTTTGCCAAAATTAGCAAAGTTTATAGCCAGCTAATACATTAATGAATGCTGTGAATTTACTTCCATTCCTTTTTCAACTTTTTAATTGCTGAAATTCTATCTTTTGTTTTTGGGTGACTCATCATCCAAGCCATTGAACTATTTCCTTCAACATTAAGTTTTTCAAGTTTTTCAAACATTGAGATTTGTGGCTCAATACCAATCTTTGCTTTAGTTAATAGGGCTGCTGCGTAAGCATCTGCTTCATATTCATCTTTTCGAGATAGACGTGCAGTAATGAACTTGGTTAATGTGTTTGCAATTAATGTTCCAAACCCACCCAAAAATCTACTTAAAAACATAGCTAAAGCAACTCTAATTGCATTTTGACTTGAAAAATCAATCATCCTTCTTTTTGTATGGCCTAGTGCAACATGTCCTAATTCATGTGCTATTACACTCGCTAATTCTGGAGCAGTTATTTCTCCGTTGTAGTATTTTTTCATAAAACCCCTAGTTATAAAAATACGTCCATCTGGTATAGCCAATCCATTAATGGGTTCTATTTCATAAATATGTACTTTAATCCGTGATAAATCCAATGTGTCTGCCATTTGGTTTGTTAAAGCTTCCAATGGAGGGTCATTCAAAAGTGTTGATTTACTGTCCATTTCTAATTTAGTTCGCCAGGCTGATATATAATACATGATTACAGCCCATAATATTGCGATTAAAATTGGAGAAAATTTTAACATTTATTATTCTAACCTTATTTTTTTATAATCATGAATGTTAATGATAATTACAGACAAAATTCATTATCTATCATAGATCATTATTATTATAGATATTAGTACTTTTTTAAAAGTTTTCTAATCATTTAAAACTAAGACGTGACATTTTAGAGATTCTAAGATACGGAACGTTTAAATATTTGATTACCTATCCAAAATTGGGTCTTATTATGAAAGTTAATAAAGTGTTAGATACTGAATACCATCCAAATGATAACGAAGAATTTATGAATGACCGCCAAGTAGAATATTTTCAAAAAAAATTACTAGACTGGAAAGCTGCGATACTCGCTGATGGACGAGATACTATTGAGGGTATGCAAGAAGGTACACGCAACATTCCAGATGTTGCAGATAGAGCTTCTGAAGAAACAGATCGTGCATTAGAATTAAGAACACGTGATCGTCAAAGAAAATTGGTTTCAAAAATTGATAGTGCTTTGAGACGTATTGAGGATGGATCTTATGGTTGGTGTGATGCAACTGGAGAACCAATTTCTTTAAAAAGGCTTGAAGCTAGACCAACAGCTAATTTATCTCTTGAGGCACAAGAGCGACATGAACGTAAAGAAAAAGTCCATAGAGACGATTAATTGTAATGAATAAAGCTGATGTATTTAACACCGCGTTCATTCACGCGGTGTTTTTAGTTGGAAGCAAATGGTAACATCAAATAAAGATATTGGTATTATTGGCGGGGGGATTGGTGGATTTGCTTCAGCAATTGCCTTTGCAAAGTATGGATATCGTGTAACTGTTTTTGAAAAATCGGCAGTTATTAATGAATTAGGTGCTGGGATTCAAATAAGCTCTAATGGAGTGAATGCTTTATCAAAGCTGGGTGTCTTTCCAAAGTATCTAAAGAAGGTTGTTTTTCCTAACTCCATTATATTCAAAGACTATAAAACTGCTGAACATATTACTAAAATTCAACATAATCAAAACTCTGATTTACCATACCTTCATTTACATCGTTCTGATTTAATACATGCATTAGCTTCTTGTGCTGAAGATTTAGGCGTTAATATCAAATTAGCCTCTGAGGCAAAGGTTATTGAATCTAAAGATATGGCGTCAAAAATCAAAGCTAATAATCATATTTATGATTTTGATCTAATAGTTGCAGCGGATGGAATGAATTCAAGAATTAGGCAATATTGGTTTGGTGAAAAACCAGCATGTTTTATGAATCAAATCGCCTGGAGAGCTTTAATACCATCAAATGGAATAAAAATAGATCCATCAGTTTACATGGGGAAAAACAAGCATCTAGTAATTTATCCACTTAGAGATGGAGAGTTAATAAATATTATTGGAGTCCAATCTAATAAAAATATTGCCCCACAAAGTTGGACAAATAAAGGATCTACAAGAGATTTTTTTAATGAGTTTTCTGATTTTAATACTGAAGCAAAACATATTTTATCGAAAATAAAAGAGGTAAAACTTTGGGGTTTATATTCTCTTTCACCACTAAAATCATGGTCTAATAGAGGTGTAGTATTGGTCGGTGATGCAGCTCACCCGATGTTACCATTTATGGCGCAGGGTTCATGTATGGCGTTAGAAGATGCAGTGGTACTAGCGCGTGATTTTAAAGAAACACATGATATTAATAATGCATTAATAAAGTATGAAAAAAATAGAAAAAGACGTGTAACATCTATTCAAAAAACATCCAAAAATAATGGAAAAATTTTCCATATTTCTAATAATCTTTTACGAAAGATAGTACACTTTTCCATGTGGTCAATTTCAAGACTTTTCCCATTATTTTTAGAGAATCGTTTTAGATGGATATATAAATATAGAGCTTAAATTTTTAGTTCTACCCATAATGGTATATGATCAGATGGTTTATCTCTTGATCTGTATTCACGATCAGCTTGGCAATCAACTAGCATGTCTGTGCAAGAGGATGACAATAAGAAATGATCTATTCGTATCCCATTATTCTTATTCCAAGCTCCGGCTTGATAATCCCAAAAAGTATAGTTCATCGCTGATTTATTCTTTACTCGAAATGCATCTGTTAAACCTAGGTTTAAAATTTTTCGATAGGCAGTGCGGCTTTGGGGTAAATATGCAGCATCATTTTCCCATGGCGTTGTATCCCAGCAATCTTCAGCTTGCGGTATAATATTAAAATCGCCCGCTAATAGAAATGGTTCTTCTAATTCTATCAATGTGCAGGTACGCTTATATAATCGTTCCATCCAATTTAATTTATAATCATATTTTGGCCCTGGAGTTGGATTCCCATTTGGTAAGTATAAATTACAAATACGAAGAGTTTCATTTTCTCCAACGATAGTTGCTTCAATATATCGAGTTTGAATATCTTCTTCATCACCAGGAAGGCCTCGCATTATATCTTCAAGAGGATATTTGGAAAGAATAGCTACTCCGTTAAAGCCTTTCATACCATGAGTGTGCACTTCATAGCCTAATGCTTCTATCTCATCCCTAGGAAATAGTTCATCAACTGATTTTATTTCTTGTAGCATTGCAACATCTGGCTTTGTCTCATTCAGCCAATCTAACAAAGCTGGCAATCGTGCTTTGATACCATTAATATTAAAAGTTGCAATTTTCATCAGATTGAAAAACTAATTCCACACCCACAACTTGAAGTTGCGTTGGGATTTTCAATAATGAAACGTGCACCAATTAATTCTTGGGTGTAGTCAATTACTGCATTCTCTAAAAACGGGAGTGATATTTTGTCAACTAACACAACTTGACCATTTTTCTCCAAAACTAAATCATCATTATTTGGTTGAGTCTCTAGTTTTATTTCATATTGGAATCCTGAACATCCTCCACCTTCAACGGCAATTCTTAGTGCCTGAGTAGTTTTACCATTTTCATTTATTTCAGCTAACCTTGCATACGCACGATCAGTTACTTTTGGTGGTAAAGAAAGGTCCATCTTTCACGGCTTTCATAATTGATATATAGATATTATATAAGCTTGCTTTACGCTTACGGCAATATGTAAAGGTTAATGAAATTATGCAAAGTGCAATTGCTTCAAATCCAGAAAACTCTCGTGGCAGATTATATCTAGAAAAAGAAAGTGAATATCGGTCATCATTTCAACGTGACCGTGATCGCGTAATACATTGTAAGGCCTTTCGGCGATTAAAGCATAAAACACAAGTTTTTGTTGCGCACGAAGGGGATCACTTTCGAACTCGACTATCTCATACTATTGAAGTTGGCCAAGTTGCTCGCACTATATCAAAGACGCTTGAATTAAATTCTGAATTAACTGAAGTAATTTCATTAGCCCATGATCTTGGACATCCACCTTTTGCACATGTGGGGGAAGATATGTTGAAATTTAAAATGGAAAATTATGGTGGGTTTGATCACAACGCTCAGGCAATAAAAATTGTAACCTCGCTAGAAAAAACTTATGCTGAATTTGATGGGTTAAACCTTACTTGGGAAACTTTAGAGGGTATAGCCAAACATAATGGCCCATTAATTAATGATATCCCATATGCAGTTGATAGTTATTCTAACATTCATAATTTGGAATTAAGTACTCATGCAAGTGCAGAAGCTCAGGTTGCAGCAATATCAGACGATATCGCTTATAATAACCATGATTTAGACGATGGATTAAGAGCTAATTTATTTACTGAAAATGACATATTACATCTTCCTATAGTAGGAGAATGCTTTTCAATTGTTGATGCAAAATATCCTGGCTTAGATCCTATTAGACGGCGAAATGAAGCCTTAAGAAGGATTTTTGGTGTAATGGTAAAAGATGTAATTATTACTTCAAAATCCTTAATCCAAAACAGTTGTGCTTCTTCTTCTCAAGAGGTTAGGGAGCTGGGGTCTCAAATAATACAGTTTTCGCCTGATATGAATGAAAAAATAAATGAAATTCGAATATATTTGTTTGACAATATGTATCGATCTGATCGTGTAAATATAATGCGGGAACGAGCTAGCTTAATCGTTGGCGGATTATTTGATTATTTTATGAATGATAAAAAACTATTACCTGTTCAGTGGTCTTATGGAGCAAATGAGATCCAACAAGCGCGTTTAATTTCAGATTACCTATCTGGTATGACAGATGGATATGCAGAATTTAGATATACTGAACTCACCTCTGGATCATAAGTGTAGCATGTGCTAAATCGCCAAAATATAATTACTGGATAAATTAATGAACTTATTTTCTGATATTAGAAGCCTTGTAATATCTTCTTTGGAGAAGCTACAATCGGATGGCGCATTGCCTAAGGGCTTAAATTTTGAAAATGTAACGGTTGAACCCCCCCGTGACTCTTCCCATGGTGATATGTCAACTAATGCAGCAATGGTTCTATCAAAACCATCTGGTATGAACCCAAGAGACATAGCTGAGGCGTTAACTGTATTGTTAGCTAGTGATGAACGTGTAATCTCTGCAGATGTTGCAGGACCTGGTTTTTTGAACTTACGATTAAAACAGGATTACTGGACTTCAATAATACCCTTTGTAATAAAAGCAGGAGTAAACTTTGGCCGCACTACAATTGGTAATGGTATAAAAGTAAATGTTGAATATGTATCGGCCAACCCAACTGGACCATTACATGTGGGACATACACGTGGAGCAGTATTTGGTGACGCGCTTGCAAGTTTATTAGATTTTGCTGGATATGATGTAACAAGAGAATATTATATTAATGATGGTGGCTCACAGGTTGATGTTTTAGCACGCTCTGTTTATCTGCGCTATCTTGAAGCGAATGGACAAAAGGTCGAGTTTGTTGACGGAACTTATCCAGGTGACTATTTGGTCGATCTTGGAATGGATTTAAAGAATAAATATGGTGACAGTTTAGTAGGCAAACCGGAGTCTGATTGGATTGCTGAATTAAGATTATTCGCTACTGAAAAAATGATGGATCTTATTCGAGAAGATCTAGCTTTATTAGGAATACAAATGGACGTATTCTTCTCGGAAAAATCTTTATATGGAACAGGCTTGATCGAAGCTGCATTAGCAGATTTAGATGGAAAAGGTCTAGTCTATCAAGGTGTGCTAGAGCCCCCAAAGGGTAAAAAACCTGAAGATTGGGAAGCCCGGGAGCAAACGCTTTTTAAATCTACTAAACATGGCGATGATGTTGACCGTCCTATTGCAAAATCTGATGGCTCTTGGACATATTTTGCTCCAGATATCGCATATCATTTTGATAAAGTGCAAAGAGGCTTTGATCAATTAATTGATATATTTGGTGCGGATCATGGTGGATATGTAAAGAGGATGAAAGCAGCTGTATCTGCTTTATCTAATGAAGAAGTCTCTTTAGATATTAAACTAACTCAATTAGTAAAATTGTATAAAAATGGTGAGCCGTTTAAAATGTCTAAAAGAGCAGGCACATTCGTAACTCTCAGAGATGTTGTTGAACAGGTTGGGCCTGATGTTACAAGATTTGTAATGTTAACTAGAAAAAATGACGCTCCATTAGATTTTGATTTTGCTAAAGTACAAGAGCAGTCAAAAGATAACCCAGTATTTTACGTGCAATATGCACATGCCCGCATTTGTTCTGTTTTGTCTAAAGCAGAAAATGCTAACATTGGTATTAAAGCAAATAAGTTTGAAACTCTAAAGCATCCAAATGAAATGGCAGTAGTTAAAAAATTAGCAGAATGGCCAAGATTATTAGAACTAGCTGCTAAACATAATGAACCACATCGCCTTGCATTTTATCTTTATGAATTAGCTGGAGATTTTCATGCACTTTGGAATATGGGTAAAGAAGCACCTGAAACGCGCTTCTTTCAAGAAAATAATCCAAATGTAAGTTCTGAAAAACTTGCAATGGTATCTGCAGTTAAACTTACAATTGCTGCTGGGCTTACTATTTTGGGAGTGACACCGATTGACGAAATGCGGTAGTTAAGCTTAAAATGATACTTAAAGCTCATTTAAGGGCAGGGCATAGACCCAATTTGGAGATTACATGGGCAGGTTCTTAAATATTCTGGCAGCTGTTTCGTCTATTTCTATCTTTGGCATCTTGGTTTGGTGGGGTGTAACTCTTTCACAATTGGACCCAAATGATATTCCGGTAATAAGAAAAGTAAATGGGCCAGCTAGAATTTCACCAGATGAACCAGGAGGAAAACAAGCAGATCATCAAGGTTTGTCTGTCAATGAAGTGCAGTCTGTGAATGGAGCTTCTAAGGCAGTAGATAAAGTATATTTAGCGCCCAAACCTCGTCCATTCCAAGCTGAGGATATCGCTGGATTGAACAGAGAAAAACCGTCAGATTTAAATATGAAAATAGGTCAAGTTCCTATCTTAAAAAACCAAAATATAAGTCCAGAAATTAAGTTTTCTTCAGAGCAAGTAAATCCTGAACAATCAAAATTTGAAGAAAATGATTCTGATGATTTGGATGTAAAAATTACATCAAAAATATTGATAGAAAAAAACCCTTTAATTAAAAATAGAAGTATGGTTCCACAAATAAGACCAAAAAAATTAGAAATAATATCTACAAATAGCTTATCGCAAAATGTAATAGCCGAATTGGGAAAGTTTGATAATGATGCTGTTGCAACTGTTCAATTACAAAACATAAAAAAAGTTTATTCAAATCTTTTATTGGATAAAGATTTGCTGATTGAGGAAGAAAATGATGGAAGTAATATTATATATATTTTGAGGGTGGAAAGTTTTGAAAATATTAATGATGTTGAAAACTTTTGTTTTGAAATTAGGAAGCAAGGTACAGTCTGTACCCCAGTTTTTAAATAATGGATTATAGTTCTATCATATTTGGCTGTGAAGGTATGAAGCTTACAAAAAGCGAACGTAGTTTTTTTAGAGACGCAAAACCTTGGGCATTTATACTATTTTCACGCAACTTAGATACACCTGATCAGATTAAAAATTTATGTATTGAACTGAGAGAATGTGTTGGCAGAAATGCTCCAATTTTAATTGATCAAGAAGGTGGACGTGTCGCGCGTCTAAAGTCACCCACATGGCTCGAATGGTTGCCACCATTAGAGCAAATGCAAAGGGTAAAACCTGAAGATACACATAAAGCAATGTATTTACGCTATCGATTAATAGCTCATGAGCTTCGTCTGCTAGGAATAGATGTGAATTGTGCTCCAATGGTAGATATTCCATCGTTGTTTTCACATGAAATTATAACTAATAGGTGCTACGGTGGAAATCCAAAAACTGTTTCTGAGATGGGAAGAGCTTGCGCTGATGGGCTTTTATCAGGAGGCGTATTGCCAGTATTAAAGCATATTCCGGGACATGGTCGTGGATTGTGTGATAGTCATTTTGAGTTACCAATTATTGATACGCCTTCAAACACCTTAGAGACTATTGACTTTGAACCATTCAGATCTTTATCAGACCTCCCAATGGCGATGACTGCGCATATAATATATTCTTCATTTGATCCAAATTTTTGTGCAACCATTTCTCCTATTATGATTGAAGTTATTAGGAAAAATATTGGTTTTGATGGTCTTTTGATGACAGATGATATATCAATGGAAGCCATGGACGGGTCTTTATCAAGTAGGGCGTTTGCATCTTTGAATGCTGGATGTGATGTTGTTTTGCATTGTAACGGTAAAATGAAAAATATGATTGAGATTATGAAAGAAATACCTACTTTATCGACTAAATCAAAGTTGCGTGCAAAAAATGCTGAAGATTTGAGATCTGATCCTGACAACTTTGATTTTAACAAAGGTTGCAATGACTTTGCTTCCTTGATGTAAGGCATTCTTTAGCGCAATATATGAATTATGGAATCACAATCTAATTTTGATATAAACCTTGAACAAAGAATTTCTGCTGAAAATTTAGTAATTGATGTGGATGGATTCGAAGGGCCACTCGATTTATTGCTTACTTTAGCGCGGACGCAAAAAGTTGATATGCGAAAAATTTCTATATTACAGTTAGCCAAGCAATATCTAACATTCGTTGAAGAAGCTAAACGAATCCGTCTTGAATTGGCTGCAGATTATTTAGTAATGGCAGCTTGGCTAGCATTCATAAAATCACGTTTGCTTCTTCCACAAGAAGCATCTGAAGATGGTCCATCCGGAGAAGAACTTGCAGCACATCTTGCATTTCAATTAGAACGTTTAGAGGCAATGAGAAGATCAGCATCTAAATTAATGGCTCGCGATCAGCTAGGTAGAGATTTTTTTGGTAGAGGCATTCTTCAGGATGTGACATTAAAGAAAAATATTGTCTATAAGGCAACTGTTCTTGATTTAATGCAAGCATATGCACGATTAAGGGTGAAAGAAAATTTTAAACCATTACATATTGAAGAGCGTAATAAAATATTTACTATGGAGCAGGCTTTAGAACGTATGAAAAGCTTAATAGGTCATGCCATTGAGTGGGGTACGCTTGAACAATTTATGCCAGCTGGTTGGTTGAATGACCCTAAGCGCCGCAGATCTGTAACAGCTTCAACTTTTGCTGCAATGTTAGAATTAGTAAAGCTTGGCAAATTAGATTTGAGGCAAAATGATACTTTCTCCCAAATAGAAATAAAACAAAAAGAAAATTGATATGGATAAAGATGAGCCCCAATTGGAAAGTTTATTTGAAACACCTAATATTTTAGAACAAGAACGTATGCTTGAAGCAGTATTGTTTTCTATAAATGAACCAATTACTAAACAGCAACTTGAAAAGCGAATGCCAATTGGCTGTGATGTTTCTGAAGCTTTAATTGCCTTAAAAAATAGATATGCAGATAGGGGAGTTAATTTAGTTCGAGTGAGTGATGGTTATGCACTTCGTACAGCTCCTGGGTTAGGGTATTTGATGCAGAAGGAGAGTATAGAAACTCGTAAACTTTCTCGAGCTGCAATTGAGACATTAGCAATTATTGCTTATCACCAGCCAGTAACAAGATCTGAAATTGAAGAAATCCGTGGTGTTTCTGTATCTAGTGGAACAATTGATATCTTACTTGAATTAGAGTGGATAAAGCTCGGACGAAGGCGCCAAACTCCTGGAAGACCTGTAACGTTTATTGTTACCCAAATGTTTTTAGATCATTTTGGTATGGAAAGTCCAAAAGATTTACCTGGTATAAAAGAATTACGTGATGCTGGCCTGCTAGATAACCGTCCGCCTCCAGGAACAATTACTGAAACATATAATGAAGAGTTATTGGACGAAGACCACCAGGATGATATGTTTGAGTAACTATTTTAAAAATTTACTACTTTTTAGAGTTTTATGATTTTTTGAAATGCTTTGATAGCTTCAAGCCTTGGCCTTGATAATTTGATTTCAAATCAGCACCATAGAGGATATCTGGAACTTCTGACATTCTTTCATAAACTAACCTCCCAACAGATTGTCCATGCTCTAGTGCAAATGGTGCTTCGTGGCATCTAACTTCAAGGACACCTCGAGATCCCTTTCCACCGGCTTCTGTGTTCCCAAATCCAGGATCAAAAAAACCTGCATAATGCACTCTGAATTCACCGACCATAGCAAGATATGGTGCCATCTCTGCGGCACAATTAGGAGGAATATGGACTGCCTCTCGGCTTACTAAAATATAGAATGCTCCTGGGTCTAAGATAATTCGCTTTTCATGGGCAAAGACTGGCTCCCAGTAATCATCAATATTATAGTAACTAATGTTATCTAGATTTATAAGGCCTGTGTGTGGCTTTGCCCGATAGCCAACCAATCCATTTGGTAGGTCTAGATCAACAGAAAAGCCTAATCCTTGATCAATTTGAGCGGGCCCATCAACTAAACCAATGTCATTATGCATTTTAGAAAGTTCATTATCAGATAAAACAGATTTTCCTTTACGAAATCTTATTTGATTTAAACGCATACCTGGTTTGACCAAAACTGAAAAGCTACGCGGTGATATCTCAGCATACAATGGGCCAGTATATCCTTTTTCTATTCTATCAAATTCAATACCATGATCCGTGATACATCGTGTGAATAAATCTAATCTACCAGTAGAGCTTTTTGCATTAGCAACAGCATTAATATTTTTAGGTAATGCAAGTGACTCCATTAACGGAACAACATAAACACAACCTTTTTCTAAAACAGCCCCATTTCTTAGATCAATCTCATGCATTTTGAAATTACTCAAACGGTCAGCAACTGAATTTTTGGATCCTGCTAAAAAAGAAGCGCGGACCCTATAAGCTTTTTTCCCAAGGCGCAAATCTAAACTTGCAGGTTGAACCTGATCAATATCGACAGGATTAGTCAAAATAATTTGACTATTTATAATCATGTCTTTAATTTTTTGGCTTGGTAAAACGCCTGTCATCACTTTAGTCTTTCAAGGTGGGCCTATGTGTCTAGGCCATGTTTGGTCGGGCTAGCAGGATTCGAACCTGCGACCTCTCGTCCCCCAGACGAACGCGCTACCAGGCTGCGCTATAGCCCGACTTACCATTGTTATATATCTGATTTTCAGAGGTGCAAGAGTGAATATTTTAGATTTCCTCTAATCGACGTTTCATACGATTACGTATACGTTTTAACTTAAAATATAATTCTTCTATCTGAAGTAATTCACTATTAGAGAAGTTAGAAATTAACTTTATTTTATCGAAGCTATTTAAACTTTTAGTATTTTCAGACAAATTTACATCTACATTGGTTTTTGTATATTTTAGGTTGATTTCGGTTGATAATTTGATTGGTGATTTAAAAATTTTATTTGAAATTTTTTCTTCAAAAATAGGTTCTTTTGAGAACTCTTTTATATGCTTTTCGCCTTTTGATTTAAAAAGTTCTTTAACAGCTGCTATAGTTGTTCCTTTATCATGAAGCAAATATTTGATACCACCAATTACTTTTAAATCTTCTGGCCTATAATAGCGCCTACCACCTGCTCTTTTTACAGGTTTTATTTGTGAAAATTTACTCTCCCAAAACCTTAACACATGGGAAGGAGTATCCAACCAATCTGATACTTCAGTAATCGTTCTAAATGCTTGATCTTTTTTACGTGCCATTTTGGCCTACTTATTTATTTCCCGCGCCAACTTTATCCTTCATCGTATGAGAAGGACGAAATGATAGCACTCGACGAGGATTAATTGGCACTTCTTCACCAGTTTTTGGATTTCTTCCAACTCTGGCACTTTTGTCTCGGATGTTAAACGTACCAAATGATGAAATCTTTACATTTTCCCCACGAACAAGTGCATCAGATATATGTTGAAGAACACTTTCCACAAGATCAGCTGATTCATTGCGAGAAAGTCCAACTTCTTCAAAAACAGCTTCAGCTAAATCCATTCGCGTAAGTGTTTCATTTGTCATAAAATTTCTCCTAGGTTCTGTAAAAGAATATTGTTTTATCCATTCACGAGTCAACATAAACAGTAATAATATTTTTTAATTTTTTTTTACCATCTAAAAACAACGGCTCCCCAAGCTAATCCACCACCTATTGCTTCGGTTAAAATAAGATCATTTTTTTTAATTTTGCCATTTTTAACAGCAACAGACAGGGCTAAAGGAATCGATGCAGCTGATGTATTGCCATGGTCTTGAACTGTTAAAACTACTTTTTCCATGGGAACAGACATTTTTTTTGCTGTACTTTTTATAATTCTAAGATTTGCTTGATGAGGAACTATCCAGTCAACATCATTACTTGTAATACCTGCTTTGGCCATAGCTGCATGTCCTGATTCAGCTAATTTAGATACTGCATGCTTAAAGACTTCTTGACCTTGCATGCGTAAAACCCCAGTTGTTTGAGTGGTTGATACACCGCCATCAACATAAAGAAGATCGTTGTATTTGCCATCAGAGCTTAATTCACATGAAAGAATACCACGATCTTTTGAAGTTCCATTACATTCTTGTGCTTCTAGAATTAAAGCTCCTGCGCCATCTCCGAAAAGTACGCACGTTGTTCGGTCTTCCCAATCCATGATCCGAGAAAATGTTTCTGCACCAATGACTAAAACTCTCTTTGATTGGCCAGATACAATCAATGAATTTGCAGTCGTAAGGGCATATGCAAAGCCAGCACAAACAGCTTGAATATCAAAAGCAAACCCTTTTGTCATATCCAATCCAGCTTGTACTTTGGTCGCCGTGGATGGAAAAGTTTGATCTGGTGTTGAAGTAGCAAGTACAATTGTATCAATGTCGTTTGCAGAGAGTTTAGCGTTGATTAATGCATTTTTAGCAGCTTTGATTGCAAGGTCAGAAGTAAATTCGTTATCAGCTGCGAAGTGCCTACGTTCTATTCCAGTGCGAGTTTTGATCCATTCATCATTGGTATCCACAGTCATAGCTAATTCACTATTTGTAACTATTCTTTCGGGAAGAAAATGGCCCACCCCAATTGGAACTGCTCTGATTGTTGCCATACTTTATCTCTTATCGTTTTTCACTACCATCGCTTCCAATTGCACTAGATGCAACCCGTGCGGCAAGTTTTTCGTTAAAGCCCATCTCTGCTAATTGAACTGCTAGGTTGATAGCTGCAGTTATTCCTGTTGCATCAGCAGCTCCATGGGATTTTACAACAGTTCCATTTAACCCTAAAAATACGCCGCCATTTTTTCTACGTGGATCAATGCGTTTACTAAATCTTTTTAATGGAACAATAGCAAATATTGCACATAATCTGGATAACCAGGTTGCTTTAAAGCTTTCTCGCATCGCTGCACCAATCATGCTTGCGGTCCCTTCACCAGTTTTTAAAGCTATATTTCCAGTAAAACCATCGGTAACAATAACATCAACACGGCTAGATGGAATATCATTTCCTTCAACGAATCCAACATATTCATATTTCCCACGTTCAACATTTTCAGATATTAGGTCATTTGCTTCTTTAAGCTCTAAACGGCCCTTATGCTCCTCTGTGCCAACATTTAACAAGCCAACCCTTGGTCGGACTAAACCAAACCCATTTCTTGCATAGGATGCTCCCATAAGTGCATATTTTAATAAATCAGGCGCATCTGCACGAATATCAGCCCCAACATCTAACATAAAATTAAAGCCAAGACTATTTGACGATGGCCAAAGTATAGCAATTGCTGGGCGGTAAACGCCAGGTAGCTTTCTTAAGCGTATCATTGAAATAGCCATTAAGGCGCCAGTATTGCCGCAAGATACCGCTGCATGTGCATCTTTATCTTTTACTGCTTCAATAGTACCCCACATAGAGCTTTCTTTACCATTACGCATAGCATGAGATGGCTTATCATCCATGGATATTATATCTTTTGAATGACGAACTTCGCAGATATCATTTAAAACTTTTCGTTTTAAAATCAATTTATCAAGTATTTTTTTATCACCATTTACTATAAATCGGACATTGGAGTTTATTTTAGCAGCATTTGCCATACCTGATATAATTGCTGATGGACCATTATCACCGCCCATTGCATCAATAGAAATAACAATATTATTTTGATTGGTATAAGTGGGACTGATCCTGTTGGCGATATCGCTCATTTTGGATCAGTCCTTATTTTTATGCTGCGTCGTCGTCTAGGTCGATATCATCGGCCACAGAAACAACTTCACGATCATCATAATGACCGCATGCACCACAAACGTGGTGTGGACGTTTTAGTTCGCCGCAATTTCCACATTCGTTTGGGTTGTCTGCCAATAATGTGTCGTGTGAACGTCGGTTTCCACGACGTGAGCGGGTAATTTTACTTTTAGGGACAGCCATGTCACTACCTCGAATTAAAAGGCTTTCGCCTTGTGGAACGTAGAGCTTTCAGTCAAAATAATCCAACCACGACTCTACTTATATAAAGAGCCGCAAAATACAAAGATTATGCAAATTCGCAAGCCCTATTGTGAAAAACTTTTACTCTTTTAATTTATCCCTCAAACTTGCCAGTCCAGCAAATGGTTTTACTGCATCGTCTGTAAGAGGTTTTACACCTTTTGGAGCTGATAACACAGGATCTATTACAATACCATCCTTTCGTGGAAAATCATTTAAGATAATGGATATGGCTTCCATTGTTAAGGTTAACAGATTTATTTCATGAGGAATTTCTTCTGCATCAGGGTCCAGATCTTCCTCACTAGTCAATGTTTCTTCATGTGATTGATAATCTGCATAATAATGCCTAAGTATTTTTTGGTCTATTCGTGTGTTTACATCTTCCATAGTCACTACACACCCTTGAGTAACACTTGCACCAATTTTTGCATTAAGCAGCCAATTTTTTTTACCCTCTGCAACTATTTTCCCAGTAATAGTGACCTTAGATATTCTACGTAAATTTAATAAATTTACATAATCTGACAAATCTTTATTTTCAAATTTTATTGAAAATTTGTGAATTTTATTTTGTGATAGTTGAGATACTATTACTAAATGAGAATCTTGTGGAAATTTATCTGAAATATCGCTCATTATGCGAATTCCTTTGCTTAATTTAGTTGTTACTTTACAAGTTATTTGAATATGTGTGAAACACACTGTATTTAGATCTAAAGATCAATTAAGGATGTATAACTCGAATGTCAAAATTTGCTTTTAAATATCAATACCTAATCATTTCTACGCTTATTTTGACTAGTTGTAGTACGATATATAAAGATCATGGGTATTTGCCTTTAGATACAGATTTAAAAAGTGTTGTTATTGGAAAAGATTCGCGTAATTCCATAACAGAATTACTTGGCTCACCATCGGGTTCAGGTGTTTTGGAAGATGGAGCAATTTTTTACATATCAACAAAAATTAAAAATTTCCTGTTTTACGAACCTAAAGTAGTGTCCAGAGATATGATTGTTGTATCTTTTGACGAAAAGGATTTAGTAGAAAATGTAGAAAGATTTTCACTTGAAGATGGAAGAGTGGTAGTACTAAGCCGCCGAGTAACTTCTGCACCAGTTAAAGGGCCTAAGATTCTAACTCAAATACTTGGTAACCTAGGAAATGCAGACGCAGGAACTTTGTTAGGACAATAATTGAAGTTTAATCATTATCTTGAAAAACCATTGCAATACCATTCATACAATACCTTAAACCAGATGGAGCTGGTCCGTCTGGGAAAACATGGCCTAAGTGAGCATCACATTTAGAACATAATATTTCTGTTCGTTTCATAAATAAACTTCTGTCAGTTTTTTCTATTATATTGTGCGAATTAATGGGTTCAAAAAATGATGGCCAACCAGTACCGCTATCAAACTTTGATTTACTATTAAAAAGACTATTTCCACAACATTTGCATTTGAAAATTCCTTCTGATTTAGGAAAGTTGTCATTGCTGAAAGGACGTTCAGTCCCATGTTTTCGTGTAACTTTATATTCTAAATCAGATAATTCCATACGCCACTCAGCATCAGTTTTATTAATTTTTTCCATACATTTATTACCTTTTATAATTAAATGATAAATTTATTCAATTTTAGTAAATTATCATTATCAAATATTTTCTTTCATAAAAAATTACCCACCAGTGTGGCTCATATGTCTAGACATTTGTCCAGAAACTGATTTCCTGGAGTAGTCAAAATCATGCCCTTTTGGCTTTTTAGATATTGCGCTGTGAATTGCTTCTATCAAGGGTTGAATATCAGTATTATTTCGTAAAACTTTACGCAAATCCACTTGGTCTTCTTGTCCCAAGCATTGATACAATTCTCCAGTACAGGTTAGTCTAACTCTATTGCAGCTTTCGCAAAAATTATGAGTCATTGGCGTAATGAAGCCAATTTTTTGGCCGGTCTCATTAATTCTAACATATCGTGCTGGTCCACCGGTTTGCTCATCAGTGTCTATGAGTGTCCAGGTCTTAGAAAGCCTTTTGCGAAGATCTGATAAAGGCCAATATTGGTTCAATCGGTTTTCATTTCCAATATCACCCATTGGCATAACCTCAATGAAAGTTAAATCCATTTTTTTATTAGAACACCATTTTACTAGTTTTTCTAATTCATCTTCATTAAAACCTTTGAGTGCTACTGTATTAATTTTTACTTTAATGCCTGCATTTATTGCAGCGTCTATTCCATCCAATACTTGCTTTAAGCGACCCCATCTTGTGATATCAGAGAATTTTTTTTCATTTAACGTATCAAGAGAAACATTTATTCTTTTGATACCTATTTTAGCTAAATCTTCAGCAAATCTATGTAGTTGAGATCCGTTAGTCGTTAAGGTTAGCTCTTTTAAGTCTCCAGTTTTAAGGTGACGAGAAATTGATTTGAAAAACTCTATAATATTTCTTCTTACTAGAGGTTCACCTCCTGTAATTCGTAATTTTTCAACTCCTTGAGATATAAAGGCAGAACACATTTTATCAAGCTCTTCGAGTGTCAGCAATTCTGCTTTTGGCAGAAAATTCATATTTTCTGACATACAATAAACACATCTGAAATCGCATCGATCAGTTACGGATACACGAAGATAAGTAATACTTCGTTTAAAAGGGTCAATAAGTTTTGGAGATTCGTTCATATTAATACGCTATTCTTAGCCATAGAGGGTTGCAAGAGTGGTTATATAAATTTGCACGCTTCATTAATTGCAAATGGTTTCATTTTAGCCCCATATTTTTCTAAAAATGATAAAACCGCAGGAGCGTCATGCTTAGATAAACTTGATAGCCAATCAGCAATAGCTTTTTGAATTAACCATTCAGGATCTTCAGATAATTCGCCAGCCCAAGATAATATTCGATCTCTTTGACTTAGTTCATCAATCTTAGGATTATTTAATTTTGTCCAGGGCATTGTCATTGTTAAAATAGATCGCCTCATCCATATATTTTCATCTTTAAACCAATTAGAAATTTGATCTAATCTTTCGGGAAATGCTCTAATTCTCCGAGATCCAGCGCCACTCACATGATCTGCAATTGAAGCATGATCTAGAGTAGGAATCCATCTTATAATTTCTTCCCATACAGTCTTATCGTTTTCTATACGAGCCTGAGTTAAAAGTTTAGCAGCTACTATTCTTGCTTCATATATGTTTGAATTCCACAAGTCAGAAGCTAAAGCTGTTCTGTCTTCTCCATTGATTTGATTGCGCCAACCTTTGTAAAGAATATCCAATTCTGGATTCGATATCCCAAGATAAGTACGACTTATCTTAAGTGAATTTTTCAATTCTGCTGCTTTTTTAGGATTAGCTTTTAAATGTAGCTGCATTAAAGCGTCTGTGAATGAAATCATTGAAACTTCTTTTTGTTATAATTTATAAATAATCGTTATAGAGACTACTCTACGGGTAAATAACAAAATTCAAGAGTGATCTATCTTTTTAAATAACTATTACTTTAAAATTTATATTTAAATTAAAGCTTATGTATGTTTTTTAAAATCACTCTACAGTCACAGATTTTGCAAGGTTTCTGGGTTGATCAACGTCAGTACCTTTATAAACAGCTGTATGATATGCTAATAACTGTGCTGGAATGGCATATAGAATTGGGGCTAAATCATTTGTAGTTCTAGGCATAATAATTGTTTTCCATGTGCCTTCTCGAGCTTCTTTTGCCCCTTCAGAGTCTGTAATCAATAAAACTTTCCCGCCTCGCGCCATTACTTCTTGCATGTTAGAAACCGTCTTATCAAATAAATCATCTTTTGGTGCTAATACTATTACAGGCATATTTTCATCTACCAATGCAATAGGTCCATGCTTTAATTCTCCACTAGCGTAACCTTCTGCATGAATATAACTTATTTCTTTTAGTTTTAATGCACCCTCTAAAGCTAAAGGGTACATAACCCCTCTGCCCAAAAACAAGGCGTTGGATGATTTTGATAATTCTAATGCTGCATTTTTAATTTCAGTGTCCAAAGATAATGTGTCAACAACCAAAGATGGTATACTTAAAATTGATTTAATTAATTTAGCTTCATCTAAGGCATTTATTAAACCTTTTTCTTTTGCAGCTTTTATAGCCAAAAAATAAAGAATGGTTAATTGACACGTAAATGCTTTTGTAGAAGCCACCCCTATTTCAGGACCAGCATGAATTTGGAGTGCCATTGATGCTTCACGCGAGATTGTACTTTCATTTACATTTACAATTCCCAAGGTTTTCATTTCATTTTGGTTGCAATACCTAAGAGCTGCAAGTGTATCAGCTGTTTCACCTGATTGACTAACAAAAATTGCAAGACTATTTTTTTCAACGGGCGGTTCACGATAACGAAATTCAGATGCAACATCTAATTCAACCGGAATGCGTGCAATTTTTTCAAACCAATACTTTGCAACATTACATGCTAAAAATGCAGTCCCACATGCGACCAGAGTAATTCGATTAATATTTTTAAAATTGAATTCTAAATTAGAAATTTCTAATTCGTTACGTGCTGAATTTAAATTATGTTGTATAGCGTCAGCTAATACTGAAGGCTGTTCGGCAATTTCTTTAGCCATAAAATGCTTATGGTTTCCTTTTGCAACATTTTGAGTATTAATTGCTAAGGTTTGCTTGTCCCGTTGTGTCTTTATTCCTTTAGAATCAAATATTTCTAATGTTTCTCTTGTGATTATTGCCCAATCACCTTCTTCTAGATAAGTAACTTGGTTTGTCATTGGTGCTAAAGCAATTGCATCTGAACCAACGAACATTTCACCCTTCCCATGCCCAATTGCTAGTGGAGAACCTTTTCTTGCCGCAATTAATAAATTATCAAAGCCATGAAATAAAAAACATAATGCATATGCTCCTTCCAGCCTGTCTAATGTTTTCTTTGCAGCAGATGCAGGCTCATCTCCATTATCAATAAAACTCATACACAATTGAACAATTGTCTCTGTATCAGTTTCTGATTGAAATTCAGCACCATTTGATTTTAATTCGTCACGTAATTTTTTAAAGTTTTCAATTATTCCATTATGAACGACTGCAACTTTGCCAGCCTTTTGTGGGTGAGCGTTAGCAATAGAAGGGCTGCCATGTGTTGCCCATCTGGTGTGTCCAATGCCAATTTTGCCCTTTAATGGATGATGTACAAGTTTATCGGCTAAATTAACTAATTTGCCTGTTTCTCTTCGCCGTTCAAGTACGCCATCACTTATTGTTGCAATTCCTGAACTATCATATCCACGGTATTCTAATCTTTTTAGTGCATCAACCAAAATTGGTGATGCTTCATGGTTGCCTAATATGCCTACAATACCGCACATTTATTTATCCTTTGTATTAATAAGCTTTATTGCTTTTAATCTTTCGAAAAATTTTACAGCAAAGTTTAATTTATTTTCTTGCTTAGAGCGTGCAATACCAAGTGCTTTATCTGGTATATTTGAAGTAATAACTGATCCAGATGCAGTCATTGTATCACTTCCTAGCTGAATTGGCGCTACCAAAGAAGTATTTGAGCCAATAAACGCTCTATCTCCAATTTCAGTTAAATGTTTTGAAACACCATCATAATTACATGTAATTGTTCCTGCCCCAATATTTACATTATCACCAATTTTTGCATCGCCTATGTAAGATAAGTGATTTACTTTTGCACCTTCACCAATCTGAGATTCTTTTACTTCACAAAAATTACCAACTTTGGAGTTGTTTGCTAGTTCTGCACCAGGTCGTAAGCGTGCAAATGGCCCTACTATTGCACCTTTTGATATGTGGGCACCTTCAATATGGCTAAAAGATTTTATTAATGCATGACTTTCAACAGTAGTTTCCGGACCAAAGATAACATTTTGTTCAATTATTGTATCACGCCCAATAACTGTGTCAGATGAAAACCAAACGGTATTTGGATCAGTTAATGTGACCCCATTTAACATCATTTCTGTTCTTTTTTCTTCCTGAAAATAACTTTCAGCATGGGCTAATTCTACTCTAGAGTTTATACCCATCGCTTCACTTTCAGAGCATTCAACAGTGGCACATTTCAAATTTCTATTTTTTGCTAACTTTATAATATCAGTTAGATAAAATTCATTATTTGCATTTTTGTTTTCTATTTCAGATACTAGATCGAACAAAAGATTAGTGTCAGTGCAAATGACGCCTGAGTTGCAATAATTTATTTTCTTTTGGTCATCAGTTGCATCTTTAAATTCAACTATTTCTTCAAGAGATCCATCTTCTGTTATGATTAAACGTCCATAACTGTTTTGCTCATCTGTATTAAACCCTAACACTACAATATTAGAACCATTTTCACGTAATTTTGACATGTTCTTTAGTGTATTGGGCTTTATAAACGGAGTGTCTCCATATAAAATAAAAACCTCACCATTGAAGTCTAATAGTTTGCCACGTGCTTGATTTACTGCGTGAGCAGTTCCAAGTTGTTCTGACTGTATTACAATTTCTGCATTTGGATTAAAGTTAATCGCAACTTTCTCAACTTCTTCAGAACCATGGCCGGCAACGATAATTGTTTTTTGGCAATCCATAGCTGCGGCTGTTCGCATTGAATGTATTAAAAGCGGTTCACAAGCTATATTATGTAATACTTTTGGTAAATCTGATTGCATTCTAGTGCCCATGCCAGCAGATAAAATAATAACAACGGATTGCATAATGTCTGTACCTATTTTTTTCTTTACTATAGTTTTATTTTATATTGCAAAAGGGGATATATAATCAAAATGTATTTCAATTTGTTACTAATTTTTATGAACTATAGTAATGGGGTTTCTTTATGAAAAGCGTAGTTTTTGATCTTGATGGAACTTTAGCTGACACAAGTGAGGATTTAATAGCGGCAGCCAATGCTTGTTTTGAGGGTTTAGGATTAAAAAAAATGTTAGATCCAATCAATGATGCCTCAGTGGCATTTCAAGGTGGGCGAGCAATGCTTAAACTAGGCCTTGAGCGTGCAAACAGTTTTGATCAGACTAAAATTGATAAACAATACCCAATTTTATTGGAACATTATAAAAAACATATTGATATGAATACAATATTATATGAGGGCGTAGTCGAAGCCTTAATTGAATTACAAAAACGCGGATATTTATTAGGAGTTTGTACAAATAAGCCTGAATTTTTAGCAGAAAAGTTGTTAAAAAGTCTTGGAATCAGAGAATATTTTTCTGCAATGCTAGGTGCAGACACTTTATTAATAAAAAAACCAGATCCGTTACACCTTTGGACTACAATTGATTGGATGGGAGGGGATCGACATAAAGCTGTGTTAGTGGGAGATACTATTACAGATTTAAACACTGCAAAAAATGCTAACTTAGACTGTATTCTAGTATCTTTTGGGCCAGAGGGAAGTGGTGTTGAGAATATGAAACCTTCGGCATTACTAGATTCGTATTTCGATTTACCAGATTTAATTGATGCTATCCTTTAAAAAATGTAAAATTTGTATTTAATAAGCATATATAATTTAAGAGGCAATTATGGTTTTAAAGTTTACAGGAAGTTTTACGCAACAAGAAGCAATTCCAGAAAAAGCAATTGATGCAGCAATTGCTGTTATGCGCCATGGTAGATTACACCGATATAATGTTGCGCCTGGTGAAACTTCTGAGACAGTTTTGTTGGAACAAGAATTTGCAAATTTAACTGGTGCTAGATATTGCTTGGCAGTTGCTTCTGGTGGGTATGCTCTTACAGCTGCTCTTAGGGCATCTGGATTAAAGCAAAATGATATTGTTTTAACAAATGCATTTACATTGGCGCCAGTTCCAGGGGCAATTCAGGGAGCTGGAGGTTGTCCTGTTTTTGTTGAAATAACTAAAGATCTTGTTTTGGATTTAGATGATCTAAAAGCAAAAATTGAATCTACAAATGCCAAATTTTTGATGTTAAGTCACATGCGTGGGCATATAGTGGATATGGAAGCTCTTTTAAAAATAACTGATGAGGCTGGTATAAAAGTAATTGAAGATTGTGCTCATACGATGGGAGCAAATTGGAATGGAATAACTAGTGGGCGCTCTGGTATTGTTGGGTGTTATTCAACGCAAACATTTAAACATATTAATTCAGGCGAGGGTGGTTTTTTAATAACAGATGATGTCGAAATAATGGCTAAAGCAACAATGCTTTCTGGTTCGTATATGTTGTATGAGAGTCATTTAGCAGGTGCTCCAATTGAAGCTTTCGAAAACATCCGGTTAGATACACCTAATTGTTCTGGCCGAATGGATAATTTAAGAGCAGCAATATTGCGACCACAGTTAGAAAATTTATCAATTCAAGCCAATCGATGGAATAAACGATATCGCAAATTGGAAAATGGGTTAAATCAAGTTGAAGATATAAGGCTGATATCACGTCCTAAGAAAGAATATTTCGTTGCATCGTCCTTTCAATTTTGTTTACCAGATTTTAATGAAAAACAAATAAAATCATTAGTTTTGGCGTGTGAAATAAGAGGAGTTCAATTAAAATGGTTTGGAGCGTCTTCTCCAGTTGGTTTTACATCGCGCCACGATAGTTGGCGATATGTTGATAAACAGACTTTACCAAAAACTGATGCAATTTTATCAGTTTTATTGGATATGAGAATTCCTTTAACTTTTAGTATGCAGGATTGTGATATAATCTCTGAAATTATAAAAGAAGAAGTTAAAAATATTAAGCTTAATTAAAACTGTAAATTATTTTGAGTAATGTTTTGCAATCAATAAATTTAATTAAAGTTATTGTGCGTGATTTTTTGAATATCTCATACTTTAAATGCGCTTTTTTGTTCTGTATTTATTGACGCCACCGGACACTAAGGGTAAGCAATGGCAAATTTGAAAATAGCTCTTAACCTTTCAGGGGAACGCCGTGCAAGATTTGCTTATGAATTATTTACCAATACTCGTATTTTTAGGAGTTGCTGCAGGCCTTGGCCTAGTTCTGATTTTAGCTGCTGTAATTATTGCTGTAAGAAATCCAGATGCAGAAAAAACATCAGCATACGAATGTGGATTTAATGCTTTCGATGATGCCAGAATGAAGTTTGATGTAAGATTTTATCTTGTATCGATTCTTTTTATTATATTTGATCTAGAAGTTGCATTTTTATTTCCTTGGGCTACCTCTTTCCAATATCAAGGTATGTTAGGATTTTGGTCTATGATGGTTTTCTTATTAGTTTTGACAATAGGTTTTGCCTACGAATGGAAAAAGGGAGCTTTGGAATGGGAGTAAGTACTTCTCTCAACACAGCCGGTGATAATAAAGAATTAGCAACAAGTGCACTTAATCGTGAATTGCAAGACAAGGGTTTTCTATTAACCAGTGCCGAAGATGTAATAAACTGGGCTAGAACAGGCTCACTGCATTGGATGACATTTGGGCTTGCATGTTGCGCTGTTGAAATGATGCATAGTGCGATGCCAAGATATGACTTAGAAAGATTTGGAACAGCTCCTAGGGCATCTCCTCGCCAATCAGATCTTATGATTGTTGCTGGTACTTTGACTAATAAAATGGCACCTGCGTTACGCAAAGTATACGATCAAATGCCTGAACCACGTTATGTGATATCAATGGGTTCTTGTGCTAATGGAGGTGGATATTACCATTATTCATATTCTGTAGTGCGTGGATGTGACAGAATCGTCCCAGTAGATATCTACGTCCCAGGATGCCCTCCTACAGCTGAGGCATTACTTTATGGAATTTTGCAATTGCAACGAAAAATGCGCCGAACAGGCACAATAGTGAGATAGTCTTTATGTCGAATACCTTAACAGATTTAGGTGAATTAATTGCTACGAAATTACCAGGTGCTATTACTGCATCTGGTGTAAGTGATTTTGGTGAATTAGTTTTAAATGTAAAATTAGAAAAGATCACTAATGTTGTTGAATTTTTAAAAAGTAATTCTGCAATGAGGTTTTCTACCCTTATTGATATTACTGCGATTGATTACCCTTCACGTGAAAATAGATTTGAAATGGTTTATCATTTTTTATCCATGTATACGAATTTGCGAATTCGTTTGAAGCTTCAGGTACCTGAAGATGGAATGGTTCCTTCAATTTGTGAAATTCATCCAGGTGCTAATTGGTTTGAACGTGAAGTATTTGATATGTATGGCGTTCTATTTTCTGGGCATCCAGATTTACGGAGAATTTTAACAGACTATGGTTTCCGAGGACATCCACTTAGAAAAGATTTCCCAACAACTGGATATACAGAGTTAAGATATGATGAGGTTAGTAAAAGAGTTGTCTATGAACCGGTTACCTTAACTCAGGAATACCGCCAATTTGACTTTATGTCACCATGGGAAGGTGCTCAATATATCCTTCCAGGTGATGACAAAGCGGAGGCAAAATGATGGCTGATGGTGGTTTTAATGACGTTCAAACTGGTGAACAAAGAATTCGTAACTTTAATATAAATTTTGGGCCGCAACATCCTGCTGCACATGGAGTTCTACGGTTGGTACTAGAGTTGGATGGTGAAATAGTTGAAAGATGTGATCCTCATATAGGTCTGCTTCACCGTGGTACTGAGAAACTAATGGAAAGTAGAACTTACCTACAAAATTTACCATATTTTGATCGTCTTGATTATGTAGCTCCAATGAACCAAGAGCATGCATGGTGTTTGGCGATTGAAAAATTATCTGGAATTGATGTGCCAAGACGTGCATCACTTATACGTATTTTATACTGTGAAATTGGCCGAATCTTAAGTCACATCTTAAATGTAACCACCCAAGCTATGGACGTTGGGGCTTTAACTCCACCTCTATGGGGATTTGAAGAACGTGAAAAATTAATGGTTTTTTACGAGAGAGCATCTGGAGCTAGGTTGCATGCAGCATATTTCCGCCCTGGTGGGGTTCACCAAGATTTACCTCAGGATTTATTAGATGACATAATGGCATGGACTTTAGAATTCCCTAAAGTCTTGGAAGACATAGATGGATTGCTCACTGAAAATAGAATTTTCAAACAACGTAATGTAGACATTGCGGTTGTTTCTCAACAGGAAGCATTGGATTGGGGATTCTCAGGCGTCATGGTTCGTGGTTCGGGTATGGCGTGGGATTTACGTAGAGCGCAACCATATGAGTGTTATGATGAATTTGAATTCGATATTCCTGTAGGGAAAAATGGCGATTGTTATGATCGTTACTTGTGTCGCATGCAAGAAATGCGTGAAAGTTTGAAAATAATTCAACAAGCAATTCACAAACTTGAAAGCGCAACTGGTGATGTTTTAGCGCGAGGTAAATTAACACCTCCAAATAGAAGTGACATGAAAACATCCATGGAGTCATTGATACACCACTTTAAGCTATACACTGAAGGCTTTAAGGTTCCTGAAGGGGAAATTTATGTTTCTGTGGAAGCCCCAAAGGGTGAGTTTGGAGTATTTTTAGTTTCGGATGGATCAAATAAACCATATAAAACAAAAATCCGGGCTCCAGGTTATTTGCATTTGGCAGCTATGGATCATTTATGTAAGGGCCATCAGCTTGCTGATGTTGCCGCAATAATCGGCACATTGGATGTCGTATTTGGAGAGATTGATCGATAATGTCTATACGCCGACTTCATACATCCCAGCCTGATAGCTTTAATTTTTCAGATGAGAACTTAAAGTGGGCACAAAATCAAATGAAAAAATATCCTACTGGACGTCAAGCATCAGCAGTAATTCCTATATTATGGCGCGCTCAAGAGCAGGAAGGTTGGTTATCAAAACCTGCCATTGAATCAGTTGGTGAATTGCTTGATATGCCTTTCATAAGAGTTTTAGAAGTAGCGTCATTTTATTTTATGTTTCAATTAGCACCAGTAGGATCAGTTGCGCATATTCAAGTGTGTGGAACTTTGTCTTGTATGATTTGTGGTGCTGAAGATCTAATAAGCATATGCAAAGAAGTAATATCAGAAAAACCTCATGAAGTTTCTATTGATGGAAAATTTAGCTGGGAAGAAGTGGAATGTTTAGGTGCTTGTGCAAATGCCCCAATGGCACAAATTGGCAAAGATTTTTATGAAGATTTAACTGAAACAAGCTTTAGAGACATATTGGATAAATTTTCAAAAGGTGAAGTGCCAACACCAGGGCCTCAAAATGGGCGATATGCATCTGAACCACTTTCGGGGCTAACTACTTTAACTGAATTTAACTCTGGTAAATATGAAGCAAATTCATCTGTTTCGAGAGCTCTGGAATATGGTGATACTATTAAACGCATTCAAGGTAATGAAGTGCCTATATTAATGGCTAAGAAGAAGTCAGCTAAAACAAGTTCTACATAACTGTAGCGAAAAAATAGGGAAGTAATGAAATGTCAAACAAAGAAAATAATAACCAAACAAATCCAAGTTCACCAATTTGGTGGTTAGTATCCGCTATAGCTAGTGTTTTCATTGGATCAAAACTAGTTGTGGGAATGGAAACCATTCCTGCAGTTTTAATTTCTCTTAGTATTTTCTTAGTATTAGGTTGGGCATTACAAAAAATCTTTGGTGCAAATGCACCAGTTTCTGAAGAAATAAAAGTCGAAGTAAAAACTGCTGCGGCTAAGAAGCCAGCTGCTAAAACTGCTGCGGCTAAAAAGCCAGCTGCTAAAACTGCTGCGGCTAAAAAGCCAGCTGCTAAAACTGCTGCAGCTAAAAAACCAGCTGCTAAAGCAAAAACACAAAAAAAATCTAATTCTAAAAAATAACTATTTTGATTTAGATATAAATAATATTGTTGGGCCTTAGGGGCCAACTCTAACAGGAGCCCATAATTGAAACTAATTGATCCAAAAAGTCGAAGCCAAACGCGTTTAGCCTCTTTAGTTATTTTGATTGCAATGGTTATTTGGATGATTTTGCAATGGGTCGGGGGCAAGATTGGATTAGAGGCACGATATGTGTTTCTTCTTGATTTTTTTGCATTGGCGGCATTTGCCTGGTCGCTTTTGGTATTAATAAGAGTTTGGCGTAGGCGCCAATGACTAAGAAAGTTAAAAACTTATGTTAAAAGACGAAGATCGCATTTTTACTAATCTTTACGGCATGCATGACAGGTCACTGAAAGGTGCTCAGTCGCGTGGCCATTGGTCTCAAACAGCAAAGATTATAAAAAATGGCCATGATTGGATTATTGAAGAAATGAAAAAATCAGGTCTTCGCGGTCGTGGAGGTGCAGGTTTTCCTACAGGCTTAAAGTGGTCCTTTATGCCTAAAGAGTCTGATGGTCGTCCAGCATACCTTGTAATTAATGCAGATGAATCAGAGCCTGGAACATGTAAAGATCGTGAAATTATGCGTAATGATCCACACGCACTTATAGAAGGAGCTTTAATTGCATCATTCGCAATGAATTCAAATGCTTGTTACATTTATATTCGCGGTGAATTTATACGTGAACGCGAAGCTCTTCAGCTGGCAATAGATGAATGTTATGAGGCTGGATTGGTAGGAAAAAATGCTGCAAAATCGGGGTGGAATTTTGATATTTATCTTCACCACGGTGCGGGGGCGTATATTTGTGGTGAAGAGACAGCACTCCTTGAAAGCCTTGAGGGTAAAAAAGGTATGCCTCGTATGAAGCCACCATTCCCTGCTGGCGCCGGTTTGTATGGCTGCCCGACTACAGTAAATAATGTTGAATCAATTGCGGTAGTTCCAACAATTTTGCGTCGGGGAGGTGATTGGTTTAAGTCTTTTGGACGCGAAAACAATTATGGTACAAAATTATTTGCGATTTCTGGACACGTTAATAATCCTTGTGTCGTTGAAGAGGCTATGTCAATTCCACTTCAAGAACTATTAGAGCGCCATTGTGGTGGTGTTCGTGGCGGGTGGAAAAATTTAAAAGCTGTTATTCCAGGTGGTTCATCAGTGCCATTATTGCCTGCTGAAATTTGTAGTGAGGCTATTATGGACTTTGATTGGTTGAGAGAACAACGATCTGGATTAGGTACGGCGGCTGTGATCGTAATGGATCAAAATACTGATGTTATAAAAGCTATATGGCGCTTATCAAAATTCTACAAACATGAAAGCTGCGGCCAATGCACTCCTTGTAGAGAAGGTACTGGCTGGATGATGCGTGTAATGGACAGGTTGGTTAAAGGTGACGCTGAACCTGAAGAAATTGATATGCTTTTAGACGTTACTAAGCAAGTTGAAGGCCATACTATTTGTGCATTAGGAGATGCAGCTGCATGGCCTATTCAAGGATTAATACGCCACTTTAGGGATGAAATTGAAGATAGAATAAAACATAAAAGAAGTGGCCGTATTTCACAATTTGCAGCAGAATAGATAAAATTTAATTTTATTGAATAAAAGGAAGTTTAAATGCGTTTGGCAACTATCACACTATTTGGAATGATTATGATGTGTCCTGCACCTGGCTACTCACAATCAGCATTGTGGGATGTTGAGGCTGTAAACAAAGGTTTATTTAATATTGGAATTGCACATGGTATCCGAAAGAATTGTGATTCAATAAAAGCAAATACTTTAGTTGGTATAAGCTATGTTTGGAAAATCATTGGTCATGCCACTGATGCTGGCTTCACTCTAAAAGAAACAAGAGAATTTATTAATAATGACACTGAAAAAGAAGTATTAAGATCAAGGGTAAAAAAATACCTTGTATCATTAGGATTAGACCCTGAAAAAAGTAATTCTCTTTGCAATCTTGGCAAAGAGGAAATTGTTAACAAAAGCCAAACTGGCAAACTACTAAGGATGAATTAGGCACATGTCTGATCTAAGAAAAATCATTATCGATGGCCAAGAAGTTGAAGTTGAGGGGGCTATGACGCTTCTTCAAGCTTGTGAAGTTGCAGATGTTGAGATTCCAAGATTTTGTTATCATGAGCGTTTAACAATAGCTGGTAACTGTCGAATGTGTTTGGTTGAAGTAGTTGGTGGACCGCCAAAACCTGCAGCTTCATGCGCAATGCAAGTGCGCGATGTCCGTGGAGGTCGTAATGGTGAGTTACCAGAAATTAAGACTACTTCACCTATGGTCAAAAAGGCACGTGAAGGCGTTATGGAATTTTTATTAATTAATCATCCGTTAGATTGTCCTATATGTGACCAAGGTGGTGAGTGTGATCTTCAAGATCAAGCTATGGCCTATGGTGTGGATTTCTCACGATTTAGAGAGCCTAAGCGCGCTGTTGATAATCTAGATTTAGGTCCATTAGTTGAAACAACTATGACACGATGTATATCCTGTACTAGATGTGTAAGGTTTACTACTGAAGTAGCTGGCATTACTCAGATGGGCCAGACAGGTCGCGGTGAAGATTCCGAAATCACATCGTACCTTAATGAAACATTAGACAGTGAGCTTCAAGGTAACATAATTGATTTATGTCCTGTTGGTGCGCTAACTTCTAAACCATATGCCTTTACAGCTCGTCCCTGGGAATTAATGAAAACTGAGACTATTGATGTTATGGATGCTCTTGGATCCAATATTCGGGTTGATACAAAAGGCCGTGAGGTAATGCGGATCCTTCCTAGGAATCATGATGATATAAATGAAGAATGGATTTCAGATAAAACAAGATTTGTATGGGACGGATTACGCCGTCAGCGACTTGATCAGCCATATGTTCGTAAGAATGGTAAATTGAAACCTGTATCTTGGGATGAGGCATTTTCTGCAATAAATAAAGCTATTGACGGCAAGAAAATAGCAGCAATAGCAGGTGATCTAGTGTCTGTGGAGGCGATGTTTGCGTTAAATAAAATGATAAAAGATTTGGGTGGAAACTCAGAATGCCGTGTTGATGATGCTAAATTGCCTGCTGGAAATCGTGCAGCATATGTTGGAACTGCAAAAATAGAAGATATAGATAATGCTGAAGCTATATATTTAATTGGAACAAATCCAAGAACAGAAGCACCTGTTTTAAATGCGAGAATTAGAAAATCTTACATGAATGGTGCTGATATTAAATTAATTGGTAACCAAGTTGATTTAACATATAAATATAAGCACATTGGGAATGATCGCAAATCATTTGATCTATTAAGTTCAAATGAAGAAATAAATAGCCTAACAAAAAAGAACTCTTTAATAATCATAGGGCAAGGTGCACTTCTTGATGCTGATGGTGAAGCAGTATTAGCAGCAGCGCAAAACTTTGCAAAAAATACAAACTCAAAGCTATTAATATTACATACAGCAGCAGCACGTGTTGGTGGAATGGATATTGGATTTAACACAAAAGGTGGAATTAATGCGGCCTTAAAAGATGCAGAGGTGGTTTTTAATTTAGGTGCAGATGAATTGCGAATTTCTGATACCCCATTTGTTGTATATCAAGGATCACATGGTGACAGAGGAGCTCACAGAGCGAATGTCATATTGCCTTCTGCTGCATATACTGAGGAAAGTGGAATTTTTGTAAATACAGAAGGCCGTGTCCAAATGGCTGAACGAGCAGGGTTTCCTCCCGGCCAAGCAAAGGAAAACTGGGCAATATTACGAGCATTATCAGCAGTTTTAAATGTAAAATTACCATTTGATAGTTTAAATTCTTTACGTGCAGAATTGTATAAAGAATTTCCAGAAATGAATAATTTTGATCAAGTAAGAGTTAACTCAGGTAAAGACTTAAAGCAAAAAGCATTAGGTAAAGCCACATTTAAGTATGCCATATCTGATCATTATTTAACTAACCCAATAGCGCGAGCTTCTGAGGTTATGGCTGAACTATCAAAAAACACAAAAGAACGTGCCGCTTTGGCCGTAGCCGCTGAATAGAGGGTTTAAATATGGATTTTTTTCAAACTAATCTAGGTATTTTTCTAACTATTTTAGGACAAACTTTACTTGTTCTTGGATTTGTTATGATTAGCCTTCTACTATTAGTTTATGGCGATAGAAAAATTTGGGGTGCAGTTCAAATGCGACGAGGTCCCAATGTGGTTGGGCCTTGGGGCATTTTGCAAACAGTTGCTGATGCACTAAAGTATGTCTTTAAAGAAGTTGTAGTTCCTGCTGGGGCGGATAAAACTGTATTTTTTCTTGCCCCATTGGTTTCATTTATCTTAGCTGCGATAGCTTGGGCAGTAATTCCTTTTAATGGTAGGTGGATTTTAGCAGATCTCAATGTAGCTGTACTATATGTTTTTGCTGTATCGTCTTTAGAGGTTTATGGAGTGATCATGGGTGGATGGGCTTCGAATTCAAAATATCCATTCCTTGGATCATTGCGCTCTGCCGCCCAAATGATTTCATATGAGGTTTCGATTGGTTTTATAATTATAGGTATCATTATTTCAACTGGATCACTGAGTTTTATTAATATCGTTGAAGCTCAATCAGGATCTTATGGCTTATTAAATTGGTATTGGTTGCCACATTTACCTATGGTTTTCTTGTTTTTCATATCAGCTTTAGCTGAAACAAATAGACCACCTTTTGATTTGCCAGAAGCAGAATCTGAACTAGTTGCTGGTTATCAAGTTGAGTATTCATCCACCCCATTTTTATTATTCATGGCTGGAGAATATATTGCGATTTGGTTGATGTGCGCGCTAACTACTATTTTATTCTTTGGTGGATGGTTATCTCCTTTACCAGATTCGTGGATAGAATATATGCCATTTTTAGGTCATGGCGCCCTCTGGATGGTCCTCAAAATGGGATTTTTCTTTTTCTTATTCGCTATGGTTAAAGCAATAACACCGCGTTACCGATATGATCAGTTGATGAGATTAGGTTGGAAAGTCTTCTTACCATTTTCACTTGCTTGGGTAGTTTTGGTGGCTTTTCTTGCTCAATATGGTGCATTTGGAGGCGCTTATGCAAGATGGACAATAGGTGGGTAATGCATAATTAAAATGGATAATACTACAAGCAAGTTTATGGATCAGTATATTAAAGTAATTTTTGTTAAATAATTTAATAAGTTTATCAATAATGAGTGCTTTGTTGTTGAAGAAAACTTGAATTTATATATCTACGGCGTTGTTGTGCTATCTACTTAAAAAGCATGACACGTCTAAAATTAAAAGGCTAAGGAGATAAAAATGTCATTTGACTATGTACGTGCTGGAAAATACTTTTTATTGGCAGATTTTTTCGTTGGCATGAAATTAGGTTTGAAATATTTTTTTAAGCCTAAGGCAACATTAAATTACCCTCATGAAAAAGGCCCTTTATCTCCGCGTTTCAGAGGTGAGCATGCATTACGAAGATATGCAAATGGTGAAGAGAGGTGTATTGCTTGCAAATTATGTGAAGCTGTATGTCCAGCTCAAGCTATAACTATTGATGCTGAACCTCGTGAAGATGGATCACGTAGAACTACGCGTTATGATATTGACATGACAAAGTGTATTTATTGCGGCTTTTGCCAAGAAGCATGCCCTGTTGATGCTATTGTAGAAGGACCAAATTTTGAATTTGCTACTGAAACACGCGAAGAGCTTTTTTATAATAAAGATAAACTACTTTCCAATGGAGATCGTTGGGAAGCAGAAATATCTCGAAATCTAGAACTTGATGCTCCATATCGCTAGGAATAATGATGACTGTTACCTTATTCGCATTTTATCTTTTCTCAATTACGGCTGTGATGTCTGCATTATTCGTCGTAGTTGCTCGTAATCCTGTTCATTCAGTTTTATGGCTCATACTTACTTTTTTCTCAGCCGCATCCATGTTTGTACTTATGGGGGCTGAATTCGTCGCGATGCTTTTAGCAATAGTTTATGTAGGAGCAGTAGCAGTATTGTTTTTATTTGTTGTTATGATGTTAGATGTTGATTTTGTTGAGCTAAAATCAGGTATGCAAAAATACTTTCTTATTGGATCGTCAATAGGATTGGTGTTGCTTATGGAGCTTGGTCTTGTGATTAGTCATTGGAAAGTTGCACCTGAAGCTGGGAGCTTATTACAATCACCAACTCCATCTATAGATGAAACTCACAACACATTGGCTTTAGGCCAAATACTTTATAGCGATTATATTTATTTATTCCAAATCGCAGGTTTGATACTTTTAACAGCAATGATTGGTGCAATTGTTTTAACTCTTCGCCATCGAACTGATGTTAAAAGGCAAAATGTTGTAGATCAAATGCAACGGGACCCAGCAGATGCAATGGAAGTTATAACAGTCAAGTCGGGGCAAGGATTATGATACCAGTTGAATATTATCTCACGGTTGCAGCTTTATTGTTTGTTATCGGAATTTTTGGAATATTTTTGAACCGAAAAAATGTGATTGTTATATTAATGTCTATAGAGTTAATGCTTCTAGCTGTTAATATAAATTTTGTTGCTTTTTCCACCCATTTAAATGATTTGGCTGGACAGGTATTTACATTGTTTATTTTAACTGTCGCTGCTGCTGAGGCAGCAATTGGTTTAGCAATACTAGTTTGTTTCTTTAGGGTTCGAGGAACCATTGCAGTTGAAGATATTAATGTGATGAAAGGCTAATCCATGGAAATGATTTTGTTATTCGCACCGTTAGTCGGTTCCATTATTTGTGGATTTGGCCATCGCATTATTGGCGAAAAAATGGCTATGTTTGTATCTACTGGTGCTCTATTCCTATCAGCAATATTATCATGGATAATTTTTACCAAATTTCAGGGTGAAGGTTATACTATTTCACTTTTCCGCTTTATTGAAAGTGGGAGTTTATCGGCTGATTGGTCTATTCGAGTTGATCGTCTAACAGCAATAATGCTCGTTGTTATAAATACAGTTTCTGCACTGGTACATTTATATTCTTGGGGCTACATGGATAAAGATCCTCAATGGAAAGAAGGTGAAAGTTATAAGCCACGCTTCTTTGCATATTTATCTTTCTTTACATTTGCGATGCTGATGCTTGTCACTTCTGATAATTTGTTACAAATGTTTTTTGGTTGGGAGGGTGTCGGTGTAGCATCTTATCTCCTTATTGGTTTCTACTATCGCAAACCAACTGCGGGTGCTGCTGCTATGAAAGCATTTATAGTTAATCGAGTAGGTGACTTTGGTTTTGCTTTAGGAATATTTGGATTATTTTACATGACTGGTAGCATAAACTTTTCTGAAGTTTTAGATCCACACAACGCCAAAGAATTAAGCAAAACTACTTTTAAATTTTTATCATGGCAACTGAATGCATTAGAAGTAATCACAATGTTATTGTTTATAGGCGCCATGGGAAAATCTGCCCAATTAATGTTACATACTTGGTTGCCAGACGCCATGGAGGGACCAACTCCTGTGTCTGCATTAATACATGCTGCAACAATGGTTACAGCTGGTGTATTTATGGTATGTAGACTTTCACCGTTGATGGAATATGCAACCTTTACACCAAATTTCATTGTTATAATTGGTGCAACAACGGCATTTTTTGCTGCTACAGTTGGATTGGTTCAAAACGACATTAAACGTGTTATTGCATATTCAACCTGTTCACAATTGGGATACATGTTTGTTGCTGCTGGTGTTGGTGCTTATGGAGCGGCAATGTTCCACCTGTTTACTCACGCATTTTTTAAGGCGATGTTATTTTTAGGTGCAGGATCAGTTATCCATGCAATGCATCATGAACAAGATATGAGAAATTATGGAGCCCTAAGAAAAAAAATCCCATATACATTTGCAGCAATGATGATTGGTACATTAGCTATTACTGGTGTTGGCATTCCATTAACTCATCTTGGGTTTGCAGGATTTTTATCTAAAGACGCTATAATTGAGAGTGCATATGGAGCAGGAACCGGTGTCGGGCAATATGCTTTTATAATGTTGGTCATTGCTGCAGCAATGACAAGTTTCTATTCATGGCGTCTAATATTTCTTACGTTCTACGGAAAAGCTCGCGGCAATGCACACACGCATGACCATGCACACGAAAGCCCGCTTGTAATGATTGTTCCTCTAATTGTTTTAGCTTTTGGCGCTATTTTTGCTGGAATGATTTGGTATGAAGATTTCTTTGGAAACCATTGGGAAGAGTTTTTTGGCTCATCTTTGTATGCAAATCACGATACAAATCATGTTGTTCATGATGCTCATTATGTGGCTAATTGGGTAAAAGCTTCTCCTTTCGTTGCTATGTTATTTGGATTTTTAATGGCAATGTGGTTTTATATTTGGTCACCAGAAAATCCTGCTAAATTGGCAAAACAACAAAATTCAATTTATAAATTCTTTTTAAATAAATGGTATTTTGATGAGCTTTATGAAATTATTTTTGTTCGACCAACTAAGTGGTTGGGTGATTTCCTTTGGAAAAAAGGTGATGGATCTTTTATTGATGGAGGCATCAATGGAATAGCATTGGGAATTATTCCATTGTTAACTCGTAAATATCAAGCGATGCAATCTGGTTACTTGTTTCACTATGCATTTACTATGGTCATAGGGGTAGCAGTGATTGTTACATGGTTTGCGCTTACTGGGGGATCCAACTAATGGATAATCTTTTGTCTATTGTAATATTTCTTCCAACAGTAGCAGCTTTAATTCTGGCTGTTATTCTAAGAGGTGAAGATGAATTATCGCAAAGAAATGCTAAAATCTTGGCGTTAATTGCAACATTGGCTACTTTTATTATTAGTTTACCATTGCTTACTCAGTTTGATCCAAAAAATACTGGTTTTCAGTTTGTTGAAGAATACGATTGGCTTGCTGGATTAAAATATAAAGTTGGTCTTGATGGTATCAGTATACTATTCGTTATGTTAACAACTTTTCTGATGCCAATTGTAATTGGAGCATGTTGGACAGTTAGATCTCGTGTTAAAGAATATATGATTATGTTTCTAATTCTTGAAACAATGATGTTAGCTGTTTTCAGTTCTTTAGACATTATACTTTTTTACGTTGTTTTCGAAGCTGGATTAATCCCAATGTTCTTAATTGTTGGCATTTGGGGCGGGAAAGATCGAATATACGCAGCCTTTAAACTGTTCTTATATACATTACTTGGATCAGTTTTAATGTTGATTGCTATTATTTACATGTGGTTTGAAGCTGGCTCGACAGATATTCCTACCTTAATGCAGCATGAATTCTCATCTGAAAATATGATATTATTTGGTATAACAATAGTTGGTGGCATCCAGTCTTTATTATTCTTAGGCTTCTTTGCCTCATTTGCAGTCAAAATGCCAATGTGGCCTGTCCACACTTGGTTGCCAGATGCACACGTGCAGGCACCAACAGCTGGTTCAGTTGTTTTAGCAGCTATTCTATTGAAAATGGGTGGTTATGGATTTTTACGATTTAGCTTACCGATGTTTCCTGTTGGATCAGAAGTAATGGCAACTTTTGTAATGACACTTTCTGTAATAGCAATAATTTACACTTCCCTAGTAGCACTCGTTCAACAAGATATGAAGAAATTGATTGCCTATTCTTCCGTCGCTCATATGGGCTTTGTTACTATGGGGATTTTTGCTTTAAACAAACAAGGATTAGATGGTGCAATCTTCCAAATGCTTAGCCATGGGTTTATATCAGCAGCGTTATTTTTAGGTGTTGGTGTGATTTATGATAGAATGCACACTCGAGATATTGATGCATACGGTGGAATAGTTATTCGAATGCCAGTTTATGCTCTGATATTTATGCTTTTTACTATGGCAAATGTGGGATTACCAGGTACATCTGGATTTGTTGGTGAATTCTTGACTTTAACTGCTGCATTTAAAGCAAATACATGGATAGCTTTTGGAGCAACAAGTGGGGTTATTTTATCTGCAGGGTACGCATTGTGGTTATATCGGCGTGTGGTTTTTGGAGATTTGGTAAAAGAAAGTTTAAAGGGAATATCTGATATGGATATGCGTGAAAAACTACTCATGGCTCCACTAATTGTTATGACCATATTATTAGGAATTTATCCTGCATTAATTTTAGATTTAATCGGTCCATCTGTTAATGCTTTATTAGAACAAGTACATGCTGCCCAAGGAGTTATAATTGATGCAACTTCTAAAGCCATTCATTAAAGGGGTATCAAAGCTATGATCAGCACGGATATCAATATAGTTTTACCAGAAATTACTTTAGCTGTTTTCTCAATGGCTGCATTGATGGTCGCTGTTTATGGCGGCAAAGATAAATTAGCAGGTCTAATGATCTGGGTAACTTCAGGTGTGATGTGTGCATTGGGCCTATGGATAGCATTTTGGGAACCAGGTACAACAACAGCTTTTAATGGCTCTTTTGTAAACGACGGGTATGCTCGTTTTGCCAAAGTAGTAATTTTATTTGGTTCTGCAATGATGCTGTTGTTATCTCAGGATTATTTAGAAAAAAATAAATTACTAAAATTTGAATTTCCAATTTTAATTGCATTAGCCACGCTTGGTATGATGTTAATGGTATCTGCTGGAGATTTAATGGCACTGTATATGGGGTTAGAACTACAATCCTTGGCACTTTATGTTGTTGCATCGTTTCGCCGGGATAGCATTCGTTCAACAGAAGCGGGATTAAAATATTTTGTTTTGGGGGCATTATCTTCCGGCCTATTACTTTATGGAGCATCATTAGTTTATGGATTCTCCGGTACTACTAATTTCGCAGGGATTTCGGAAACAATTCATGATGGGAAACTTGGACTGGGTATGCTCTTTGGATTAGTATTCTTATCAGTTGGCATGGGTTTCAAAGTATCTGCAGCACCATTTCATATGTGGACACCTGATGTTTATGAAGGTTCTCCAACTCCAGTTACTGGATTTTTTGCGACTGCACCAAAAGTAGCTGCTGCTGGATTATTTGGGAGAGTGGTTCATGACGCATTTGGCGGCGCTATTACTGACTGGCAACAAATTATTGCATTTTTATCATTTGTTTCGATGTTCCTTGGTTCAATTGCAGCAATTGGGCAAACAAATATCAAACGCCTTATGGCCTATTCATCAATCGCTCATATGGGTTTTGCTCTGCTTGGGCTATCATCTGGTACACAAGAAGGTGTCCAAGCATTGCTAATTTATATGGCAATCTATGTTACTATGAATATTGGTGTATTTGCCTTTATTCTAAATATGGAACGTGATGGACAACCCATAACTGATATTAAGTCTCTTGGCTTATATTCTCGGGTCGAACCAATTCGAGCTGCTGCATTAGCTGCTTTAATGTTTAGCCTTGCAGGAATCCCACCTCTAGTTGGTTTTTTTGGTAAATTGTATGTTCTTAAAGCTGCTGTAAATGCAGGATTGTCTTGGTTAGCAATATCTGCTGTAATTGCTTCAGTAATAGGTGCATTTTATTATCTTCGTATTATATACTTTATGTATTTTGGTACTGAAGTTGAAAGAATGACTGGCAAAATGCCACTTCTACATAAACTTGCACTATATGGAGCGACATTAATAATGCTATTGGGTTCCATAAATTTATTTGGAATTGAAGCAATTGCAGCTGATGCTGCAGCGTCTCTTTTTAAATGATAGAATGGCCAGATGGTTATGACCGTGTTACACATTTAACAATTGATAGCACAAATAGAGAAGCTTCCAGGCAAGCAGCTGAAACTAATAAACCCACTTGGATATTTGCGGATGAACAGACTGCAGGTGTTGGGCGTCGTGGGCGAAAATGGTCCAGTCCAAAAGGTAATTTTTCTTCTACTTTATTGATGCCAATTGAAGGTAATTTATCAACAGTTGCTCTTCATAGCTTTGTAGCAAGTTTAGCTTTGAGGGATTCTTTAGTTCATATTACACGTGATCCAAAAAGATTTAACTTAAAATGGCCAAATGATGTATTAATGGATGGATGCAAAGTTGCAGGTATATTACTTGAAACTAGTGGAGTTGGTCCAAGTCATTTGAATATTGGCATTGGTGTTAACCTTTCCACTTTACCTGAAAGTGACACGATCGAAATTGGCTCAACACCCCCAATATGTCTTGATATTAATATTATACCATTAGATTTTTTAACGATTTTGGCTAATTTTTTTGCTACACGATTAACTCAGTATCAAAATTTTGGATTTGAAGTTATTCGAATGGATTGGCTGAAAAATGCTGCAAATATAGGCAAGACAATAACTGCAAAAATGCCAAATGCTCAAATTGTAGGGAAATTTGTTACAGTAGACGAACAGGGCGCAGTTGTATTACAAACAGGGGATGTTAGGCGCATAGTTCATGCGGCTGATATTTTTTTCTAGGAGGCTATAAATGTTATTAGCAATTGATGTTGGCAATACAAACACTGTTTTTGCAATTCATGATGACAATAAGTTTGTTGCTTACTGGAGGTGTGAGACTTTGGTTGGGCGAACAGCAGATGAATACTTTGTCTGGCTAAATCAATTAATGGAACTAAATGGCGTCAAGGGCAATATTGATCGTGTCGTTGTTAGCTCAACGGTCCCTAGAGTCGTATTCAACTTACGTATTTTGTCAGATCGATATTTTAATTGTAGACCATTAGTGGTTGGAAAGTATGATTGTATTCTTGGTGTAGATGTGCGGGTTGATACTGGCACAACAGTTGGAGCTGATCGATTGGTTAATACTATAGGAGCTTTTGATCAATTTGGTGGTGATTTAATAGTTGTAGATTTTGGTACGGCAACAACTTTTGATGTGGTTGATCAGGATGGGGCATACATTGGGGGTGTTATAGCACCAGGAGTTAATCTTTCTTTGTTAGCGCTTCATGAACGTGCCGCTGCTTTACCGCATATTGATATTGCTCAGCCTGAAAAAGTAATTGGTAAAAACACCGTAGCATGCATGCAGTCTGGAATTTTTTGGGGATACATTGGCTTAGTCGAGGGTATTTGTAAAAAAATTAAATTAGAACATCCAAGGCCAATGAAGATTATATCTACAGGTGGCCTTTCAACATTATTTGAACGTGGTACGAATGCTATTGACCACATTGACCTAGATCTGACATTACACGGTCTATATCTGGTAGATCAGAGAAATCGGAAATAAAATGACATCTAAAAATAAATTAATTTACTTGCCTCTAGGTGGAGCAGGTGAAATTGGTATGAATATGTATCTTTATGGCTATGGGCCAAAAGGTAAAGAACGTTTCATTTTGGCTGACGTGGGAGTGACATTTCCTGCAATGGATGGAACCCCAGGTGTTGATTTGATAATGGCTGATACAAAGTTCATTCAAGATAAAGCTGATCAATTAGATGGAATTTTCATAACGCACGCTCATGAAGATCATATTGGTGCAATCGGTTTATTATGGCCTCGTCTTAATGCGCCTATATATTGTCGTAAATTTACTGCAGTTGTTGCAAAAGCTAAGATGGAAGACAGAAATCAAAGCTCAGATATGATTGAGATTTTACCTCCATATCCTGAAATGAAAAAAGTTGGACCATTTAAAGTTGGAATATTGCCTGTACCACATTCTATTCCAGAAGCTTCTGGTTTGGTTATTGAGACGCCTGAACAGAGGATTATTCACACGGGTGACTTAAAACTAGATCCTAATCCAGTAGTTGGTGAACCGTTTAATTCTAAACTATTTGCAGATTTAGGCAATAAAGGTGTGGATGTTCTTGTTTGTGATAGTACAAATATTTTTTCAAATAAACCTGGACGTTCAGAAGCAACTTTAGTTAAGCCGATTGCTGAAATGATTAAAGGTGCAAATGGAATGGTTGTAGCAACAACTTTTGCATCTAATGTTGCTCGTTTGAAGACATTAGCACAAGCTGGAATAGATGCAGGTCGCTCTGTTTGTGTTCTTGGTAGGTCAATGCAAAAGATGCTTGGCTATGCACATTCTACTGGTGTTCTTGATGATTTCCCACCCACTATTCAGCTAGAGGATGTTCCAAATATACCTCGTGAGAACTTGATGTTGTTGGTTACTGGATCTCAAGGGGAGGGTCGTGCTGCTTCTGCTCAACTAGCGCGTGGAAAATATTTAGGCATTACAATGCAAGAGGGTGATACATTCTTATTTTCGTCTAAAACAATTCCAGGCAATGAAGTTTCTGTTAGTAGAATAATTAACTCTTTTGCCATGCAGGGTGTAAATGTAATTGATGATAGTGCTGAAATATATCATGTTTCTGGCCATGCAAATCGCCCTGATTTGGAAGAAATTCATCGTTTATTGAAGCCAAAAATTTTAATTCCAATGCATGGTGAGTACCGTCATTTAAAAGAGCATTCTGATTTAGCATCTTCAAAAGGTATACAATCTTTAGTTGCACCAAATGGAAGTGTTGTTGAGATTGACGATAAAGGTGCAAAGATTGTTGATCATATTGAAACAGGTAGAATCTATCTTGATGGCTCACGATTAATTGGTGCTTTTGATGGAGTGGTCTTAGATCGTATTAGGATGGCAACACGGGGTATGGTCGCTATTTCATTAGTAATTGAGGGATCAGAGGTTTTGGGTGTTTGGGCAGAGCCAATAGGGTTACCTGAAACTGAAACGTATGAAGATGGCTTAGTTGAAATGATTGAAGAAAAAGTAGAAAATGCTCTTATTAAATCTAAAGCTAAATTACTAAAAGATGACCAAGAGGTTGAAAAATTAGTATCAAAAGTTGTTTCAAGTGTTTGTAAAAATGAAGTTGGGAAAAAACCAGTTACGCGAATTTTAATCAATCGTCTTGAAAGTTAAGCTTTAGTTTGTAAATACTTCTTAACTTATTTTTACTAACGTAATAAAAATGCCGGCACATGTTCACCAAGACCTTTTACTGGGTTCTTAGTGTCCTTTTGAGCGTCTTTAGTTAGTGAAGTCGCCTCAGATTTTGAAATATCAATATTTTTAGGTTCCGTACTCTTTAATATTTTATTTTCTGGCTGTTTTTGATTAGTTTTATTTTCATCTTTTTTGGCTGTATTTTTTAGACGTTCTTTATTTATTATTTTTGGAGCTTTTTGTAATTCAAATTCAAGTCTAGGTATAGATTGCTTTACTAATTCTTCAATCTTGTCCAGATGCTTGATCTCATGTGGCAAGCAAAGCATAAATGCCCAACCTTTACGCCCTGCTCTTCCAGTGCGTCCGATTCTATGAACGTAATCTTCAGCATGTATTGGTACATCAAAATTGAATACATGAGAGACTGCTGGAATATCTAAGCCTCTCGCTGCAACATCTGACGCAACCAATAAAGTAATATCATTATTTTTAAAGCCTGCTAAAACTTCCATTCTATATCTTTGATCAAGATCACCATGTATAGCGCCTACAGAATGGCCATGTTTCTTGAGTGATTTCATCACTATGTCTACATCAACCTTACGATTACAGAATACTATTCCGTTTGTAAGTTTTTCACCTTCCTTGGCAATAATGGTTCTTAAAAGGTCACGCTTCTTTTTTGGTTCTGATTTGCGATTTTCTGCTTTGAAGCAAATTACATTTTGGGTGATATTCTCAGAGGTTGTTGCTTGTCGTGCAACTTCAACAAGTTTTGGATTTTGCAAAAACTCTTGTGTTATGCGTGAAATTTCTGGTGCCATTGTAGCGCTAAAAAAAAGTGTTTGGCGTGTAAATGGTGTTAGTTTAAATATACGCTCGATATCAGGAATGAAGCCCATATCAAGCATACGATCTGCTTCATCAACCACCATTATTTCTATACCAGTTAGTAGTAATTTTCCTCTTTCAAAATGGTCAAGTAGACGGCCTGGAGTTGCAATTAATACATCCACGCCTCTGTCAATTAGACGATCTTGTTCTTTGAAAGAAACACCACCAATTAGAAGAGCCATATCTAACTTTACATATTTTGCATATTGTTCAAAATTTTCAGCAACTTGAGCGGCCAACTCTCTTGTTGGCGCTAATACAAGAGAACGAGGCATGCGAGCTCTGGCTCTTCCCCTAGCTAACTTATGTATCATAGGTAAAGTAAAGCCAGCAGTCTTTCCAGTTCCTGTTTGCGCAATCCCTAAGATATCTCTACCTTCTAGCGCATGTGGAATAGCTTCTGATTGTATTGGAGTAGGGGTGTCATAGCCAGCATCATTAATGGCTTTCATTACTTTTGGACTTAATCCAAGGTCGATAAATTTTGTCATATATCCTGCATGTTTTGCGGCGTTAAAATTTGCCGTTTATAACACGGCTCGGCAATCGGAATACTACCAGTTCATCAATACAGTTTTATTTAACCTATTTGGGATTAAAGTCAATTCAGGCAATGCTTTTAGATTATTTAATCTAGATCTATATAATTGATTAATATTAATTTGATATAATATTTTTTGTTGTGCTATACATTCGTTATATTGAATAGATAGGGGTATGTTAATGCAAACTAAATTGAAGTTATTAAGTATTTCTACTTCATTAATTATTATTTCTAGTTCTTTATTAGCTAATGAAAATATAGTAGATCAGTATCCCAAATCTGCTTTATACTCTAGTCCTTACGAAGTTATACCCAATGTATTTAGCGCTATAGGTGCTACTGCCCCTCCGACATACCAAAACTCTGGGCATAATAATAATTTGAGTTTTATAATTACTGGAGACGGGGTGGTTGTGATAAATAGTGGTGCAGCTTACATCTTAGCAAAAGCAATACATGAAGAAATAAAAGCAATTACCAATCAGCCAGTTAAACTAATTATAAATGAGAATGCACAAGGCCATGCAATGCTTGGTAATAACTATTGGGCTGAATTAGGTGTGCCAATATTGGCCCATGAGCAAGCTGCACATGAATTTGAAGAGCGGGGGTATAATATATTAGAGCGAATGAAGCTTTATAATTTAGAAAAATCTCAGGGTACTATTTTACAGGGTCCAACTGAAACTTTTGCTGATAGATATTTAGTGCCATTTGGAGATTTCCCAGTTGAAGTACTTTACCTTGGGCCTGCACATAGCACTGGTGATATTTCTGTTTGGCTGCCAAACCAAGAGCTGGTAATAGCTGGTGATATTGCCTTTCATGAGCGAATGTTGCCAATATTTGAGGATACAAATACACTTGAATGGATCAATACTTGGAAAAATAAATTTGAAAAGTTGAATGCAAATTTTGTTATTCCTGGTCATGGCCATCCAACTAATATGCAACAGGTTAAGCGTTACACCCATGATTATTTGGTATATTTACGCGCTAAAATTTCTGAACATCTAGATAATGGTGGTGATTTAAAAGATGCATATTATGTAGACCAAACTCCTTACATGAGGTTGGATACATTTGAAGAATTAGCAACTAGGAATGCTGGGCGCATATATCAAGAAATGGAATTTGAATAACTAATTATACAATAATTACTTGAGACTATACCATTATGTCTTTTGTTGCGGTTAAATTAAGTAATGGGTAATCTCGTTCAACTCTATCAATGTCCCATTGCAATCGTGTCATGTACACTGGATCACCATCGTGATCCATTGCCATATGGCCCTTATTAATATCAATAAATTTTTCAACGTCTTCTTTAACGCCAGAAAGCCATCGAGCTGATTTAAATTGTGATTGTTCAAATCTTACAGGTATTCCATATTCCAATTCTATTCTTGATGCCAAAACCTCAAATTGCAATGCGCCGACAACACCAATAATCCAACCTGAACCAATCAAAGGTTTAAATAATTTTGCTGCGCCTTCTTCTGCAAATTGGTTTAAAGCTTTGTCTAAATGCTTAGCTTTCATGGGATCTGTTGCACGAACTGATTGTAATAATTCTGGTGCAAAAGATGGTATACCAGCAAATTTTAAAATTTCACTTTCTGTTAAAGCATCTCCTATTCGAAGTTGGCCATGATTTGGGATGCCAATAATATCGCCTGCCCAAGCTTGTTCGGCTAATTCTCTGTCTGCAGCTAGAAATAGCATTGGAGAAGCTATTGCCATTATTTTTTTTGTTCGTACGTGAGTTAGTTTCATTCCACGTTTAAAATGCCCTGAACACAATCTAACAAATGCTATACGATCGCGATGTTTTGGGTCCATGTTGGCCTGAACTTTAAATACAAATCCTGTAACTTTAGGTTCATTTGGAGAAATTGGCCTTACATCAGATGGTCGGATTAATGGTTTTGGTGCAAAATTACCAATTCCTGTCATTAGTTCTTGTACACCAAATGAATTAATAGCTGATCCAAACCAGATTGGCGTCATTGTACCGTCCATAAATGACTGGTGATCAAATTTTGGCATTAATTCTTTTGCCATTTCGATTTCTTCTAAAAATTTTTCTAGAAGATTTGCAGGCACCAATTCGCTTAATTTTGGATCGTCTAATCCAGAAATTTCTATACTTTTCGCAACAACATTTCGATCTGCACGGTCCATTAATTCCAAACGATCGTTTAAAATATCATAACAGCCCATAAATTCTCGCCCAACTCCAATTGGCCAGCTTGCGGGTGTTACATCAATTGCTAAATTTTCTTGTATTTCATCAATGATATCAAATGTATCACGACTTTCACGATCCATTTTATTACAAAAAGTTAAAATTGGCATATCACGCATTCGGCAAACTTCAAATAATTTTTGAGTTTGGCTTTCTACACCTTTAGCGCCATCTATAACCATTACAGCGGCGTCAACAGCTGTTAGCGTACGATATGTATCTTCAGAAAAATCTGAGTGCCCTGGCGTATCAACTAAATTAAACCAATAATCACCAAATTCAAAAGACATAGCAGAGGCAGATACAGAAATTCCTCGATCTTTTTCCATTTGCATAAAATCTGAACGAGTTCGCCTGGCCTCACCTTTGGCTCTAACCTGGCCTGCCATCTGTATGGCACCACCGTATAATAAAAATTTTTCTGTTAGTGTAGTTTTCCCTGCATCTGGGTGAGAAATAATCGCAAATGTACGTCTGCGGTCGATTTCTGGGGGCAAAACTATGTTTGTGTCTGAACGAGTAATCATTTTGTTTCTATATGCAGGCTTTAGCAAAAGGGCAAGAATGCTTGAGGAATAATTAATTTATTTTAAAATGAATTGATAAAAAAGTTATAGAAAATGATATTTTATAAATAATTCTTATTGATGAAACTTAAAATATATTTTACCTAAACCTAATAATATAAATAAAACATTATTTAATTGGTTTGAATTTAAAATGCGTGTTTATAAAGAAGCCTTGGTGGCATTTTCCGTTGGTCCTTTAATGTATATTCAAGGAATGATAGTTCGCAAATATGCTGCTGAACTACCAGAAGCTATTGGGCCTAGGGCAGGCACAATAGGACACGGTAAGCCCCTAAGAGTTCTTGTTCTTGGAGATAGCTCTGCTGCTGGTGTTGGTGTGAATACTCAAGATGAAGCTATTGCAGGACAATTAGCTGCACAGCTTGCTGATAAATTTCAAGTTAAATGGAAACTTCTTGCAAAAACTGGGGCTACTACAAAATCTCATACACAAGCTTTACTAGAGCAGGTTGAGGGTAAGTTTGATGCCGCTATGATCTGCCTTGGAGTTAATGATGTAACTCATGGAGTAAATTTAAAAAAATGGTTAAAGCAGCAATCACAATTGTATGATATTTTGGAAAATCATTTTGGAGTTAAAGACATATATGTGTCTGGTATTCCACCAATTAAATATTTTCCTTTATTGCCACAGCCATTGCGTTGGTTTTTAGGCCGCCGAGCTGACCGATTTGATCACTGGCTAGCGGCTTTGATTAATGATCGCCAAAATTGCTTTCATATTCCAATTGCGTTTCCACCTGATAATTCATTAATGGCATCTGATGGTTACCATCCTAAAGCAAGTGTTTATGCCGAGTGGGCAAGTTGGGTAGCAGAAAAAATAAAAAATAGAAACTTTTAACTTATTTGTTCAAATATCAATGAATTGACATAATTTTCAAATAATTGATATTATTCCGTAGCCCATATGATAGATGGTTTTTAAATCTATTGGACAATTACATGATATCATTAGCGAACCCATGGGCATTAGTTTTATTTGTTATGATTACTGGCCTTGTAAGTTTGGTGATTTCAAAAAAACCAATAACTGTTGGTAGTTTTTTTGATGGTAAGAGTGAGGGTCTTGAACCTAATCTATGGACTTTAGTTTTCAGTCAAGTCACAACATGGATTTTTGCAAGATCTTTAATGAATGCAGCAATATTAGGTTTTTTCTATGGGTTTGCAGGAACATTAGCTTATTCATTTTATTACCTTTCATTTTTAACAGGTGGTTTTATTGTTTATAGAATCCGTAATAAAAATATGGGGTCTGTTCAGGATTGGTTAGGGTATTACTTTGGCACATTAGGTCAATGGACTTATAATTTTTTAATTATACTTCGGCTGTTATCGGAAGTGTTTGCTAATTTAATCGTAATTGGCCTTATATTTACAGCCGCTTTTCCCGATTACGAAATGGCAGGACAAGCTGCAATTCTTGTATTAGCTGTCGTTGGTTTCCTTTATTCGGCAAAAGGTGGCTTGCAAGCAAGTCTGCGTACAGATGTATTTCAAATGATTATTTTCTTAATAGTTTTTGGAGTTTGTTTTATCACTATGATAAAAAGTAACGATTTTTCTTTTATTTCCATCTTAAATTCAAAAGGAATTCATAATGAGGGTGCCAGACCTGGATACATATTGATACTTGTTGCCATGCTGCAAGTCTTTTCATATCCAGCACATGATCCAGTAATGATGGACCGTGGTTTCATCGCAAATCAAAATAAAACAAACCTTAGTTTTATTTTAGCTTTTATATTGTCTACATTTTGTATTTTTGGATTTGGTATGTTTGGGATTCAAGCAGGCATTGTTGGTTTTGGATATGAGAACCAACTACTAGGCACATGGAAAAATATGTTTGGAACAACTGTATATTTTTTCTTAATCTGTTCATTATTAATATCAGCTATGAGTACTTTAGATAGTGCATTAGCATCTTCAGCAAGGCTTATTATAGATGAATTCTATTTATTTGAGCGGAGCATTAAAAATGGTAGAATTGCAATGAGCGTCTTTATGATTTCTGGACTATTATTTACTCTTTTTCCAAATCAGAGTTTATTTGATGCAGTAGCAGTTACTGGTACAGCATCACTATTTTTGACACCTGTAATGATAATAACATTTTTGGGAGGAAATATTCAAAATTGGGCTTATTTCATAACATGGCTAATTTCTATTATGGGTGCATTTGCATATGTTTGCCGTGACCACGAGGTAGTTTTATATTTATTTCCTGGAACACATAAATATGACCAGTTACTTTTAATTTGTTTATACGTTCTAATAATTGGTTTTTTACTGTGTACTTTAAGCATTCTTTTAAATCGGTTTCTTGCAAAGATTAGATGTGATTGATAAAAAGCAATATTCCTGATTATTTCAGTCAGAAAATTGGACAAGAGGCCAAATTGGACAAAAAAGAAGTACAATTAGAATTATGTAATATTATTCGCAATTTTGATGGCCGTATTGTTGTTAATGGAGTTTCATTAAGCTTAAGTGCTGGAGAAGTTACGTGCTTACTTGGCCCATCAGGTTGTGGAAAGTCTACAAGTTTAAGAATTGCAGCAGGTGTAGATCGGCAAGATAATGGACAAGTTATAGTCTCAAATAAGCTTGCCAGTTCTGATGATGTTCATCTTCCCCCAGAGAGTAGAGGGATCGGATTAATGTTTCAAGATTTTGCATTATTCCCTCATTTAAATGTGATGCGCAATGTTGCGTTCGGCTTGAGAGGCTCTAAAGATCAAATTAAAGCTAGAGTATTTGATATGCTGAAAAGAGTAGGAATGTTGGAGATGGCAAACCAATATCCACATCAATTGTCAGGTGGTGAGCAACAACGGATTGCGCTAGCACGTGCATTGGCGCCTAGCCCAAAAGTTTTGCTTATGGATGAACCGTTTTCAGGATTAGATAACAGACTTCGTGATGAAGTAAGGGATAGTACTTTAGCTTTATTAAAAGATGAAGGTACTGCAGTATTATTGGTTACACATGAACCAGAAGAAGCTATGAGAATGGCAGATCAAATTGCATTGATGCGAGATGGTCAAATAATACAAGTTGGTGCGCCATATAATATTTATAACTCTCCAATTGACAGAGGTGCCGCTGAATTCTTTAGTGATATTAATATTATTACTGGCGAAGTGCAGGGTTCTTTAACAAAAACACCATTTGGTGATTTCTTAACTCCAGGTTATGGAGATCAAACTAAACTAGATATTGTCATTAGGCCACAGCATTTAAAGATTGATTTTGATAGAGCTGGTCGAGGACCTAATCCAACACTTGAAGATGGAACTCCTGCAAGGGGTGTGGTTGTAAGGGCAAGGTTTATGGGGCAGAATTCTTTAGTTGAATTCGCTATGGATTATGAAGATGTTTGCCTAAAGGTAATTGTACCTGGTGTTTTTCTTCCTAAACCTGGCACTCCACTTTGGTTGTCTGTTAGAAGAGATCGGTGTTTTGTATTCGCAAGTTAGTCAATAATTTAAAATTTTTAGCATAAAGCTAGCTTATTTAATATTTTATAAACATTTATATGAAATATTGGTACTTAAATTGCATATAAGATTTGAACTTTGATAAAAAATCACCCATTGTCTAAAATGAATATGATAATAAATTAGTTTACTGATTCACTTTTACTGGAGTATTTAAATGTACATGGCGTTAACACCTTTATTCATCCAAAATATTGGCCTACCTGGCATATTGCTAATTGCAGTAGTTGTTTTGGTTATGTTTGGACGAGGCAAAATTTCTAACCTAATGGGTGAAGTAGGTAAGGGAATTACAGCATTCAAAAAGGGAGTATCTGAAGGTAAAGAAGGTTTAGAGGAATCAATTGATGATGCCGCTGAATCAGCTAAAGATGTAACTCCTAAAAAAAATAAAAAATAAATTATTAATAGCAAGATTGAAAACTAATGCTTGATATTGGCATGTCTGAAATGGTTATAATTGGTGTCGTTTCGTTAATCGTTGTCGGCCCCAAAGATTTGCCTCAAATGTTTAGAAAAGTCGGTACTTTTGTTGGTAAAGCCCGTGGAATGGCCCGCGAATTTCAAAGTGCTATGCATGAAGCAGCAGAAGATTCAGGTGTAAATGATTTAAAGTCTAGTTATGATAAAGCAACGAATTTTAAAGATTTAGGCCTAGATGATTTAAAGTTAGGAGCAGAATACTCAGCAGATTTAAAACCTGCAGCAGATATTCCTTCTGTAGCTCCTCCTAAAGACATAAAAAAACAAGTGAAATCACCAATAAAAAAGCCTGCTGCAAAGAAAAATATATCAAAAACAGCAAAAACAGCAAAAAGTAAGTCTGTGTTAAAAAAAATAACTAAAGAAAAAGTTGTTAAGAAAGCCAAATAAATGAGTAATGACGAGAATGATGAGCATTTAATAGAATATAGTGCTGCACCATTAATTGAACATTTAGCTGAGCTTAGAACAAGATTAATTTATTCAGTATTGGCTTTTGTGGTTGCAATGCTTTTGTGTTTTAGTTTTGCGCGCCCACTTTTATTTTTTTTATTAGAGCCTACTGCTAAAATTTTGCAAAATTATGGCCAAGCACCTGACTTCACAACTTTTGCAGCTCAAGAAAACTTTTTTGTATATTTTCGTATTTCTGTATTGATGGGCTTTGGTTTATCTTTTCCTATAATCGCTTTTCAACTTTGGCGATTTGTTGCTCCAGGGTTATATAAAAATGAACAAGGTGCATTTCTCCCATTTATTATAGCTTCCCCATTGTTGTTTTTAGCTGGCGCGTCCTTTGCCCATTATGTTGTTAGTCCATTAGCAATGAATTTCTTTATTGGATTCTCTGATTTTGGTACAGATGGTACAAAGATTGCTATAGAGGGTGAACAAAGAGCAGTTTTTGTTCCTCGAGTTAGCGATGTTTTAGATTTAACCTTAAAATTTATATTTGCTTTTGGATTATGTTTTCAATTGCCTGTGTTATTAACACTTTTGGGAATGGGTGGGATAGTATCCAGCCAAGGCTTAAGGGACATGCGTAAATATGCTGTTGTTGGAATTCTTATTCTTGCCGCCATAGTTACACCACCTGATGTAATTACTCAGGTAATTTTATTTGTAGTTGTCTATATGTTATATGAAGTTTCAATATGGTTGGTTCGTATGGTTGAAAAAAAGCGGGATGATCAACTTGCAGAAGACGGATACTTTGATGATGAAATGGATGATGAATAGTGAGTGAAGCATTGGAACGGATTGCTGATGCGCTAGACAGATTATCACCAATACCCCTAGAAAAACCAAATTTTGACCAATGCGATGTGTTTCTTTGGCAAACAAAACCAATGGGTCTTGTTCCAATAAATAATGTTTCGTGCCTTGATATTAACTTATTATTGGGTATCGATAGTTCACGTGATACGCTTTTAGCAAATACCCTCCAATTTGCGCGGGGATTTCCAGCAAATAATGCTTTATTATGGGGTGCAAGAGGAATGGGTAAGTCATCCTTGGTGAAAGCTGTTCACCAAGATATTGGTGGAGTGATTTTAATAGAGATACAACGTGAAGATTTATCCTCTATAAGTGATTTATTAAATATATTGCGTTCATCGAATAAAAGATTTTTACTATTTTGTGATGACTTAAGTTTTGATCATGATGATACAACATACAAATCTTTAAAAGCAGTATTGGATGGCGGTATTGAAGGTAGGCCTGAGAATGTTTTATTTTATGCAACATCAAATCGTAGGCATTTAATGCCACGTGATATGATTGAAAACGAAGGCCAATCTGGCGTTAATCCTGCGGAAGCAGTTGAAGAAAAGGTTTCACTTTCCGATAGGTTTGGTCTTTGGCTTGGTTTTCATAGCTGTTCTCAGGATGTATACCTCGCTATTATTAGAGGTTATTGTGATAGATATTTAATAGATATTAATAATAAAGATTTATATGCCGAAGCTATAGAGTGGCAAGCAACTAGAGGCTCAAGATCGGGGCGAGTTGCGTGGCAATTTTTTGTAGATTTAGCAGGGCGAAGAAACGTTTCCTTATAAAATTTTAATTATTTAACAAGTAAGGCACTGGATCCACTGCTTGTGTACCTTTTCGCACTTCAAAATGAACAAATGAAGGATTACCATCTGCTGCAGATCCAATTGTTTGACCTGCTTCAATGCTAGCGTCTTTTGATAAATTAACATCTGTAATATTTGAATATACGGTATATAGATTATCTTCATGCCTTAATAAAATAATCGTAGTATCTCCAACAGATTTAGAGATCAGTGCAACAGTACCTTTGGCTGCAGCTTTAACCCTGGTACCTTTTACAACTTTATAATCTATGCCTTCATTTCCACCTGATTTATTTGAAAACGCTCTAATAATCTCTCCATCAACAGGAGCTATCATTTTCCCAAGAGACATTTTTTTGTTGGTCTTGATAGGTTCTATTTTTGTTAAATTAGTTTCTTCACCTGACATCTCAGATTTTGGAATATCTAAAGAGGCAACAGTTTCTGGCATAAAATTAGAGGTATTATTTGCTGTTGGTATGAGCAGTTGCTGACCATTTCTAACCGCCAAATCAGGACCTAAACCGTTCCATGAAGATAATTCAGTGACTGAAACATTATAAAGAGCTGCAATGCTTTGGGCAGTCTCACCGGATCTTACAGTATGTCTTACAGGCTCATCACCTTGTTGAACTTTTGGTAATAAAGATGGTGCACTATCTAAAGCGAATGTGGCAATATCTTCTATTGCACCTGTTGAGGATAAAATTTCACCTGTTGGGATTGCTAATATTTCGCCTTTTCTCAATTTGGCTTCTGATTTTAATCCGTTATATCTCGCTAATTTGTCAACTGGAATACCTACTCTGTTTGCCATTGATCTAACTGTATCATAAGTTTTTGCTACTGCAATTTGGTAGTTTGGATAAGTAATAACTCCATTTTTATCCGCTGCGGGGCGTTCATATGTTCTACTTACTGGAAGTGTTGGTGGTTGATCTATTTTATCACCAATAGTTGTTAATGTAGTATTCCCATCACATGAAGATAGAAAAATGAATGATAATACAATCAATGAAAAATGTTTAAAATTAAAAATTATTTTAGACATGAACTTACCTTTTTTGAATTTGGATTTACCTCAGGGTTAGGTTTAAATTGAATTTTTTTCATATTAAGCCAATCCAGATAATAAAGGAACAAATCTTACTTCTTGAAGCTCTTTATAATCTAATCCTTTGTTCGATTTCGTTATTTTTATAAGTGTTTGAACAGTGTTCGATTGGCCAACTGGTAAAACCATTACTCCACCTTCTTTTAATTGCGCTAAGAGATTAGCAGGGGGATCTTCTGCGGCTGCTGTTAAAATGATTCGATCAAAAGGTGCCTGATTAGGCAATCCTAATGATCCGTCCGCTGTAATAACAGTCACATTAACCAATCCAAGATTATTTAACGTGTTATTAGCCGATTGAGCTAATTTTGAAAACCTTTCAACTGTATATACGCGACGGGCAAGTTGAGATAGAACTGCTGCCTGAAAGCCAGAACCAGTTCCTATTTCTAAAACTTTATCTCGTGGGCCAGGATTTAATGCTTGTGTCATCTTAGCAACAACGGATGGCTGGCTAAGTGTTTGACCAGATGCTATTGGAAGCGCAGTGTCTTCATATGCGCGATCTTGAAATGCTCCAGTTGCAAATGGATCTCTTGGAATTAATTCCATAGCATGCAAGACACGCTTATCAGTTATGCCACTATTCCGAAGCATTAGTAGATATTGCATCAACTTCTCAGGGGATGGACTCATAATTTTAGCAATTTTTTCAAAATAAATTGATCAGTAAGGTCAATACTACATGGTGTAATGGAGATTTTTCCATTTATATTTGCATGAATATCTGTTCCTGAACCTGTATCCTCTTGTTGTTGAGGGAGTCCTTTGATCTTTAATACTTTATCTGAAGTTTCTGTACTGAACGGCGCGCCCGATCTATAACCTTGCGTTGTAAATGAAGTTCCAGTTACGTCTTTTCCTAAACATGGTGGAAAATTAACATTATAATGGACTGGAGCAGAATTATTTCTCCATAAATTAAACGATAAAATATCTTTTATCGTTTTTAACCCATGCATGCTAACTGCATCAAACAAGTTTTCGTTGTTTAAATTTGGGCCAAAAAATTGTGATAAAGCTATTGCTGGAATGCCATTCATCGCAGCTTCTATTGTGGCTCCAACTGTACCAGAATACATAGTATTCTGTCCTGCATTATTTCCACGATTTACTCCAGAAAGTACTAAATTAAATTTATGCTCATATTCTGAAATTCCAACTATTACACAATCAGCAGGTGTTCCATGAACTGCCCATTTGTTATCAGTTTGTTTATCTAAAATTATTGAACTGTGGTAGCTTATAGCATGGCTTACACCTGATTGTTCAGATGCAGGTGCAACTGTTAGAATGTTTTCAGCGGAAGTTAATCCTAGTGCAATATTATAGAGTACTTCTAGGCCTGGTGCGTTTATGCCATCATCGTTGGTAATAAGTATTTTCATCTATATTTGCCTAACCTTTTGATGAATTGCTGATATTATAATATTTATATTAAATAGCACCAATTTTTTAATTCAGAGTATGCTAAATTTAATCATCTAATATTCATAATAGAAATATTTTGATTTAAATATGATTAAAAATGCAAAGATTTATTAGATATTTTTATTTATTCTAAAACACCTTTTATACTTAATTTTGTTTTCCCACCTAAATAGTCTTTCAAAGCATCGGGTAAAATTATTGAACCATCTTCTCTTTGGCCGTTTTCCAGAAGGGCAATCAAACATCGACCAACTGCTAAGCCAGAACCATTTAGCGTATGTACAAATTCTGGTTTTTGAGTATCAGACCTTTTAAATCTTGCATTCATTCGCCTTGATTGAAAATCACCACAAGTTGAACATGAACTAATTTCTCGATACGCGTTTTGTCCAGGTAGCCAAACTTCAATGTCATTTGTTCTCTTAGCGCTAAATCCCATATCTCCTGTACATAATTTTACTGTACGATAAGGTAATTCTAATTTTTCTAAAATTCCTTGAGCACACTCTGTCATTCTATCAAGTTCAGAATCTGAATCTTCCGGTCTTACTATTGAAACCATTTCGACTTTTTCAAATTGGTGCTGTCTTAACATTCCAGATGTATCACGGCCTGCAGAGCCTGCTTCTGATCGAAAGCATAAAGAGTGAGATGTGAATCTCTTTGGTAAGCTATCTTCAGATGTGGTTGTATCTGCGGCAATGTTTGTAAGTGTAACTTCAGATGTAGGAACCAACCACCAACCATTTGTAGTTTGATAACTGTCTTCAGCAAATTTTGGTAGTTGGCCAGTTCCAATCATTGCTTCATCGCGCACTAACACAGGAGTATTAACCTCTGTTAATCCATTTTCAGTCGTGTGAATATCTAACATAAACTGTGCTAATGCACGATGAATTTTAGCTATTGCACCTGATAATATAACGAAACGGGACCCTGACATTTTGGCTGCTGTCTCAAAATCCATACCTTTAGAGACTGATTTAATTTCGTAATGTTCTAACGCTCTAAATTCAAATTTTGGTATACTTCCCCATTTGTGAATTTCTACATTATCATTTTCATCCAAGCCGTTGGGAACGTCATCGTAAGGCAAGTTGGGAATTGTTAGCAGTAAACTATTGAGTTTATTATCCATATCTTTAGCGGATTCTTCTAAGTTAGCTATTTCTGCTTTTTTTTCAGAAACAAGGCTTCTCAATCTTTCAAATTCTGCATTATTGCCTGATGCTTTGGCTGCTCCAACCATTTTTGAAGCTGTGTTTCTTTCTGCTAATGCAGTTTCCGCACTTGTAATTTTAGCTCTTCGTTCATGATCTATATTTAATATTTTATCAGAGATTGCCTCAATCCCACGGCGCTTTAATGCTGCGTCGAAGTTATTTGGATTGTCGCGAATTGTGCGGATATCATGCATAGGTAACCTCATACTATTTTGAGCTTTATGCACGAAAATCGATGTAAGGTTAAGAGGGAAATAATAAGATTATTATTTTTTGTTATTCTTAATAAATAAATTTATTTATATTCAAATATTCATTATGATTAGCGGGTTGTCCTTGCTTATTGATATGACTCCCGTTAGGTATCGACGCAAAGAAATTACGGGTAATTTTATACCCCTTAACATTGAGGATTTTAATATGTTTGCAACTCCTGCATTTGCACAAGCGGCTGGTGGCGGTTTCGCCGGTGGATTAGGTGGCTTTATGCCATTAATTTTAATTTTTGGTATCATGTATTTTTTAATGATAAGGCCTCAACAAAAGAAAGTTAAGCAGCATCAAGCTATGGTTGCCGCAGTTCGTAAGGGTGATCAAATTGTAACTGCAGGTGGTTTGATAGGTAAAATAACAAAAGTTAACGCTGATAATGAAGTTGAAGTTGAAATTTCTTCTGGTGTTAAAGTTAAAGTTGTTCAGCATACTATTTCACAAGTTTTGAATAAAACTGAACCTGCAAAATAATTAACTCTAGGTATTAATAAATGTTGCAATTCTCTTTAACCAAGAAAATTTTAATCTGGGTTGTAGTCGCTGTTGGTTTTCTTTTTGCTATGCCAAACGGCTTCTATAGTCGTGTGGAGAGCGTAAATGATGCTCGTATGCAGCTGGAGAATGGTTACACTAATCCAGAAATAGTAAAAACAGCATCAAATTGGCCATCATTTTTACCAAGCTCATTAGTAAACCTGGGTTTGGATCTACGAGGTGGTGCTCACTTACTTGCAAGAGTGCGTGTAGATCAGGTTTATGAAGCTCGCATGGATGCATATTGGCCAGAAGTCAGAAATGCATTAAGAAAAGAGCGTGCAATAATTGGTACAATCCGTCGTGTAGATGGAGAAAATTACGACTTAAGAGTAAGAATATCAGAGCCGGATAAATTGGAGCGAGCAGTAGAAGTCATAACTGCATTAGCCAGGCCAGTAACAACGTTATCAGGTGCTGGATCAAAAGATATCATTGTATCTTCACAGGATGATATGGTTATTATTGAATTATCAGAAGCAGAAAAAATTGCTACTGATACAAGGACAATGGAGCAGTCTTTAGAAATAATTCGACGCCGCGTTGATGAGGCTGGAACTAGAGAGCCCACAATTCAACGCCAAGGTACAGACCGTGTATTAATACAAGTCCCTGGTATTGGATCAGCTGAAGAGTTAAAAAGTATTATAGGTAAAACAGCAAAACTTACCTTTCATAAAGTTATCCAGCGAACTTCAAATTCTGATGAGCGTATAAAGACAAGACAAGTACTTTTACCTGCTCAGGATGACGAAGGTGTCTATTATGTGCTCGATAAAACCCCAGTTATAAATGGTGATCATCTCACAGATGCTCAGCCTGCTTTCGATCAAAATAATCGTCCAGCCGTCAGTTTTAGATTAAATACATCAGGTGCAAGGATATTTGGACAATATACTGCAGAAAATATTGGAACACCATTTGCTATTGTACTTGACAAAGAAGTCGTTTCAGCTCCCACAATTCAAAGTCATATTTCTGGTGGTTCTGGAATTATTACTGGTCAATTTGGCGTTGAGGAAACAACTCTTTTATCTATTCAATTGCGTGCTGGCGCATTGCCTGCAGAATTAGAATATCTTCAAGAGTCAACCGTAGGCCCTGATTTAGGTCAAGATAGTATTGATGCAGGTACTCTAGCTTGCATAGTTGCATTTATTGCAGTGCTTGCCTTTATGATCTTGAGTTACGGACTTTTTGGGTTATTCGCTAATGTTGCATTAATAATAAATGTTGCACTAATTTTTGCAGTTTTAAGTATTATATCTGGTACACTTACTCTTCCAGGAATTGCTGGAATTGTCTTAACTGTGGGAATGGCAGTTGATGCAAATGTTCTTGTTTTTGAACGTATTAGAGAAGAGCTAAAAAAATCAAAAAATCCACGAAAAGCCATTGAGCTAGGCTATGAGCGGGCATTTAGTGCAATTATTGATGCAAATATTACTACATTGATTGCTGCTGTAATCTTACTAATATTTGGTTCTGGGCCGGTAAAAGGATTTGCTATCACTTTAGGGATAGGGATTGTCACTTCGGTGTTCACAGCAATCTGGGTCACAAGATTATTAATATCAATATGGATTGATCGAAAACGTCCAAAAACAATAGAAATATAGGAGATTGTGATGCGATTAAAGTTGGTCCCAGATAAAATTAAAATTGACTTTTTTAAATCTACTAAAATAACTTTTGGTGCATCTGTAGTTGCAATGATTGTTTCAATTTTTCTGTTTTTCTTTAATGGTTTAAATCTTGGGATAGATTTCCTAGGTGGAACAACAATAAGAACAGATTCAGAAAATTCTGTAAATGTTAGCTCTTACAGGGCGGCGTTAAAGCCACTAGGTTTAGGAGACGTTACAGTTACAGAAATTTTTGATGTAACCAAACCAGATTTAAATGCAGCTCAAATTAGATTTGAAGCACAAGATGGAGAAGAGGCTGCAACTGTTGAAGTTATTAGTGCGGTTAAATTAGCATTATTATCATTAGATGACACAATAACATTTCCACAAGTCGAAAGTGTAGGGCCTGAAGTTTCTGGGGAACTAGTTAAAGCAGCAATTACAGCAGTTCTAGCAGCTCTAGGTGCTGTCTTATTTTATATCTGGTTAAGATTTGAATGGCAGTTTTCTGTGGGTGCGATTGCGGCTTTATTGCACGACATTGTTATTACAATTGGCATTTTTTGTCTTTTACAAATAAAGTTTGATTTAGCAATTATAGCAGCTTTACTAACTATTGTGGGCTATTCACTGAATGACACTGTTGTAGTTTTTGATCGTGTTAGAGAAAATTTACGCAAATATAAAACAACCCCATTAAAAGATTTACTCAATATGTCGATAAATGAAACTTTATCTCGTACAGTTATGACTTCTTTAACAACACTAATTGCATTGATTAGTTTATTTGTTTTGGGAGGTGACGTTATTAGAGGTTTCGTTTTTGCAATGATTTGGGGTGTTATAATTGGTACATATTCATCAGTTTTTGTAGCATCCTCAATACTTTTAAGACTTGGTGTAAAGCGCGACTGGGATAAATCTAATGACGGTAAAGCTGGCACTCAGTTTGCTGGCATTGATGCATGATATCTATTATTGAGCAAACCCTGTCATTTGATGGATTGGTTTGGTTGATTATTACTGTTATATTTGCGGGATTGGTTCGAGGATTTGTTGGCTTTGGAACTGCATTAATTTTTATGCCAATTGCTGCTTCTGTCACAAGTCCTATATGGGCTATTATTATAATGATGTCGTTTGATATATTTGGCCCTTTGGCTTTGCTTCCTAGAGCTTGGCGTGATGGTGAGCCAGCTGAAGTATCCTTGCTTGTTGTGGGTGCAATTGTAGGATTGCCAATTGGAGTATATTTCCTCACCCAAATTGATCCAACTTTATTTCGCTGGCTCGTATCTATACTCACTTTGTTAATGTTAATTCTTCTGGCAAGAGGCTGGAGATACAAGAATCCACTAAATAATTTTATGTTAATGTTCATTGGCTCTGTTGGTGGATTTATGGCTGGAATTGCAGCTCTTTCAGGTCCACCAGTCATATTAACTTATATGTCTAGCCTGAGGCCTCCTTCAGTTATTAGAGGTAATACAATGTTGTATTTATTTTTTGTTGATATTTTATTGTTTGCTGTATTTTTGTTAAAGGGTTTGCTATCTTTGCTGCCATTTGTAATTGGATTATTTTTGGCTATTCCATATACTCTAGGTGGATTATTGGGGCAAAGGTTATTTAATCCCCAAAAAGAGCTATTGTATCGTAGAATTGCATATGGGCTAATTGCTATAAGTGCATTAATGGGATTGCCAGTTTGGAGTTAAAAAATGGAAATAAATGAAGTTTCATTTACAGGACAACCCCCTGTTGATGCTTATGGCCCTGGCTTTTTTCGTGTTGCTAATGCAATTCATAATGGAGGATTAGTTTTAACAAAAAAAGGGCCAGTTGAATGGCTTGGTTTAAGTGACCTAGATACAATAATTATAAACAAAGAAGATTTCGATGTTATTTTTATCGGTATGGGGGATGAAATTGCTCCACTACCAAAAGAGATATCAAAGCAGCTTTTAGACGCCAACGTCCCGTTTGAGGTTATGAGTAGTCCTAGTGCTTGTAGGACTTATAATGTTCTATTGTCGGAGGATAGGCGTGTAGGATTGGCAGTTATACCAGTTTGAACAATTGTAATTATTGCTATTTAGGCTTTCCCTCTTGGATACAAAGGCTATATTAGTGACAGAGATTTAACTTTAATTATGGAGGCCCAACATGGCTTTTGAACTTCCTGAACTTCCTTATTCCCACGATGCTCTAGCAAAAGGTGGGATGTCATCAGAAACATTAGAATTTCACCATGATTTGCATCACAAAGCATATGTAGATAATGGCAACAAACTTATAGCTGGTACAGAATGGGAAAATAAAACATTAGAAGAGATCACAGTTGGAACATACAACTCATCTAGTGTGGCCCAATCTGGAATATTTAACAATATATCTCAGCTTTGGAATCACAATCAATTTTGGGAAATGATGGGGCCAGAAGGGCGAGCTATACCAAGTGAATTGGAAGCAGAAATAATTGAAAGTTTTGGTTCGGTTGAAACATTCAAATCAGAATTTGGTGCAGCAGGTGTAGGCCAGTTTGGCTCTGGTTGGTGCTGGTTAGTTAAAGATAATGATGGAAGCTTAAAAATTACAAAAACTGAAAATGGTGTAAACCCTTTATGTTTTGGTCAAAAAACATTGTTAGGTTGTGATGTTTGGGAACATTCTTATTATATTGATTTTAGAAATAAGCGCCCTGTTTACATAGCAAATTTCTTGGAAAATCTAGTAAATTGGGAGAATGTGGCTGAGCGATTATCAAAATCTTGATAGATAAATAATTGGTAAAATAAATATTTTATTGACTCTATTACAGAAAATTGCATTGTAACCTCAAATAAATATAGCAATGTGACGGGAGGACTAGGCTTTTTAAGGTCTAGGTCACATGGCATAAAGGCCCCGTTGATAACCTCAGCGGGGCTTATTTTTTAGATTGGAAATAACTTGAAGCGTGAAACTATTGGCGTTTTAGCTATGCTTTTAGCCTGTGTTATTTGGGGGTTTTCTGCATTTTATTATAATTATATATCACAGGTACCACCGTTAGAAGTTCTGTCACATCGTACAATTTGGACAGCTGTATTTATTGGATTCATTTTGGTATTTAGGGGGGGGGTAATAATTATACCTCGCGGTGCATTTTTACGTGTATGTTTTGCAGCTATTTTTATTAGTATTAATTGGTTTTTCTTTATATATGCTGTTCAAGTTGGAAAAGTCACACAATCAAGTCTGGGATATTATATTTTTCCCTTAGTTGCTGTAGCCTTTGGGGCTATATTTTTAGGTGAACGTTTGAGTTTTTCACAATGGTTTGCAATAAGTTTAGCCGTAATAGCGGTAGTTCTATTAAGCCTTGGTGTTGGTGAGTTTCCATATATATCTATTATATTGGCTTTGACCTTTGGACTTTATGGATTAATTAAAAAACCTTTGACAATTGGTCCCTTGAGGTCAGTTTTTTGGGAAGTTGTTTGCTTACTTCCTGTTGCAATAACTTGGTTGATTGGAGTTCATTTTTTGGGTTGGCAAGGCATTCTAGGACGTGATGGGGGCTTTTTTGCAAGCAATATAAATGTAAGTTTGGCTCTTATATTTACAGGAGCTTTAACAGGTTTACCACTTATTTTAATGGCATTTGCAATGGAAAGACTAAGATTAGCTACAATTGGCTTAGTTCAATACGTAAATCCTACGCTTCAGTTTTTAATAGCTACACTTATATTTATGGAGCCAGTTGAAAAAATTCACTTTATTGCATTTGGACTTATATGGTCTGGCTTGGCAATTTATTCATATTATGCAATGCGTTATGAAAGAGCTTGAATTAATTTTTCTTCAAGATCCTCTATTTTATCAACTACTGTAAAAAATTTGGTATTGTTAGATAGCACAAATCCTTCTGAAATTTGGTTTTCAATCAATTTTAAAAGGGGATCCCAATAACCTTCAACGTTAAAAATAAAACATGGCTTGGTGTGGAGCCCTAGTTGTCGCCAAGTTATTAATTCAAAAAACTCTTCTAGACTTCCAAAGCCGCCCGGTAAAAGTATAAAAGCATCTGAATTTAAGAGCATGATTTTTTTACGTTCGTGCATATTTTCAGTAATAATAAAGCTATCTATATCCTGTTTGCCAATTTCAAGCTGAAGTAAATGTTCTGGTATTACTCCTAAGATCTCCGCTTTCCCTGATTGCGCCGAATTTGCAACCTCTCCCATTAATCCAACATCTCCGGCCCCATAAACTAAGCGCATATTGTGTCTGGCAATCATATTACCAGTGTCTCCAGCCGCTTTTAAGTAACTGGATTTTATTCCATTACGGTGTGCACAATAGACACATATGGATTTTTTGCGTTGTAAATTCATTGTTAATACTTACAACTATTAGTATGTACCGCCAAGGGGGCAAACGAATATGAGTGCAAAAAAAACTGAGATTCTCAAATTAGAGAAATCTTTAAGGGTAAAAAAGAAATTTGGTAATAGCTCGGAAGATAAAGTTATCCTTTCTTTTGCTGCGGCTTTTGCATTGTTGGCAGTGTTTTTTATTACTATGGAAACTGTTGAAAATAATATTCCTGCTATTGAAAAAGCTACTGTCTCAGAAATACTTTCAGGCGATATGGCTTCTACCAATTTAGAACCAAAAAAGACAGAAGAGTTGGCTTCTATTAAAGAAGAGTCAGCAGCTACAGAAGAGGTGGCCACTGTTAAAGAAGAGCCAGTTACCACAGAAGAGGTGGTCACTATTAAAAAAGAGCCAGTTACCACAGAAGAGGTGGTCACTATTAAAAAAGAGCCAGTTACCAC